>Ga0101944_10001918_pt1 | contig 37648 bp, 24 predicted proteins | sample DewCreD2012metaG_FD_75245 | JGI IMG/M metagenome (GOLD analysis project Ga0101944, IMG submission 75245) | Hot spring sediment bacterial and archeal communities from British Columbia, Canada, to study Microbial Dark Matter (Phase II) - Dewar... ... | reverse complement strand
AATCTTGAATAACGTCTCACCCAATGGGTGAGTCAAACATGAGACTTCCTGTCCTTTGTTTCCGTGTTTTCCGAGTGTTCCGTGGGCCACAACTGCCGGATTTAGGCTGACAGGCCAGAGCGCCATTCGGCCCACGGAAGCGCTCAGGAGTTTTCGCGAGGGGAAAACGGTTCGGCCGTCCAAAGCGGTGTCGCGAAACCGCCCTTGCCGCCGCACTCCATATCGCGGGCGCGCATCTGACAGGCCCGAGCGCAATCCGCCCCACGGGAGCGCTTCGCAGCGATCCGACCGTTGTCTGCTCGGACTGTTGTCCATCGCCGGAAACGCGATGGCGGCTTACCAGGGGGCGAGGCGCGGGGGGAGGGGATCGACGGTGTCGGCCATGCGGTCGCACAGGCGCAGGAGCATGTCGGCCTTGAGGTCCCGGGCTGCGGGATTGCGCCACAGATTGCGCGTCTCGTGGGGGTCGGTTTCGAGGTCGTAGAGTTCGCCCTCGCCGCTGTGATGATAGACGGCGAGTTTGTGGCGTCGCGTGCGGACCATCGTCGCATACGGCGGCGGCTCGAAGTTGAAATTGCTGTTGTAGAATTCGCAGTAAGCGTCGTCGCGATGGGGCGCGCTCCGTTCGCCGCGCAGCAGCGGGCCGAGGCTGCGGCCCTGCATTCCGGGATGAGGCGCGACGCCGGCCAGTTCGCACAGGGTGGGCGCCAGATCAACCAATTCGACAATATCCCCCATGCGCCGCCCGGCCATCCCCGGCACGCGCATCAGCAGCGGGACGTGAACCGCCGGCTCGAAGAAATGCGGCCCCTTGAGGTAAATGCCGTGGTCGCCGAGCAGTTCGCCGTGGTCGCTGGTGTAAATGACGATCGTGTGTTCGCGCTGGCCGGAGTCGTCGAGGGCCTTGAGGAGACGCCCGACCTGCGCATCCAGCAAGTCGCACATCGCCCAGTAGGCGGCGCGGATGAGGCGGTGTTCGCGGGGCGTCAGCCGGGCGCCGGCCAGCGCATTGATGCCACCATAGGCGCCGCCGCGGTCGATTCGTTGCCACGTCGTCATTTCCGCGCGGTCCAGATCGACCGGCAGGGGGATTTCATCGAGCCGCTGGAGATAGGGTTCGAGGAAGGCGCGCGGGGGATCGAAGGGATGATGGGGGTCGAAGCAATTGACGGAGCTGAACCAGGGGCGTCCGGCCGCGCGGGCCGCGGCGATGAACGACAGCGCGCGGTCCACGCACCAGGTGGTCTGATGCCAGGGCTCATCCATGCCGAACTGGGCATGGCGGCAGGCCTCGACCGGCGCCGTGGCGAAGCGCTGTCCGTGGTCCAGAAGCCATCGCAGATAGGCGTTGCCAGGCTGATCGCGCGCGAGGTCTCCGCCGGGATGATGCGACCAGTCGAAGACGTGGTAGCCGTCGTCGATGCGCCGTTCCATGCCGTCGCAGGCCTTGGGATTGCAGGGGGAGATGTGGAGTTTGCCATGCAGGCCGCAAAAGTATCCGGCGTCGCGGAACAGCTTCGTGACCAGGACCTCGCCTTCCGGAATGGCCTGTCCGTTGGCGCGCGCGCGGGTCGTCCGCGGATAGCGTCCCGTCAGGAACGATGCGCGGCTGGGCGTGCAGACGGGGTTCTGGCAAATGGCGGTTTCAAAGCAGAAGGCCTCGGCGGCCAGGCGGTCGAGGTTCGGGGTTCTGACGAAGGGATTGCCGTAGCAGCCCAGCGTGTCCCAGCGTTGCTGATCCGAACATATCCACAGGATATTCGGTTGACCTCTCATGGAGGACCAGTCGTTGGATGGTTTTCGCGTGTCGGAGCAATGCAGCGCGGGCGGGAAACCGGCGCCTCGTCACCCCGCAACGAAAGGCCCCGCGCCCACGCTCGGACGCGCGATGAATCGCGAGGGGACGTGGATGATCGTCTTCCGCGCTTCGGCCATCGACAACGAGCCATCGGCCATCTGCAAGGCCAGTTGCGCCGCGGCTCTGCCGGTCTCGCGGAATTCCTGGGTGATGGAGCTGATGGGGGGCTGGCCATAGACGGCTTCATGATTGTCAAAGCCCACCACCGACACGTCGTCTGGAATCCGAAGCCCCCGCGCGCTCAAGAATCGATACAGGCCCAGCGCCAGCTGGTCGTTCCAGCACAGCACGGCCGTCGCCGGCAGCGCGTCCGGAATTGCGGCCTGCAACAATTCCGGGACTACCGTGATGGCCCTCTCGACCGGACTGCCCAGCCCGATACGCTCGACATCCGGCAGATACAGCGCCTCCAGCGACAATCCCAATTCTCTCGCGATCTTCCGGGCCACCTCGGCCCGGTTGGGGACGACCTGCTGCACTTTGTCCGCGGATGGCCCGATCCACAGCAGCCGCCGGTGCCCGTTGCGCGCCAGATGCTCGATCGCCGCCCGATAACCGGTGGCCGGGTCGAGGCGGACCGAGGGCAGGCCTTGGGGCGGCTTGTCGGCCTCCAGCACCACCGGCAGCGTTGGGGCCTGTTTCCACAGCTGGGCGTCGGCGTCGTAGATGCGCCCCAGCGAGATCAGGGCATCGATACGCCGCCGGCGCAGATACTCAAGCCCGGCCGGCCCGCTCTCGGTGTCCCGGCGGTCGCTGATGATCAAGACGTCATAGCCGGCCTTGAGCGCCTCGGTTTCGACGCCCTCCGCGATCAGGCTCCACATCAAAGAAACATACCCGCCGGCGCCCAAGGCCAACCCCAATGTTTTGGACTTGCCGGAGACCAGCGACCGCGCGGCGTAATTGGGCGCATACCCCAGCTCGCGCGCGGCGGCTTCCACGCGCTGGATCACGGCTTCAGTGATCTTCAGCGATCGGGCGCGGCCCGTCAGGACGTAGCTGACCGTCGCCCGCGTGACGCCGGCTTTCTTGGCCACCTGCTGTTGTGTAACTCTGACCATTGTTAATTGGTTTTCGCCCGCCACCGAAAGTTATTACCGGATGTGGGCCGGAGTCAACGCCGATCTGCCGCCGGATCGATCGTCCGGGCGGCGCGAACGAAGTCATTCCCTGGACAGCAACGTCTCCCCGTAGTTGGCCGCGTCAAGCGGCATCGCGACCGCGCCTTCGGTCAACGGGATCGGACGATGGAGCAGCGGATCGTTCGTGCCCTCCATCCAATCGCGCAGACGTTCGTCCAACTCCGCCACGACCGCCTGCAATCCCAGCCCGCCCACGCAGCATCGGCGTGACCATAGGGAGAGATATACCGCCCCGCGTCATGGCAGTGCAGATAAAAGCATGTTGGGCATGGTCGTGGGTTGGGCGTCAGGCCAGCAGCCGCAGCGCGATCTTGAGGTGTTTGAAGGCCAGCGGCAGCGGCGTCGCGGGCGGGAGCTTTCCTTCCAGGCAGTCAATGAAGTGTGCGATCAGCGTGGTGTTTTCGTTGTCGAATCGGCCCGTCTTGGGGACCTGCAATGTTTGCTTGGCCGGTTTGAGGCTGGCGTCTTCATAGAAGCGCTCGATCTCGTAAGAGTCCCAGGGCATGTAGCTGAATCGCAGACCGCCGTGAGTGCCGTAGATGCGCGATTCGCTGCTCGCCTCGAGATGGACGCCGCCGCCGCGCTCGTAGTAGCAGGTCAGGCCGGTGTCGAATTTCATCAGGGCGGCCGCGTGCTGCTCGACCTCGTAGTTGGCGTTGAGGTCATCATGGCGCAGGTTGGTTTTCTGCAAGGTCATGGCCGAGACCAGTTCGGGCCGGTCATCAAGCAGGCCGAGGTGGAAGGCGAGATCGTAGGGCGCCCAATCGAACAGCGCGCCGCCGCCGGCGCTGGAGCGCGACTTGGCCCAGGCCGCCGCGCGTGGATTGTAGTCCACGTAGGAGGCGCGTTTGAGTTCCTGAAAGTGGATGTGATAGACTTCGCCGAGCTGGCCGCTGGCAATCAGGTCATGAATAAAGTGAAACTTGGGCCGGATGCGGGTGAACCGGGCCGAGCCTTCGAGCGCAACCAAATCGGGATGGCGCGCGGCTTCCTCGACCAGCCGCGCCGCGTCGGCCTCGGTCAGCGCCAGCGGCTTTTCCACCAGCAGATGCTTGCCGGCGCGCAGGGCCGCCATCGCGATCTCGACGTGCGCCACCGGCGGCGCCGCGACGATGACGGCGTCCACATCCCCGGCGGCCAGCGCCTCGCGGAAGTCGGTCGCGGCATGGGGAATGGCAAATTCCTCCTGCGCCGCCTTCATTGCGGGCTCGGCGGCGTCGCATATCCACTCGACGCGGCCGCGCCCTTCCTCGCGGATGCTCTTGACGTGAACCTTGCCCCACATTCCCGCTCCAATCACGGCAAACCGGACCATCTGAAAAGCTCCTCAGTGTTTAAGAATTGTGCGCATGAAAGCGTCTGGCGAAAGGGTTGGCCCCGCTAACCCAGATTGTGCTCCGTGCGGGCGATGAGTTCTTCCTGCAGATCACGATGCAGATTGACAAAGGTCTCGGAGAAGCCGGCGACGCGGACGACGAGGTCACGATATGCGTCCGGCTCGCGCTGCGCCGCCCGCAGTTGCTCGGAACTGAAGGCGTTGACCTGCAACTCCTGGCCGCCACGCTCGAAGTAGCTGGTCAGCAAGGCGCGCGTCTTTGTGCGCGCCGCCGGATCGGTCAACAGGCGCGGCTGCAAACGGACGTTGACATTATATCCGCACTGCCAGCTGCGCGCGGCGTGCAGCCGACAGACCGAGTTCAGCAGCGCCGTCGGTCCGGAGCGCTCGGCCCCGGCGCACGCGGCGATCGAGCTGGCCAGCGGCTGGCCGGCCTTGCGCCCGTCGGGCGTCGCCGGGGTGACGCGCCCGGTGGTCACCGCCGAGGAGCGGACGATGTGCGTGCTGCCGAAAGGCGTTCCATCGCGCGGATCGCGGCACACATCCCGCACCGCCTCGTCGCGAAAGCGCTCCAGCCGGTCAATCAACTCTTCCAGCCGCGGATCGTCGTTGCCGTGTTTGGGGGCTTGGGCGAGACGCCGCCTCAAGTCCTCTTTGCCTTCGAAATTCGAGGCGCAGGCGGCGGCCACCTCGGCCAGCGTCGCGTCGCGTTTTTCAAAGACCACCTCGCGAATGGCGGCCAGGCCGTCCACCAGATTCGGGAAGAAGGCGCCGCCGCAGGACAGGATGTTGTATTTCGTGCCCTGAACCAAGTCCTGCCCGCGTTCGATGCAGCCGTCGAAGAAGCACGACGTCAACGGCGACTGTCCCCATTGCATCTGCGCGCCCACGACGCCCACGCCGTGCCGGTAGTTCGACTCGACCTCGTGGCGGATGAGCCGTTCCACGACGCGCATCAAGGTCTCGAAGTCCCCCATCTCCGACGGCCCGGGAATCTCAAACGGCGGTCGGCGGGCGCCGTTGTAACCGCGTCCGGCTGTCAACATTGCTTCGAGAATGAGCGGATAGCCCACGCCGGCGCCCGGATTGAAATACGCCTTGCCGGGAATGCCGAGTTCGTTGCAGCCGACCGGAACATAATCGAAGGCGTCGTCGCGGTGGACGCCCAGCGCCATGAACATCTCCGCTACGACGGCGTCATTCATGAACAATGGAAAGCAGGTCGAGCCGCCAAGCGTCTCAAGGCAGAAGTCGAAGAAGTCCGGATCGATGCGCGAATGCCACCGCGCCCAGACCAGAGGCTCGGGAACCGACATATTGGCCGCCGCCTGCAAAAACAGCCACGACAGCTCGTTGGTCTGATCCGTCCCGTCCGGCGCCGAGCCGCCCACGACCAAACCCTGCGTCAGATTGTGTTCGATGCCCCAGAACGTGTTGTCGCGCTGCTTGAGAATGAAGTTCTCGCACAGCGACAGCGCCTCGGCCGGCCGCAGACGGCCCTCCCGGCAATCGCGCTGATAGAACGGGAGCAGCAATTGGTCGAGGCGGTCGGGCGTGTTCGAGTAGCCATGACCCTCGATATGGATGGCCTGCTGGACAAACCACACGAGCTGAAGCGCCTCCCGGAACGTCTGAGGCGGCTCATGGGCGATCCGCGCTGCGATGCGCGCCATCTCGCGCAGCTCATCGCTCCGCGCCGCGTCGCCACCGCGCTTGGCGTCGTCCTCCACAAAATCGGCGTATCGCTCGATCCAGGCGCTGAGGCCTTCGAGCGAAAGGGCCGCCGCCGTCAGCCACTCCCTTTTTGCGGGAAGTAATTCCCCAGCCCGGCGCCGCTCTACGCGCGCGCGGATTCCATTGATCCCGTCGCGCAGCAGTTCGCGATAGCTGGGACTGAGATGCCCCTGGTGCGAGATGAAATGATACGGGGCCACTTCGGTCCGTTCGAGGTTCCGCCCCTCGACGGCGCGCGAATAGCCGCGATACCTGCCCCAAAGGTTTCGCGAGTCCCAATACGCATGAATGTCCGCCGGAACCTTGCCACGCAGATAACCGCGCCGTTCGGGATGCTCCGCGAGGTAGATGCTGTTTTCGCCGATGCCGATTTCGGGGAATAGAGGCATTGCGCCGGGACGTTCGGAAATGGCGCCGGCGATGCGGTCGCCCGGGCGCAGATACAAAGGGATCGTCCTCAGGTGCTCGCGCAAGGCCATCGCCTTGCGGATGACGCGCGGCGCGTTTTCATTTTCTCGCCAAACGCGCGTAAACGTCGCGGCGCGGTCCAGCCCGACGTCCACCGGCGCACGGACGATGACGTCGCGCAACGCCCGCATGGGCGTGGGGTCATGGTCTGACGGCAAGGAAAGCCTCATGTCACAAATCCCCGTGGTGAATTGCGAAGAGAAACGCGCGACGAGCCGCGGACGCGCCTGCATAGCACTTCGTCTTTCACCGAGTCCATCCGAATATCTCGACGCGCAAGGCAAAGGGCAGAACCTACTGACCTACCCCATGCTGGCCGCACCAGGCGGAGGCTTTCGAATCTGGCCGTTCAGGATACGGCCGTGCGCAAACGGATAGCCTGAGCGATTGACGCCTCGAAATTGAGCGCCGGAAGGGCCGATCCGGTGGCTTCCTTGCTCAAGTGCGCGTATAGCAAAACCATGCCAATCGACGAATGACCCAGGACCTCACGATTCACGTTCAGGGGCGCCGGAGATGCCCATAACTCCACTTGGCAGCATTATTTCATTTGGGGAACAACGATGCCCCGCAGAATGATCCGCTGGCAGAACAGGAACACGATCAGGGTTGGAATGCAGGCGACGCAGATGGATGCCATGACCAGATGGGGTGTAGCGGCGCTGGCCTGTTGGAACTGATAGAGCCAGACCATCAGTGTCCACATGCTCTCCTTCTGACAGACCACAAAGGCCCACATGAAGGAAGCATAGGCCTGAACAAAGGCGTTGAGCGCGATGACGGCGAGGATGGGCTTTGTCAGGGGCAGCGTGATCGTCAGGAAGGTTCGCAATTCTGAGGCGCCGTCGATCGCGGCGGCCTCGTAGAGCTCGCGCGGCAGCGAGTCGAAGAATCCCTTGAGCAGAAAAATGGAGAAACCGTTGGCCAGTCCGGGCAGGATGAGGGCGGCAAACGTATTAAGCAGGCCCATGTCCCGCAGCATCAAGAAATTCGGGATCATGGTGACTTCGTGGGGGAAGGCCATGGTCGCCAGCAGGAACAACAGAATTTTGTGCGAGGCCTTCAGAGAGTAGCGCGAGAGGGCATAGGCGGCAAGGGGATTGACCGTCAGCGCAGCCAGGACGCTAAGCCCCACCAGAATAAGCGTATTCCGCAGGGCGCGACCTTTAACGGCGATGAACTCCAGGACGCGGCGGTAGTTGGCCAGCGGCGCAGCGAACCGGTGCCGCCATCGGACGTGCTCATATTCAGCCAGATCGGCCAAGCGGCACGGGGGATGCAAAGTTTCCAGGGAGGCAACATCCCTGCCGTGAGCGGCTCCAATGGCCTCCAGACTGCCATAGCGGCTCAATAGGAACTGGCGCCAGGCGTTCTCCCCGCTCCAGTATTGCCGCCGGTCCGGCGGAATGACGTCGGTGACAAAGTTCATCCATTGGACGCGCAAGACATTATTGTCCACAGGAACACTCGCCGCCAGTGGAACTTCAGCGAACGACCCGAATCGCGTTTCTGCCGCCTTGTTGAGAACCTCAACGGCGCCAAACTGAGCGGCCAGCCATTCGGCAAAGCGCGGCTGAAACTTCGCCTGCGTGGCTTCATCGAGTTGGATGAGCCGGCGCGGATACCATTCGCGAAGAAATTCCTCCCAGACGCGCCGGGCTTGAGGGACCGGGGGCTGTTGAGGAGAAAATGGAATCTCATAACGCGTCGCGTAGTGGGTTCCCCACTCGCGGTTGATCGTTTCAACGGATCCAACGCCGCCCAGATAACTCTGCCAGAGCACTGAGGCGAGAATCGGCGCTCGCCGGCGCGGCTCCAACCCCGCCTTGAAATCGTAGAAGTCGCGGTAGCTTGCGGAGTTATGGGGCGGATACCACTTGGGAATATTATCGAATTCGCGTTTGAGAGTTATCTGATGAAAACCTTCGTAAGAAACTCCCCATTCGCGCGCAAGCGCCTGAAGCGGACCGATTCGGCGGTGAGTCTCTTGCGCGACCTGGCGCTTGTATCGTTGTTTGAGAAAGTCTTGAAAATCTTCTTCCGTTTCCTCCGGGTGGAGGATGCTGAAACGGTCCGCCGGCAGCGTTCGAAGAAAGTCGTCATAGTCTTGAAGTTCCTGACTACAGGATGGAGAACCATGGCTTAGCTGCTTGAGATCCGGCGCCAGGTAGCGCGCCGCGGCCTTTGGATCGGCCGCCAGTGATTCCCAGGTCTGGTGTTCGCGGCCGGGCAGATACAACGCCGCCCATCGGACAAAATCGTCAAACGCGTATCGCTCGAAAAGGTACTTCCAGACCGCCTCGTCCTCGCGCCACATCGCGGTTGGCAGCGCCTGAAACTTGCCGTAATCATAGCGATTGGAAAGACTGCCGGTGACCATGACCATGAAGGGGTAGATCATGGTGGCGCCGCCCAGAACCAGCGCGAAAACAATCAGCAGAAGGGCAAGGCGGACCTTGAGCGTCCGGCGCGCGACGGTTGGAACGATGGGCATCAGTTCTCTCCCGCGCGCCGGAATTCCACTTCGCGCAAGATGCGCAGTTGATAGACGGTGAAACCGATGAGGAGGCTGCCGAGAATCCATGCCATGGCGGTCGCATAGCCAAAGTCCAGATACGTAAACGCGTGATACCAGATGGACAATCCCAACGTCATCGTCGCATTGGCTGGTCCACCGCCAGTCATGACCAGGATGTTGCCCATGGCATGAAAGGCCGCAATCGTGGCCCCGGCGAAGTTGATCACAATAAGCGGCTTGAGCGTGGGCAGTGTCACGTTCCACAGTTTGCGGCGCATGCCGGCCCCATCTATTTCGGCCGCCTCATAGAGGTCTTCCGGGATGGATTTCAGGGCGGCCAGATAGATCAAGGCTGCGGAGCCCATGGCCCCCCAGACGCCGGGAGCGATGACGCACGCCATCGCCTGGCGGGGATCGCGAAGCCATTTCTGGGGCGCGAAATCAAACGGCGTGATCAGCCACACGCCCAGGCGGCGGGCGACGCGCCCCAGGGCCGCCAGATCGCCCGATGTCTCGAGCCCGCTTCCCGCGGCGGCGCGCCATGCCTGCCAGATCGCGCTTAACGCGACGCCCCACACAATGGCCGCGAGCCCGAAGACAATCAGATTGGTGAATCCCTCGCGCCCCCGCGCGCCCCGCGCGCCGGCGGCCGTCAGGACAAGCGCGCCCGTCACGAGGGCGGCGAAACTCCATTTCACCATGAGAGCGGCGGGCAAGGGCAACCGGTTCAAGGACAGCAAACCCTGGTTGAACAGACCGAATTCGGTGGGCGCGTAGAACATCTTCCACAAAAGCATGATGACCAGGGGCGACATGACGTGCGGGAGATAGAATACGGTCCGAAAGAAATACTTCCCCCTAGGAACCTCATTGAGAAGCAGCGCCAGCGCGATAGGCGCGACAAATCCCATGCCCAGCGCCAAACCAACATAGACCACTGTGTTTTTCATGACCAACCAGAACTCCGAGTCCAGCAAGGCCCGGAAAAAATTGTCGATCCCGGTCCATTGGCCTCCTCCGATGAGGCGGTAGTTCTGAAACGCCATCAAAGAGCCGCGGGCCAGCGGGACATAGGCCCAAAGCAGGATTGACAAGGCGGCGGGCGCCAGCAGCAACAGCGGCGCCCAGATACGGTATGCGCTCAAGCGCCGGGCGCCAGGGAGCATGGGGAGCGTGGCGCGGGCGGAATCCAGCCGGTATTTCTTTTGCGTCCCCCGGACATAGGCGGCCAACAACCAGGCCGACACGGCTAAAAACGCGAACACGATGGCGGCGCCGGCAGGACGAAAACGCTCCAGCCGGGGATCGGCCCTCTCGTCGAAGTATTTCTCATTGGCGATGCGCTGCGCTTCGTTCAGCGTGGCCCGGATGTCCAGATGAGGGTCCACGGTGAGGCGTGAGAACACGTAGTTGCCCAGAATCGGACCGACGAGGATGCTGCCCTGGCGGACAAACGGCTCGGTTCGGGCATGCGCCAGCGCCTGTGTCAGACCGTCACGCCACCACAGGGGAAGCGCATCTAAGAATTCTCCCAGTCTTGCCTCCTTGAGGACAGCCGGATGCACGTAGCGATGCTGGCCGGCGTCGGCCAGGGCGCGCGTCGTCGCATGACGCATCCGCCAGACGCCCGCCAGCAGATCGAAGACGGCGTCACGCGCCGCCGGGTTGGCCAGCGCCGGCGCGACCTGGGGGGAAGCCATGGCGCGAAAGGGCAGCCCCATGACCGTCCACGGCGTCTGGCCTTCCCGTGGGGGGGGGATGGGGGCGACGCCCACCTGGTCTTCGCGCAGTCCCATGCCCGGGACGGCGCTCAGATAGTCAATGGTCATCGCCACCTCGCCGTTACGGAACAGTTCCGCGGGAATGGCCGCCTGATCCTCCCCTTCGATGCGAACCATCCCCTGAATGACGTCTTCGGGTAAGAACGAAATGACTTCGCCCGTCTGGAGATTCGTTATGAATCCTTTCTTCAGGTTTTCGTCTTCGACGACAAAACAATGGCCCGTGCGCCGGTCCCTGATGAATCGTTCGAAGATCAGCCGGTGCATGAGCCGAAGGGATTCGTAGCCCGCATCACCATCGGCGAACGTCGCGCGCCAGCGCGACGCCAGGGGGGCGCCCCTCGCATCGAAGATCACGCGCCGGGAGGTCGCCGGACACAGAAACACAGTCTCCTCCTGAGGCCAGGAATGCGTCTGGCCGCAATGGGGGCAATCGCGAAACTGACGGACCACGTCGCCGCCGGCGCTGAAGAACCACGGAAACCACAGCCACGAGTACGGCTTGAGGTAAAACCCCCGCCGCCCACGCTGGAATCGGGCGCCGGCGACCTTGAGCCGAGGCTCGGTCAAGGCCCGGCAATACTCGACAAACTCCTCCCACGAGCGGGGGCCCCGATTGGGGTCCAGCCCGGCCTCTTCAAACAAATCGCGACGATACAACAAAACCCGCGTGTTGCCGTAGGAGGAAAGCGGCATCGCATAGACATGACCGTTCACCGTGCATGTGGCCTTGATCGCGTCGGGAATCAGGCGCCACCCTTCCCACGCCGCCTCATCATTGGAGACGAAACCGTCGCCATCCTGATCGCGCCCGATCCATTCATCCAGCGGATACAGGAAGCCCTGTTCGACAAAGGAACGAATGCGATGAATGGGAAGATAGATTTCTTCCGGGGCGTTGCGCGCCGCCATCGACATCAGGATGGGAGCGTCGCTGGGCGCGCCGTCGCTGATGCGCAATGTGGTGAAGGGGCGGATCAACAGATCGGGGTGGCGGCGCGCGTATTCGTAGTAATGAAGCTCATTGGCGTAAGAGACCGCGTCCGTGTAAAATCCCTTGAACGCCATCGAGCGAATGACCACGCCCGCGGCGCCGCCGCGGTAGGCGTCTTCATCGAGGCCGAGCCGGCGCGGCGCGGGGGGCGACGGGGACGCGGCCCATCCGGTGGCCCAGGTCAGAGTCAAACACAAGCTGGCAAACAATCTTACCATGTTCGCTTTCCGAAATCCTTCCAGTCGTAATTCCCGTCCCCATCAACGTCGGAATGGCGTCCGTCGCAGCTGCGGCAATACTCGATCTCCAAGGAAGGCGCCCCGATCTCTTCCAGGGTTTTCAACTGGCGGTCCAGGCAGCGGCGCTCCGCCGGGGGACCAATCCAGACTTCATCGGGGACCTGATCCGCGTTGCGGTTTTTGGAGTCGTGATACAGGCGGGCGTGCTCAGCCTCGTGGGCCAGGACGCCGGCCAGCCACGTGGCCGAACGAAAGGCCGTGAGATCGTTCAACTCGATGACGGGCGGCTTGCGATACGCCCACGTCGCGCTGCGCTGGCCTTGCTTGATCGCTCCAATGTATCCCTCCAACGTCATGGAGGAGTCCGGACTCTTCGTCTGCAACAGCGCGAGCGCCACGGCCACCTGGCTCGTGAAGGCGTCATTTCCCTGGATCGTGATTTTCCATGATTCGGCCGCTCGCGCCGCCGCGGGACCGAACCGAGTCCATCGCCAGGGATTGTTGCGAAAAACTTCGGCGACCAGGTTCGCAAGCCCGGCATCATAGCGTTCCAAGGATTCGCGCGCGCAGACATGGTTGTGTATGCCGTTGGGGGGAACGGCGCGCAGATTGGCGTCAAACCATGATTGCACGCCTTCGGCCCAATACTCCTGCGGATTCCCGGCGGCGTAGGTCTTCCTCCACAGCCCCCGGCTGGTCGCCTCGTCGTATAGCGCCTGAAGGCGGGCGTCAAAATCCGGTTCGATGCGCTTCAACGCCATCTCATGAATCGTGTGAGCAAACTCATGGACCAGGATGCTTTCGCCCAGATAGCGGTCCGTTTCATAGCCCAGCAGGTTCTCTTCTGCGCAACTGACCGCGGGACGCGCCGCCGTGGCGCCCAGACCGCGCGCCCGTCGATCCCAGTTTTGCCTGGGCCTGAGGTCCCGGTGTTCTGGAATGTCCGTGGTCCGTTCGTTCTCCGCCATGACGGCGACGCGCACGCGGGCCTTGATCAGTTCGTCACGAAGGTCGGACCGGTGAGCGAGTATGTGACGAACAATGTCGGCCGCGGCCAGCAGCGCCGCGTCGGGCGTCCGGCCGGAACTGACCACCGGGATTCCGTCAGCGGCGACGTGTCTCGTGTAGAAGGGATCGAGTTGGAGCGAGACCGGTGGCGAAGTGACGAGGGCATATTCCGCCTCGGACTGCGCCACGGTGGCCAGGCACAACACACATCCGAGGATCGGCGCCAGGCGTCCGTTCATCTCACTGAATCTCTCAGCACGGTTTTCTATTCTCCCGTCCGGACGAGGAACAATCCATCGAGTTTGCCCAGCGCCACAGTGGCTGCGACCGGCTGGCCGTTGTTGGTTTCGGTGTCCTGCGTGGGAGTGGCCTGCAGCCGCCGATACTTCTTACCCGGGAACAGCGAGGACAGGTCAAACGAACAGGGGCGGAGGGAGGGATTGGCGAGGACGAGGCCGTGTTCGAATTCGCGCGCGATGACGGCCGGGGCGCAGTGAATCGCCAGACGTTCGATGACGGCGTCTTCGCCGCCCTCAAAGGACAGTTCCAGCCGCAGAGGCGTGTTGACGGGCGCATTCTGAAAATGGAATACCTGCGGATGCGACTCTTCGCCCATGAAACCTTCAAGCGTAATTCGCATGGGGCCTGCCGGGAGATTGCCGCCGGCGTCGGGGCGGGCGATGGCCACCTCGGCCCACGCGCCCGTGGCCGATCCATTGGGTCGGACGTCGTTTATGAAGCGCACGACGACGTCCTTGCCCGCCAGTCCCAATGGAACCAGATCGACATTGCGCTGCAATGGCGAGGGGCCTTGGACCTGTTTGACGCGGGAGATTTCTTTGAACTCTCCGGGTTTGCCATCCCAACCCATGATCGCCGCTTGGACGCTGCATTCGGCGCCGGTGCTGTGAACCCAGTAGAACAACCGGGCATCGGGTGGCGTCTGGCGCCGGACCTGCCAGAACAGTTTCGCCATATTAGGATCTTTGTGCCAGAGGCGCAGAGTATGCCGATCCGCGACGAATTCGACCTTGGCCTCGATGGGAGCGCCCAGTTTCTTGATCTCCCCGTTTTTCATTACCATCCCGCGCTCGATCTTCTCCGGCGACGCGGGAACCAGATAGCCGTTATAGGAAACGCCGCCACTGAGGGAGGCATGGACATAGCGCGGCATTTTCACGTCGATCCCGCGGCGCTGCGGACCGCGCAGATTTGCGGCAACTGTCAGGTCCGGGCCGGTTGAAACCAGCTCCATGCTGATGCGGGACGTCTTGGCCGCGTCGGGGTGGGAGACAATCAGGACGTCTTTTTCCTGCCGCACGACAGTTCCGTCCTCGCCTTTCAACGCGCCGGGGCGCGCCAGGATTTCCCGAGCCAGATCCGGCGCCGTCAGCGCCGGATAGAGCGGCTCGCCCACCGGTTTGCCCAGCCATCCCAAGCGTCTTTCCTGACCCATGCGCAACTCGTCATACACGCCGGCGGTCCCATCGGGGTCTTGGGGCGGCGCGCTGTACCATGTCACGCCCGCCTCATAGGCGGTTGACAATGCAAAAACCGCGCGACTCAAATTGGCCGGCATTGCTTTTCCACCGAGAATCTGCGCCTTCTCATCGCTGCCTAGCGTGAAATTGAAGATTTTGTGCTGCACGTGGGTAAAGCGCGGTGCGACACAGGTCTGGCGCGTGAAGTTCAACCGGTTGCATACTTCGGAGTATTTGCGCCAGCCCGGATCATGGCGTCCGGGAAAGCCTTCGACTTCCCAACCGTTAAGGTAATAAAAACCGCGATTTCCGGCGTCGGGCATAATGTTGACATCGGGCGGGAGTTTCTCACGCAGTTTCTTCAGCGTCTGCGTCAAGCCAACCGAAAACCAGTTGATTCCCCCCATGTCCTCCCGTCCGTCATCTACACCGTTATTGTTGAGGTCCACGCCCCGGAGAGGCCAGACCTCTTCGACCTGAGTGTCCTGCTGAATAGCATTGAAGCCCACGCTCGAACCGCCGGGCAGGAACAACGCCGCGTATTTGTCGGACCAGATGTCGCCGGCCTGGCGCCCCTTCGCATCGCGGGGACAGAACGTGGACATATTGTAATACCACCCCTCAAACTTTCCTACCTGGCAATGAACAGCGGCGAAGATTTCCCCACGGAAAGCCCTCGGTTGTGACCCCCAAAGCCCCCGCTTAATGGTAATGGTTTCCGCCGCCTCATCAATGCTGATGACTTGAGTCTGTTCGCTGTTGTCCCAGTCGGGCGTCCCGTCGGTTTTCAGAGTATAGAGGCAGACATCGTCCCCACGGCCTGGATGCATGATGAAAGCTTTCTTGGCGGCCGTGCCCGCTACGTCTTCGTCAGTGGTGGCTTGGACTGTGGCCAAGGGCGGCATTTTCAAATCCACCTTGATGGTGGTTGGCCCGGCTTCCAGCGGGATCGAGTCCTGCAAGACGCGCTTGCGCGGCTGGTAGGCCCAGTGCCCGGGATAATAGTCGGCGACGGAACCGGTGCAGGGATCAAAGAAAGGAGTTCCATCGGGGCATTTGATGTGACCGGTGGTGTAGAAAATGAAGAACTTCTCCGGATGGTCTTTCATTATCCGTTGGATAAGTTTGTCTTGGCCGTTTTGCGCTTTCAGCGTGACTCGGCTGTCCAGCTCGACGCCCATCGCGCCGCCGAAATTGCTCATCCACCATTGATAGGCCGCCTCTGCCCCCTGGTTCATGTTGATATTGTTGGCATACCGGTAATGGATGGGCTTGGGAAAGTTGTCCTGCAAGGCCAGCTTCTGTGCCGTCATCGGCTGCGCCAGCGAGAGCAGCGCAATCGAGCCGTTCAGCGTGGCCATCAGCGACAGCGCCATGATGGACCTGACGTTCTTACACATGATTCTTTCCTTTCGATTTGTATTTGAAATACTGAAGGCATGCTCATCCGTCACGAAGAGAGGATGCGCACGTGGAACCAAGTACGCGTGATATCCATTACAGAGATGATGCTTCCTTGTTGAGATTGGGGGCAAGCCTGTCCGGCCGGCCTCCGGGTGTGGCAATGCAAGAACGGAGTCATTTCCCGCCCAGTCGCTTGATCAGGAACTGGCTTGGGCTGAGTTTCGAAGTGTGCCCCTCGCAGTCCAGATAGCTCTCCACGCCGGCCTGATCGAGCGCCTCCTTCAACTTGATGCTGAAGATCGGATGGTGAATGGCATGGCCGACATTCGCCGGCGGCATGGCGACAGACCCGCCGGCTTTCATAAAGATGGCCGGATCGTCCTTGTCCACATGAAGCACGGGGGAAAACCGCCGGAGAAGCGACTTGTATTTGTCGTAATCCGTCAGCAGCGCTTCGGCGTCAGGCGCCCCGGTGGCATTGAGGAACATGCCGTGTTTCAGCACCGTGGTATCGCCGCCGAACCATTCACGCAGCATCATGGGATCGAGGCACGTCTGGGCGTTGGAAACGAAGACCGCGACTGGCTTGGTGGACTGGCGGCTTACCGTGTCGGTGCTGCCGGCGTCCGCCAGATCGTCGTGAAGCGCAAGCCACAGCGCCGTGCACGCGCCAGCCGACCCGCCCTGATAGGCGAAGCGGGTTTTGTCCAACCCCCATTTGTCTGCCTGAGCGCGGATAAATTGAATGGCCCGCGCCGCATCCAGGACCGGTTCGGGAAGACGGACCTCTGGCGTCCGGCGATACTCCACCGAGGCGACCGAAATCCCCACATTCAGGTACGCGTCAGGCTCCCACTTTTCATCGGCCGCTCCTCCAGACCAGCCGCCCCCGTGGATCGCAACCAGCACTGGAGTTGGCCCTTCGGATTGGGCCTTCCAGAAGTTGAAAAACTGCATTTTGTGAGGGCCATACGCGACGTGCCTGTACGTCGGGTCAATGGCCTTTTCGGACAATCGTCTGGGCCGAGTCTCGCTTTGAGCCGGCGCCATGGACGCCCCTGTCATTGCCATCATGCACCCACCGAGCAACGCTGCTTTTGTGATTTTCATTCTTCGGTCTCCGTAGTTCTGCGCAATTCGCCTCATTCGACCTTCTTCATCATCACCTCGAGGTAATCCAAACCATACGGTGAAGTCTTCCAGTCCCACAATTCCAATATGGGTAAATCCTTGAATGAGGAAATGTCCATCGATGGCTCACCCTTGAGCCAGCCCAGATCGGAGAAAACCTTCACGTCCCCCCCGGCGAGATACTCAAGCAGTGGCGATGGATCGGGATTGGCGTTGTTGTCGGACGCGTTTCCGAAATGGGAAAAAGCCGTCGTGACGGGGGGCGCCGCCGGCGATGAGATGGCCAGGATTTTATGCCGGCCGGCGACGGAATGCAATTCGATCTCCCGGGTGATAATCGCTGCCGGAACTCTCGCCGGCATCGCCAAAGCCACCAGCGTCAGCGTCTTCAGGACGGAATTAAGCATGGTGAAAAATCTCTGTTGCGCCCGTCACTGAGCCGTTTCGGCTTCAGCGGTGGCCTTGGACTTTGGCAACGTTTTTTGTTTGGCTGAAATGGCGGTTTCCCGAACGGTGACAGCCCGGGCCTTGCCATCTGCGCCCGGGATGACGATGGCAAACATGCCCTCTTTGATAACGTCAATGCCAATGGGGGAGATTCGGGTCACGCTGCATTTGCCCGCCGGTTTGACTTCAATCAAGTTGTTTTGGGCCGCTACGCGCAACGTGCCATCGACCGGCTTGGCTGCCCCTGTCACCTTGCTGGCCGTGACACGCGGCTTGCCCTCAGGCTGAACGAATATGGCCGTGGCCTCGATACTGGCTTTGTCGGAAGCCAGGGTTCCAGTCACATCAACAATCTCGCCATCTTTGATGTCGGCCACAGTGATACCTCGGGTTTGGCGCACTATCGTGGCGTCCGTCACCTGGACGGTTTGCGGGCCGGATTTGTCGGCGATGGTGATGGTCTTGCTCCCTGCGTTGACCGCCGTGATGGAGCCGGTCCATTTTTGAGGCGCCGGCGGCGTCCGAGCCGAATCCTGGGCAGGCAGAGAGACGCTGAATCCCAAGTAGAGGGTCAACGTAGCGATCTTCGTGATAATGTTCATGACGCAATCCTTTCCGTGAGGAGTTTGGCTCCGGACGCTCAATCTGCGCGCGTCGGGCTATTGATCCTGGCCCCAGGGGCCAGGGGTGTCGCTTACATCTCCAATTGCTCTTCCATTGTGAGGCGCCGGGCAATGCCCTTGAACTTTTTCTGGAGATCAAAGTATGCGCTATGAATCTCCGAGGCGCTTCCGGTGAAGCTGCAATGCGTGCAATGGTAGTGATCCTGACCGTCATGCAGCAGCAGCACGTCGTTCTGGCGCGAGAAGCAAACCGGGCATCGTTTATCTAGCTTGTTTTTCTCAAGGATATCCATGACTGAACGCTCCTTCCAAGTTCCAGAGTATAATCAAGGGCCAGGGTAAAATAGGGATTGAACAAATAGCCTTCGCGAAACTCCCCGGAGGTGGCGAGCCCCAACGCCGGCTTGAGTTCCATTGTGACCCCAAGACTGCGGATGCGGGCCTGAACCATGGCGGCCTTGGGTTTTTCAACGATCCGGCCCAAATACTCGAACGGCATTTCCTGGACAGCGCCGTCTGCGATCACGAGCGTCACGTCGTGCAGATCCTCAGCATATTCCGTGAGTCCATGGCAGGCTTTCACGTACTCCTTGATCCGGAGGGTGGCTTTCGGATCGGACAAGGAAATCAGTTTGCGCTCGACCAGCGTTTGCCCATCGAGATGAAATCGAAAAACCGACTCGATCTGCGCCTCCAGACCGCTGGAAAACCTTATTGTCGCCGGCTTAAGCGTGACAATCACCTTTTCGTCACGACGTTCGATACTCCTGCATTTTGTCCGGCAGGTGGCCAGGTCAATGGTCTCCTTGCCATCCGAGACAAACAAGGTCGTTCGCGAGCCGTCTTTGTGGTGGTTCGAGAATCCCGTGCGAAACTGCGACTGAATCAGGTAGGGATACGAGCCGATTTCGCGGAATGGAGTATCAGGCCCTGTGGCCACGGCGGCCTCGGCCGCGTAGGGTCGCCAGTCTCCGATGGAGCCGCCTTGATCGGCGTCAATCAGGACCCGCTGGCTTGAGTCCTGAAACCAGATGTAGTGTTTGCCCGAGCCGTAAAGCATCTCTTTGGCCCAATACACTTCCGGCTCGCGCTGGATGGGGCGATGGGCGCGGAACCACTGGGCATACTCGGCCAACGTCATATCCTGCAACGCGCCCTGCACGCGCAGTTCGACGAAGTTTTCCAGAAAGCGCGTGTACAAATCCCAGGCGACGATGGGGGGAACTTCGATGTTCTTGTTGTAAATCAGCCAGCCCGCGCTGACAAAACTGTTGTAGTAGGAGTAGCCCCCATTCCAGCGTTCCTGCATGCGGTATTGGTCAATCAGGTTGCGGTCATAGGGGCAGTAGCTTCCCAGGTTGCCCCAGCCGCGCATGACGTTGGGGGGATGGCTCGCCCAGAAGTCGTCGCGGTCCTCATAGGCGAGGCTCATGTCGCGCATCAGGTGCGGCACGGCGATGATGCCGTTGGCGTCCGCTTCATTTTTCGCCGGACGCAGCGAATGCGTCTTGGACGGCCACCAAGGGTTCCAGGGCATTCCCTCGTTGAACAGATACCAGGAGTGGTTGCATCCATGGTAAACGCGCACTCCTTCCTCGAAACACCCCCCGACGACAATTTCGGTATCGGGGCTGAGCTCGCGCAAGATGTTGAGGGATGAGGAATCTAAGTGATAGGAAGCGACGGACACGGGATTGCGTCCGAAGACTTCCCGATAGCGAGCGAGGATTCTCTCAAGAATCTCGAGTTTGCGTTCGCAGGGGAAAAGCCAGATGCTTTCATTGCCGTGGCTTAACGCATCCAGTTCCGGGCCACCCAAACGATGCAGCCCCAACCCGATCTCATCGCCGAATTCCTTTTCATCCTGCAAGGCGTCGGCAATGGCCTGGTCGTTGAACAATTCAGCGTATTGAATGAAGACCGTGGACTTGATGCCCAAGCGGTGGACCAAATCCTGTTGCTTGCGCACGGTTGGATACTTGTGCGGCGCATCGGTACGGTGAAGGACATTCAGATGCATCATGGGAGTGACGACCTTTTCATGGCGCCTGCCAGGGCGAGTCATCAAAAAGGCGCGCGCCCTTGCTCTTGATCACGTCGCGATAGAAGTGTGCCGAGTCTTTCATCGTCCGCTTCTGCGTCTGGTAATCGATGTGAATCAATCCAAAGCGTTTGGAGTATCCCAATGACCACTCGAAACTATCGGTAATCGTCCAGTGAAAGTAAGCGGGAACGGGAATACCGTCTGTGATGAGTCGATGAACGGCCCGCAAGTAACGCTTCATGTAGTCTATCCGTTGCGGATCGTGCACACGTCCGTCAAGGGAGACCCAGTCGGCGCCCGCGAGGCCATTTTCGGCAATCACAATGGGCGTATGGAAGCGCTCATGATGAAAGCGGCTGGCCCAATATATGACCTGCGGTGTGAGTTCCCAATCCATCGTCGTCGCGGGGTAGCCCGCCGGGAACTTGTAGATCACAGGTTGGCCGTCGGGTCCAGCGGAGATCAATGCGCCGCCGTAGCAGTTGAAGCCGAGGTGGTCCGTGGGTTGCGAGATGATTTTCATGTCGCTGTCAGAGAAGCGGGGCATGTCGCGCCCATTAGCGACAACGGACTCTTCGGGATACTTGCCGTAGAAGATCGGGTCTGTCCACCAGCATGGATTCTGGACGCAGCCGGGGACGGGCGCATACATCATCTTTCGGGCCGCTTCGATGTCGGCTGGTGTCTCGGTCAGCGGCGCGCACTTAAAGGCGGCTCCGGCCAGGCCGATACGGATCGGCCGCTTCGTGGCGGCGCGCGCCGTCGCGACGCATTTGCCGTGGCTGAGGAGAATGTTGTGCGCGGCCAGGAGGCATTGATACAGAGGCAGCTTCAGTCCCGGAGCATGGTCGCCACGGTAGTAGCCTTTAATGACCATTACGTTGGGTTCGTTGAATGTGAACCAATTCCGGACGCGGTCCGAGAAGTTCTCGACGAGGATTCGGGTGTAGTCGGCGAACCAGTTGGAGATGTCGGGATTGAGCCATCCCCCCCGCAGGAACAACTCGTGAGGCAGGTCAAAATGACAAATGTTGACCCACGGTTCGATCCCGACCTCCAAGAGGCAGTCAATCAGGCGGCTGTAGAAATCGAGTCCCTTTGGATTGACGGCGCCTACGCCATCCGGCAGGATGCGGGACCAACAGACCGAAAAGCGGTAGCCTTGAAGCGCCATCTGCTTCATCAACGCAACGTCTTCAGCATAGCGATGATAGTGGTCGCAGGCCACGTCGCCGTTCTCACCGTTGAGCGTGGCTCCTTCGCGCCGGCAAAACACGTCCCAGATGGCGAGTCCCTTGCCGTCGTCGTAGGCGCCGCCCTCGACCTGATAATTGGCCGAGGCCGCGCCCCACACAAAATCTGATGGGAAGGTCTTTTTCACAGAGATCATCCTCAAACATTCAAGGGGCGTCAGGCGCAACCGATGCTTTTGTCTCGTTGGGCCAGGTTGGCAACGTCTGGAGCCATTGCGTCAGGAGCCTGGGCCATTGCGCTCCCGGAAAACCGTTCTTGTATCGTGTCGGAATCAAGTTTCCGACGCCATGCCCGCCATCATCAAAGATATCCAACTTCACAGGCACGCCCAATGTCTCCAATTGGACCTTGATTTCCTTGGGAACCTGGATGGGCGCGCCGCCGATTCTGCCATCTTTGTCCGGAACCCCGTCGTTGGTCGCGTGGACGAGCATCGTCGGTGGCGAGTCCTTGCGGAAGACAAAGGGCGACTTGGTTTCCCGCCAATGCCATGTGGCGCAACCGACCACGAAGTCAGGACGGCTGCTGATTCGCTCGATGGGGTCGGGCGACTTCGGATCGCCATAGTCAAAGTTGCCCGCCAGGACCATGGCCAGATTGGCGCCGGCCGAATAGCCCGCCACCCCGATCTTGTTGGGATTGATGTTCCATTCCGCCGCCCGGCTGCGAACCATCCGCACCGCCCGTTGCGCGTCCAGCACGGCGATTTTCTGGATATCGCGCGAGACAGGGTAGGGATTGCAGAGCCGGTATTTGAGTCCGATGACGGCAATTCCCTCGGGAACCAGGCAGATGGCCGAATCCTTCACATGAATTGACCACGCCAATCCACCATAGCCGCCGCCGGGACACATGATGATTGCCAATCCCGTGCTTTTCTCTTTGGGAGGAAGATAGACCGAGATGCAGGGATTGGACACGCCATGAATGGTCCCTTCGGGCGTTATCTCTTCGGGCGGGAGTGAACCGTCCAGTCCCATCGGGGGCTTGCCGGGCCAGAGAGGAATGAAGGGCGGCGTGTCTGCGCCCAGAATCCTGTGCAGGGAATCTTCAGTCAATGGCTCGGACGGGCTTTTGGGTTTGGGTGTCCTGACAAGGGCGGCCGCGGCCGGCGCCGCCTTGGAGGAAGTCGGCTCGCCACCACCTGTCTGGCCAAAGGTCATCGGCATGGCCGCAGAAAACAAGGCCAGACCTGCGCCAACAACGAAACCTTTCATGTTCGGTTCTTCTCTCATCGCTGGATTGTCGCCTTCGAACGGTAACCCGTCAGGTCCGATCACTTCACTACTCCAAGGTCTTCTTGATGACCACCATACACTTGACCGGACCAATAAGACCCGAGGGTTGCAATTTGTCGTTCTTCTTCCATTGCTTGAACGTCGAAAAAGTGATCCGCTCCGGCGTGTCGCGCGGCTTGTTCTTCAGCAACCATTGCGGCCATTCTTTCAGCATGTTCGGATCTTTTTCAACATACACGGCGTCGGGCGGCAGCTGCTCGTCGCCGATCATGCGGTTGACCCACAGGTTGACGACGCGGATTTCGAGCGCGTTGTCGCCCTGTTTCAGCGCGTCGGTTATATCGACGCGGAAGGGCGGCTTCCACAGGATGCCCAAATCCTTGCCGTTGACCATGACTTCGGCGATCACCTGAACGTCGCCCAGATCGAGGAACACGCGTTTGTCCTTGCCAAGCATTTCTTCAGACGCCTTGAACGTATGGGCATACTTCGCATGACCCGAGAAGTACTTAATGCCCGGATCGCCGTGTTCGTTGAGGGGGATCAGTTTGTCGAAGATGGCTTGGGCCGGCGCGCCGCGATGGGGTTCGAACGAAACCTGCCACGGCCCGCCAATCTCCACCGGCGTCGGGACGCTGTCGATTTGCGCCTTCACCTTCGCGCCCGAGGCTTTGGTGGCTTCCACGGCGCAAGGTTTCGAGGCGAACAATATGACTTTGCCATCTTGATCCGACTTAAGAACGCAGTCCGCATCTTGCGCCGGACTGGCCGAAACGATCGGATCTGTTTCGGGTTGGCCGCGGAAGACGACGAACACCGATCCCGCCGGCTCGAAGTAAATGGGAATTTCCGTGACGCCGTTTGTCTCTTTGTAAATCGGGCACGGCTCGATGACGCCGGTGTCCGGCCGCCAAAATTCGGGGCGTTTTCCGTTCACGCGGAAAGAACAAACTGCCTGGCCGGGCTGGGGATTTTCATTGGCCACAAAATAGTAGTCTGCTTCGCCGGAGCGGCGATGGATGTAGTTGACCTTGGGCAAGCCTTTGAATTGAAAATCCGGCGGGCATTTGTCCGCCGCAAAAATCTGCTCGAACGTTTTGCCCCAGATCACACGGCCTTTGCCGACTTTGCGCTCACCGTTCTTGCCCGGTCCCTTGTCCCAGAGTTCATCGGCGATCTTCGACAACTCCACGTCGGCCTTGGGATAATTCGCCAGGCCCGGCGTCCGCGTCGGACGCGTCCCGATGACGGTTGCGCCGTTTTCCACCAGTTCACGAATTTTTCTTGCGACTTCCAAGGACATCTCTGGATTGTCGCCCATCAGCAGGTAGTTGTAGGCGGTTCCATCGGGAAAAACGATCTGACCGTCGCGCGACGAAGCCCGGTTCAACAAGGCGTCAACATTGACATAGTCGAAATCATATCCATCGGGAAGCATGGGGCGCATGAAGGATTTGAGTTGCGGGATATTGGGCGTGCTCTCGCCGGTGAACCAAAGGACGTCGCCGGCGAATTGCCCCTCTTGCAGAAGATACTGCGCGCGCTGGATGTACTGGATCCACGCGCGGCCTTCCTCCCACCACGTGTTCGTGCGCTCGAAGTGGATGCCGCATTCGCCGTAGGTCATGCCCGGCGCGAGGTTCGTCCATGGCTGGTGGGCGTAACGATGGATCACGAATCGGTTGATACCCTCGCACATTTTCAAATCGCCGAAGGACTTGAGTTGATACGGATGATTGAGCCAGTTGCTGCATTCGACCGGGACGTTGCGGACCGTGAAGATCTCCGCGCCCGCATACTTCTTCCCATAGACATGCGCCGTTGACGCGGCCGTTTTGATGGTGTAGAGGTGCGCGGTCGGGCGGCCAAACCACGCTTCGCCGGTCGGCATGTCGCTCTGGCCGGCGCACTGCATGTAGTCGTAGTTCGTGCCGTAGGCCTCGCAGTAAAACGTCATGCCGCGGCGCGCGCTGAGTTCGTCCATATAGGCGAAATAATTCTCGGCGAACAGATCGGAAATCGTCCGGCGCCAATCCCACAGAAACCGCTCGGATACCAGCGGATTGTCAACAACGCGTCCGGTGAAAATCGGAAAATACGGCAACGGGTCGTAGCCGCGCCGCTTGCGGAATTCGTCGATCATGGCAGGCGTGTAATTTTGATAGCCCACTTCCCAACTGTCGGTGAACGTTCCAGTCAGTCCCTTGCCGGCCAGCGAACCGGCTTCGTCGAGAATCTTGTTCAACAGGCCATCCCAATGTTTTTCGAGCGCCCGCTTCGACAGTTTGTCGCACTCGGGTCCCATGCCCTCGGCGGGCGCCGGATGGTTTTTGGAACCAGTCGAGGTGTGGCCGTAGCGAATAACCTTCCAATTTCCCGCGGGCGCGTCCCAATTAAGTTTCCCGTCTTGCACATGCCCGGTCAGGTCGATCACGTCGGAGGTCTTCAACTTGGAAGGCGTCGTATCCCTGGACGCGTCGCCCCCCTTGACTTCGCCCGCTTCGACCTTGAGCACATAACCGGCCTTGGCGGTCAGATCGTCGATGCGCGCGTCGGGATGAAAACCGATCTCGGCCAGCGTGATATTCTTGGCCTTGGGCGAAGGTTTGGTGAACCGGACGCGGAAGTAACGCGCCTTCGTCGGTTTGATCGGATAGAGATTTTCGGCGCTGTTGCCGCCGTATTCCATGATCCGGAACGAGCGCAAGGTCTTGAAAGTTTTTCCATCTTCGGAAAATTGAACTTCGCCCCAGTGGTTATTGCGTCCGAGTCCCGTCACGATGAAAAGGGTTTTGACCTCGACGGGATGGGCAAAAGCCAAATCCAAAATCTGCGGCTTGTCGGCCGATGGAAGCGGCAATTCGACGAATGTTTTCCAGTCGCTATCGGTCAATTTGTTCGAATTGATCTCCATGCCCTGCGCGGAGACCGTCGGACCCGCTAGATTCTCGGCGTCGGTCTTGAACGCCAGCGTCGCAATGTCGCGATAGTAGTCCAGCCGCGTCAAGGGCTGAGGCAGTTGTTTTTCAATATGGCCAGGCCCCTTGACGCCGGTCTCGCTCATGACAAGCATTTGCATCGAGTTCTCCGGCGTGTTCCACGGGCCACCGGCGGTGCTCCAGCCTGGTCCGCTATGGACCGCCACTTCCAGGTTCAGCCGCGCCGCCTCCTGGGCGGTGTGTTTCATCATCTCGCGCCACTCGGGACTCATGACTTTGACTTTGCCGGGCAAGATGCCGACGGTCAGATCGAACATCAAAACGCCACCGACGCCAATGCGGTCCATCGCCTCGAAATCGGCCGTGATTCCCTCCTTGGTGATGTTGCCATTCATCCAAGCATAGAAGCAGAGCGGCCGCGCGGACTTGGGAGGATTATTGAAGACCTGTTCAAGCGCGTCGCGCGCGGCAGCCTTTTCCAACCAGAACATACTGGCGACGACAAACATGACACTGAAAATATGGCTTTTCCCGTGACGGGTTACAGTGAGCATGGTCGCGTTCTTTTCTCAGTCAGTATTGGCCAAACTTGAGCGCTTGCTGTTGGGCGAAGCGGTAGGTTTCATACCGCACGCTCTTGGGAACCGAATGATCCGTGTGGAAAATATACCCGCCGTTGGCGGCGGCGCAAGTGACCTTGGCCTTGACTTCATCTCTGACTTTGTCCAGGTCATTGGTCTCGAGCGCGCGGATATCGACGTTGCCCATGAAGCCGATTTTGTCGCCATACAGCGGTTTGAGGCGGCGAACGTCCACTCCTGCTTTGACTTCCATTGCCTGCAACATGTCGATGCCCGCTTCGATGTATCCGGGCACGAGCGGCTCGATGAATCCGCACGAATGCAGGATGACCGGCAGCCCTTTGGAATGGAGGAAGTCGAAGAGGCGTTTGTGGTGCGGCAGGACCCGCTCGCGATACATGTCCAGACCGATGAACGGCTGCCCCCGGAATCCCAGATCGCTCCAAATCCAAGCGCCGTCAGGCAGGCCCACTTTGTCAAAGATGTATTGCCAGTTGGTGATCAGCATAGTGGTGAAACACGTGAACATGTCATCGATCCAGTCGGGATCGGACAGCATCCCCATACACATGTTCTCGTGTCCGGCGTATCCTTTGCCGGTCTCAAACACTTCGCCCGAACAAAAGCAGCAGAACAGGCCGTTTTCGCGGGCCACCTTGAGAGTTTCCTCCAAGGGCGCCAGATTGACGCGCGCGGGATTGAACGTCAGCACTGCGTCGCGATAACGCGCGCGCCAGACATCGCCGTTGATCACCTCAAAGCCAATGTGTTCGGGGACGCCGGGGCGGTTCTTCCAGCGGCGCAGCGTCGCCCCGTTGCCATCTCTGACCGTGCGCCACTGATCCGACTCTTCGATGATTTCGCTGCGTTTGGGGAAGGCGGTCGTGTCGTTGCCCCCGGCCTTGATCAGGTCGTGGTTGAAGACCTTCCACGGCGGCTCGCCCGCAGGATAGCCTTGTTCGATCCAGGAAGGAATCGTGTCCGGCCAGAACGATTCGCTCAGGCCGATGCGGTCGGGAATCTCACGTCGAAGGATTTTCTGGACGCGCTCACGTCCGGTCAGGGTCTGTATCATTGAAAAAAACCGTTGAAAGACTAATGTTGCAGCCCTCGGCGGACGCAGGCAGCCAGTCCTGCGGAAAGACCGGGCCGCCTGCGCCTGCCGGACTGGCGACCGCGGCTCGGATCCGAGTGGCGAACACGGACCCGGGATCGCCGGAGCTGCGTCCTGTCGCGGTCGCGCAAAGAATAGCTACGGCAAGAGCCGCGTCATGGGATCCTGCAGCCGGGCATCGTCCGGCGGCATGCCAAAATCTGGAATCTTCATTAACTCGCCATCACGCATGGCGGAGGCGTGCGCCACGATGCCGGGCGCGTTATAGCGGGCAGCAGCCCAGACGTGATTGGGCGGCAGGGCGCCGGTCTTGAGCGCCTCTATAAAATCGCAGACCAGGAACTGATGCGAGCCGGCGTGACCGTTGTGAAGTCCAACGAATTCCTTGGGCAGGCGCTCAACGTCATGAATCCAACACGTTTGATCATGTCGGCGGCCGATATATTCAGGAGGCAGGTGGCCCAGCCGCGCCTTGTCGATGACGACGCCGCTGAGCTGGTGCAGACTGCGCATGTCCTCCACTTCCATAATGATGTTCTTGTAGGAGTTCTCGTAGTCGAACTCGCCGTTGGCATCCTCGGCCTTGACCGTGTGCTTGACGAAGACGCCCTGCGAATCGCCCCCCGGATAGGCCAGGCCGGCGCGCCAGGCCTGATAGCAGTGCTGCGGCAGATACAACGAGGGTTGCTCCTCGTATGCAGCGTGCGTGCCGATGATGGTGATACGGCTTTCGCCGGCGCCCGTGCGGCGGAACTCGCCGATGCGCGCCGTCCCGCCGTCGGAGGTGCGGAACAGGCCGATCTCATTACTGAACGTGTTGCCCCAATAGCTCAGGTCCTTGTTGAAAACGCCGTCGGGATGATTGTCCACGAAACCGAAGCATGAAACTTCGGTCATGCGGCGGAACGTCACGGAGCAGATGTGGCTGACCGAGTGCGTTGGATACAGCATCGGCGGGAAACTGGCGAACTTCTTCCAGTCCGGCCCGTTGCTGGTCTTGTAGGGGCGATAGAAGCGGCTCATATCGTGATGATACTGTCCCTCGCCATAAACGAACCGCCCGAACTCGCCCCGCGCATAACGCTGGCGGCAGAAGATCACCGGCGGCCGGTAGTAGCTCGTCTCGCCCAGCATATACATCAGGCCCGTTTCCTCGACGGTCTTGACCAGCTCGTCAAGTTCTTCGAGCGTGACGGCCGCCGGAACGGCCGAATACACATGCTTGCCCGCCTTCAGGCACTTGATCGCCTGCGGGGCGTGCGCCCAGCGCTGCGTGTAGATGCCGATGGCGTCCACGTCGCTTTTGATCAGATCATCCAGTGACTCGACGCTGTGAGTGATTCCCTTCTTGACGAAGGCCTCCACCCGATCCTTGAGAAAATCCGTGACGATGACCTCGTCCACGTCGGGGTGATGATGAAAGAGCTCCGCAAAAAAGCCCCCAAACCCCAATCCACAGACGCCAATTTTGAAACCCATGAATAGCCCGCCTCCCAGCGGTGTTGACCCAAAGGCCAGATCGTGAAGCAAAAGAATAAGCGTGGAGCGTTTCCGCGCTACTAACGAACGTTGCCGCCGCCTGACAGGCGGATGATATCCCCGTAGCTGACGGTTCCATTGCTGGGGTCATAGGGAAACAGACCTCCGCCGACACAGTTAACATTCGGCGATGTCAGAGCGACCGGACGCCCCGTCAGCTCCAGTCCGGTAAAACCGATAAAGGTCTCATTGTTTTGATAGAAATGATAAAACGGAAGAAGCGTATCGTCCGAGCCGCTTGGGTAATTGGCCTTGCGATGATTGTAGTCGCGGTCCGGACCCGCGCATACCAAGGCGTAGGTCGTATTGGTATAACGACCCTTGGTGACGTCTTTGTCGCCCCAATAGAGCATGCCTTGGCGGGCCACATCGGATTTGCGGACCCAATTGCCGCCGTCGGGCGGAATGACGCTCATGTAGTAGGCGCGCAGATTGTCATCCAGCGCCAGGCCCATCAGCGAAATCAGACCATAGCTGAGTTGCTTGGCCGGGCGTTTTTCATTGATCGCCCCGCTGATCCAGGACACTTCCTTGGGGGCGAAGGGGTCTGCGGCAAAGGAGGTGGTGTAGGCAATCGGCGTCGTCAACCAGTGGCAGGCGCTCTCGAACAAAGACGATCCCGGAAACTTTTCCAGTTGCAGCCAGTAGCAATAGTCATAGGCGCGATTGCCCTGAACGCCCACGGCCAAGGGCGTCTTGTTGTGGTCCACCACGTAGGCCTCCATGGCCGTGGCGACCGAACGCATGTCGGCCTGCGCCCGGGCGACCTTCGCGCGCGTCTGCGCCTCCAGGAAGTTGGGAATGGCAATCAACGCCAGGATGGCTATGATCGCGATGACGATCAGCAGCTCGATCAACGTGAATCCGAACTTGTTCATGATACATCTCCTTTCCTTTCCTTTCAATGATGGGATTCAAGTTAAACTTTGAGTATGATGCGAACCGTCTTGAGACGGCCAACGCCGTTTGGCAGCCCGCGCCCCTCCAGCCGGAATAGGCAATCCGGCAGGAACGACCGCAAGCGAGCGATCCGCAGGCGCGCCAGGATTTTATCCAGAAGGCGCTTGATTGCGCCGGGCAAGGTTATTCGATTTGGAATCCGCTGAGCGTGACTGGAACGAGACCGGAGATGGAGATGTTGTCCAGGACGATTTCATCGTTTTCCGCCTCAGCGCCAGCGCCATTGAATCGGAGATAATACACTGCCCCGGGCGCGAGATTAAGCCCCGACAATACCGCGCTTCTCGATCCGGCAAAAACCATGCCCAGGGCGTCCAATGCGGCAGGCGTGGCGTAATCCATGGACGCCACCGGCGTGTAGGTGACATTGTCCGCAGAATGCGAGAACGTCAGCGCGTAGCTGTTGGCCATGTCATTGCGAACGTAGATATCATACGAAAAGACCAGTTCCTGGAGCGTTGCGGCGGTATTGTTCTTGATTTTCAGAGTCAGAGTTCCTGGGGTGAAGTCCGCTCCCGTGGGCTGGATCAGGAATCCATAATTGCCGCCGCTGAAATCGTAGGCGTAGAATCCGGCCAAAGTCACGGCGACATTCGTCACGCCTTTTTTATGAGATTTGGCGAACCCCGGCTGTCCGAAGTCGAATTGAGTGGCGTTATGAAAAGAGAATCCAGCAGCAGACCACATACCCGAATTCAGACCTGCAGAAACAGCGCATGTGCCCGTTCCTGGCCCAAAGCCGCCACCTCGATAAGAATTAAAATCAATTGTGTAGGAGGTCGCCTCCGCCGTGATGGAGAGCGGCTGGGCCCATGACTCAATCCACTGAATACCACTGCACCACCAGTCGGCAGCGCCACCGGCGACGATATAGATGCCTCCACGATCAATCGAGGTGATACCGGTTGCAGCCCAGGTTCCCAAAGCGCCAAATCCACCCAGTGGCTGCTCGCCGCCGGCATCCAGAGGCGGGCCTTCGTTGATTTCGGCCGAGCCGACTGTCACAGGGGCCCATTGTACGCTGGTGACAGGCGTCAGGTAAGGATCAAACTGCCTGACGTTAATCGGCTCCGATGCCCACCAGTCCAGCGTGACGCTGTTGCGTACCAGATAACGGATTTGTTGGGCGGTTCCTGTGGTGACGGCTTGGGACGTAAGCGCGATGGCCTGCACGTTGCAGGTTGTCCCAAAGATGCAGAAGGCGTATGTGCCCGTCACGTTAATGGCGTTTTGAAAAATGAGACAGGAATTTGTGCCGTTGCGTTGTATGACGCCGGCAACCCCACCCGCTGCATAGCCACCCCACCAAAGGTTGCTGGATTGAGTCAATTGAGCCGGAGCTTCATTTACGGTTCCACCGTCCAAGTTGTTATTTCCGGATCCAATGAAGTTCTCGGTGACATCCACGGCCAAGGCGATCCCCGCGCCCAAGGCCAGCCACAGTCCGAGGGCTGCGCCCATGCCAAGCGCTGCCATCCCACTTTTCCGTGTTGCGGTCATGATGCGTCTCCTTTGTGATGAACTGCTCGAATGATGCGCTGCCGGCAAGGCTGACAGATGCGCAACCTTGTTCCCGTGGCGACAATGGTGAATATACTGGCAGATAGCGGCGTGTTTTTCTATTGAAAAATCAAAAAAATATTTATAGAATACGAACAGGTCTGTTGCGAAAAACATACAGATTCCGCCGCATTGACCACGCGGCTCAACCGCAATGAGGCCAAGCGCGGCCCTCCGCGTGTCGATGCGCATGGCGTCATGTCGCGCCGAGGCTGGCGCATTCCAAGGGAGCGCGGGCGTCTCGCCCGCCTTCATTCGCGGGCGGGACGCCCGCGCTCCCTTGTCGACACGAGGCGTGTGACATGACCCCAAGAGCGCGGCCATGAACGTTCTGCGTCAGATGAGCGACATGTGCGCGTTTCACAACGCGCAAACCGATGTCTGGCCTCCCGGCAAGCGCATGGGGCGGCACAGCAACGTGCCGGGCGTGCGGTTGATTTTCTATCAGACGCTCAGCGGCCATGCCATCTTCCGCCGGCGCCGCGGACGCCGCATCGCTGAGTCGCGCGTCGGTCCCGGCATGGCCTTTATGGCGTTCTCCGATGGCGAACTGGACTGGCGGGCCGCCGGCGATCAGGAGTGGCGCTTCAACTTTATCAATATCGCGCTCAAAGGACAGGAATCCCTGGCGCGCGAGTTCGTCGAGCGCTTCGGCGATGTTTTTGATTTGGCGCCCGATTCGCCCTTGGCGCTACTGTTGGGGGAATGCGTCGCGCTGTCCCACAATCAAAAGCGCAAGATATCCATCTATGAAGCCAGCGAAATGGCCTATCGATTCCTGATGTGCCTGTTCCACCAATTCAGTGGCGCACGCGCCGGGGATGACGACGAAGGCGTTCCCATCCTTGTGCGCCAGGTCGAGCAATTCCTGCAGGGCGAAATGGGAAAACGCCTCGGGACCGCGGACCTGTGCCGCCGCGCCGGCGTGTCGGCCCCGGTCTTGAACAGGCTTTTCCGCGAGACGCGAGGGATGACCGGCATGCAGCGCCTGACGGAACTGCGCGTCGAACACGCCCGGGTCTTGCTGCGCTCGACCAGTTATCCGCTCAAACAGATCGCCACGCTGTGTGGCTTTTCCAGCCAGCAGTATTTCTGCACGGTCTTCCGGACGCGCGAAAATCTTTCGCCCCGCGCCTACCGCGAAAAGCACAGCGTGTAGCAAGGCGCGCAAGCGCCGGAACCGCCCGAATGGACCGAATGGGACAGATGGGATGAATAGGGCAAGCCGCCCGTCCGCCCCGCGCTGGCCCCGGGAGTCACGCGACACGTCGCGCGTCGCCAAGGGAGCGGGGGCGGCTCGCCCCCGAAAACAGGCCCCTCAAGCGCTTGAATGGGGGCGAGACGCCCCCGCTCCCCTGGCATGCGGCGGTTGTGGCATGACCGGAACCTATTCCAGCGCGAATGCGCTGAGGACGACGGGAACGGCAGGGTTGGTGTGGCAGACGGTCAGCTGGGGGCGCAGGTGAGGCGTGGCATATTCCCCCGGATACAGGCCGACGCGGTCTTCGGTGACGTTGTCGTTGTCATCCAGCGCGAAATAAATGCGAAACTGCGTCCGTCCGGTCTTGTTGACCAGGGCGCGCCCCGTTGGCCCAAGTTCGGCGCGGATGCAGCGTCCCGTGGCGCCGGGATTGGTCAGCGTGACAATCGCCGTGGCGTCGGCGGGCGCCTGAAAATCCGCGCTCTCCAAGGCCGGATTGCTGTTGAAGCCATTGCCGCCTTTCATATCCACGAGACACGCGCCATGCGTGTCAAAAGGGTTGCCGATATAGGTCGAGCCAAAGTTGACCTGCAGCGCGGCGATCAAGACCTCCGCCTCATCGGGAATCGAGCTGGTGTCAAACGAAACGACAGCGCGCAACTGCCGGTCGCTGCCGTCGTCCCCGACGCGCAATCCCGAACTGGAGTTGATGCCCGCATAAACGGTTCCGCCGGCGCCGGAGTCTTCATTCGTTTCACGGATATAGCCGTCTTCGGCGCCGATGGAATAGAACAGCGCATAGGTCCCGGATGAGGCTTCCGAGGCGTAGTAGCTCCAGCCCACCTCCGCCACGCCCACGTTCAAGCCAATCATGGGCCGGTCCGTCAGGGCGTTCATGGTGTTGCCGGCGCCCCGGACATCCAGACCCTTGGAGATATAAACCATGGCGCGGCTGCCGGTTTCGGGCGAATAGCCCATCGCCTCCTCGGTCGAGAATCCCTGGATGACGTTGTCTTCGAGGAAGACGCGGTTGCAGTAGTTGATCTCGAACACGGGCCAGGACTTCGGGGCCTGGATGAACGTGTTGCGCGCGAAGGTGATGTTGTCGTGCGTGCCGATGAACTGCTGTCCCACGATGTCGATGCACGGATCGCCGCGCATCTGGTCAAAGACATTGTCCTCGATGATCCAATGGGTCAAACTGTCAGTGGTCGTGGCGCCGTTGCGGATGTTGCCCATCGTGATCGCGCCGCCGTCGCCGCGAAACACCCGGTTGTTGCGCAGCGTCCCGCTGCTGCTGGATTCGATGATGAAAGCGCGTCCACAGTTGGCCACATAGTTGCCTTCGAGGAGCCAGTTTGCGGACACCGGCGAATCATAGAAACTGAAGACGCCAATGCCGTCGTCGGCCGTGCCGATAAACGAGCAGTCGCGGATGATGTGGCCGGTGTATTGCGCGTTGGTCATGCAGCCGCCGCCCGGCCCACCGAAATACGGCGCTTTGCCGTTGATCGGCGGGAACCGCTCAACGCGAACCCGCTCGACGACGCAGCTGTTGCTGGCCCCCGAAATCAGGAAAGGATTGAGCGAATACCGGGTGAAGCGCAGGTCGCGCGCCGTGCAAGCGTCCGTATAGTGAAACCGCAGCGTCGGCTCGCCCAGCTTCGCCTGAACCGCGACGCGCTGCCCGAAAGGCCAGATGATCGGGACGTTGATCCACCGGTTCATCATCGACGAGCCGTCATTGACCAGAACGAAGCGGCAAATCCCGCCGCCTTCGTCCGTCACCTGCAGCGGGTCCACGCGGATATAGGTCGTGATGAAATCGGTTTCGGGATTCAACGGGTCGCCGCAGAAGGGCATCAGAACCATGTGATGGTTCAGAACGCCGGGCCAGACCGCCCCCGACAGCGCCGCAGGATGCGGATACCCCGCGTCCACCTGAATCTTCACATAGCCGACGTCCACCTCCGTCACGCTGCCTTGCGACGTATAGACGCCGTGCAGCCCCACTTCGTCATCGCGCGTCAGATGCATCCCCTCCACCGTGATGTTGCGGCAGTGAAGGGGGGCGGTTCCTTGAATTTGAATGCCCTGCTGATCGGGTTGATGAAACACCAGCGTTGTGGAACTCATCCCGTCGCCGCGCACTACGAGCGTTCCCACATTGAACCACAGGAAGTTCATCGCCACTGCGCCCGGATGATAAAAATGGTATTCGCCCGCGGGGAAATACAGGTTCAGCGTGTCGGACGGATTCGCCGTCAGCCACGTCTTGGCCTCGGCGATCACCAGGTCCATGCCGGGTTTGGAGTTAGCGGGATCGACCACGGAGTGCCCTTGGCCGCCGGCCGTGACGGTCCATGTCGTTTCGGCGGCCCGCGTGAGCGGCGCTAGAGCCATCGCGGTGACAAGCGGAGCGGCTATGGCGGGTGTCAAACGCATTGAGATGGTTTGCCGGACCGTGGCTCCGAACGTTTGAAAACGTGAATGGCACGTCAAGAGGCCATCCACAGCTTGTCCCGGTCCGTGTTCATCCAAATCATTAATTAAGTTTGGCCGCGCGATTGCCCGGAACGCTATTGCAGTTCCCGAAAAAATTTTCAGAAAATCATAAAGAAGGCGCCGACCGATCGTTTAACACTACTTCGCCATATTTCATTTGACTGAATTCACAGAGTATATTTTCACTCATTACTGTCCCAACGTTTCGCAAAACCAGAAAACAGGTATTGATATTACGCGACTTACATCACTCAAATTGACTTGTCGTCGGCGAAATCGATTACGCCTCTGAAACCACAAACACACTGTGAAGAAGGACCCATTCTCGTGATTGCCATTTTAACGTTGGGACACTTGTGATTTTCACTGCCCTGCATATTCGGATTCTGGAGAGCCAGTTGCAAAATGCAGAAGGTGAGGGAGCGCGGGCGTTGGTTCCCGGCGACGAAGAGCAATTGCATCACTTCGTGGCCGCCAGCCACTGGAACTGGGACCCGCTTTCCATGGAACTGGCGCGCGCGGTCAAGTCGCGATGGTCGTGCGAACAGCCGCATCAGCAAATGAAACAGCAGTTGGGTCTGGACCATTTCGAGGGCCGATCGTGGCATGGATTGCGCCATCATGCGTTGCTGACCATGACGGCGCTGCTGTTTTTGCAGACGTGGCGGCTGCGGTTGAGCCGACAAGGCAAAAAAACGGCATGCGTCGCGACGACGGCCCGGCCCTCCGCCGTCGCCCAGTTTGCCCGAAGTGCGGCGGCGCATTATCCGAACGTTGAACGAGTTTGCGCGATGACCTCATTGTCATCGGAAAATCCAACTGATCCGAGGGGTATAAATCTGGCGAAGTAGCGCTAAAGGTTTGCAAAAAACGCGCCCAAAACGTGCCCACTTTGGGCGCGAAATGGCGAAAAACGCGACTTTTCGATTGCGCCGCCCCCGTCGCCGGTTGTCGCCGAAATCTTCGTTTTTTATTTGTTTTTCGCGGTTTTTTCGGGGTTTTTGATGGTCGGGGCGGCGGGATTTGAACCCACGACATCCAGCTCCCAAAGCTGGCGCGCTACCAGCTGCGCTACGCCCCGACGTGGCCGAACAACGACACGCGCGCCGATTGTATCCCGCCGTTGCGCCGTGTCCATCGGAATCTGCGACGAGCAAACAAGGACGCGGGGACGAGAGAGCAAGCCGGCGGGTGGCCTGGCCCTTTCGCTTCCGAACCCAGCGCTCGGGGCGCGCGGATTTTCGGGAAGCGGGCGCGTGGCGGCGTCGCGGGTTCTATCGCGCTTTGCGCCCCCGCGCGGCGGGAAGCGCGCGGATTTTTTCTACCACGCCGGACGGCGGATGCAGGTCCGGCCACATCGCGCGGAACTGCTGGCGCAACTGCTTCTCACTCGACGCGATCCGATTGATCAGGTGTCCCACTCCCGTCAACCGCGGGCGTTCGCTTCCGGCGGACGCCAGCAGGGCGGCGTAGCGGATCGCCTCCAGTTCGGCGCCCAGAATCTCCAGATCGTGAATGTCCCCCAGGCAGTCTTGCAGGCGCGTCATCTGCCGGATCAGGCGTTTGCCGGCGGGATTGATAAACGGCGCAAAAAACTCCAGCACATAGCGGACGCGTTTGCCCGCGACGCGGAACTGGTGGAGCCGGCGGGCGCGCATGCTCTCCAGCAGTTTGTCGCGCCGGGCTTCGAACTCCCGCAGGCACGGCTGCATCACCACGGCAAACAGATCGATGGATGTGTGGCCGGCCGCGCGTTTGCGCGTCTGCCACAGTTGTTTATCATTCCGGGCCAGTCGCCGCAGCCGTTCGCGCAGGCGGCGCCATCGCGCGGCGCGCAGGTCGGCGCGCAAGGCTTCATACCGCGCCGCCCGGCGGCGCGCGCTCAGGGGGCCCGCGCGACCGGCGTCCGTGGCGCCGACCCGTGGAAGAAAGCGCGCTAGCACTCGATGATGATCGGGCGCGCGTGGCCGGAATGCGAGCGCAGCGGTTCGCCCTTGATACGGGCGCCGATCGGGAAGCGTAGCCGCAGCGTGGTGCGGTTCCACTTCTTGTCGGACTTGCCGCCGGTCGTCAGATCGCGCACCTCGATCATGGCGTCGCCGCGATCGAAGGCCGGATCGACGTGGCGAGCCTTGGCGTCGATCTCGGTCAGAAACTTCTCGCCGTTGGCGCCGATCAGCCGGATCGAAGCGACTCCGCTCGCCGGATCCGCGGTGACCTCGATGCGGAAATCGGGCGTCACGTCCACGACGGTCGTCTTGCCGTCGCGCTTTCGAATCGCGCGGGTCGGAAGGGTGAGTACATCGCTCCGCTCGCCGACCAGGAAGTTGCACGTGGCGCTCAAGCCCGGCAGAAGGCGCTGGTCATGATCCAGCACCTCAATTTCCACCTTGACGGTCGTGACGTTGGAGGTCGTTTGGGCTTGCGGGTCCACACGGGTGACCGCTCCGCGGAAGACCCGGTCACCAACGGCGTCCACGTCGATCTCGACCTGCTGGCCTACATGAATGTCTGCCAGATCCGTTTCGTCCACCTCTACATCCACGAGC
>Ga0101944_10001917_pt1 | contig 37648 bp, 36 predicted proteins | sample DewCreD2012metaG_FD_75245 | JGI IMG/M metagenome (GOLD analysis project Ga0101944, IMG submission 75245) | Hot spring sediment bacterial and archeal communities from British Columbia, Canada, to study Microbial Dark Matter (Phase II) - Dewar... ... | reverse complement strand
CTCAACACCTCGTGACCTTCGCCCACGTGCTCGCCGCCCCCATGCCCCCAAACCCTCTCAGGTAGCCGCCCGCTTTGGGGCGGTTACCTGAGCAGTTACTTTTGGCGATTCGGGGCTGCCCCTTTTTCTCCGAGGCTCGCAGCGCAACGCCCGCGCGCGCTCCCGCCTGGCCCGCCGTAGCCTCGGCGTAGGCGGCGCGGCCCCCTTCGGGCCGGGTGCTGGCGCAACCGGCCCTTCGGGGGGACCGCCGGTCACTTTATTCAATTCGCCAGTTCTTGCTCCTCCGAACGCCCTCCCGCTTCGCGACGACGCAAGCCTTGCCCCTTGCCGATTGTCTATTGGCGATTCGGACACGCCCCCGCTGGCGCGAACTTCGATACGCCTCTGCGACCCCAGCACCCGCTCAATCCGGACGCCCTCCCGCTGGCGCGACCACGCAAGCCCCTTGATGCGCGGAACGTCATCAACCATCGCGTGCCTGCCGCGTGCGCCCAGGCCGAAATTGGTTCGCAAGCTCAATAATTAGTCAGTTCGCCCTTCGCTCGCAATGGGAAGTGCGCCGCGCACATCGCTACGGTCTCAGGATCACTGGACGGGGGGCGCGCCACCGATGGGAGCGCTCTCTGCTCGGAGGCCGATTGCCCGCGCGCGGTGGCGGACGTTCGTGCCTAGCGGGGCTACAATCGAATGCCCGGCATTATCGCCAGGCATTCCTGTTATCCGCTCGGCCCGTCATCCGGTGGCGCTCATTCGCCCCGCTGGCACCGGGCCGCCGTCCCCTTTCGGTCGGGAGTGCTCCCCGGGCGGCCCTCTCACTACCCGCGCGCGCGTTGTCAGGCCCCTTCCATTCGCAGGCGCCTCGCCGCTTTGAACCCGTCTCTCAGTTCCAGGTTCATTGTGCGCGCGCGGGTCCGCCACCGAAGAAGATATCAGCCGCTTCGCGGATCATTTGGGCGTGCCGCTGACGCGGCCCAATGGCCCCGACCGCCGCGGACCAGGGGCACTTCAGTCTGCGTCTGCTCGCGCCGCAACGCCGCCGGCGGCCCCTCTTGCGCTGGCGCTCCATGGGGGTCCGCCGTTCGCAGCCTGCAGAATTTCCGCCAACCCCCGCGCTCCGTTCGCCCGGCAGACGGCAGGGAACCGGGCCAGCGTCCCCCTTCGCCCTCAGACGCTGTCCCGGACCCCTGCTTTTCGTCTGCCGGGCTGCCACTCCGCACCTTCCTCAAATTGGCAATTTTCCTTTGGAAAATTGATCCTTAAACCTTGGACCTTCCCCGGCTCGCAAGCACGGCGGTCACACTCGCGGCCGCATTTGACGGTGGCCCCGTCGCCCCTCACCGCAAAATTGCTGGCCGCTTTGCGTGTGCCCGCCGACCTTGCTTCGCCCCCAAAGTCAGTCTGCCCTGCCCGCAAACCCCGGCCCCGGCTTTCCCTGTTGCCCTTCTAAGCCGGTTCCGGGCATTGCGGGTAAGGCAGAGAATCCTTGAACCTTGGCCTTCCCCGGCTGGCGCAGTCGGCTGCGGGATCGTCACCTGTCCTCGCCCACTGCGCCAGCCCCCGGTATTGGCTGCTCCCGGCGCCGTCAGGGCTCGGTTCTCGGGGCCATCGGGCTGGGTCGCTCCGGCTACGGTGCTCGGTGGCCCGTGCGCGCCTGGGCCTCCGCTCCGACCGCCCGTGTCCCCTCCGAGCCTCGCCCTCACGCCTTGGTCGCAGAGTATCCGCGGCCCCGCGCCCCATTGGAAAGCGCACCCGCCAACCTCGACCCCGCTCCGTGAGTGGCTGGCATGAAGCACCGGCTACGGCTACGGTGCTCAGTCCGTTTGGCCGGTGCGGCACGCACTTCCTTGCGCGCCTGTGCCTTCGCCTTGCGATCCCCTGCTAATACACAACACACTTTGTGCGTGCGCTTCGCAAATTATTCCTGACCGCAGCCTACGCCCCGCAAGCGGGTCCCCTCTGCTGGAATAATTTCGCACAAAGGTGCCGTTGTGTTACGCAGGGTTGCCCGCCTGGCACGCTCGCTGCGGATGCCGCCCTCCCCGCACCCCCCACTGGCGGCGCAGCGCTCGCGCCAGGCGGTCAAGGCATGCTTCACGCCAGCCCCTCACTTCGCTGGCTTTGGAAGAAATCAGGCGGGGGGCGCGGGGACCAAGGAAATATCAGCTCACTACGTTCGACATCATTGAACGCCATCCCTTGCGTGCTGCTGGCCGCCCTGTCGCCCAACGGCCAGCAACACGCCCCCCGCCCACCCCCCAGGAATGCTTCGCCCCCCCTCCACTCCCCAGGGGGGGCTCGCAATTTGTTTTCCCCTGATCCCCTTAGAATCGCTCAATCGCCGCTGGGCTCAGACAAAATCAGCTCGCTTCGCTCGACTAGAACCCCCTTCGCCCCATTGGCACGCTCAGACGGCGCTGGCCTTGGAGAAGTCAGCTCGCTGACGCTCGACAACATTGGAGCCCACCCACCCCCCGTGGATGCTCGCCCCCCCTCCCCAAAAAGCCCAGGGGGGGCTCGCAGTTCTAACCCCTTAGCCCCGCTTAAAATCGCTCAGTCGCCGCTAGGCTAGGAAAAGTTAGCTCGCTGACGCTCGAAGAATTGGAGCGCTCAAACGCCGCTTGGCTTGGATGAAGTCAGTTCGCTGTCGCTCAAATGGATTTGTTTCGCTCAGACGGCGCGAGCCTTGGCAGTTCCAGTTCGCATGCCTCTTGCTGCTACGCGCACCGCCGCCAGTCCCTCCGTCGCCGGGTGGCTGGCGCCAACGGCTCCTCCGGGCTCTGTCGGCTTCGGCTTGCTCAGGCTGTTGGTCCTGTCGCCGCCCGCCCGTCCCTCCAGCGCGGGGTGGCGGAGCCAACCGCGCTTCCGGGCCGGTCGGGCTTGCTTGGTGGTTCTCGCCAGTGCGGCTCTCACCGGCAGCAGCCCCGCTCAGGCCGGGTGCTGGCGCAACGGCCTTCGCCGGGCCTGCCGCCGCTTCATGCCCATGTCGCTGTCGTTTCTGGTTTCGCCAGCGCCACCGCCCGTCAGCCCCTGCGTCGCCAGTGCCTGGCGGCAATGGCTCCTTCGGGGCCTGCCGGGCTTGGGCACCAGGTCGCAGCCGTCGGCCCCTGCGCGGGCAGTGCTGGCGCAACGCCCGCTCCGGGGTCCGCCGTCTGCTAAAGTGGATCCCCGACTTCGCTTTTAGGGTGGTGTTTGCGCCTGCTTCGCCTGTTCAGGCTGGCGCATCCACATTCCAGTGCTTCTAGCCCTTGGGCCGGGCAGGCCATTGCCTCCGCCATGATCTTGGTTGTCGCCGCCTGCCCCCAGCGGCTTGGGCGGCGGAGGCGTTCCCCCATTCCACCCTACTTTTACCCTACTTTCACCCTACCGTCGGCAGGACACCACCGCACATAAAATTGTCGTTGACCAGCACATGGTGGTCACAGTCACACGACCGTACCGGGTTACTGCCAAACCGTCTCCCTGAGCCACTTTAGCGACCGCCATGGCATCGTATTGCCTGTTTGGTGTCAGGACATCCCCCGCAATACCCGCACCGCCAGAATGTGCCAAACCCCTGTTTTTGGGCATGTTCCGCCTCATGTGGCATGGATGCCAAACGGACACCACCGCGTGGTTTCAGTACACTTTCGTGCAACTTCCATACAACCGTTCCGGCAGTCCGGTTTTTCCAAACCGGTGCACTCTTGGGCTACTCTTGGACTACCGCTCCGGTTGGCTGGCCAAGGCCCAATCCATCACTCCCCACCACACCCGCTTCTGCAGTCCCGCAGCCACCGCAGCAACCCCTATAACTTTCTGAAAAATGACCCCGTTTTCCAGAGAGATGTGCCCCTTACTGCCGTGGCCATGTGGCTGCGGCATGTCCCCAGGGATGGCCATTGCTTTCACCTGGTTGTCGGCACCACCAATCCCCGACACAACACCATCCGATCTTCATTTTCACCATGTTCGTGTCGGCATCAAGTCAGACCGTCAATCCTATGGCAGGGAGGGAAGGGCCACCCGACTCCAAGGAGGGTGGTTCCTTCCCCTCTGCCTGTCTTCTAGCTTGGTATCTCATTCCTTTATAGGCATGTGAGACTGTGAGACTGGTCAAAATGGATGCTCGCTTTTTCTCCAGTAAACACCTCCAGCCGTGGCAATTACACCCACGTCAACCAGCCGCTGGAGATAACGGGCGACTGTGGCCCGGCTCATCGACAACTTTGTGCGCGCTTCCGCCACCACTTGCGCAAAACTCGCTGGTGTATCGCTGATGAGTTGTTCCACAAAGTCTTTGTCCGAACACACCTTGTTTTTGGCCTGGGGCCGGCGCAGCGCTTCCGGGTTCAGTTCCTTGGCCAGGCGCATGAGCGGGAAATCCCAGGTTACCACAAACTCCGGCAGTTGCGGCAGGTTGCGCAGGATGCTGGTCACCGTGTAGCAATCTGGCTCCTCGTGGGGCGTGAGGATCAGGATGCTGTCCGGATCCCGGGCCCAGACGCCGGCTCCGCTCATCCGATCAATGGCGTTCTTCGTGGTGCTGTCGCCCTTGGCGAAGTGATGGGCCACCACGATCGCCGCCCCGGAGAAACGCGCCAACGCTTCCAATTCGTTCATCAGGCTGGCGATCTCCCCGTTGGCGTTCTCATCGCGGTCTCCCAGCAGCTTGTAGGCCGGGTCCAGGATGATCAGCCCAAACTGGTATTTGGCAATCATCGCTTCCAACTGGGGGCGCAAGAGGCTTAGATCGGCACTCCGCCCCCGCAGATTCCAGACTTTCAGGTAGCCGCTTAGCCCCTGGCATTCAGGCCGGGCGGCGAGCAGACTCCGAAACCTTTCCTTGATGGCCCAGTCTTGCAGCTCGAAGTTGATGTAGAGCACGGGCATCCGCGTGCATTTCCGGCCCCACCAGGTCTGTCCGCTGGCCACGCTGATGGCCAGGTCGAGCAGCGACCACGACTTGTTGCTCTTGCTGGTGCCGCCCAAGATCATCTTGTCGCCCTGGTACAATATTCCATCCACGATCAAGGGCGGCGGCTTCGCCTCACTCTCCCAGAGGTCATCAATATCCAGGATCTCTGGCAATGGCGGCGGCGTGGCCCCCAGGTCAACGGCGATGTCAATGAGCTCGCTCATAGTTTGCATCCCAGGCGGGTAGCCACGTTTTTCACCTTGGCGCCCATGGTCGGAAACACCGACACCAGGTCGGCGGCCCGGACAAAGGTCATGGTCTTTCCCATCCGGCTCATGATCACCAGCGCCCGTTCAATGCCGTCCGCCTGTGGCGTTGCCGGCAGCAGGTTGTCCGGGAAATACAGGATTCCCTGGCTGACCAGCACATGCCGGTCCCGATCCACGAGATAGAGACCGTCGGTGAGTGGCGGCCGGCCGACCGGCAAGCCGTCTTGATTTTGTTCCTGTGTTTTCATTGTTCCAGCCATACGATTCTTTGCAGTTTTCCGTTTCTCCACGCCCCCGGCACCCGGACTGGCTGGGAATGCGTGAACACCTTGGGATCACAGCCCAGCACTTCCAGCCCGGCCTTCAGCCGGCCTTCCCAAATCGCATCGGGCGGCGCCTCAAACCACCCGTGCAGGGATTTCCCCGCCGTATCAATGATGCAGTGCAGGCGGTAATGAAGCCGCCGGCGGAGGTAGGCGAAGATCGCCCCCACCTCGTCCTTGCCCAGCGTGTCCGATTCCACGACCATGAACCGTTCCCCGTTCAGGTTGTCGTTGCTCCGCCTGAAGCTCCCCGGCTTGAAAGCCGAGCCGCAGGTGTAGTTGCCCATCACCGGCCCGATCTGGTACCAGTCCGAGACCGGTCGGAAGTGGGTGCGGTGTTTTGGCTGTCCGGTGCTGTAAACATCGCCGATCCACACATGACAATGCGCCGGCCAGAGCCGCAGCCAGGTGCGGAACTGGTCATCCGCATCCCGCTCGCTCACTTGCAGTGGCGACTCCGCGAGGATCTGTTGGTAGGGCCAATGAAAGATCTCAAACAGCTCGGGCCGGAACCGCTCCGCCAGGACCCGGATACTCTCCAGCATGAGGCGCTCGGCCTGCTGGCGGGACGTGGACGTCCGCAAGGCTCCGCTCCCCGCCATGATCGCGGCTTTAGACAGCACCGTTCCGTCCTTCTGCAACACATCCCCGCTCCGCAAAATGCGTCCCCCTGGCAACGTCATAACCCACGGACTGGCACCCAGTTCCCGGCGTAGCCGCCGGTTGGCTTCCGCCACCGCGGCTAGGCATGAGGAGTGGAAACAGAAAATGGTGGGCGCCCCGTCCAGGTGCACCCGGCAGTCCTGCTTTCGGTTGGGGTGGGTGTGCTGCGCCTCCCCGGGACACCGGCAGTAACCCGAAACCTCGGTTTGCCAGTCAATGGCACCGAGCAGACGCTGCGCAATGGCCCGGGGATCATTCATGGTGCTCTTGCTCGCCGGTAAACGGTGGCTTTGACATCGTCTGCTGTCCCTCTATCCGCCCGGATGCCCCGGCCCGTCTCCGGGCAAATGGCGCGGTTTAAACCCTCATTAGCGGTCGTTTGGGTGGTCATCTGGCGTTTCATCAGAGGGCGGATGGGCATGGGTCTTCAGTTGGCAGCCGGATTGGCTGCCTTGTCGTTGCCCAGGGTGGGGAGCACCACCGGCGGCAGCCGGCAGGGCAGTGTGCGGCTTTGCAGGAACTTCTCCACGGCGCTTACCGAGTAAAACACGGTGCCACCGCCTCGGCGGGCTGTCGGATTGGCCTTGAAGCGCGGAATGCGCGCCTGGTCAAACCAATCCCGCAAGGTCTCGCGGGACGGTGCGGGGTCCAAGTGCGCCGGAATCAACGTTTGCAGCAGCCCGTCCAGCGACGCCAGCCGGGCAGAACAATTATTCATCGTTTTCATCTATCCTCCCCTTCGGTTACCCGCGCCGACGGGTTGACTGGCAGACCAGGAAGTTTTCCCGCATGAACCCCTGGACCTCGCTCCACCGAAACGCAATCGAGCGATTGCACCGGTAAAAGGGAAGCAGTCCTTGCCGTCGCCAATTATCTATCGTGCGCACGGTTTTGCCCAGTCGCCGCGCCACCTCCCGTTTGCCGATGAAAGGCTCGCTGAGGCTCGCCTCTGCCATCCCGCCCACGTGAATTTCGTTCATGTTCATAGCCACACCTTGACTCTTTCTTGCGCCGCGTTTGGACAACCGCGTCCAAAGTTTTCTCGCGCACCCGCAGTTATAACCTATTAATTTCACCTCCTCGACGCGGGGCAGAGCCCATAGTGCGCCATTGAGCGCCAAAGGGTCGTTATCGTGCACCACCGTGCAAAAAAATCTTAAAAAAGTTATTGACGAGTTCCGGGTGCCCCCGGCTGCGAAGTTATTGCTTTAACGAAAGTCCTTGCACCCCAGCAGGATTTCCCGCCTTTTGGCACGCTCAAAACCGGGGTCACCCAGCGCGCTGCAATTTCACCGTCCTGAAAGAGTGTTTCGCTACCGCAAAAACAGTTGCCTTGGGGATAAACAGGGCGGGAAGTCGCGTTGCTGAAAGCACATTTGTCTCGGGGCCGGAGCGGGCGTGCTGTCACCGGTAGCCGGCTCACGCCCCGTCATCAACCTGCCGCTTTCGGCGCGCTGGCGCGCGGTCGGGCACCAGCCCCCGGCTTGGCGGGCAGCGGTTTGATCGCATAAAACTGTTCCGTTTCTTTCAAGGTAAACCGGTTCAAATAGTGCTTCTTGATGATGGCCTCGCTGTTGCCAAAGAATTCCGCCGTCTTGCCAAAGCTGCCCGTCTGCCGGAAATAGTGGCTGATCGCCGTGTGCCTCGCACTATCCTGCCGCCATTTCACGCCGGCCAGCTTGGCAATCTTCCGGCGCCGGATGTCATGGTTGGGTTGCCGGATGGCGGGGATGTGGCGATAGGCTTTGAGCCAAGCCAGCGCCGGCTCAATGATCTCGATCGTCCGCCCCCTGCCGGTCTTGGATTGGCCGGCCTTGATCGTCAGTTCCCGGTCCTCGAAATTGATCTGTTCCCAAGCCAGCCGCTTGGCCTCCGTGTGCCGCAGCCCGAGGAAAAAGGTAAGGGCAAAGTACGGGGCGAAACTCCCGCCGACGTATTGGGCGGCGGCCGCCATCAGCTTGCGGGTTTCCTCCACCGTGTAGCAGTGGATTTCTTTTTCCGTGTCCAAGCCTTCAATCTCGATGCCGCGGCACGGGTTCAAGGTGATCCACCGCCGTTTCCGGTCCCGGCCCCACTCAAAGAAGCTGCTCAAGACATAAAGCGCCGCCTGTTTGCTGGCTGGCTCGCCTTGCAGTCCGTCGAGGTATTTTTCGATCTGCTCAACCGTGACATCCGCCACCCGGACGTTGGGCGTGCCGGTCACAAAAGCCTGGGTTCGGTCCAGCTTGTTCACCTTGGTCTGCGGGCGGTATTCCGTGGTCGCCGAAAGCCATGCCTTGTATTGCTGGAAGGCATCATCCAGTCGGGGGGATTCCTTCACCTCCTTGGGCCGGCCATGCTTTAGCCAATGGTCCACCGCGGTCTGCAAGTCCTCGGCGGCCTCCAGGCGTTTATAGACCGCCTCGGCCGTCCGCAACTGGTCCTCGGAAAGCCAGGTGCTCCGCAGGTCTGGCAGGCCGGTGCGGGAGTGGTAGGCTGACTCAAGCTCGGTCTGTCGTAGCTTGGCCTCCCGGGGGTCGGCGAAGTTCTGGCGGATCCGCTCGCCCGCGCGGGTAATGCCGCTCACACGGTAGGATACGGTCCCGGTGGCCGGGTTGATGTATTCCAGCAGCTTAAATCTCGCCTTGAGTGCCGTTGTCATGGTATTTGCCTTTCATTGGTTACAATTTAAGGCCAAATGGCAAAAATGTCAACTGACTGGCAACCGAAAAATAGAAAACACCTTTTTATTGGCCTATTTCAATATTTCCATCGTCGAGTGACGTTGGCAAGCGGTGTCAAAAAGCAATTTCTTATCATTTGACGGCGGAACAGGCGCGGGAGTTTTTTGGCATCGTTCCTTGATTTGTGATTTCTTTAAAGCATGAGTGCGGACGAGGAAATTGAACAGTTTTGCCGAGAGCTTAAAACCAAAGAGTTTTGGGATCGAGTTGCTGCCCTTGATCCATTGCCCGGTGACGAAAAGTTTACAGACCCGTTAGGGATTCACAACTCCTCCAACTGAAACCTTGACAACCGGAATGGAGCCTTTATCTTTTTCTTGTTCAGGAGTGATCCTGGGCGAATTTCGCACAGTGCTGGATGTGGCTTAGCTGTGCGAGGTGGCCGGATGTGCATCCGCAGGCCGGTTCTGTTGGGGTTACTTTCTTACATAAAGAAGTAACCCCCTTCTTTTTCGGTCAACGAAGTTTGCATCTTCGTTTATAAAAAAAGTTCTCAACTTGTTTTCTTTCCAGGTGAAACCAAGCATAAATTTCTTTCCTTCCTGGCCTCCAATCCTCCTCCAATAAAACCGATGGCCTTCCTTCAACCATATCTCCTGCGGATTTTTAATGGTCGATTCAAGCTCACTCAGAGATTTAAGGCGAAGCACCACCTCGTCATTTGATTTTGCGGTGTCCCACCAGTGGGCCAATGTTTCTCGGTTCAAATCAACAACGGTTCCAGTCGGGTCTTTTAGTTCAAATCCCCGCTTTAAACGCTGAGCCGACAGCAATGGATCATCTTTACCGACAGCAGAATCCACTGGTGCAGATTTTGCATTAGGAAGCCCATGTTCCGAAAATTAACCGCTCCGCGTCGAGTGCCGTTGGCAACCGGTGTCAAAAAGCAATTTCTTATCATTTGAGCGCAGGCAGCAGAAGCATGAGTTCAACATTTCCTTGGACAGCCAGAAACGCATTATAGCGCACGCCGGCGTTGAGGACATGGCTAAACTAGGGCTTGGGATGCCAGACCTGGACCTGCTCAAAAGCGCAAACGGCAAGACGTTTGACTGTAAGCGACCGAGCTACCACGCCTAGATTTCCTGGAGTCGGGGTGCCAGAATGCTGGCATGGATGACAACGTCGGATCTCCCAAGCGGCGGCGGTGGACCGCTGCGCAACGTCAGCGACTGCTGTCGCGCTACCATCAAAGCCAGTTCACCCAGGCTGAGTTTGCCGAGCGGCAGGGCATGGGACACTCCACGCTGGCCCGGTGGCTTGCTGAAGAACGTGCCCATAATCCTTCCCCCGTTCCCTTCGCCGAAGTGCAGGTGTCCCCGACTCACCCTCCGGCGGCGATCGAGATCGTCAGCCCCCAAGGTTGGACCGTGCGGCTGCCCCATAGCGCCGACGGCCAGGCCTTGGCGCAACTGCTGCGCGCCTTGCCATGCTGACGGTCGACAGCGCCACCCGCGTGCTGCTGGCCACCGTGCCCGTGGACCTGCGCGGCAGCTTCAACCGGCTCTACGGTCTGGTCACCGAACATTTGCAAGCCGATCCCTTGTCCGGCCACCTGTTCGTCTTCACCAACCGCCGGCGCAACCGGATCAAGGTGCTCTACTGGGATGGCTCCGGCCTGTGGGTCTGCGCCAAGCGCCTGGAACAGGGCCGCTTCACCTGGCCGGCGTCCGAGCAGAAGCAGATCAGCCTGCGCAGCGAAGAGTTCAGCGCCCTAATCCACGGTCTGGAAGTGCGCGCCAAACCGGGTTGGTATCGGCGCTGATGGACGGTGGGCGCAACCCATATATATATTTATAAAAACAGGAAAAAAGATTGAACATATAGGATGGCCGTCGCGTCAGATTCATGTGACCGATAAGGAACAGCCGCAAACGCTCGAAGAACTCCGCGGTCGGGTCGCCGCGCTGGAGGCCGAGAACGGTCGGCTGCGCGAAGCAAACTCCCGCCTGCAAACCGAGAACCGCCTGTTGCGCCAGAAGCTCGATCATTTCATCCGGCGCTATTTCAACGGGCCGCGCGGCGAGGCGGTCAGCCCGGCGCAACTGGAACTGCTGCTGCAAGGCCTGCCCAAGGTTATCGAACTGCCCCAGACCGAGCCTAAGCCGGCGCCCCAGCGCGCGAAAAGCTCGACGCACCCGGTGCGGCGGGTGCTGGACGACAGCCGGCTCGAAACCCAGGAAATCGTGATTCAGCCGCCCGAAGTGCAGGCGCAGCCCGAGGGGTGGCGCCAGATCAGCGAGGAGCGCAGCACGCTGTTGGATTGGGTGCCGGGCAAGTTCATCAAGCAAGTGACCATCCGGCCGCGCTACGTCAAAGACGAGCGCTTCGCCCTGGCGCCGCTGCCGCCGCCGCCGATTCCCCAGGGGATGGTGGGGCCGGGTTTGCTGGCGAAGGTGTTCACGGACAAGTATGAGGATCATCTGCCGCTGTTCCGGCAGGCCAAGACCTTCGCGCGCCAATACGGAATAGAACTGAGCCGCCAGACGCTGGGCAGTTGGGTGGAACAGGGGGCGGTGCTGCTCCAGCCGGTGTATCGGGCGATTGCGGAGGATTTGGTGGCCGGGTTTTATTGGCAAGCCGACGAGACCCCGATCCGCTACCTGGACCCGGATGTGAAAGGCAAAAGCCAACAGGGTTACCTGTGGGTGTACAGCCGGCCGGGCGGGGAGGTGCTCTTCGAATGGCGGGTGAGCCGGGGCCGGGCGGGACCGGAGGAGTTCCTGCAAAAGTTCCGCGGCAAGTTGCAGACCGACGGCTACGGCGTCTACGAGGCCTTGGCCAAGGAGCGGGAAGGGCTGACCTTGGTGGGCTGCTGGGCCCATGCGCGGCGGGGATTCCATGAAGCGTTGGCCGAGCACCAAAAGCTGGTGGCCTGGTTTATGAAACAGATTGGGCTGCTGTATCAGGTGGAGCGGGAACTGCGTCGGCAAAAGGCCGGGCCGAAGTTGCGCCAGGCGGTGCGGCAATGGCAGAGCCAGCCGGTGCTGGACCGTTTGCAACGGGCGATGCGGCGGGTGCGGGAACGCGCTTTGCCGGCAGGGCGGCTGGGCCAGGCCATCGAGTATGCGCTCAAGCGGTGGAAGGAACTGAACGAATACGTGGCCGACGGCCATCTGGAGATTGACAACAATTTAACGGAAAACGCGATCCGCCCCAGCGCGGTGGGAAAAAAGAACTGGTTGTTCATCGGGCATCCGGAGGCCGGGGAGCGCAGCGCGATCATCTACACTTTGCTGGCCTGCTGCCGGCGCCATGGCATCAATCCCTTTGACTACTTGAAAGACCTGTTCACCCGGCTGCCGGCGGCCAAGATCACAGAAATCCGCCAGTTCACGCCCAAGGAATGGGCCAAGGCCCACGGCATTCGCCAACCGCTCAAGCAGGCGGCTTGAGCCACTCTAGCTCCCCTAGCAGTTTTTGATTCAAGCCTCACCAGCTTTCAAACCATTCAGCAGGCGGCTGCGTTGAACGGATACGCTACTTTCGCCCAGGCGCCGGTTTTGACCGGTTGGTTTAACCGCTCCATCGTCGGGTGACGATGGGTAGGGGTGTCCAAAAGCAAATCTATCAATTAACCTTTCGCGGTTGGTTTGTCATACACGCCATGCCGGATGCCGGAAGTTGCCGCGATACTGGCTTGCGTGGCTGGCGGCAAAAAGACATCCTGAACCGGCAGCGGGCAAGTGTGGGGCATGCGCCCAGTGGCAAAACCGGGTGGGGCGGCAAAATCAGCCAGGTGAAAGGAATTATGAGCGAAAACGACAAAACGGTTCGGATTGGTTTGGTGGGCTGCGGTTTCATGGGGGTCACCCATGCGAAGGCTTACGCCAAAATTCCGGGGGCCCGCATCGCCGCCATCTGCGACGCGGTGCGGTTGCCGGAGGATGGCGTTTTGAGCAGCGGCGGCAACGTGGGCGATGGCGAGGCGGTGCGGCTGGACATGACCCAAGTGCGCGCTTATCGCGACCTTTCCGATTTGCTGGCCGACCCGGCGATAGACCTGGTGGACCTTTGTGTGCCGACGAGTCTGCATCCGCAAATGGCCAAGGCGGCACTGGCGGCGGGCAAGCACGTCTTATGCGAAAAGCCGATGGCCCGGACCAGCGCGCTGGCGCGGGAAATGGTGGAGGCGGCCAAGGGCGCCCGAGGCTTTCTGATGCCGGCGATGTGCATGCGATTCTGGCCGGAATGGGCCTGGCTCAAGCAAGCCATTGCCACCGGCGCTTATGGACGGGTCTTCGCGGCTCGCTTTCGCCGGGTGGCCGAGCCGCCGGGTTGGAGCAAGCAGCAGTTCCTCGATGGCCAAAAATCGGGCGGCGCCCTGTTGGACCTCCATATTCACGACGTTGATTTTATCCAATACTGTTTTGGCCGGCCCAAGTCGGTCTATTCGACCGGCTACACCAAGATCAGCGGCGCGATTGACCATGTGGTCAGCCAGTTTGAAGTCGAGAGCGGCGCGATTGTGCATGCGGAAGGCGGCTGGGCCATGGCGCCGGGCTTCGGCTTTTCCATGAGCTATACCGTCAATTTTGAGCGCGCCACTGCGGACTACGATTTGGCGCGGGGCGCGGAGGCCTTGAAACTTGCGGTGGAAGGCCAGCCGGCGCAGGTGGTGAAATGCGGCGGAGGCGATGGTTACGTGGGCGAAATGACCCACCTGGTCCAAGCCATCCAAAGGGGCGAGCCGCCCTCGGTGGTTACGGCCCTGGATGGCCAAACGGCGGTGGAAATCTGCGAAGCCGAAGAAAAGTCCATTGCCAGCCACCAATCAGTGCGGCTTTAGTCCTGCCGGCCATCGCGGGCGGGGTATAACTATGCTGACTGAACGAACCTGGCGATTGGAGACAGTTCCTTACCTGCTGGTGGGCCTGTTCATCAGCGTTTGTCTCGGCTCGGCGGTAATGTCGCTGATGGGGGTTTCCAGCATGGAGGAGGCGGCTGAAAAGCGATTCCTGGTGCTGCTGGCCAACGCCCTCTTTGTGCATGGGGTGATCCTTGGCATGATCGCTTATTTCCTGCGCGCCAACCAGACCGGGTGGGCGGCGGCGTTTGGATTTGGCCGCGGGCCGGTGCTGCGTCAGGCGGCATGGGCGGCCGGCGCCCTGTTAATCATTTTGCCGGCGGCCTGGGCGCTTAGCAAATGGTCAATGGACCTGATTCACCTGATCGGCGGCAAACCCGAGGCGCAAATGCCGGTGGTGTTTTTGCAGTCCCGGCCGCCCTGGCAGGAAACCGCTTTTGTGGGTTTCTCCACCATCCTGCTGGCGCCCGTGGTGGAAGAAATGTTGTTCCGCGGCCTGTTGTATCCATCGGTCAAGCGCGCCGGTTTTCCCAAAACGGCCCTGCTGGCCATCGCCTTTCTTTTCGCCGCTTTTCACAGCAATCTGATGACCTTTGTGCCGCTGTTTATGCTGGGACTGGTTTTGGCCATGGTTTATGAGGCGACGGATAACCTGCTGGCCCCTATCCTCCTGCATTCTTTTTTCAACGCCGCCAATTTTTTGGTCCTGATTTTCGACCTGCACCCGGAACAGTTGCTCAACCGCCTTTGGTAGCGCATGAACGAACTGGAACTCATAGCCCGGCTGGCGCCCGATTTGGCCACAGGCCGTGGGGTGGTGCAGGGGGTCGGCGACGATTGCGCCGTGCTGGAGGCGGGGTGGCGCGGGAAACACCTGCTTTTCAAGGTGGATGCCGTCGTGGAAGGCATTCATTTCACCCGTCAGGCGGCGCCGGAGCAAATTGGCCATAAAGCCCTGGGGCGAGCGCTGAGCGACATTGCCGCCATGGCCGGAACTCCCACCCATGCCTTGGTCACGCTCGCTTTGCCGCGTGAATTTGATCCTTCCTATATCGAGCGGATTTACCGCGGCTTGAACGCGCTGGCCGCCCGGCATGGCGTGGGTGTCGTGGGCGGGGAAACCACCACTAATCCGGAGCGCGTCTTGCTCTCGGTGGCGTTGCTGGGGGAGGTCGAAGCGGGCAAGGCCATTTTGCGACGGGGCGCGCGACCGGGCGACGCCCTTATGGTGACCGGGGAACTGGGCGGTTCCTTGGCGGGCAAACATTTGGAATTCGAGCCCAGATTGGCGGAGGCGCGCTGGCTGGCCGCCCACTTCGAAATTCACGCGATGATTGATCTGAGCGACGGCTTGGCAAGCGATTTGCGGCACCTGCTGAAGGCCGGCGGTGTTGGCGCGGAACTGTTGGCCAAGGCCCTTCCCATCAGCCGCGCGGCGCGTTGGCGAGCCCGGCATCTGCCCGGCGCCCGGGCCCCCTTGGCCGCCGCTTTGGAGGATGGCGAGGACTACGAACTTCTTTTCGCGGTGCCGGGCCGGCTGGCGGTGAAATTAGCCGATGCGTGGAAGAGCCAATTTCCCGCTCTCCGCCTGAGTTGCATTGGCAAAGTGACTTCCACGCCCGGCGTTCTACTGCGCGAAACCGCTGGCGCCCGGCCAGTGACTGAGCATGGCTACGTTCACTTCGCATAGTCCCGAAGAAACCCGGGCGCTTGGATGGCGCTGGGGACAGGCCGCCTCGCCGGGAACAGTCTTTGGCTTGACCGGCGACTTGGGCAGCGGCAAGACCCAATTGGTGAAGGGAATCGCCGAGGGGCTGGGCTGCTCCGGCAAAGTTCGCTCGCCGACGTTTGCCTTGCTTCACCATTATGCGGGCGGGCGACTGCCCTTTTATCATTTGGACTTGTATCGGCTATCCTCCGTCGAAGAGATCGAGCGGGCGGGGTTGGCGGATTATTTTGCCTGCCCCGACGGTGTCGTGGCGGTGGAATGGTTTGAACGCTGGCGGCCTGTGGAAAATGCGACGCCCTCGACGCCCGGCGGGGCCAATCTCGCGAGGATTTTTTTGCGGATTGGCGGTGAGAATGAGCGAACGATTGTGTATGATCATCCTGGCCTTTGAATTCTCCAGCACCCGGCGAAGTGTCGCGCTGTTTGATGAAGGGCGCGACCAAATGTTGAGCGTTGACGAAACTGGCAACGGACCGGCGCGGATGGGCGGCATGATCGAGGATTTGCTGGAGCGGGGCGCGGTGAATCCATCGCAAATTGATCTCGTGGCGGTGGGCTTGGGGCCGGGCAGTTACATGGGCATTCGGATGGCCATCTCGGCGGCCCAGGGATGGAACCTGGCGACCGCGGCGCGAGTCATGGGCGTCTCTTCGATGGAATGCCTCGCGGAAGCAGCCCGGCGGCAAAAGCTGAGGGGAGAATTTGATTTTATTGTGGATGGTCAGCGGGAGGAATTTTACCTGGGCTGCTATCAGGTGGCGGACAGCGGCTGGCGTAGTCTGGCGGCTTTGCGCCTGGCGCCCGCGGCGGAAATTGCGGAAAGAATTCAATCGGGAAAACGAGTGCTCGGTCCGGAGGCGCGGCGCTACTTTCCTGCGGCGGCGGACTTATTCCCCGAGGCAGCGGATTTGGCGCGCCTGGCCGCCCGGGGCGCCAGCCCGGCGGTGGAGCCCGGACCATTGGAGCCAATTTACTTGCGGACGGTCAGCTTTCGCAAAGCGCCGCCGTCGCGGCCCCTGCCATTTATTCAAACATGAGCGTTTTGTATCGTTGCTGGGCGGAAGTGGATTTGGACGCGCTGCGCTCAAATTTAGCGTGGCTGCGGCATCGAGTGGGACCGGGAGTGAAAATCCTGACCGTCGTAAAGGCGGACGCCTACGGCCACGGACTCAAACAAATTGCCGCCGTGTTGATGCAAAGCGGCACCGACATTTTTGGCGTGGCCAACCTGACGGAGGCGCGGCATGTGCGCAGCGTCGGGGCGGGCTGGCCGATTCTGATGTTGGGAGCCTGTTTGCCGCACGAAGTGGAGGCGGCGGTGAAGGACGGCATTATGCCCGCCGTTTCCTCGGTGGCCGAGGCGCGGGCTTTTTCCGACGCCGCCGTTCGCTGGGGACGGGTCGTGAGCGGGCACCTTAAAATTGACACGGGCATGGGCCGGTTGGGCATGGATCCGTCCGTCGCGGTTCGAGCCGCCTGTCAGATGGCCAAACTCAAAGGCTTCCAAGTGGCCGGGTTGATGACGCATTTTGCCGCCGCGGAGGACGACCCGGAATTCACCGACCATCAGCAGCGTAAGTTTATCGAAATACTGGATCGTTTGCAAAAGGCCGGCATCCGGCCGCCGCTGGTCCATGTTTGCAATAGCGGCGGCCTCTTGTGGAAGTCTTCCGCGCGTTTCAATCTCGTACGTCCTGGATTGTTGGTTTATGGCGTCATACCGCCAACGCGCCGGCCGGGTCACACTTTGCTGCATCGGCGGCTTAAGCCGGCTTTGACCTGGAAATGCCGGGTTGGATTGGTAAAAACCGTGGCCAAAGGGACGCCAATCAGCTATGGCCACACATATTATACGCCCCGTCGAATGCGCGTGGCGGTGATCACGGCGGGCTATGGGGATGGTTACATGCGCAGCGGCAGCCAAAGGGCCAGCGTGTTGATACGCGGTCACCGCTGCCCGGTGTTGGGCCGAATCACCATGGACCAGATGATCGTGGACGCCGGCCCCGCCGCCGGGGTTCGCCCCGGCGAGGAGGTGGTGTTGGTGGGAAAACAAGGCCGGGAAACCATCTCCATTGGAGAATTGGCCTCCTGGTGCGGAACTATTCCGTGGGAAGCCCTGACGAATATCACCTACCGCGTGCCGCGAATTTATTTAGGCGGGCACGCCGCTTGATTTTCCCGCCGCCACCCGCGCAGTCGTTTTTGGGCAAACCATGCCAGCCCCAAAATCATCCCAACAATCACGACGATGTCCGCCTGGTGGGAGTATTTCTGGACGACGGTCCAATGCTCGCGCAGAAAAAATCCGCACCCCAGCAGAAAACTATTCCAGAGAGTGGCGCCCGCCACCGACACCAGCAGGAAGGGGGCCAGGGGCATCCGGCCGGTGCCCGCCGGGATGGAAATGAAATGGCGCACCACTGGAATGAAGCGGCAGACGAACAAGGCGGCGACGCCTTGATGGGCATGAAAAAACCTTTCGGTTTTTTCCAGATCGCGTTCGTTAAGCAGCAGATACTTGCCGACTTTCAGCACCAGGGGGCGTCCGCCATAATACCCCATCCAATAGGAGAGCAGGCAGCCGATCAAGGACCCGATGCTGGTGGAGAAAATGGCCAGCCAAACGTTCCATTTGCCATCGGCCACCAGGAAACCGACGAACGGCATGACCGCTTCGCTGGGCACTGGCGCGATCATGCTTTCCAAGGCCATCAAACCCGCCGCGCCTGCATAGCCGGTGGATTCCAGTATCTTAACCGCAGTTTCGGTTATGTATTGCGTGATCATCGTGGACGGGGGGAGGAAGGGTGCGCTGCGACAAAATACCAATGAACCGCGATGCCGCGCCGCGTTCGGTTTTGAGGGCCAACCGTAAAGATGGCGGGTTTGTTAGCCGGGCAAAACCGTTGGGAAATTTCCAGCATGGCGGTAAGGAATGTCGCCGGGGCGATCAGGCGCGGTTTGATGAATGGCCGCACGCCGGGGCGCGCCGCCGCCACTCGGGCGGTTGACTATTTTGATGATGCCGATGGCCACTGTGGCGCCGCCTACCACCATGCCCGCCAAGGCGACCCATTTGAGCGGGGTGTTATGGGATTGAAGCTGCAGCCAGCCAATAACCCCGCAGATCGCCGCCAGCAATCCAAACCAATGCAACTGGGGAATGATCGAGACGAGGGCAATCACGACGGAAGCCAGCGCGAAATAATTCAGCGGCGACGCTTCATCGGGCAATTTGACGGGACCCTTGGCGCCGCCGACGGTGGTGGTGGTATGCAGGGCTTGAGTCGTGGCTTCGGCAGTGGACGAGGAGTAATCTTTGGCGGCGACTGGTTTTGGCGCGGTGACCGGGGCGGGTGCGGGTTTGGTTCCTTTGGACGCAGCCGCAGCCGGCGCTGGCTCCGGGGCGGGGCGGGTGCCCGCAGGTGGCGCCGGACGGGTGGCCGGGCGCCTTGTTTCCGGTTCCGCCGCCGCCAGCCAATCGGGAACTGCCGCGGTCACTTTGGGCTGCGGAGCCGGCTCCGGCAGGGTGCCGCTGGCCAGGGCTTTTAGGGTTTCCTCAAATCCGGGCACTTGCGCAATCGGCCAAATGCAGGCGCGCTCGATGACCGCCGCCAGTTTTTGCACATCTTGGTCGGGGCTTTTTTTCAACCGGTCAAAAACCTTGGAATTTCTGGGGTCCTTGAAGTCGTTGGCGAGGAAGATCAAATTGTCCCCTGTGTGAAATTTCCCCCATAGATCCGGTTCCTTGGCCAGCGCCAAAAAACTGGTGTAAATGACCAACGCGGCAAAATTATCCAGATTAAGCTCGTAATAGTCCGGGGTTCGCCGCGGATGCTGATAGTTGGAGTGGCCGAGTTCGGGGCTGCGCCCCTGGCCGAAAGCGGGCACATACATGCCGTCATAATCCACCAGGCGGAATTGGCCGTCCTCGGTGCACATCACGTTGCCATGTTGCAAGTCGCCGTGGCAAATCTGCGCTTCCCGCAAACCTCTAAGCATGTCTCTCCATTGACTGGCCAGGCGCAGCATTGTCGCCGGCTCATTCACATGGTCCTCGACGTAGATATGCATCGGCACGCCCACCACCCAATCCATGCGGACGATGGGATACCACTCAGCGCGCACTTTGATGCCCCGCAGCCGGAACTCGAAGCCAACCAGGGAGTCCAGGGTGACGGCCTGCAAGTGACGGGTTAAAAGATTGTAGCGCACCTGCTGGTTGGCGACCTGGCGCACGAAACAGCGGATGGCATGCCGTTTGCCGTCCGTGGTTGTCAACTCGTAAACGCTGGCGAAATTGCCGGACATCACCCGCGGCATCCCCAGCATGTCCATTTTAATGCTCCCGGCCTTGAGATCGTCGTCCTGAAAGCAGGTGGACGGATTCTGAATGGCGTCCTGATAATCAGTATGGTTGGGCCAGTTCATGCCGTTCCTCAATTATCATGCCTGACGGGGTCCGTTGTCACGCGAAATCTTGTCTAACTTTCCCGCCACTCCAACAGGACCATGGTGGTGTCATCGTTGCGCACGCCTTGGGTCTCGCGGATGAGTTTGACATGCGCCGCGAAGGCCTCCTCGGTTTGGCATTGGCGGAGGATTTGCCACGGTTTTTCGCCGGCTTCATGCTGGGCCAGAAACCATTTGGCCAGCGCGTCGGTGGCCAGACAAAACAGGTCTCCCGGCTTGCAGCCCCCCTCGGCGGCCCGAATGTCTTTCAGCGCCGACAAATTATTGCCCGCATTGCTGGCCAGCAGAATGGGGCGGCTGTTAAAGTCCTCGGATTTTTCCAGCGGAAAGGCGTGGAGCAGCTCGTCATCGCGCACCTGGAAGAGATTGCTGTCTCCCACCGCAAAGGCGTGCCACATCATTTCCTCGCCGGCCAGGGCGCGACCGACGAATTTCTGCCAGATGGTGCCGTGGGCGCCGAACTCGAGGCCCACGAGAGTGGCGTAAGCCCCGCGCTCGGCTTTTTCCTGGGCAAACCAAGGCAGGCTGGCCCAGTCTATGCCGCTTTGCCATTCCATCTGTTGCGGCAGCAGCCAGAATTGCAGGGAGTCTTCCGTGGGCGGCACCCCAAAAGGCGGCTCAATGACAAACTGTTTGACGAGGCTTTGCGCCCAACGGTCGGAGAAAGAAGACTCGGTCGCGCCGTCCGAAATAGCGAAGCGCAACGAATCAAGCGAGTAATCGAAGGCATCCTCGCACTCGTCTATCGTGTAGCCGTTCTTAGGCAGCCGGAATGCAGTGACGAAAGGCACCACGGTCGCTTCGGTGGTTAGCGCATGTTGCTGCCCCGAGTCCCGATATCCAGGAAGCGAATCAATTCCACCAGGTCGGCATTGAACGCGAAGCCGCGGGACTCTGGTCCGAGGCTGAACCCCTCCGCGCGCGCCAGCTCCCGCAAACTGGCGGGAAGAATGCTGGAAATCGAGAAAAGCACTTTGGCGAAATCGTCGGGCAGGTCCGCGTCCGTATCGGGAAAAACAATCGGCTGCAGGGGTTTGCTCGAGATGTGACAATTGAGGAGCAGCACATTGCCATCCTCGGTGGCCAGGCTGGTCAGAGCCTCCGCTTGCGGAACCGGCCCCGAGTCGGTGGCTTCGCCGTCACTGATGTTGATCACGATGGGGGGGTAGGAAGCGGGGTGCCTTTGCACCCACTCGCTTAAAATTTTATGGGCCATCGAGAGGGCGGTGCCCATGGGGGTGATGCCTTTGGCCAGCGGCTCGAACCAGACCGGGAATTTGACCTTTTGCTCGATGATGCCCCCCATTCCGTCATCCACTTTGCGCACGCGCTCCTCGACTCGCGCCGGGGAACTGGCCACCTCGCTCAGGGGCACCAAATCCCGCCCGGCCAGCGGCCCGCTGAAGGCGGGCGCGACTGTTGCCCCATAGCCGATGACACAGACCTCGTAAAAATTGCGCACCCCTTCGCCGCGCGCGCATTTGATGATCAGATTGTGCAACAGCCGGTTGATGGCATCCGCCACGCTGTCGCATTTGCGTTTGTTTTCGCTGCCCGAAATCGGCTCGACCATGGAGCCGGATTGGTCAATCAGGAATAAAAACGCGCTGGGATTGGCACGACTGATTTCTGCTGAATAAGGCATATCAGGTTAATTTGTTTAATTAACGTAGCTAACGTTTTCTGTCAGGCCAGTCATTTTTAGTTGCCAACAGCCTCGGCTCGCAGCCTGTGAGAGCAATAAATAACATTCTTATTCATTGAAAGCAACGTAATTATGAAAAAATTTCTCGCGCCCCGCAAACACCGGCCGCTATGGGTAACCATGCGGATTTGGAGACGGTTACGCGAGAAAAGCCAAGTCCGCGTTCCCCACGCTTGGGAAACCGGGGCAAGCGCTTCCGTCCGGCAGGCGCGCAAGCGCTGGTGGTGGCAATCCCGGTTGGGACAGCGGCGAACAGGTCTGCGGCTTACTGATGAGGGCGGATAGACGACACGCGCCCCCTCACCTTGTCCTCTTCCCCCAAGGGGGAGAGGGAGAACGTCGCCCACGGTGACAAATTTTCTATTGCGTCCCGGAGACCATACAGATGGTTCAGTCCCGGTCAAATGGCCGGTTTGGTTTTGCCGGGCATGGCCACATCGGCAACAGGAAGCGGACCAAACGCATATTGGGACGGCCCCAGGCGGACCTGAGACTTAAGCATGGCCTCCCATTCCACGGCTTTGCCGCTATAGACGGCCTCGCGCCCGATAATGGCGGTCAGAGTACTTTCGGCCACCGCTCTGGCCTCGTTGATAGGCTGGCCGGCGCGGATGCTGGCGATCAAATCCTGGTGCTCCTGCTCGTAGGGGTTGCTGTCCTTGTCCCGGAAGCGCCACAGTTCACCTGCCGCGGGCTTGATCCAATTGTGGCAATTGCTGGTCCCCTTGGCGCCGACCACCGCCTCTTCGACTTTGCCGTCGCATCCGTTGATCTGCCGGCTGTAGCTGAAGACCTTCACATTGTTCGGATAATCATATTCGACGGCAAAATGATCGTTGATATGGCCGCATTTTGGGGAGGTGCGCACCTGCCGCCCGCCCAAGCCGAAAGTGGCGCGAATCGGGTGGGTCCCCAGGACCCAGTTGACTACATCGAGGTTGTGGACATGCTGCTCGACGATGTGATCACCAGAGAGCCAGGTAAAATAGTTCCAGTTGCGCAACTGCCATTCCATATCGCTCCACCCCGGCTCGCGTTCCACCACCCAAATTTCCCCGCCCAGCCAATAGGCGCGGGCGCACAAGATTTCGCCAATGGCCCCGTCTTGCAGGCGTTTAACCGCTTCCTGGTAGCTCTTTTGGTGCCGGCGTTGCGTGCCGGCGGCAATGCCCAGCCCCTTCTTTTTTGCGAGATCGCCAGCCTCCATGACCAGGCGCACGCCCGGGCCATCCACCGCCACCGGCTTTTCCATGAACACATGCTTGCCCGCCTCGATCGCCGCTTTGAGGTGGGCGGGCCGGAAATGCGGCGGCGTCGCCAGGATGACATAATTAATATCGGGCACGGCCAGCAGTTTCTGGTAGCCCTCGAAGCCGGTAAAGCAAAGTTCTTTGGGAATGTTGATGCCGATCCGGCCAAGGTTGTCGCGGCAACGATTCAAACGGTCCTCGAAGACGTCCGCCAAGGCGACAATCTGGATATCCTTGCGGTTGACCGGGCCAGCTTGGTCCACGTCCTCGGTATGGTAACCGGCGGCCGGGTAGATGACCTTGGTGGCGGCGCCAAGCGCGTTCAACGCGGCGCCGGTGCCGCGGCCGCCGCAGCCGATCACTCCAATCTTGATGGGCGTATCCGGCGCGGCGTGCAGGGTAAGAACGGATGGCAGATGGGCGGCGGCCGAAGCGCCGGCAACGGCCAGCGTGGAGCGCCGCAGAAATTGGCGTCGGCTGAACTGGTGAACGGAAATCTGGTTTTTCATATAGGCAATTAATTTGGAGGTTCGGGTTGACTCAACTGATCCGGTACTGGCCGGGCATGGCGACCGAGACCTTGGGAGCCGGCCCCCAGGCGATTTTTTCGGGCACCAGGCGCGGGCCGTTTTTTAACAAATTGTCCCATTCGACTGTTTTCCCCGAATAGCAAGCCTCACGGCCCATGATGGCGGTGAAGGTGCTTTCGGCCACATTTTTCGCTTCGTTCAGTGGCGGGCCGCCGCGGATGGCGGCAATCAAATCGGTGTGCTCTTGCACATAAGGCGAGGCAGCGCCCGCCGCTTTGCCGCGCGCGCGCCGCCCGCCGCCGCCCGGATTTATTCCCCCTTTGGCGCCAACCACAAACTCGCTGACCTTGCCGTCGCAACCGGTGATTTGCCGGCACTGGCTGAACAAGCGCACGCCGTTGGGATACTCAAATTCGACGGCGAAATGATCGAAGATGTGGCCGCTTTTGCTCCCCAACGCCGCGCGACCGCCCACCCCTATGGCTTTGACCGGATGGGTTTTCATTACCCAATTGCAAACGTCCAGATTATGAACGTGCTGCTCGCAGATGTGATCCCCGGAAAGCCAAGTGTAATGATACCAGTTGCGGATTTGCTTTTCCATCTCGGTGTCGCCGGTCTCGCCCCGATGCCAGATGGCGTTGGTGTTCCAATAGGCGCACAGGTAGAGGACGTCGCCAATGGCGCCATCGTGGATGCTCTTGACGTTCTCGATATAGGAAGTTTGGTGGCGGCGCTGGGTTCCGGCGGCCACCTGCAAGCCCTTTTGGGCGGCCTTTTCCCCGGCGGCCAGCACCTGGCGGATGCCCGGCGCGTCGGTGGCGACGGGTTTCTCCATAAAAACATGCTTGCCAGCCTCTACCGCCGCCGCAAAGTGCATCGGGCGAAAACCCGGCGGCGTCGCGAGGATGACGTAATTGACATCCTTGAGGGCGATCAATTTCTCCGCGGCGTCCAAGCCGCTGAAGCAGTGGTCATCCCGCACCTCGGGGAAATTTTTCCGGTTCCGTTCCAGTTTCTCGGGGAAGACGTCGGCCAGCGCCACCACTTTCACGTTGGGCGCCGCTTGCATGAGGTTGGCCCCGGCGCCGCTGCCGCGGCCGCCGCAACCGATAATTCCGGCGCGGATTTCAAGGTTTTGAGCCGCCTGCCCATTCGATACGAATGGGAAAGCCAATGCCGCCGCGGCGGACGCCTCCGGTGCGCGGCGCAAAAAATTGGGACTGGAATTTATTTGCATGGGAATCGTTTAGGGCAAAAAACGGAAAAAATCAATGGCCGGATGCAGAAAAATGGGCGAAAGCGAGTCAAGCTCCCGCCCGTTTGCGGCGCATTCAAACCAGAGTTCCGGTATTACTCATGAGTGCTTGGGATAAACGACACGCGCCCCCTCACCCTGCCTTTTCCCCCCAAGTGGGGAGAGACTTCCCCGAAAACCGGTTTCGCGCCTTGCCACCCCTGAACCGTGTCAGAGCCGACGTAAGGAGGCTTTACAATCATGGCGATTATGCCCGGGGTCAAATTTGAGCCTCCTTACGTCGGCTCCTACAACCAAGGGGTTCAGGGGAGCGTCTTGGGTTTGGCCCTTTGGCGGCTGCCGAAACACCAAATTGTGAATAACTTGCCCAATAACTCCTGATTGCGAAAACCGGACGGGCCCGGCATTTTCGGTCCGTGGCAAAACCTGCATTAGGACGGGGGCTGGGCAACCTGCTGGGCGACACACAAATCGCCAGCCGCCCGACCCCGGCCCCGGAAACTTCCGCCGACTCATCGGCGGCGGAAGTCAGTCCTGGCTTGGGCAACCTGCTGCGCGCTGGGCGAGCGGCGGAACCCGCTCCCGAATCCGCACCGGAGCAAGCGCCCAATACGGGCCGCAGCCCCTTTTCGGTGTATCAACCTCCATCGCCGCCAGCGCCATCGGCCATGGTGGAAGGAACGGTGATCCAGGCGCCGCCTTGGACCCTGCTGGCCGCGGACATATTGCTGATTGGCCTCGCCGCCTTGTTGGTTTTCAAAAGCCCGGCGCCGTTGAAGACTTGGGAAATGGGGGTGTGCGTTTCCGCAGTGGTCGTGGGCGCCTTGCTGGCTTGTCTGGCGGTGCTGACTGGAAAGCGACTGTAATACCTTGTCCAGCGGGGCAGGGTGGGCACGGCTTCCAACGCCCCTGGCCCTATCGGCGCGGCGGCAAGGTTACTTTTGTTTTTCCCTTTTGGGCGTGATCTCTGTAAAATGCCGCCCATGAAACACCAATGGTTGTGGGGCGGTTTGCTGTCCGTTTGCTGGGCGGCAAACGCGGCCGAGTCCGCCACCAGCCGGGCTTTTGGCGTCACCCTTTCCACCAACCGGGTTCAGCGGTTTGCCCGGCTGGACTTCAGCTTCGCGATCAAGCCGGTGGGCAAGAATCCCTTTGATCCGGCGGATGTGGATTTACGCGTTGAGTTGCAAGCGCCCTCCGGCGCCAAGGTCTGGACGCCGGCCTTTTATCGCCAGATTTATGAAGGTATGACGGGCAGCCCGGCGCGCGGCGCCGAGTGGCGTTACCCGGTGGGCGAGCCAGTGTGGCAGGCGCGCTTTGCTCCGTCGGAAACAGGGGTCTATCAAGGGTTCGCCTCGTTGAGCGACGGCGCGGGGACGGCGCGCTCGGAAAATTTTAGTTCCAGCAGAGAAACCCATGCCCTTTGGGCATGGTGAGAACGGAAGTTTTACTGGAAAGCGAATCTGCCCATAGGTTTCCTTGGTTTGGTTGTCCCCACAACAAAACGAAAGGAAAGAACCATGAGCAGATTCAAACGGATGTCGCATACGATATGGCATTGCGAATATCACATTGTCTGGACGCCAAAATACCGGTTTCGGGTGATGCAAGGGAAGGTGAAAGAGGAGGTGGAGTTGAGCATCCGGGAGCAGTGCCGGCAGTTGGGATGTGAGGTGGTGGAACTGAACGTGCAAGTGGACCACGTGCATGCGCTGGTGCAAATACCGCCGAAGATTTCGATATCGGAATTTATGGGGCGGGTGAAGGGGAAGGCGGCGCTGCGGGTGTTCAGCGTGTGTCGGGACTTACGCCGGAAGCCGTATTGGGGAAACCACTTTTGGGCGAAAGGCTACTGTGTGGACACGGTGGGGTTGGACCATGAGATGATACGGAAGTATGTAAAATGGCAGGAGAAAGAGGAACAGAAACAAGTGGAGTTCCGCTTTGGCAAGTAAATGAACAAACGGGGACAACGTGTGCCGGCCCAGCCCTCTCAGGGGGCTGGGCTTTGGCCCCTTACAGGGGCCACAAAGCAATACCACGCCCTATGGGCGTGGTCGTTTATTTTTGAGGTGTTGCCTTCGACCAACCACGGTTTTCTAAGAGTGTCCGCCAAGGACCGGCGGTATTGGGAATTCGGGGATGGGACACCCTTTTTTGCCATCGGCCAGAATGTTGCGTTCATCAAAGATGTTCGCCAGCAGTCCGAAATGATCCGGCAATTGGGCGCGCACGGCGGAAATTTCTGCCGGGTCTGGGCTTGCGCGGAGGATTGGGGTCTGGCCATTGAAGCGCGCAAAAGCGCTTGGGGCCGGTCTTGGGATTGGTCGCCGCCGTTTGCCGCCTCGCCCGATCGCGAAGGTTATCATGAGGAGCGGTTATGTTTGAAAATCAATGGTGAAAGCGGCGCCTCCATCACGATGAACCCATGTTACCCGGTGCCGCTCAAGCCGGGCGTTGCCTACCAGCTCAAGGGCGCGGCGCGGGCGGCGGGAGAGGCCGGCTTGAGCTTTGATTTGAACGGTAGTCGCACCGTTGCCCCGAAGCGGCAATGGACCCCATTTGCCGAGGAATTTACTGCGGCGGCCAATCAGCGGGTGCTGCCCAATTTGGTTTTCCAACTGACCGGCAAAGGGACGATGTGGATCAAGGATTTGTCGCTGACAGAAAAAAACGGCGGGGCGGAGCTTCTCTGGGAGGCGGATCCCAACCGCCCGCCACTGGGCGTCTATAACCTGAGGGACGCCGATATGCTGGACCGCCTGGTGTCCGCCGCTGAGGAGAGCGGGGTTTATTTGCAGATCGTTTTGCTGACGCGCGACCATTATCTGGGGCGGTTGAAAGGCCGCAGCGGACGGGATTACGAGGAAGCGCTTGATTATGCCCGTCGCCTGGCGCGCTATTTTGTGGCGCGCTGGGGTTATTCCACCCACGTGGCCGCTTGGGAGTATTTCAACGAGATGGACCCGGGGCTGCCGACGGAACGCTTTTACACCGAGCTGGCCAAATTCCTGGATGAAGTGGACGCCAACCGGCACCTGCGCGTCAACAGCACCTGGCATTCGCCCTCAAAGGATTATCGGCATCCGCACTTGGACACCGCCAACCTGCATTATTACTTGCGGCCTCCGGACGGCGAATTATGGAAGGATGAGGTCGCTTCCATCCTGAATCGCTGGGAGGCCAATCGGCGCGCGCTCGACCGACGCCCGCTGTTTTTCGCGGAGTTCGGCATCACCGACGCCAACTGGCAACGGGCGCCGCAATTGGGGGAGGACCAGGACTTTGTCCATTTGCACAACGCGAGTTGGCTAGCGCTGGCGCTGGGATTTGGCAGCACGCCTTGCCATTGGTTTTGGGACGACATCCACCGTCGCCAGATCTACCCGCTGTATCAACCACTGGCCCGTTTTGTCGCCGGCATTCCGTTGAACGCCGGCAACCTCTCGGCCGCCGCGGCGGAGGCGGACAAGGGGCTGCGCGTTTTCGGCCAACAGACGGAGGCGTTCGCTTTTCTCTGGATATGGAACCCGGAGGCGACCTGGTGGAAAATCGCCATGGACAAAAAAGAGCCCGTCGCGGTCGCCGGAGCCAGGTTATCTGTCACGGGCTTGAAACCAGGCGATTACCGGGCGCAATGGTGGGACACCCGTAGCGGCCAAATTATGCGGGAGCAACCGCTGCGCGTGAGCGGGCCGTCCACCATTTTACCCATTCCTGATTTTACTCGCGACCTCGCCGGCAAGATCCTGCGCTGAAATCCGCCGGTTGAATGGCCGATTGGCGATGGAAAGAAGGAGGACGAGGTCCTTATCAGGTTTCCTTGGCCTTATGCTGAAGGTATTCTTTGGCCTTGGCGAGGGCGGCGGCCATCCGGGCGGTCTCCATTTGGCCGTGCATGAAGGGATTGACGTAACGCGGGTAATGGATTTTGGCCAGGGCTTTGAGCCACGGAGCGAAATCGGTTGGCCCGTGGCCGGGCAATTGATCGGTGCCGTTTCCGTTTTGCCAGGCATAAAAGAAGAGCAGTTGCTTGCCGGAGATGGCGATGGCCTCCTCCACCGAGGCCTTGCGGGATTGCAAATGGTAAGGCGCCAAGGCGATGCCAACGCGCGGCAGATGGTTCAGGTCCGTAAAGGCCTTGAACGATTCCAGTGAGTCGAGCAGCGCATTGCCGTGATTTTCGATGGCCAGCCAGGATTGATATTTCTCCGCCAGCTCGTTCAGCGGCTTCAGGCTCTCAATAAACTTCTTCATGCGCGCCGATAATTCTTCCGGCGGGCAGGGGGGCGCGCTGCCTTGCACCGCGACACCACCGCCGGTGGCGCCGAGCAATTCGGCGTATTTGGCATAACCGCCGCGATAGACGGAAAAGGCGCAGAGCGCGAGCCGGTTTTTGGCCAGGGTCTCCTTGATTCCCTGGCCTCCCAAGCGTTTCAAGGCGTCGTCGAGGTGCGGGCAGTTGTCGTGGGCCGACCAGAGGTCCACCGCTTCGAAACCGAGCCGGGCGATCTGTTCGCACGCCTGTTCGACGGGCAAATCCTTGAAATGAATGGAGGAGGTGGACAGACGCATTGTCCAGCCGGGGTTGGCGGCGGACAGGGGACCGGCCGAGGCCAAACCGACGAGGGCAGTGGCTCCAAGGAAGGTGCGGCGGGTGATTTGGCCGGTCGCCCGTTTGACAATTTCTCTCATGGGTTTTTGCTATGGTTCAGGTTTGTCCGCGTCCGGCGGAGACAAGTAACTAAAGTCTTTCTGCCAGGGGTAGCCATCCTTGGCCGCCTGGAAACCGTCGTGGTAAAGTTCGGTCATAAATTTCCGGTCGAATTCCTCTTTGCGGTCGAGCGACTTCCAGAAAGGAATGAAGGCGAGGTTGAAATCGGCGTTGTGCTGGCGGGCGTAATCGGCGATGCGATCCACATCCGCCGCGCCGCCGGCCTTGGTTAGCGTGCCGAGGGCGCGCTTGGCGATGGCGGTGATGCGCGGGCGGACCTCCTGCCAGTCCGGGCTGAGATGATTATTGCGGATGACGAAGAACCGCAGCCGCGGCGCACCGCCGCCGCCGCGGGCTTCGCGCCAGGCATCCGCGGGGTCCAAGACCGAACCGCAAATGAACACCTGGGCGATGACCCCGCCGTCCACGTGCATCTCGTCGTAGGTTTCGCCATCGGCCTCCACTTCGAGGTAAACCGGCGGGAACAGGACCGGGATGGCCGCCGAAGCCAGCACGATCTCCTGAAAAAGCCGGACTTTATTCGGGTGTTGGCTGGCGGCGATGGCGCCGAGGTCCCAGATAACCGGGCGTTGCGCGTCCAGGCAGGTGGTGCCGACATAAAGCCGGCGGCCCTGGCGATGTTCCACCGCGATCTTTTCGATCATTTCCCGGTTGTAATGTTTTTGCGCCAGGTTGCGCAACGGCCGGGTATTGGCGACGTAATCGCGGTAGAACATCCGCAGCGGATCCAAAAAACCAAAGGTGAATATATTCCTGGAAGTGATGTTGGTATAAAGCGCCGAAAGCTCCTCGTCATACTCCGGCCCCAGAAAGGCGAAAGGCGCCATTAACGCCCCCGTGCTGATGCCGGTCACCAGCCGGAACTTGGGCCGGTTGCCCGCCTGCGTCCAGCCACAGAGCAACCCCGCTCCGTAAGCGCCGTCCCCCGCACCGCCGGAAATCGCCAGCAAATCCCACGTTTCCACCGCCGCCGATGGACTGCTGGCCAGTGCGGCGGCGAAAGCCTGGACCAGGCTTTGCTGGAAGACGGGCGAAAACTCGTCGCCCCAGGCTCGCACGCCCGGCAAGCCGGGGATTTCGGTCCGGCTTTGTTTATTGGCGGGCACGGCGTGACGCGGGCGAATAGTCGAGCAACCGGCTCCCATCCAAGCCAAGGCCAACACCAAACCCAGGGGGATGGCCCGTCTGAGCGTTTGGCCGCCGGTGCTTTTGCGCCTGGAAATCCGCACCCCGCGATTCTTTCAATCACCCGTTCCCTTGTCAACGCGCGCATCCGGTTCGCCGCACGCAATGCGGCCGCCGTCCGGTTAACGCCCGCCTGACGGGGCAAGAGTGCAGGCGAGGTCGCGCGCGGGGTCCAAATGCCATTGGCGGGCCGCTTCCACCAAGGCCGGCGTCAGGCTCCAGCGGTCGGGCAGCGGCTCCCCGTGGTGTTCCGGGTTGCCACCTTTCAAGGCCATGCAACCTTGGTTTTGGCCGATGTCCTCGATTTGCCGGCATTCCTCCGGCGAGAGGCAGGGTTCGGGCAAAGCGGCCAGTTCGTGAACTTTCTGCTCAATGGTTTTGCGGGCCGGGGCGACCTCCTGGATCAAGGTGGGCGCCACACTGCGCACCGCCGGTTGAGCGAGATTCCAAAGGCAGGCCAGTTGCAGCGGAGTCAGTTGGTGTTTTTCGGCGAAAGGCCGCAGGCGATCCAATTTGTCGTTGCCAGCTTCGATCCAGCCGGGCGGACGAAAGGCGCGGTGGTCCTGCGGCCCGAAGCGGTGGCCGGGCTTGACATCGTCGTGAAAGAGCCCGCCGTGGTCCACCACTCGCGTGATGACCTGGATGCCGTGCTTTTGGGCGGCCGGGAGGCAGAGAGTGCCGGGCCAGGGTTCCAACGGATTGAGGATGATCATGGCCCATTGAACCAATCCGCCGAAGCGTTCGAAATTGACCAACAGGTCCAGGGTAAAACCATTGGCCGGACCGGGCGCAATGCCCAGGCGATTCGTCAGCCGGGCGTCCACCAACCTTTCCATGGCTTTCCAGACGGCGTCGCTGGTGTAACCGCAGTAATCGGGATTATGCAGCAGCAAACCATCCAGGCAATCCACCCGGCAGCGGGCGAGCACGCGTTCGGTGGCCATGCGCAAATAGCTGTAGAAGTCCGCAGGTTTACGCAAACGCGGATCGGTGAAGCGGGGGTAGCCTTTTGCGCCGTCGCGGCGCCCGGAATAGAAATCGTGGCCAACGGCGGCTGCCAGGCAGTACGAGTCGCGCGGCAAGCCCGTCAGCGCGCGCCCGAGCATCTCGTCGGCTTGTCCCAAACCGTAAACATCGGCGGTTAGAAAAGTCCTGACGCCCAAATCGTAGGCGAGGCGAATGACGCTCTGGAAGCGCTCCTCATCCAGCGCCTCGCCAAAGTGCATGTAGCGGCCACCGCTCCAAGTTCCGAAAGCTGTTCTGGTCAGTTCCATGAGTCGCCAAAATAGACCGCCCTGCCGGGTTTTACAAATGGCCGACCGGCAAAAAAACTCCTGGCACCGGTCGCGCCGATGGGCTGCGCGGCCGCGGCTGGCGTCGAAAGGGCACAACCGCCGGTGCGCAACCAGCCTAAAAGGCCAGCTTGGCCAGGACTTTTTGCAATTCCATCTGGAAGGCTTGAAGGTCGCTGGCCGGCGGGCGGTAACCTTTTTGCTTGGGGGACAGACCGAGCCGGCCATACTGGTCGAGATACCACTGGGCGGTCTGGCCGTCGCTGAAGGTGACTTGACCGCTGGCGGCGGCGCCAGGGATGGCGATGGAATCCATGGTTACGGATACCTTGCCCGCCGCGGCCGGGTTTGGCTCCTCGGCAAAATCATCCGCCAGGTCCTCGTCGCCGGCCTGGGCCGGCGGTGGCTCGATTGGGGTGGCGGTCGGTTTCTTTTCCGGTGGCGGTTCCGGGTCTTTGAGGGCCACCTTCAGGTCATCCACCAAAAAGCGAACCTCCATGTACGTCAGCCGCAGGCCAAACTCGGAACCCAGCCGATTTTGTATTTCCGAGATTTTGGCGCCGTTCTCAATCCAAGACCGCACTTGGGTCTTTTGTTCGTCGGTCAAATTCATGTTTTTATCAAATTTCCCGGTCATTGATAATCCAAAAAGCCGCCGGGTTCAACAAACTTCGCCAACCGGCCGGTGGCGGCGAGGGAAAACGGTGTTGCCTGGAAAGCGTGGTTGACGCACATTGCGGTGGTGAGAGCCACAAAAATAATTTTATTATTGGCGCTGGTTTGGAAGGTCGGCGGGGGGATGTCGGCGGCGCAAGCCACCAACCAGACGGTGGTTCTGCGGGATGCTTTTGCCGATGGGGAGCGCCAGACGCAGGCGCTGCCCGATTCGGCGCAATGGTTTTACCATGCCAACGGCGCCGGCGGTTCGGCCGCCGTCGCCACCGGGTTGCTGGTTATGACCCCGCCGGGCGGCCAAAGCGGTTTTATCGTTGGGTATTTGACCGCGGCAGGGTCGAATCTCATGCTCTCCGCCACGGGGCAGGTGGTGGAATTAACCTTTCGGTTTGCCATCAGCGCCAACAGCGGCGCGACGGGGGACCGTTTTCGCTTCGGGCTGTTTGACAGCGGCGGCTCCCGTTATGCCGGCGCGGATACAAGCACGATCACCATTCCACAGTATAATGGCTGGCGCGGCTACGGGGTGTTTGCCGGCGACTGGAACAATTCCCAGATAACGCTTCGCAAACGCGCTTTGAATAACGACCTGCTATGGACCACGGCGGCTTTCACCTCATTTGCGGGCAACGGCGTCACCAGCCCGACTCTCGCCAACGGCAACGTCTATGAGGCCATGCTGCGTTTGGAGTTGACCGCCTCCGGTTTGGTGGTGGCCGGACGAATGGATGATGACCAGTTCTCCGCCGCCGACACCAGCGCGCCGATAACCAATTTTGACGCGGTGGCCATCTGGTCCCGCGCGGAAATCGGCGCGCTGACCTTGCGGGAAATCAAGGTGGTCATGACGGAGGCCGGCGCCACCATTGCTTTTGCCCCCCAAGCGCTCGGAGCCAGCAATGTTACCTTGGCGGACATGGAATTAACGGGCTTGGCGCTGGGGGAGGCCAATTACACCAGTGACGACCTGGTTTTTCCGGCCTTTACGCGCTGGGCTAGCGCCTCGGGAACGGAACTGATCATTGCCGACACTGGTTTGGAAGCGGGCGTTTCCCTAATCCTCGATCCGGCGCAAAGGCGCGCTTTGTTGGAGTCGGATTACCGGCTGGATACCGGCTGGGCAAATCTCAGCACGGCGGTGGGAGCGGGTGAGGCCATGTTCCCCGTGCCGATCACCAATCGCCCCGGCCCCGAGTTGTTTTTTTTCGAGGTCAGCACGGCCTCGACCGGCGATGAATTTTTCCTCACTCTCAACGGTGTCACCCGCCAAGTGCTTTCCAACCATTACGGCGATACCGGCCTGGATACAGTCAGTTCCGATATCCTGGACTTGCGCAATGCCGGCGACACCGCCAATGTGAACGCGCTGACCATCGAGGATTTGCTGAGTTTGCCGGTGCGTATCAACGGTGTCTCCTTGAATCAGAACGTGCTGGGAGTGGCCATCAATTTGGATGATTTCGGCGTGCCCCCGGGCGCGAGCATCACCAACTTCACAGTTCGGAGCGCCAGCAGTTCCAGTCCGGTGGATTTCGTGTTCGTTGCCGGTTTGGCGCCAGGCCGCAAAACCGGGCCTTTTCGCATTACCTCGCTGTCGGTCGCGCCCGAGCCAGGGCAAGTCAGCCTGGCTTGGCGCTCCTGGCCCGGGGAACATTACAGCCTGCTGACGGCGACCAATGTGGCGGACACTAATTGGTCGCCGGTTCTTCCGGCTATTCCCAATCAAGGCGACTTGACCCGGCAGGTTCTTTCCAACCAGAGCGCCCAGCCGGCCCGGTTTTATCGGGTGAAAAAATCGGCGGCGGCAGCTCCCTTGCCGATGGACGATGGCTACCGCGGTATCTGGTATTCCAACGAGCCCACGGGGGACGAATACGTTTATAAGTACAGCGGCGGACTGGCTACTTATCCCCAGCAACATGCGCCCATCGCCATTTATCGGCCCGAGGTCAACAAAACCTTTTTCGTCTATGGCGGCACCATCGCCCGGCAAGCGACGGACACGCAGCGGCTGCTGCACATGGTGTCCTATTTCGACCATGCCACTGGCACAGTGCCGCGGCCGCGCATCCTCCTGGATAAACAAACCAATGATGCCCATGACAACCCAGTATTGGCGATGGATGGCGAGGGTTACCTGTGGATTTTCTCGCCTTCGCATGGCACATCGCGACCCTCATACATTCACCGCAGTCGGGCGCCTTATTCGATTGATGAATTTGAACGGGTTTTGGTCACCAATTACTCGTATCCCGGCGTTTGGCACGTGCCCGGGCAGGGCTTCCTGCTTTTCCATACCCGCTACGCAACCAGCGGCGCGGATGGCTTGGCGGCCATCCGGCGCATTTATTCGATGACCAGTCTCGACGGGCGGGCTTGGTCTGCTCCTAAATTGCTGGCGGCGATCGAGTTGGGAGATTACGAAATCACCGGGCCGGGTCCGGGCAAGCTGGCCAGTGTTTTTGATTATCACCCGCAACCGATCGGTCTTAATGCGCGCGCAAACATTTATTACCTGGAAACCACCGATTTCGGCGCCTCGTGGCAAACCGCGGGCGGCCAAGCGCTGATTCCCCCCTTTACCAATGCCAGCAACCCCGCATTGATTTACGATTCCCGCGCGGAGGGCCGGTTGGTTTATCTCAAAGACCTCAACTTTGATTCCCAAGGCCATCCGGTGATTATGTTTTTGACCAGTTTAGGGCATGAACCGGGACCGCAAAATGGGCCGCGCGAATGGAAGACAGCGCGTTGGAGCGGAACCAATTGGGTGGTGCGGCCATTTACCACCAGCGGCAACAATTACGACCACGGGTCCCTTTACTTGGAAAGCAATGGCGTGTGGCGGGTTATTGCGCCAACGGAAACCGGGCCGCAACCCTACAATCCCGGCGGGGAAATGGTGCTCTGGACTTCCTCGGACCAGGGAGCCAATTGGACCCGGGTGAAACAGCTTACCATCGGCAGCCTTCGCAATCACACTTACGCGCGCCGACCAGTGAATGCGCATCCGCAATTTTACGCCTTATGGGCGGATGGCGACGCGCGGCAGCCTTCGATTTCCCGCCTTTACTTCACGGATCGGGAGGGAACGCAGGTGTGGCAACTGCCGGAGGTCATGAACGGCGAAACCGCTTCGCCCCAGATTGCCTGGTAGAGGCCAACGCGGGCTTTCACTCCTTTCGCTACTTGGAAGCCGGTTTCAGGCGCGGCTTTGGGGTTTCGGACCAGCGCCGGATGAAATCCGCCTGCTGCGCGGTTTCTGGCGAGCAAGGGTGATAGTTCGACTTTTCGACTCCCCGCCAAAGGCGGCTTAACTCTTGCAAGGCCTGTTCTGGTTTCATGCCGTGGCGCACAAGGTAACAACCTACCACGAGCCCTGTGCGTCCGACGCCGCCCCAGCAATGGACATAAGTCAAATGGCCGTTTTTTAAGGCATTGTCCAAAACATCCAGTATTTCCACCATGTATTCGTGGCTGCGGGGCACCGAAGCATCCTGGATAGGCATCCGCAGGTAAAGAGCGTTAATCCCCATCGCTTCCGCCTCTTCGGCTAAAAAACGGTCATAAGAGCGAAGTTCGCCGCGAACGGTCAGGTCCAGGAAAAAAGTGACGCCCGCCTTCAGGTATTCTCGCAGGCGCTCGCGGGCTTTGGCGGAACGCGCATGGCCGGGGTATTCCCCGGCTAACAACATCCCTCGCTTAACCCAGTAGGTGTTGCGGTTAGGGAGCGTTCCATCGCTGGCCTTTCCGTCAGGCATATCTAGGGACATGTAATCAGATGACTGGCGGAAATCAAACATTTTTTCTTAAAAACAAGAGTTTTATGCGGCGGATGCCCCAAAAAACCGCATTGGCGGGCGGGAAGGCAAAGGTTTCTCGACGTTTCCAGTGGGTGAGGCCGGAGCAAGGAGATCGGCCAACCTGCGGTTTGACGACATGCTGTATGGTCTCCGGGATGCAATACACAATTTGTCACCGTGGTCGGCGTTTTCCTCTCCCCCCTTGGGGGGGAGAGGGCAGGGTGAGGGGGCGCGTGTCGTGTATCCCAAGCACTCCTCAGTAAACTTTTCGTATTCGAGGGCGCTTTTTCCGTCCAGCCCTGCCTGCGCTCGGTACAACCGCAGCGCCCGATAACTTCAAGCGCCGGCGAACGGGTCTCCCCGCATGAACCCCCTGGTTGTAGGAGCCGACGTAAGGTGGCGCAAATTTGTCCCTCGGCGTTGTCGCCATGATTTCGGAGCCTCCTTACGTCGGCTCCTACGCGGTTCAGGGGTGGCAAGGCGCGATGCCGGTTTTCGGCGAAATCTCTTCCTGAGCGAGAGAGTGATATCAGGGTCAGGCCCGCTCCATGTACTTGCAGGTCCGGGTGTCTATTTTGACCTTCTCGCCGGTTTTAATGAACAACGGCGCTTGGATCGTAATGCCGGTTTCCAAGGTTACCGTCTTCATGACGTTATTGGCGGAATCGCCTCGGACGCCTTCCGGGGCGTCGGTCACTTGGAGCACCACGCTGGCGGGCAGTTCCACCGCCACCGCCTTTTGTTCGATAAACGTGACCGAGACCATGCTGTTTTCGACGAGAAATTTAACCGCGTCGCCAAGCAGGTCGGGCGGCAAGTTCACTGTTTCAAATGTTTCCGGGTCGGTGAACACGTAATCTTCGCCATCCTTGTAGCTGAATTCCATTTTGGTGGTCATCATGGGCACCACGTCAATTTTTTCTGTGGAACTAAAGCGCACGTCCGAGGATTTTCCGGTGCGGATGCTGCGCAAGGTGGCTTGAACGAAGGCGCGCAAGTTGCCGGGGGTGCGGTGCTGCATGTCCAAGACCACGCAGATATCCCCGTTGTAATTGATCGCCATTCCTTTTCTTAAATCGTTCGCACTTGCCATAACTAATTCGAATTTTTCCATGCCCGGGTGTTTCCGGAACAATAGGGCGGCCAAAATACCGCACATCTTTCCCATTGCAAGCCCTGTTTTTCCATTTTTCTTGCCGCCGCAGACTGGCGATCTGCGCCAAAAAGATTGTTACCCAAGGTGGGGTGACCGATTTATGTGAATAGGTCGTTGTGCCAGAAGTCGGTGTTACCCAAGATGCACAACGATATGAGTAAAGAAACCAAGGAAC
>Ga0101944_10001914_pt1 | contig 37659 bp, 31 predicted proteins | sample DewCreD2012metaG_FD_75245 | JGI IMG/M metagenome (GOLD analysis project Ga0101944, IMG submission 75245) | Hot spring sediment bacterial and archeal communities from British Columbia, Canada, to study Microbial Dark Matter (Phase II) - Dewar... ... | reverse complement strand
AGGCGGGTAACCGCGCCTTCGACGAGCGGGTGCGCAAGCTGCTCGCCTCGTTTCCGGCCGAGGGCATGGGGCTGGTGGCGACCATTCCCGCCGCCGACGGCATCGACATCGTCGGCAGCGCCATGTTCGTCGTGCTGCCCGACCGGCAGCGTTGCGAGTTCGCCACCACGGTCAGCGCCGCGTTCGCCGGTGCCGGGCTGGCACGCACGCTGATGATGGTGACCTACCACGGCGTCGCGGAGTCGCTCGGCGGCGTCGAATCACTGATCGAAGTGCCGGCGGCCATGACGCACATGAGCGTCGCCAACTCGCCGCTCCAAGTCAGCCCTTCGCTCATCCGCCTATCGGTCGGCATCGAACACGTGGACGACCTGATCGCAGACTTGGCGCAGGCCATGGCGTGATGGCCGGTCAGGTGCGCGCGGCCATCCGTCTCTTCACCACGTCCAACGCGGACAGCGCCTCGTTGCTGCGCAGCAGGAGAGCGGCGCTGAAGTAGACAACCGCGCCGATGGGAGGCGCGGCGACCGTGGCCGCCGCGCCATCGCCCGCAACTGCCAGCCATCCCCACAATGCGATGCCCATCGCCAACGCCGCCAGCCCCCCCTTGCCGAGCGCGACCAGCGAGGCACGTGGCCGGATGCGCCGTTCGCGTCGCACCAACAGGCCATACAACGCGCCGGTTTCCAGGATGGTGGCGATTGCGTTCGCCAGCCCCAGCCCGCCAACCGGCAACCACCCGACGGCGTCAAACGCGCGATACAACGCCACGCTCAGCCCGACGTTCACCGCCACGCTGAGCACCGCCAGCAGCGCCGGCCGCAGGCTATCCTTCAACGCGTAGAAGGCCCGCGTCACCAGCTCCAGCGCCGCATGCGCCGGCAGGCCCACCGATAGCCAGGCCAGGGCGAACGCCACCCACTCGGTGGCGCGCGCGTCGAACGCGCCGCGCTCGAACAGCAAGCGGATCAACGGCTGGCCGAGCACGATCAGCCCTGTCGCTGCCGGCAGGCTGAGCGCGATCACTGCGTTGAGGGCACGGGTGAACGATGCGGCGAATTGCTCCCCCTCGCCGCGGGCAGCGTGGGCACTGATGGACGGGAAGAGCACCGTCCCGATGGCCTGACCGATGGCCGCGATGGGCAGGATCATGATCGCGAAGGCATTGTTGAAGGCCGAGACGCCCCCCAACAAGCCCGAGGCCAGTGTGGTGTTCACCAGGTTGTTCACCTGCACAGCGCCCAGGCCCAGCACGCGGGTCCGGCCGCTGGCCAGGCTGCGCGCCGCGACGTTCGGCTGGAAGTTGAGCTGGTGGATGATGTCCTGCACCCGCTCGCGCGTCTCGGTCTTGACGTTCGGGTCGTTGTTGATGACCCGGGAGACGGTGGAGCGCGAGACCCCGCTGCGGCGGGCGATTTCTTCAAGGTTGAGCTTCATGCTGTGTTTCCCGGAAGCGCTCCCACGAGCAGGCCGGAAGAGACGCCAGGCTGTCTACAATTCCGAGTTCGCTTTCAGAAAGGCGATGATTTCATCCACCTGCCCGAACGCCAGGCCGGTGACGGTGTCGGCGCAGCCGTAGTAGATGGCCAGGCGGCCGGTGGCCGCGTCGCACAGGGCCGCGCAGGGGAAGGTCACGTTCGGCACGTCGCCCACGCACTCGTACGCGGTTTGCGGCGCGAGCAGATACGGCGCCGAGCGGTAAATCACTTTCCAGGGCTGGTCGAGGTCCAGCAGGGCGGCGCCGAAGCTGTAGACGAAGCCGTTGCAGGACGTCAACACGCCGTGGTAGAAGAGCAGCCAGCCCTCGCGCGTCTCGATCGGCGTGGGCCCGGCGCCGATCTTGGTGCTCTGCCACGTCCAGGGCTTGGGGCCCATCACGAACCGGTGCCGGCCCCAGTGGATCAGGTCCGGGCTCTGGCTGTAGAAGATGTCGCCGAAGGGCGTGTGCCCGGTGTCGCTGGGTCGGCTGAGCATGGCGTACTGGCCCCCGATCTTGCGCGGGAAGAGCACACCGTTGCGGTTGCAGGGCAGGAACGCGTTTTCGAGCTGGGTGAAGGTCTGAAAGTCGTGGGTGTAGCCCAGGCCGATGGTGGGGCCGTGGTAGCCGTTGCACCACGTCACGTAATAGCGGTCCTCGAGCCAGCACACACGCGGGTCATAGCGGTGGACGAAGCGCGCGATCTCGGGCTCGTCACAGACCCAGCGGATCGGGTCCGGCGCGATGTCCCAATGGAGGGCGTCGTCGCTGAAACCGACGTGCAGGTTCATCACGCGGCGGCGGTCGTCACAGCGGAAGACCCCCGCGAACGCGCCCCGGAACGGCACGACGGCGCTGTTGAAGATGCTGTTGGAGGTCGGGAGGGCGTCGCGCGGGATGATCGGGTTCTGGCGGTAGCGCCAGACCACGTCATGGACGCCGGCCGGGCGATCCTGCCAGGGCAGGTTGGGCAGCGCCGCGCCGACCAGGGTGGTCGGCGTGACGCGCGCGCCATCAGAAGTCGCCGGAATGGGCATGAATCTCCACTGACCTGGGTGTGACCGCAGGCCGGACTCTTTCCAATTTGTTGGGAGCGCTCCCAAAAACTCCTAAAAGAAAACGCCAGACGGCAAAGCACGCGCCAATTCCTGGCGTAATTATCAGGATGGAACTGAACTGATTTGTTCCCGGCGCTCAAAAAACTGCTCAATTGCTGGGAGCGCTCTCAAAACTGTTATACAACGCATTCAGGCGCGAGTCAAGAGTCAAATTCTTTTGACCTTCGATTTACAGAACTTCCATCTCACGGCGGCAGTTCGAGCACCCACAGGTTGCGATCCACGGCGCTGACGAACACCAGCCGTCCCCCATCGGGCGCCAGCGCCCAATCGCCGGCCGCGATCCGGAACGCCGTGACGGCCGGATCGGTCAGCGGGGTCGCTATCCCCGTCCCGGCGTCGATCTCCACCAGGCGGTGACTCGCCGCGCCCGGCTCGAGCGGCACCAGCAGCAGGCGGCCCTCCGCCCGCCAGCGATAAGCGCCGAAGGCGCGCACTTTGACGGCGTTGCCGCCGTCCACGCGCGTGATCCAGATACCATCCAGCAGCGGGTCGCCGGAGAAGGCCACCTGGTAGACCAGCCAGCCGCCCTCCGGTGAGACGACGGCCCCGCGCACGTTCCCGGTGCGCACGATGCCGCTCAACACGCCGCTGGCCACATCCACAGCGCCCAGCACCGGGTCCGTTTCCACCGCCTCCCGGCCGACGACCAGCAGCCGGGCGCTGTCCGGGAACCATCCCAGGAGCGCGCCGCCGATGAGGCGGGCGACGACGCGCGCCCCGCTCCCGTCCACGGCCGCCGCCCAGACCTCGACGATGCGCCGGTCGAAATTCAGGGTTGAAGACGCGGTCTGCCACGCGATCTGCGCGCTGTCGGGCGAGAACAGGACCGCGCGCCCGTCCGCCGGCACCCGCCAGGCCTCGCCGTCCGCCAGGCGCTCCACCACCGTCGCTCCGGCCCGCGGATAAGCGATCAGGCTCCCGTCCGGCGAGAACACGCCGAGCCGGTCGGTGACGAAGCGCGGCTCGCCGCCCGAGGCCGGCACGCCCCACACGCCGGCCGGCTGCGCGTCGCCGGGCCGGTCAATGAACCAGACCTCGTTCCCGTCCGGGGACCAGAAGGGCTGGACGCAGCACCCGCCCGTCGTCAGCTGGCGCAGGACCGGCGCGGGTGTGGACGTCGGCGTCGGGGGCGATGTCGGGCGGGGCGAAGCCGTCCCGGTCGCGGGCGGGGCGGACGGAGCCGGGGTCTCACTCGCGGCCGCCGCGTTGACCTGAGTCGGCGCCCGCGTGAAGACCGGCGGGGGCGGGGCCGGGCTTGACGCACAGGCCGACAGGAGGCCAGGGGCAAAGACAAAGACCAGGGCGATAAGGGCCAGGGCGTGTGCGGCGGCGCCTTGGCCCCCGGCCCCCGGCCCTTCGTCCTTCGGCCTCATCGGTTGAGCCATTCCGGCGGCCAGGTGCGGGCGTAGTCGTTGAGCAGCGGCCCGCCGAAACGGATTTCGGGCTGGTCTTCCGGGAACTGCCACTGGCGCGGGTTGTCCAGGTCGCGCTGGTAGCCGCGCTGGAAGCTGCCGGTCAGCATGAGCGTGTCCCAGTCGGCGTCGATGAGCGTCACCGGGTTGTAAGCCACGCGATAGCTGTAGCCGTCGCGGATCTCCAGGTGCAGGTGCGGACGCGAGCTGCACGTCAGGTCGGGGTCGCCGGTGTAGCCGACCGCCTGGCCGCGCGCCACCGGCTGGCCGACGTCCACGCTGGCGCGCTCGATCAGGTGGCCGTAGAACGAGGCGTAGCCGTTCGGGTGGTCAATCATCAGGTTGTGCGGGCCGGCGCCGTGCGACTCGGCGTCCACCTTGGTCACCACGCCGTCGCCGATGGCGACCACGGGCGTGCCGCAGCGGGCCGAGAAGTCCACGCCGAAGTGCAGGCCCTGGCCGGCGCCGTACATCACGCGCCGCCAGCGGTAGGCGCCGGTGGTGTTGCCGTACATCTGCCCGACCAGCCAGGTGTGGGGGCCGGGCGGCGACGCGAACGGCAGGCCGAAGGGCCTGGCCTGGGCGGCGGCGGGGGAGGGCGGCGCCGGGAGACTGAGGGCAGTCAGGAGGAAGACGAAGGATGAAAGCCGCAGGACGAAGCGCATAGGCCAGCTTTCGGCCTCAGTCTAGCGTCCTTCGTCCGACCTGTCAGGCAGCATCGGCATTTTGATCCCGTGCCGTCGCGCGGCGGCGATGGCCTCCGGGTAGCCGGCGTCGGCGTGGCGCACGATGCCCAAGCCCGGGTCGGTGGTGAGCACGCGTTCCAGCCGGCGCGCGGCCTCCGGCGTCCCGTCCGCGACGATGACCTGCCCGGCGTGCTGGCTGTAGCCGATGCCCACGCCGCCGCCGTGGTGGAAGCTCACCCAGGTCGCGCCGCCGACGGCGTTGATCAGGGCGTTGAGGATCGGCCAGTCGCTGACCGCGTCCGAGCCGTCGCGCATGGCCTCGGTCTCGCGGTTGGGGCTGGCCACCGAGCCGGAGTCCAGGTGGTCGCGCCCGATCACGATCGGCGCCCGGACGACGCCCGTGGCCACCAGCTCGTTGAACTTCAGTCCGGCCCTGGCGCGCTCGCCGTAGCCCAGCCAGCAGATGCGGGCCGGCAGCCCCTGGAAGTGGATCTTGTCGCGGGCCATCGTCAGCCAGCGGCGCAGGTGGGCGTCCTCGGGGAACAATTCCAGCACGGCCTCGTCGGTGCGATAGATGTCCTCCGGGTCGCCGGAGAGCGCCACCCACCGGAACGGGCCTTTGCCCTCGCAGAACAGCGGCCGGATGTAGGCCGGGACGAAGCCCGGATAGCTGAAGGCGTCCCTGACGCCGGCGTCGAAGGCGCGCTGGCGCAGGTTGTTGCCGTAGTCGAAGACCTCGGCGCCGCGCTTCTGCAAAGCCAGCATGGCCTGGACGTGGCGCGCCATCGACGCCAGGCTGCGGCGCTCGTACTCGCGGGGATCGTCGCGGCGCAAGCGGTCGGCGGCCTCCAGCGTCAGCCCGTGCGGCACGTAGGCCAGCACGTCGTGGGCCGGCGTCTGGTCGGTGACCACGTCCGGCGTCACGCCGCGGATCACCAGCTCCGGCAGCACGTCGGCGGCATTGGCGATCAGACCGATGGACCGGGCCTCGCCGCGCGCCCGCGCCTCTTCGGCCAGCGTCATCGCCTCCTCTAATGTGTCGACCACGGTGTCGATGTAACCGGTCTCCCGTCGCCTCCTGGCCCGCCCGGGATCAATCTCCACCACCAGCGCCACGCCCTCGTTCATGGTGACGGCCAGCGGCTGCGCGCCGCCCATGCCGCCCAGACCGGCGGTGAGCACCAGCCGTCCCTTGAGCGAGCCCCAGCCGCGCTGGCGGGCCAGCGAGCCGAGCGTCTCGTACGTGCCCTGCAGGATGCCCTGCGTGCCGATGTAGATCCACGAGCCGGCCGTCATCTGGCCGTACATCATTAATCCCCTGGCGGCCAGGTCGTCGAAGTGCGCCTGGGTGGCCCAGTGCGGCACCAGGTTGGAGTTGGCGATCAGCACGCGCGGGGCGTCCGGGTGGGTCTTGAAAATCGCGACCGGCTTGCCGGATTGGACCAGCAGGGTCTCATCATGCTCCAGCGACCGGAGGCTGGCCAGGAGCGCGTCGAAGCACTCCCAGTTGCGGGCCGCCTGGCCGCGCCCGCCGTAGACCACCAGGTCCTCCGGCCGCTCGGCCACGTCCGGGTCGAGGTTGTTCTGGAGCATGCGGAAGGCGGCCTCTTGCAGCCAGCCCTTACAGGTGAGCTGCGGACCGCGGGGAGCGCGGATGGTGCGGGTCATAAGCGGCTCCTTGTCACTCGGTGATGTACCACTGGTCGGCGGCCGGATCGTAGACGTGCCGGAACGTGGCCAGGAACGGCGTCGGCTCGTAGAAACCGATCTCGCCCGTCGGGAGCGTGCAGCCGCCCGGCGCGGTCAACAGGACCGGCGGCGGCGTCCCGGCGGCTGAGCCCTGCGCCACAGCCCGGCAGTAAGCCCGGGCGTCGTCCACTTCACGCAGATTGTATTCGACGCCGATGAAGACGGCCGTGAACTGGCCGAGCATGGCGAGACCGGCGGCCAGGACGGCCGGCCCGAAGAGATGGTGTTCGCCGCGCCGCCAGGTGGTGAACCAGGTGAGACCGCCGAGCAGCGCCAGGGGCACGCCCGCGCACGCGATCAACCAGGCGAAGGCGTACAGCGTGGCGACGCGCCGCCCGGCCACGAGCAGGGCCCCGACGAGCAGGCCGGCGGCCAGGATCGCGGCGATGACGGCCAGGGTGCGCAGGCGGTTGGGTTTCATCGTGACCGCGTTGATTGTAGCGTGAAGCGGACGGGCCGCAAAGACGGCTGTGTAGACCCAATCGCGCCCGGCCCGCAAAAACCGAGCGCGCCGCGCGGCGGGTGGACGGCCTATAATGGAGCGCATGTCCGAAAAGAAAGCGCCGCTGCTTACGCCCCTGATGCGCTGGTTCCTGCTGGCCATGATCCTGGCGAACATCGCCGGCACGATGACCAACATGCTCATGCCCATCTACCTGACCGAGCTGGGCGCCAGCGTCGGCCAGGTGGGGCTGGTCTTCACGCTCACCTCGGTCGTCATCCTAGCGCTGCAAGTCCTGGGCGGCTGGATCTCGGACTCCATAGGGCGGCTGCGCGCCATCGCCCTCGGCAGCCTGGGCGGGGTGCTGGGCTTCATCGTCATGCTGCTGGTGCCGAGCTGGCCGTGGATGCTGCTGGCTCTGTCGATCAACCAGATCCCGTACGCGCTGGTCGGCCCGAGCTTCAGCGCCTTCATCGCCGAGAACTCCACCGACGAGAACCGCGGCCAGGTCTACGGCCTGACCGACACCCTCTACCAGGTGGTCGGGGTGATCGGGCCGCCGCTGGGGGGCTGGCTGGCCGGCGCGTCCGGCTTCAAGGCCATGCTGCTCTGCGCCACGTTGTTCTACAGCGCGGCGGCCGGTCTGCGCCTCTGGATGGCGCGCACCATGCGCTCCGGCAACGAGGCCGCGCCGCGCCCGCTGACGCTGGCTTCGTTCCGGGCCAGCGCCGGCCTGATCGGGTCGCTGATCCTGGGCGGGGGCGTGGTGACGTGGATCTTCATCACGGACGGCGTGCGCGACATCGCCTTCCGCCTGTCCGGGGAATTGCAACCGCTGTACCTGGAACAGATAGCCGGCCTGACGCTGGCGCAGATCGGCCTGCTGGGCTCGGTCTTTTCGGGCGCGATGATGCTGACGCCCATGCTCTCCGGCCGGATGGCCGACCGTTACGGGGAGCGCGTGCCGATCTCGGCCGGCTTCCTCATCGTGTTCGCGGCGCTGGTGGTCTTCCTGTACGCCTCGGCCTACCCGGTCTTCATCGCCTCCTGGGCGCTGTTCGGCATCGGCGTGGGGCTGCTCAGCCCGGCCTACCAGTCGTTGATCTCCAAGGTCGTGCCGCGCCAGTCGCTGGGCGCGTTCAACGGGCTGTTCTACAGCGGCCTGGGCCTGATCTCGCTGCCTGCGCCGTGGCTGGGGGCGCAGTTGTGGGAACACTTTAACCCGCGCCTGCCGTTTCTGATCACGGCCGGCGTGGCGCTGGTCACCCTGCTCCCCGCCTGGCTGAAATTCAGGCTGCCCAAGGCCGAAACGACCTCACAGTTTCATGATGAAATCGGCCACGGCGCTGTTGAATAGGGCGGGCTGCTCCAGGTTGAGCAGGTGGCCGGCGTCCGGCAGGAGGGCCAGCCGCGCGCCGGCGATCCCGGCCTGCATCTTCTCCGCCTCGCTCACCGGGATCAACTGATCGTCCGCGCCGTGCACCACCAGCGCCGGGACCGTGATCTCGGCCAGCGTGGGCGTCGAGTCCGCCCGGTCCCGCATGGCGCCCAGCGCGCCCACGATCCCGTCCACCGACGAACCCGCCATCATCGCGCGCGTGCGCTCGACCAGGCCCGGCTGGGCCGTGTAGGTCCTGGGCGCGAACATCCTGGGCAGCATGGCGTCGGCCACCGCCCCGGCGCCCTGCTCGCGCGCCAGCGCCGCCATCTTGTCGCGGCCGGCGCGCCCCTCGGGCGAATCGGCCCCGGCGCGGGTGGCGGCCAGGATCAGCCCGGCGACGCGCGCCCGGTAGCGGCGGTAGAAGGCGAAGGCCACGTAGCCGCCCATCGACAGCCCGCAGACAACCACGGGCTGTGTGACGCGGACGGCGTCCAGGAAGGCGCGGCAGTCGTCGGCCAGGTCGTCGAGGGACCACGGACCGGGCACCGGGTCCGCGCCGCCGAAGCCGCGCAGGTCGAAGGCCAGCGTCCGGGCCGAATCCGAGAGTTCGATCACCTGCGGCTCCCAGAGCGCGCGGCTGAGCGGGAAGCCGTGGATGAAGAGCAGCGGCGTGCGGCTGCCGAGGTCGTCGATCTGGGTGGTGTAGACGGGGAGTTTGAGGCGCATGGCGTGGACCTTGAGGAAAAGGCGATCAAAGACCGGAGACGGGGCCGGAGGGCCAGACGATTTTGCCGCGCTTCATCACGCGCTGTACCGGGTTGCAGCCGAGGCGGTAGATCACGTCTTCGACGCTGGGCACGTCCCAGAATTGCAGGTCGGCCAGCTGGCCGGGCGCGATCCGGCCGCGGTCGCGCCGGTCCAGGGCCTGCGCGCCGCCGACGGTGGCCGCCCGCAGCGCCTCGGCCGGCGAGAACCGGTGCAGGCGGCACGCCATCTGCATCACCAGGAACATCGATTCGACCCAGCCGCCCGGGCACAGGTCGGTGGCCAGCGCCACGGTCAGGCCCTCGTCCAGCATCGCGCGGGCGTCGAACGGGCGCGGATGGCGGACGGCGAAGTCGATCACGGGCATGAGCACGCCGACCACGCCGGCCGCCGCCAGGCGCCGCATGTCCGCGCGTTCGGTGTAGTTCAGGTGGTCGGCGGAGACCAGGCCCAGCTCGGCGGCCAGCGCCGCGCCGCCCAGCGCCGCGTACTGGTCGACGTGCGCCTTGAGCTTCAGGCCGGCGGCGCGCCCGGCCTCCAGGATGCGGCGCGTCTGGTCCAGCGTGTAATAGCCGTCGTCGCAGTACACGTCGATGAATTCCGCCAGGCCCTCGGCGGCGACGCGCGGCAGCATCTCGTCCACCACCAGATCCACATAGCGCTCGCGCGGCCGTTCGGGCGGGAAGTCGTGCGCGCCCAGGAAGGTGCTGACCACGTCGACGGGCTGCTCGGCCTGCAGGCGCCGGTTGACGCGCAGCATCTTCAGCTCGTCCTCCAGCGTCAGGCCGTAGCCGCTCTTGCTCTCGACCGTGGTCGTGCCGTGGGCCAGCATGCGGGCCAGGCGTTCGCGGGCGGATTGCGCCAGTTCGTCGGCGCTGGCGGCGCGCGTCATGGCGACCGTGGCCAGGATGCCGGTCGGGATGCCCAGCGCCTTCACCTCGGCCGCGGTGCGCGTCAGCCGCGCCGCGTATTCCTGCACGCGCGAGCCGCCGAAAACCAGGTGCGTGTGGCTGTCCACGAAACCGGGGGCGACGATCAGGCCGTGGGCGTCCAGGACGCGCGCGGCGGTGGCATCCACGGCGGCGCGCACGTCGGCCTCCGGGCCGACGGCCAGGAGATGCTCGCCGGCCACGGCGATGGCGGCGCCGGGCAGGCGGCCCAGCGGGTCCGAGGGCGTGGGGACGCCGGTGACGACCTCGGCCGCGCCGAGGATGAGCCAGTCGGCGGCGGGCCGGTGGGCGGTCACTTGCGGACCAGGCCTTCTACGGCCGCGAGCAGCGCGCCGGACTGGAGGAGGCGCGCCAGCGCCTCGATATCGGGCGTGGTCTCACGGTCGTGCTCCAGGAACTGGACGTGGCGGCGGATGACATCGTAGGCGGCGCGCGTGCCGCGCGCCAGGCGCTTGGGGCCGTCCGGCCGCAGGTCGATGGCCTGGGCCGCCGTGAGCAGCTCGATGGCGATGACGTGGCGCACATTGGCCACGATCTCCAGCGCGTGGCGGGCGGCGTTGGCGCCCATGCTGACGTGGTCCTCCTGGTTGGCGCTGGACGGGATCGAGTCGACGCTGTCCGGGTGGGCCAGGGTCTTGTTGTCCGAGACCAGCGCCGCGGCCGTGTACTGCGGCATCATCAACCCGGTGTCCAGACCGCTCTGGCGCACGAGCATGGCGGGCAGGCCGTTATTGAGCTCCGGGGTGAGCAGTCGGAACACGCGCCGTTCGGCGAGGTTGGCGACCGAGGCCAGCGCGATGCCCAGGAAGTCCAGCCACAGGCTCGGCCCCTGCCCGTGGAAGTTGCCGCCCGAGACTTTGTAGGGCGGGTCGGCGTCGTTGAAGATCAGGGGGTTATCCGACGCGGCGTTGAGGGCGGCCGTCACCCGCTGGCGCAGAAAGTCCAGGATGTCGCGCACCGGCCCGATGACCTGGGGCGTGCAGCGCAGGCTGTAGGCGTCCTGGACGCGCTCCGGCTGCGAGTCCACCAGCTGGCTGCCGCGGAGCAGGGCGCGCAGGTTGGCGGCCGTGGCGATCTGGCCGGGTTGCCCGCTGGCAGCGTGCAGGGCCGGGTGCAGAGCCTCGGTCAGGCCGCACAGGGCCTCGAAAGACAGCGCCGCTGCGATCTCGGCCTGGCGGACCAGGCGCTCGGCGTCATGCACGGCCAGCGCGCCGGCGGCGACCATGAAGGTGGTGCCGTTGGTGAGCGCCAGGCCTTCCTTGGCCTCCGGCGTCACGCGCTCCAGGCCGGCGCGGCGCATGGCCTCGGCGCCGCTCAACAGCTCCCCCTGGAAGTAAGCCTGCCCGCTGTAGCCTCCGTCGCCGTCCTCGTCGCGCGTCAGCACCGTGGCGATGTGGGCCAGAGGCGCCAGGTCGCCGCTGGCGCCGAGCGAGCCTTTGCCCGGCACATAGGGCGTGACGCCCCGGTTGAGCATCTCGATCAGCAGGCCCGCCACCTCCGGCCGGATGCCGGAGTGCCCGCGCGCGAAGAGGTTGGCGCGGATCAGCATGATGGCGCGCACCACGTCGACGGGCAGCGGGTCGCCGACGCCCACCAAACAATTGAGGATCAGGTTGCGCGAGAGACGCCGGGCCTGGTCCGGCGCGATGCGGGCGTGCGCCAGCGAGCCGAACCCCGTGTTGACGCCGTAGATGACCGTGTCGCTCTGGTGGACCACGTCGTGGACCCAGCGCTGACTGGCGCGCATGCGGTGGACGACCTCGGGCCCGTACGGGGCCACCTGTTCGCCATGGCGGGCGACCGCGACGACGGCCTCGAGCGTGAGTTGGGAGCCGGTGAGATTCAGCATAGGGGATGTGAGGCCGACATTCTAGCACAGGCGCACGCGGCCCGCCCCTCGGCGCCGCCGCTGGGCCGTATCCCGCTTCGATGTAAAAGCGCTGGGGCACGGCCGCGCGGCCCTGCCGGCGGGGAATTACCCAAAACCCGAAAAACGACCTCCGCTGTGCAGGAGAAGGACCTGGCGCCAACCCGCCGCCTTCCGCCGAATCGGCCGACGCGTGTTACAATTTTCACTTTGCTATGACCAACGTCCTGCATGCACTCTGGCTGCCGGCCGGCCTGCTCACGCCCGGCGGCGCGCTGGCGCTTTGGGCCGAGGGTGATGCGCGCCGCGCCCGGTCGCCGTTCGATCACCCCTTTGCGGCCAGCGCCTCTCAGGTCGTCTACAGCCTCTGGCACCTGGTCCGCGACGTGCCGACCGGGCGCCTGACCGAGGGCGCGCGCCAGGTGGTGCTGGCCCTGCCGTCGGACGACAGGCGCCCGTTGCGCAGCGACGCCGCGCAGCCCGGGCCGGCCCGCTCGCGCCGGAAACCGGCCCCGATCCGGCTGCAGCCGTGGCGTGTGGACGTGGTCGTTCTGCCGCCGCACGAGGCGCTGACCATCCTGCTGCAGACCCCGCCGCAGTCCAACTGGGTGAAGTATGGGGCGGATTTTGAATTCTGGCGGCGGACGGTGAGGCTGGCGGCGGCGCTGGTGGCGCGCGGCCATTTCCTGCCGGTGTCCGACGAGGCCGGCCGCGGCCGCTGGCGGCCGATGCTGACCGACCCGGTCCTCCAGGCCCTGGTGGCGCAACTGGCGCAGGCCATGCCGCCGGCCGCCCGCGCGCTGGCCCGGCCGCTTCCGGCTCCGGCGGCGCTGATCGAGGATTTCATCGCCGCCGCCGTCCACGACTACCTCGGTCAGAACTACACCCCCGGGCGCAGCCCGTTCTACGATCCCAAAAAATACCAGCCGAGGCCGCACACGCCTGTCCCGGCCGACTTGTGGTGGCTGGACCTGTTCCCGCGCTCACGCCACAACCTGAGCACGACGGAGCGCGGCCCGGACCAGGCGGCCCTGGGCGAGCGGGTGCGGCGCTGGGCGCTGGCCGCCTACGATTACCTCTCCAGCGCCTATCGGGCGGCCTTCCGCCTTGAGCCGCCGGAGACGGTGGTCGGCGCCGACCCGGGCGACGCCGTGTGGCGGCTCTCTTTTCACCTGCAAAGCAAATCGTCGCCGGAGACGCTGTGGGCGGCGGCCGAGGTCTGGGAGAACCCGCCGCAGCCGGATATGCCCGCGCTCCTGCGCGCCGGGCTGGCGCAGGCCGCGGTCGTTTACCCCCACTTGGAGCGCGTGGCCGGCGAAGCCTTCCCGACCGCGCTGACGTTGACGACGGCCGAGGCCGTGGCTTTCCTCGAGACGGACGCCGAGGCGCTGACGGCGCGCGGTTTTGGGGTGCTGGTGCCGACATGGTGGAAGGACCGTCGCCGGCGGCTGACGGCGCGGCTGGCGCTCGGCCAGCAGGCGGCCACCGGCCTGCTGGGGATGGAGGCGCTGGTGGACTTCGATTGGCAGGTGGCGGTCGGCGATCAGACGTTGACGCTCGATGAGTTGAGCCAGCTGGCGCGCAGCAAGACGGCGCTGGTGCAGGTGCGCGGCGAGTGGATGCAGTTCGACCCGCACGAAGTGCAGGCGGCGTTGCGTTTGGCCCAGCGCCACCAGAAGGGCCGCGGCCGGCTGTCCATGCGCGAGGCGCTCGGGCTGGCGCTCTCCGGCCCGGCGGATTGGGACGGGCTCGAAGTCGAAGACGTGCGCGTGGACGGCTGGCTGAACGATCTTGTCCAGCGGTTGAGCGGGCACGCGCCGCTCCAGGTGCTGCCTCAGCCGGAGGGTTTTGTGGGCCAGTTGCGCCCGTACCAGGTGAACGGCTACTCGTGGCTGGCCTTCATGCGCCAGTACGGCTTCGGCGCCTGCCTGGCCGACGACATGGGCCTGGGCAAGACCATCCAGGTGCTGGCGCTGCTGGCCCGCGACCTGGCCGAGGGCGCCCTGACCCGCCCGATCCTGCTCGTCTGCCCGACCACGGTCGTCAACAACTGGGTGCGCGAAGCCGCCCAGTTCGTGCCCGCGCTGAGGTGCTACGCGCACCACGGGCCGGGCCGCCTCAAGGGCGACGACTTTGTGAGCGGCGTGGCCGGCCATCATCTGGTGATCACCAGCTACGCCCTGCTGCCGCGCGACGTCGAGTTTCTGGAGAAAGTCGAATGGGCGGGCGTCGTGCTCGACGAGGCCCACAACATCAAGAACCCGGCCACCAAGCAGGCCCAGGTGGTCCGGCGCCTGCCGGCCGGTTATCGTTTCGCGCTCACCGGCACGCCGCTGGAGAACCGCCTGCAGGACCTGTGGTCCATCCTGCACTTCCTCAACCCCGGCTACCTGGGCTCGGCCGAGTCTTTTCAGCGCCGCTTCGCCGGGCCGATCGAGCGCGGCGTGGACGGCGACGCCGGTCGGCGTCTGCGCGCCCTGACCGCGCCCTTCATCCTGCGCCGCCTGAAGACCGACCAGACCATCATCCGCGACCTGCCGCCCAAGAATGAGATGAAGGAGTATTGCGGCCTGACCAAAGAGCAGGCGGCGCTCTACCGGGCGGTCACGCAGGAGTCCCTGCGCCAGATCGCGGCCGCCGACGGCATCCAGCGCCGCGGCATCATCCTGGCCACGCTCACCAAGCTCAAACAGGTCTGCAATCACCCGCGCCATCTGCTCGGCGACAAGAGCGCGCTCAAGCACCGTTCCGGCAAACTCAACCGGCTGACCGAGATGCTGGAGCAGGCGCTGGCCGAGGACGACCGCGTGCTGATCTTCACCCAGTACGCCGAGATGGGCGAGCTGCTGCGCGAGCACCTGGCCGAGACGTTCGGCGAGACGCTGTTCTTGTACGGCGGCACGCCAGCCGCGCAGCGTGCGGCCATGATCGCGCAATTCCAGGACGGCGGGCCGCGCCTGTTCGTGCTGTCGCTCAAGGCCGGCGGCGCCGGCATCAACCTGACGCGCGCCAACCGCGTCTTCCACTACGACCGCTGGTGGAACCCGGCCGTCGAGAACCAGGCCACCGACCGCGCCTTCCGCATCGGGCAGACGCAGGCGGTGCAGGTCCACAAGCTCGTCTGCCGCGGCACGCTGGAGGAGCGCATTGACGACCTGATCACGCGCAAGCTGGCCCTGGCCGACCAGGTGGTGGGCAGCGGCGAGGGCTGGCTGACCGAGCTGAGCACCGACGAGCTGCGCGATTTGCTGCTGCTGCGCCGCGAAGCGGTGGATGATTAGCCATGTCGCAACTGGATTCACTCGAAGCCCTGCTCTCCCAGTATGAGCTGTACGAGCCGGAGCTGGGCCAGCGCCTGAAAAGCTCGCCCCATATCCTGACGCTGGGCCTGGGCCGCAGCCGGCTGGCGGCCTGGGAGACCGCGCCGCTGACGTATCTCTACGGCGCCTCGAACCAGACCACCTACGCGACCATCGTGCGCGCCCTGCGCCTGTCCGAGGCGCTGCAGACGGCGCTGCTGCGCCGCGAGCAGTCCGGGCGCTATGATTATTACTGGAACTGGGACCCGGCTGAGCGCGTGGACCATCTCCGCCTGGAGGGGCCGGAGCTGGAGATCGGCTTCGCCAACCGGCGCGGCCACCACCGGCTGCAGGTCCGCATGCCGGCCCTGGGCGGCCCGGAGCGGGCGGCGGCGCTGGCGTGGCTGTCCGAGGCCGCGACGCTGGACGGCATCGCCCAGGGACAGCCGCTGGCGCCCGAGGCCCTGGAGCGGTTCCGGCTCGTGCCGGCCTGGGAGGTCTGCGAGGTCGCCGCCAGCACCAAGTCCCGCGAAGCGCTGGAGGCCGGCCTGCAGTTCCTGTGCCGGGCGCTGGTGGTGTTCCCGGCGTATCTCCCCATCCTGCGCGGATTGGGCGGTGAGACCGCCCTGCGCCAATGCGCCACGCGCGAAATCGCGGGCCGCCAGGCCGATTTTGAGGCGGCCGCGGCGAGCCTGCCCGCCGGCCCGGCCGAGTTCTGGGCCGGGGGCGCATTGCCGGACCTTCCCGCCCCGCACGAGGTGGCCCCGGAGCCGGGCCTGGGTGTCTTCCTGCCGCCCGCCGATTTCTGGCCGAAGCCGGAAGACAACCGCCTGTTTGCGGAGGCGCTCGCCAAGGTGTACAAGAACGTGCCGCGCAAGCTCGCCCGCCTGACCGAGCCGCGCCGGCTGTATTGACGGCGTTCAGCGGGGGATTTGGCCGCGGATTGGCGCGGATTATTGAGAACGCCATGACCACTGCTTCGCCCAAGATCACGGAAGCCAGGATCATCGGCTGGGTCGGCCCCACCTACGCTGAGCGCGGCCGCAACTACTTCCGGTCCGGCCACGTCGTCGATATCCGCTGGCGCGGCGCGACGCTGACCGGCCGCGTCCAGGGCAGCGAGCCGGAGCCCTATCGGGTCCGCATCCAGTTCGACGGCCGCGCCCTGGACGGCGACTGCTCCTGCCCGGTCGGCTTCAACTGCAAACACGTGGCCGCGGTGCTCTATGCCCAGATGAGCGCGCCGGCCCGGACGCGCAGAAGCGCGCCGCTGGAGAAGCAGCTGGCCGGCCTGGACAAGCCGGCGCTGGTCCGCCTCATCGTGGACCTGGTGGACGAAGCGCCGGAGCTGGAAGACGTGGTGGAGGCCGAGGTCGCGGCGGCCGGGCCGCTCAGCCCGGATGCCAAGGCGGTCCAGGCCCGGGTGGAGGCGCTGCTGGCGGCGGTCGATGCGCGGGCTTCCGAACGCCTGGGGCGCGCCGTGGAGCGCTGGGTGGGCGAGGCGCGCGCCCGCCTCAAGGCCGGCCGTCCGGCCGAGGCCTGGCCGATCCTGCACGCGCTCTTCGCCGGCGCGCTGCAGGTGGACGCCCTGGACCAGGACCCGGACTGGAAGCCGGCCCTCAAGGCTTTGGCCGACTGCTGGCGCGCCCTGCCGGAAACCGGCCCGGCCCGCGGCGACGCGTTGCGCCTGCTCTACGAGATCCTGGTCTGGAATCTGGGCGCGGGCGTGGGGAAGCTGGCCGCGCTGATCGAGAAGACCCTGGTGAAACATGCCCGGCCCGCCGAGCGCGACCAGGTGCGCGAGTGGATTGCGCTGGCCGAACGCTTGCCTCCGGCGACGCGCCGCGCGCGCCGCAAGCCCGCGTGGGAACTGGATGACCTGGTCGATTACGGCGACTTCGACGATGACGATGACGCCGGGCTGGACAAGCGGGCGCTGGCGCGCCTGAGCGGGCTGGCGCGGAGCCTGGCCGGAGAACGGGCCGCACGCAAGCCGCCGGCGCGCAAACCGCCGGCCCGGCGTTCCAAAGCCAGGGCGGGCCGCAAGCGCGGCGTCAGGATCAGTTGAGGCCGCGCGGTCAGGCCGGTCGTGGTCGGCGGCGAGTCCGCCTCGGACAGGCGCTCGGCCGGCTGGTAGTGGGCGTCGATCAGGCTCCGGAACGCCGGCTCGGTCTCGAACAGGCTCTCGTCGGAGACGATGACGGCGTAATGCTGCGTCTCGATGCGCTCCACGAAGTCAGCGGGCAGCGGCAGCCCCCGATCCTTGTAGAAATACCAAAAGTGGATGATCTGCGCGGAGGGCGACTTGCCGGCCAGGACCGCGTAGTACGGGTGCATGAGCACCAGCACCTCGCCGTCCACGGCCCGCAGGCGCGCGATCAGGCGGTCGCCGGCGGCGCGCATCTCCGGCGTCGGGATATAGCGCAGCGGGTTGTACGCTCCGAGCGCGAACTGCGCCAGGATGGCGAAGGCCAGCGCGCCGGTCGCCCAGCGCGGCGCGGCGGCGGGCGCCCCCAGCCAGCCGCGGGCCAGCAGCGCCGGCGCCAGGCACAGGAACGCGTAGACCGGCATGAGATTGTTCAGGTTGCCGCCGACCGGCGCGCGGCCCAGCCCGCTGACGACCACGGCCGCGGCGGCGCCCAGCAGCCAGGGCTGCGCCGCCGCCAACCGCCGGGTTCCATGGCCTCGCCAGGTCCAGAGCGCCGCCGCGCACATCAGCAGGCTGAGAACGGCCATCACGCCCAAGAGTTCGGCCCCGAAGTAGCGCAGCACGCGGCCGGATTCGACCGGGTTGGCCGTGGCGAGCGCAAACGTGTGGAACGTGAACCAGCCGCCGGTGAGCCGGTCGAACAGCCAGTAAGGCAGCGCCGTCAGGGCCGCGAACAGGCCCGCCCATAACCCGGCGCGGCGCCCGCCGTGCCTCGCCAGCAATGCGGCGCAGAGCGCGCCGGCGAAGAGCACGGCCGTCTGTTTGGTGAAGAACGCCAGGGCCAGGAGTGCGGCCGAGGCCGCCGCGCCGCGCCGGGTCCCGCCCGAGTACACGCCGGCCGTCCAGCCGGCCAGCGTCAGGGCGACGTACAGCGCATCGACCCGCGCCAGTTCGTACCAGAAACCCGTGATCCTGACGCCGCCGAGGTACAGCCCGGCGCAGGCCAGGGCCAGCCAGGCGCGCCCGCTCTCGCGGTGCGTGATCCAGCTGATCAGGCCCGCGGTCGTCAGTGTGGCCGTGAAAGAGAGCAGGCGCAGTGCGATGTAACTCGGGCCGGTGAGAGTCAACAGCAGGCCGCCCAGCCAGGTGTAGAGCGGCATGTAAACGTTCGGGGCGAAGTCGGCGTTGGGCGGGACGAAGACCGGCAGGCCCTGGGCGTGCTGCCAGGCCTGCATCAGCATCCCGTTCTCGATGAAGTCTAAATCATAAGGGTATAAGAGGCGCGGCCAGGCCGTGAACAGATAGAGGCCCGTGAACAGACCGGCGGCGGCTACGGCCAGGGCGGTCGGGCTCGCGATCAGCCGCAGTTGCGTCAGGCTCCGTTTTGTCAATTGAGCCAAATTCGGTAGCCTTTTTCCCCAAACGTGATATTATCTCGCCGTCCTCAGTCACCACTTCGGGGAGCAGATGCATGAGCGCCAGTAATTGGATCGGCCGCTCGATCGGCGGCCGGTATCAGGTTGAAGCCTTGCTCGGGCAGGGCGGCATGTCGGCCGTTTACCGGGCGCTGGACCCGAACCTGCGGCGCACGGTTGCCGTCAAGCTCATCCACCCGCATCTGTCCAGCGACCAGGAATTCGTGCGGCGCTTCGAGCAGGAGGCGGCGGCGGTCGCGCAGCTCCGCCATCCCAACATCATCCAGGTCTTCGACTTCAACCACGACGCCGAAGTGTACTACATGGTGCTTGAGTTCGTGGCCGGCGAGACGCTTCAGGCCCGGCTCAAGGCCGCGCACGCCGCCAATCAACGCCTGCCGCTGGACCAGGCGATCTTTATCATGGCCACGGTCTGCGACGCCGTGGAGTACGCGCACCGGCGCGGCATGATCCACCGCGACCTCAAGCCCGCCAACGTCATGCTGGACCCGCACGGCCAGCCGATCCTGATGGACTTTGGCGTGGCCAAGATGGTCGGCGGCCAGCAGCACACAGCCACCGGCGCCATCGTCGGCACCGTCTCGTACATGTCCCCGGAGCAAATCCGGGGCATGAAGGTGGACGAGCGCGCCGACATTTACTCGCTCGGGATCATGTTGTACGAGATGACGGCCGGCCGGCCGCCGTTCGAGGGCGACTCGGCCATGACCGTCATGTTCAAGCACGTCAACGAGCCGCCGCCCGACATCCAGCAATATAACGCCGCTATCCCGGATGAGTTGAAGGCGATCATCCAGAAGGCCCTGACCAAGGAGCCGGGCGACCGTTTTGCGACGGCCGCCGACATGGCGCGCGCGCTGCGCGGCTTACCGTTGGTGAAGACCATGCCGGCGCCGCCAGCCGCGCCTACGCCCCCGGCCGCGCCCGAGAAAGAGGCCGCGCCGGCCCAGCCCGCGCACACCGTGCCCGACAGGGCGGCCGCATCGCCGCCGCCGCCCTCCGTCCCCGAGAAGGCCGCCGCGCCGCCCGCGCCCTCTCAACCGGCGCACACCCTGCCTGACCAGGTTGCGCCTCCGGCGTCGCCGGCCTCCCCTGAGAAGGCCGCCGTGTCTCAGCCGCCGGCCACTGCGCCGGACAAACCGGCCGCGCCCCCGGCTAAGCCGCCCGTCACGCGATCGCCCGAGGCCGCGCCCAAACCAGAAGCCGCACGGCCGGCATCCCAGCCGGCCACTCCGGCTACTGCGCCCCAGCCGGCCCCGGCGGGGCGGCCCGCCGCGCGCCCCCCCGCATCGGCCACACCCCCTGTATCGGCGCCACCGCCCGCGTCGAAGCCTGCCGGGCCCGCTGCCCGGCCCGCGCCGACGACACCGGCTGCGCCCAAAGCCGAACCGGCCCCGGCCAAACCGGGCGGCCTGCCCACCGGCGTGCTGGTCGGCGGCGGCCTCGTTGCGGCCCTGCTCTGCGTGGGCGTCATCGCCGGCGCGTTCCTGTTCAGCAACTCGCTGAGCCAGGGCGGCGCCACAGCGACCGTGACCGCGGCGGCGGCCGTCCCCGAGGCCAGTGCCACGCCGCCGGCCGGCGAGACGATCCAGCCGACCGCGCCCGCCGCGGCAACCACGCCGCCCACGGCGACCCTCGCGCCTACCGAGGCGGCCACGCCCACGCCCGAGCCGACGGCGACGGCCACCGAGATCGTGCCCCCGGCGGGCATGGCCCTCGCGCCCGGCGGCACGTTCAACATGGGTTCCGCCGATGGCCGGGCCGACGAGCGCCCGGTCCATGCCGTGACCCTGCGGCCGTTCTTTATCGATCTCTTCGAGGTCACCAACGCCCGCTACCGGGCCTGCGTGGAGGCCGGCAGATGCGCGCCCCCCGCCGTGCGCAGTTCGCCGACGCGCGGCGACTACTTCACGCGCGAGGAGTTCAACGACTTCCCCGTGATCCAGGTGACGTGGGAGCAGGCGGCGGCGTTCTGTGCGTTCGAGGGCAAGCGCCTGCCGACTGAGGCCGAGTGGGAATTTGCGGCGCGCGGCGGCGGGGACCGGCGCTACCCGTGGGGCGACGACTTCGACGCGGCGCGCGTCCCGTCCCGGGCCGGCGACACCGTGCGGGTGGGGTCGCTCGACAACGCCAGCCCGTTCGGCGTGTTCGACCTGGCCGGCAACGTCACCGAATGGGTGGCCGACTTCTACGGGCCCTACGCCGACGGGCCGGTTGAGAACCCCACCGGGCCGGCGCAGGGACAGCAGCGCGTGATCCGCGGCGGCTCGTACGGCACCGCGGACGGGAGCGTGTATACCACCACGCGCCGCTTCCGCCAGGCCCCCGGCGTGCGCGACGTGGACATCGGCTTCCGCTGCGCGCAGGACGCGCCGTAGCCGGTCGCTTTTCGAGTTTTGTGTAAACCCGTTTCTCCGTTTCCCCAGCCGTTGTCCGTCCGCCGCAACAAAAACGGGAGCCGCTCCGGCGGCTCCCGTTTCGTTTGCGGATGGCCGGCCGCGTTCAGCGGATGGCCGTCTCGGTCGCCTTGTCGAACAGGTGCATGTTGTCCAGGTTCATAGCCACCTGGACCTTGTCCCCGATCCGGGCGCGGGTGCGCGGGTCAACGCGCGCCACGTAGCTCTTGTCGCCGCTCTTCAGGTACAGGTAGACCTCGTTGCCCATCAGCTCGGTGACCTCCACCAGCGCTTCCACCGGCGCCTGGTGCACCCCCGGCGGCAGGTAATGCGGGTCGTGGATGTCTTCCGGCCGCACGCCCAGGATCACCGGTTTGCCGACGTGCGACATGTACAGGCCCTTGCGCTCGTCCGGCACGCGCACGGCGAACGCGCCGGCGTCCACCACGACGCCCCCGTCCGACTGGACGAGCTTGGCGTCGAAGAAATTCATGCTCGGCGAGCCGATAAAGCCGGCCACAAAGACGTTGTTGGGTTTGTCGTACAGTTGCTGCGGGCTGTCGAGCTGCTGCAGGATGCCGTCCTTCATCACCGCGATGCGCGTGGCCATGGTCATGGCCTCCACCTGGTCGTGCGTGACGTAGATGAAGGTGGTCTTCAGGCGCTGGTGCAGCTTGCTGATCTCCGCCCGCGTCTGCACGCGCAGCTTGGCGTCCAGGTTGGAGAGCGGCTCGTCGAACAGGAAGACGGCCGGCTCGCGGACGATGGCGCGGCCCACCGCCACGCGCTGGCGCTGGCCGCCGGAGAGCTGCTTGGGCTTGCGGTTGAGCAGGTGGCCGATGCCCAGGATTTCGGCCGCTTCCTTCACGCGCCGATCGATCTCCTGCTTGGGGGTCTTGCGCAGCTTCAGGCCGAAGGCCATGTTGTCGTACACGCTCATGTGCGGGTAGAGCGCGTAGCTCTGGAAGACCATCGCGATGTCGCGGTCCTTGGGCGCGATGTTGGTCACATCGCGCTCGCCGATCAGGACGCGCCCGCTGGTGATCTCCTCCAGCCCGGCCAGACAGCGCAGGGCCGTGGACTTCCCGCATCCCGACGGACCCACCAGGACGAGGAACTCCTTGTCGTCCACTTTGATGTTGAGGTCCTTCAGAACGTGGTTGTCTCCGAACTTCTTATCGACGTGATCGTAGGTGACGCTCGCCATGGTGGGTTTTCCTTTCTGATCTCATATGGTAGCGTCATTATAGTCGAAAAAGCCGGCGAGCGGCTATCCGGTTAATCAACCGGGGTGCCTACGCCGCTGGTGGTCAATGTCCGCCACCCCGACCCTTCGGCCGGCCCGGCTTCGCCGAGCCGCTCAGGGCGGCGCGCCGCGCGGCGGCGGGACGCTGGCTCATCCGTTCTGGCGAGGTCCGTGCTTTCGGATAAGGAAAATCGGGACGATAGACAGATGAGGCGCCGGGCGCGTTGGGCTATGCTCATTTTGTCCCCTGCTTCAATCTGGCCAGGGCCGCTTGCCGCGGCTGACGGCTGCCGCCGGCGTGTCGGCAGACGAGAAAGGCGAGCGCGTCAAACGGTCTGTGGCCTCGGCCGCCGGGTGTTCGGGACCTGATTGCAACGCGGTAATGGTGTAAACTTGCACTGACCGCCGGTCATATTTCGCCTGATGGTCTGTAATTTGTCTTCTGTGTGGAGTTCCCCATGCCGATCCCATTCCCCACCGACGACTGGATCAAAGAACTGATGGCCCGGCTGAACGCCAGCGCCGAGTACCGCGAGGCCGCCCGGTCCTGGGAGGGCGATTTCGCCTTCATCGTCCAGCCGGGGCCCGGCGTGCCGGAGTTGGTCCAGCTCTACATGGACCTGTGGCACGGGGAATGCCGCGCGGCGTATCGGGTGAACGGGACGCTCCCCCGGCCGCCGGAGTTCACCATCGAAGCCGGCCTGCCCATCTGGCGCAAGGTCATCGAAGGCAAGCTCGATCCAATTCAGGGATTGGTGACGCGCCAGCTCAAGCTGACCGGCCCGATGGTCAAGGTCATGCGCGCTCCCAAGGCCGCGACGGCGCTGGTGAAGTGCTGCACGCAGATCGAGACGCAGTGGCCCGAGGCGGCGTAGCATGTGGTACTTCAGCACCCCGCTGGTCGTCTTCGGCGACGACGCCCTGAGCCATCTGGAGACGCTGCCGGCCCGCCGGGTGATGATCGTGACGGACGCCTTCCTGGCGGACAGCGCCATGTTCCGCCAGGTGCGGGCCCGCCTGGAGGCGGCCCGCGTCCCGGTGAGCGTCTTCGCCGACGTGCAGCCCGAGCCGGACCTGGAGACGGTGCGCCGTTGCGCGGCGGCCCTGACGGCCGCGCAGCCGGACTGGATCATCGGGCTGGGCGGCGGCTCCGTGCTGGACGCGGCCAAGGCGGCCTGGGCCCTGTACGAGCGCCCGGACATCGACCCGGCCGGCATCAGCCCGATGGAGACGTTTGGGTTGCGCGCCAGGGCCCGCCTGATCACCATCCCCACCACCTCCGGCACGGGGTCGGAGGCCACCTGGGCGGCGGTGCTCACGGACGCCCAGGAGAAGCGCAAACTGTCGGTGGCCACGCGCGAGCTGCTGGCGGATGTCGCCATCGTGGACCCGGCGCTGGCGATGACCCTGCCGCCGTCGCTGACGGTGCTGACCGGCCTGGACGCGCTCACCCACGCCATCGAGGCCTTCAGCAGCGCCTGGGCCAACGATTTCGCCGACGGGCCGAGCCTGAAGGCGGCCCAGCTGATCTTCACCTACCTGCCGCGCGTCGCCGCCGACGGCGCGGACGCCGAGGCGCGCGAGAAGATGCACAACGCCGCCACGCTGGCCGGGATCGCGCTGAGCAATTCCCAGGTGGCGCTGGCCCACGCGCTGGGCCATTCGGTCGGCGCCCTGTTCGGCCTGCCGCACGGCCGCGCGGTGAGCGTCGCCCTGCCGTACACCCTCGAGTACAACATCAACGCCGGGGTGGGCCGTTACCTGGACCTGGCCCGTTTCATCGGGCTGGCCGTGACGTCCGAGGCCGAGGCCGGCCCGGCCCTGGCGGAGGCCTTTCGTGAGCTGCTGCGCCGCCTGGGACAGCCGCTGAGCTACGCCGGGTGCGGGGTGCCGCGCGACGCGTTTCAGGCCGAGCTCGAAGCGCTGTGCGACCGGGCCGACCTGGACGCCAACCTGGTCGCCTCCCGGCGCCTCCCGGACCGCGCCGAGATGCGCCGGCTCTTCGAGTGCGCCTACGAGGGGAAAAATGTCGACTTCTGACGCTTCGGGCGCTTACGACTACGTGGTCGTCGGCTCCGGCTTCGGCGGCAGCGTCTCGGCCATGCGCCTGGTCGAGAAAGGCTACCGGGTCCTGGTGCTGGAGCGCGGTAAGCGCTGGCGCGACGAGGACTTCCCCAAGACCAACTGGCTCTTCTGGAAGTACCTGTGGTTCCCGGTCGTGCGCGCCTTCGGCATCCTGCAACTGAGTTTCTTCAAAGATGTCTTCGTCCTGCACGGCAGCGGGGTGGGCGGCGGCAGCCTGGGCTATGCCGCCGTGCTCCTGGAGCCGGACGAGAAGCTCTTCGCCGCGCCGGGCTGGCACCATCTGGCGGACTGGCGTTCGGTGCTGCGCCCGCACTTCGATACCGCGCGGTGTATGCTCGGCGTCGCCCCCAACCCGCGCCTGAGCGCGGCCGACGAGGTGCTGAAGGGCATCGCCGACGACTGGGGCCGCGCGGCCACGTTCCAGCCGACCACCGTCGGCATTTACTTCGGCGAGCCGGGCCGGGAGGGCGAGCCGGCGCCGGACCCGTTCTTCGGCGGGCAGGGTCCGGAGCGGCGCGGCTGCACCCATTGCGGCGGCTGCATGGTCGGCTGCCGGCACAACGCCAAGAACACGCTGGTCAAAAATTATCTGTACTTTGCCGAGAAGTGGGGGGCTGAGGTCCGGGCCGAGGCTGAAGTCCGCGATATCCGCCCGCTTCCGGCCGGGCAGCCCGACGGCGCCCGCTACGAGGTCGTCTACCGCAGCGCCACGGCCTGGCTGGTCAGGCCGGAGCGCCGCGTGCGCGCGCGCAACGTGGTGGTCTCGGCGGGCACGCTCGGCACGCTGCGCCTGCTCTTCCGCTGCCGCGACGTCACGGGATCGCTGCCGGCGCTCTCGCCGCGCCTGGGCGAGGTCGTGCGCACCAACAGCGAGTCGCTGCTCGGCTCCACGGCGCGCGGGACCGACACCGACTACTCGCAGGGCATCGCCATCACCTCGTTCTTCAAGCTGGACGAGGTGACCTCGATTGAGCCGGTGCGCTACCCGGCCGGCTCCGACCTGATGCGGCTGTTGTCCGGGCCGCTGATCAGCTCCGGCAGTATCCTGGCGCGCCTGGCCCGGTCGGCCTGGGAGATCCTGACGCACGCGGGCGATTTTCTGAAGGTCCACGTCCTGCCCGGCTGGGCCAGGCGCAGCACCATCCTGCTGGTGATGCAGACCGAGGACAACTACGTCCGCATGCGCTGGGGGCGGAGCCTGTTCACGCTTTTCCGGCGCGGCCTGGTCTCGGAGACCGACCCGGAGAAGCCCATCCCGACCATGATCCCGCTCGGGCACCAGGCCGCCCGGGAGTTTGCCCGGCGCACGAACGGCATCCCGCTGGGCTCCTTCAACGAGAGCCTCTTCAATATCCCGATCACGGCCCACATCCTGGGCGGCTGTCGTTTCGGCCGGGACGCCTCGGAGGGGGTGGTGGACCTGGACTGCCAGGTGCACGGTTATCCGGGCCTGTACGTCGTCGACGGCTCGATCGTGCCCGCCAACCCGGGCGTCAACCCCAGCCTGACCATCACGGCTCTGGCGGAGTACGCCATGAGCCGGGTGCCGGCCCGGGCGCGCGCCGAGGCGGCCACCACGACCCGCTGACATGCCTCGCCTCGGTCTGGCGTTGAGCGGCGGCATCGCGCGCGGCCCGGCCCACCTGGGCGTCCTGGCGGTGCTGGAGCGCGAGGGCCTCCCGATCCACTGTGTGGCCGGGGCAAGCGCCGGTTCGCTGGTCGGCGCGTTGTATTGCGCCGGGTTGTGCGCCGCCGACATGAACGAGCGCCTGCAGGAGGTCGGCTGGCGGCTGCTGGCCCATCCCGTCTGGCCGCGGCGCGGCCTGGTGAGTTTCGATAAGCTCGAGCGCTGGCTGACAGGCCTGATCGGGGACCTGGATTTCGAGCAACTCAAACGCCCGCTGGCGGTGGTGGCCACCGACCTGGAGGCCGGGACGCCGCGCACCTTCTGCTCGGGGCCGGTGGCGCGCGCCGTCCACGCCAGTTGCGCGGTGCCGGGCGTCGTCGCGCCCGTCGTCATCGACGGCCGCGCATACGGAGACGGCGGAGCCTCCAACAACCTGCCATCCGCGGCCGCCCGCGCTCTGGGCGCCGAGGTCGTCATCGGCGTGGACCTGTTCGGGCCGGGGGCCGTGCCGGCCCTGGGACCGCTCGGGATCGGTCTGGCCGTGCTGGAGAATTACGTGCGCCGCTCGGGCGGGGGGCTGGAGGCCGCGGACGTGGTGATCTCGCCCGACCTGCGCCGGGCCAGCTACTTCCGGTTTGACCGGCGGGCCGAGTTGATGGCCGTGACGATGGGGGTCCGCGCCGCCGAAGCTCAACTGCCCGCGATCCGGCAGGCGCTGAAGGGCCGTTTTTCGAATTCTGTGTAATTTCCCATCAGCCGGGGCGCACGGCCGTGCGCCCCAACGCGTTTACACAGGCATCGGGATATGGCCCGCTGAAGCGTGAGACGGCAGCGGCCTGGCCCGGCGATACGCCCGGCGAACCAGGGCCTTACGCCTCGTCCGTAGCGAGCGCGGCCCCCGGGCCGGTGTTGAACCGCGAACGATGTTTCCGCCGCCCGGCCTCACGGGACGCCGCGGCCTCGGCCTCGCCGGCGGCGCGTCTTCTTGAAGTCATCAATCGAGCGCTCGATGAAGCCGTCGGCGATTTCGTGGATGCGCCACATCACGATGCTGTGCGCGATGCGCTCCAGGGCGCGGTCTGACATCAGATTGAGGCCGATGGGCTTGGGCAGGCGGGCGTGGAGCTCCAGGTGGTACTCGACCTGGGTGGAGGCGCCGCCGTCCAGGAACGAGGAGGTGCTCTGATACACGCCCTGGGCGGTCAGCGACGTCAGCGTGACCCGCGGTTTGACGGGCGCGATGCCGCTCAGCGGACCCACGCGCAGGACCGACCGGGCGCGGTCGAGGCGGGCCTGGAGGTCGCAATAGAGGCGGACATCGTACACGCCGATTTCGACTGTATGATAGAGCACCCGGAACTGGTCCGGGCCGTGGGTCTTCACCAGGCGGATGTGGGGCAGCAGGTTGAGGAGGCGGCGGAAATCGCTGAAGTAGGCGTGCGCGGCGGGCAGGTCAGCCGGGAAGGTGAAAGACCGGTGGACGGCGCCCTGGATGGCGATCATGCGCGCGCTTACTGAGGTTTGGCGCGCCCGCGCATCAACTGGTCGAGTTCGGCCTGTAAAGTGTCGATCCGGCGCGTGATGCGCTCCAGATCTTTGCGCGAGGGCAGACTGCGCTCCAGGATGACGCGTTCCACATCGGCGTCGGTGAAGCCCGGCGGCGTCTCGTCCGCCGCCGTCAACAATTCCAGCAGACGCCGGCCCTCTTTCTCGGTCAGGTCGCCGCGCTCGACCAGGCGGGCCAGGCGGCGCTCGATCTCGGCGTCCACCAACGGCCTGGCCAGGGCGGGGGTCAGCGCCTGGCGCAGTTCGTTGAGTTTTTCGCTGCCCGTCTGGATCAGGTCGGTGAACAGGGTGCGCGGCAGCAGGCCGCCGCCGCGCTTCTCTTGCTCGAAGATGATCTGCGCCTGGACCTGGGCCGTGATGTCGTCCCCGGAGGCGTGGTCCAGCACGCGGACGTCGGCGCCCCGCCGGATCATCTCGGCGATGGCCTCCAGGGTCACGTAGCGCTTGGCCTGCGTGTCGTAGAGTTTGCGGTTGGCGTAACGCTTGATGACGGGCATACGGGCAGGACCCGGCGGATGAAAGCGACCGATAAGACGTAGTGCGTATTCCGTATCGCTATTATGCCATACGAAATACGCACTACGCCGTGAAGGCCGGCGGCCGTGGCGAAGCTCAGGCCTGGCTCTTCTTGAGTTCGTCGATCTTGTGCGTCAGGGTGTTGATCTTGTGGGTCAGCTGCTCGATGTCGCCCTTGGACGGGACGTTCAGGCGGTCCAGGAGCTCCTCGACGCGCTTGTCCAGCTCCTTCTCAGCGCGGCGGGCGCGCTTCTCGGTGACTTCCTTCACCAGCTTGCGCGCGTCCTTCTCGGCGATCTCGCCGCGCTCCACCAGGCGGTTGACGAAGTCCTCGATCTCGTCCTGGGCCAGCGCCACGGCGCCAATGCCCGCCAGGAGGACTTTGCGCGCGGTCTCGAAGAAGCGGTTGCGCGCCTCTTCTTCGATTTCCTCGATCTCTTCCAGTTCAGCGATCTTCTTCTTGGTGGTCATGGTCGGCCTCCTTCAGCCACATGATAGGTTGGGTCCGGCTCCCGCCGGTTTATAACGCGTTGCGTCATAAAAAATATAACACGCCGCGTCATGAGAGTCAAGAGGCATTTTTCGAATGAGGCGTCGGCGCTGGCGGACGTTAAGCATTTTGCTTTCTGGCCGAAAGTCACTATAAAATGTGGGTAGAAGCACGCAGAATTAGTGTGTATGTGCGCCGACCCGGCGCGCCCCACCTTCCGCCTCTAATTTCACACGAAGGAGTAGCCGCATGCCCGTCTTCCGCGACAGCAAGCAGTTCTACGAGACGGTAGGCGAGTTGATGGATCGGGCTAAGAAGGACCCGAACATCGGACCCAAGATCGCCAAGTCCGGCCTGGTGATCCAGTTCCGCTACACCGAGCCGGAAGCGCAGACCACGATCAACGCCAGGACCAAGCCCACCCAGGCCGGCGCGTTCGTGGACGTCCACCACGGGGCCACCAGCCTCAAGCCGGATGTGGTCATGACCATGAAGGCCGATATTTCGCACGCCTTCTGGCATGGCAAGGTCAACCTGCTCGGCGCCATCGCCAAGAGGGACATCGTCCTGGACGGCCCGCTGCCCAAGATCCTCAAACTGTTGCCCGCCGTGGAGCCGTTGTACAAGATTTACCCGGCGCTGCTCCGCGAAAAAGGCTTCGCCGACCTTGTGATGAAATGACGGCGGACGGGGTCCACGCGGTGGAGCCTTCCGCTGTCCGTCGTCTGTAGTCTGCCGCCAGCTTGAAGGGCGCCTATGAAACACGTCGTCGTCATCCACCTGGGCGAGGGCGAGGCGGTCCAGGCCGTCTCCTGCCTCGGCCAGGCCATCACGCTGCGCCGCGTCGGGTGCGGCGGTGACCCGGAGCGCGCCCGGGCGCTGATCGCGCGCTTCGACGGACAGGCCGACGCCATCAGCCTGGACGGCCTGCCCGCCCGGCTCCGGCTCGGCTCGGCGGCGGCGGTCCACGCCGTCGGCGCGTCTCTAGCCTCGGCGGCGGCCGGCACGCCGGTGGTGGACGGGGGCGGCGTCCGCGACGGTTTCGAGCGTTGGGGCGTGAAGCTGGCCGACCAGGCCCAGCCCGGCCTCTTCGCCGAGAAGCACATCCTGATGGTGCCGGGCGTCAACCACGTCGGCCTGGCGCAGGCCCTGAGCAAACACAGCCCGGCCATCCGCTTTGCCGACCCGGTGGTGTACTTCGCGCTGCCGGACTTTCCGGGCGTCGGCGCCCGCCAGACCCTGGAACAGGCCGCCCGGCCGACCCTGGAACGGCTCAAAGAGTTCCCGTTCCGGCGCCTGACGCCGCAGCCGAATGGCCGGGACCCCGCCCATCAGCCGGTGCCGCGGGCCGCGACGCCGTTCCAGTGGGCCGATGTCCTGACCGGCGACATCGGCGCCATCCGGCGCTATGCGCCGGACCGGCTGGACCACAAGACCGTGGTGGTGGAGTGGGCCGGCGACGAGGACCTGGCCGACCTGCAGCGGCGCGGGGTCGGGATCGTGGTGACGCTCATGCCGGCCCTGGCCGGCGACGACGACCTGGGGCGTTGGCCGGCGGCCGTGGTCGAGGGCCTGCTGGTCGCCCTGCGCGCCCACAAAGACCTGCCGCTGACCGAGGACACCTACCTGGACCTGATGGCGGACCTGGAGTGGCGGCCGGCCATCCGCTATCTGCGCCCGGAGGAGCAGGGGATCAACCGCTTCGCGTTCGTGATCCATCCCCTCAACGTCGGCTTCATCCACAAGCACAAGCTGTTCCGCTGGACGAAATATCTGCCGGACGACTGGGTGGAGGCGGTGGCCGCCTATCTGCCCGCCATGTACCTCTCGCGGATCACGGGCGCCCAGTCGCCGGCCACCGGCCAGAAGGTGGAGGGGGTGCTGATCTCGCTCGGCGCCACGCCGCGCCAGATGATGAAGCGCGGCGAGCGCTTCACGTACGAGCGCCTGAACCAGGCGGCGCGCATGGCCGAGCGGCGGGGGGCGCGCATCATGGGTCTGGGGGCGTTCACCAGCGTGGTCGGCGACGCCGGCATCACGGTGGCGCACGAAGCCGATATCGCCATCACCAGCGGCAACAGCCTGACGGTGGCCGCCACCCTGGAGGCCGCCAAGCAGGCCGTGCTCAAGATGGGCGCCACCGACCTGACCCGGGGCAAGGTCATGGTGGTCGGCGCCACCGGCTCCATCGGCTCGGTCTGCGCGCGCCTGCTGGCCCAGGCGATCTACGACGTGGTCCTGGTCTCCATCGAGCCGGACCGCCTGATCGAGCTGAAGCGGCGCATCCAGGCGGAGACGCCCGGCGCGCGCGTGACCATCGCCCTGCGCGCCGACGAGTTCCTGCGCGACTGCGACCTGATCGTCACGGCCACTTCGGCCTTCGGCCAGCGCGTGATTGACATCAGCCAGTGCAAGCCCGGCGCCGTCATCTGCGACGTCGCCCGCCCGCCGGACATCAACGACGCCGAGGCCGCGCTGCGCCCGGACGTGCTGGTGATCGAGAGCGGCGAAGTTCTGATCCCCGGCGACATCGACTTCGGCTACGATATCGGCCTGCCGCCCAAGACCGCCTACGCCTGCCTGGCCGAGACCTGCCTGCTGGCGATGGAGGGGCGCTTTGAGGATTACACGCTTGGGCGTAACATAGAGATGGAGCGCGTCAAGGAGATCTACAAGCTCTTCAAGAAGCACGGCTTCCAGCTGGCCGGCCTGCGCTCGCCGGGCGGGCGTTTCATCACCGACGACGACATCGCCGCGAAGCGCGCCCTGGCGGAACGCTACCGGCAGGACCCGGCCCGGTTCGCGGAGGCGAGGGCGCAGGCCGCGGACCGCCTCGCGCAGATGCCGCGCATGTCCAAGGGCGTCGCCGCCTCGGACGACGAGCGCAGGACGTGGGCCTGGCTCGGCCTGGCCGGCCTGGGTCTGCTCGGCGGCTGGTGGTTGCTGCGCCGCCGGGCGAAACCTTAGACGATGTGGGTGCGCTTCGACTACAACGAGCCGCCGGCGCCGGCGCTGCCCCTGCGCGACTCGCAGGGCGCGCCCCGGTCGCTGGCCGATTATCGCGGGCGCGCCAACGTCGTCCTGTTCTTCGCGCACGCCGCCGATTGCGAGGCCTGCCGCGAGATCGCGCGTGAACTGGAGGGCGCGCGCGCCGCGCTGCAGGGCCTGGACGGCGAACTGGTGGTCGTCTGGCCGGAGGGCGCGGACGCCCCGGGCTGGCTCGACGCCGGGGGCGAGTTGCGGCGGCGCTACGCGGCGCTGCTGGAATGGGATACCCGCGGGCAGGCGCTGGCTTTCGTGCTGGATCAGCACGGGGCGCCGGCCGGCGCCTGGGTCGGCGAGCATGACCAGGCCGCGGGCCTGGCCGAGGGCGCGCAGGCGCAACTGGAGCGCCTGGCCCTGCGCTGCCCGGAGTGAAGCGTCCCGGAATGGCCCGTGGGGTCTTGGGAGTAAGCGACAAGGAGCATCGCGATGGCAGAACACAAGCCAACGGCGCGGACCGGCCGGCGCGTGGTGCTGGTGACCGGCGTGGCCGGCGAGTGGGGCGCGCGCGTCGCCAGCCGCCTGATCGATCAGCCGGAGCTGCACGTCATCGGCCTGGACGCCAGCCCGCCGCAGGCCGAGATCAAGGGCCTGGATTTCATCCAGGCCGACCTGCACAACCCGGCCCTGGGCGACCTGCTGAAGGCCGAGAAGCCGGACACGGTCGTCCATCTGCACTTCGTCGAGCACACCCGGCCGAGCGAGGCGGACTTCGAGGCCAACGTCATGGGGACGATGAAGTTCCTGGGGGCCGTGGCCGAAGCCGGGGTGCGCAAGGCCGTGTTGAAGAGCAGCACGATGGTCTACGGCGCGCAGCCGACGAACTCGCTCTACCTGCGCGAGGATCATCCGCTGCACGCCCCCAAGACCTACGGCTACCTGCGCGACCTGGTGGAGATCGAAGCCTTCTGCAACGGCCTGATGCGCCAGGTGCCGGACCTGCTGCTCACCGTCCTGCGCTTTGCCCACATTGTCGGCCCCAAGTGCAGCACGCCGATGACGCGCTTCCTGCGCGAGGACGACGCCCTGACGCTGCTGGGCTTCGACCCGATGATGCAGGTCATCCATGACCAGGACGTGGTGGGCGCGCTGGTCCACGCCGTGCTGCACGACGCGCCGGGCGTGTTCAACGTCGCCGCCGAAGGCGCGATGCCGTTGTGGAAGCTGATGGGCCTGGCCGGCAAGCTGCCGCTGCCCGTCCTGCATCCCCTGGCTTACGCCAGCGTCTCGCTGCTTGGGCCGCGCTACGCGCCGATCGACCTGGATTACCTGCGCTACCCGTGCGTGGGCGACCTGCACAAGATGCGCACCGAGCTGGGGTTCACGCCGCAGTATTCGTCCGAGGAGACGCTGCGTGAGTTCGCCAGCCAGAACCGGCTGCGGCGTTATATCCCTGAGTCGCTCACACGCCAGCAGGAAGAGGAGCGTCTGCGCGAGACCATCGAGCGGCGCCAGCGGGCGCGGGCCGCGGCCGACGGCGCGACCCCGGCCGCCGCGCCGGCGACGCCGCGCCGGGCGCGCCGGACCCGTTCACGCCAGGCCGCCTGAGCGGGCGAGAGGAGGAGCGTCATGGCCACCAAACGCCAGACTGGCCGCACAACCCGCCGCCCCGGCAGCGCCAGGGGCGCGACCGGCCGCAAGCTCAGGACCCGGCGGGCGACCGCCCCGGCTATCGAGCCGGCCCCGGTCGTCTCGGCCAACGGGCAGGGCGAGGCGGCAGCCGACGAAGCCGAGGTCTCCGCCTATCTCTTCAACGGCGACGTCGAACCGATGGCGCCCCCGGTTGAGCCGGCGCCGCCGCGCAAGCGCCGGAAAACACCCAGCCGGCCGCGCCGCAAGCCCAAGATCGAGGTCCCGGAGCCGGAGCCGACCGACTTCTCCCCGGACGAGGCGCCGCGCGAGGATGAGGCGGCCGAAGCGGGCCTGGACCCCTCGCTGCGCCGGCAGTTCATCCAGGAGATCGAGGCCCTGGTGGGCCGGCTGCAGGCGCTGAGCCCCGGCTACGCCACCAGCCTCTCGCCGGAGCGCATCTTCGAGCTGATTCAGGAGGGCGCCGACGCCCTGCCGTCGCCGCTCCGGCGCGGCCTCCTGGACAAGGTGCGCCACTTCTTCGGCGACGACCTGCTGGACGTGGATACCTGGAAGGGCATGTGGTATGTGCTCAACAGCTCGCTCCAGTTCCAGGCCGACGCGCTCAAGCGCCGGATGACGGGTGAATACGAGACGGACGAATGGGGCCTGGACCGCGAGTACCTGGACGCCGTCAAGCCGTTCGCCGATTTCATGTACAAGACGTACTGGCGCGTCGAGATGAGCGGCCTGGAGCATGTGCCGGAATCCGGGCGGACCCTGCTGGTCTCCAACCACTCCGGGCAGCTGCCCTTCGACGGCATGATGCTGGCGACCGGCATCATGAACGAGCACCCGGCCAAGCGCCTGGTGCGCACGCTGTACGCCACCTGGTTCCCGACCCTGCCGTTCATCTCGGACTTCCTGACCAAGTGCGGGCAGGTGCTGGCGACGGACGACAACGGCCTGCGCCTGCTGGAGCAGGACGAACTGGTGGCGGTGTTCCCGGAGGGCTACAAGGGGGTGGGCAAACTCTTTAAGGACCGCTACCGCCTGGCCCGCTTCGGGCGCGGCGGCTTCGTGCGCATGGCGCTGCGCACCGGCGCGCCGCTGGTCCCGGTGGCCGTCGTGGGCGCCGAAGAGACCTACATCTCGCTGGCCAAATCCAGCGCCATGGCCAGGCTCACCGGCTTCCCGTATTTCCCCATCTCGCCGACCTTCCCGTGGCTCGGCCTGCTGGGGTTTGTGCCGCTGCCGACCAAGTGGTACATCGACATCGGCGAGCCGATCCCGACCGACCAGTACGGGCCGCGGGCGGCCAGCAACCTGATGCTGGTCTCGCAGCTCACCGACCAGGTGCGCAACGTGGTCCAGGAGATGATCTACGCGCGGCTGGCCAAACGCCGGTCGATCTTTACAGGCTGACGGCGTCTCCTCTATAATCGAGCGCATTCCTGAAGCGGCGGCGGAGACAGAATCCGCCGCTGCCGTTCCAGGGCGACGGCCATGCCTTTCTACCCCGACGAGCAGACGTTGTACGGCTCATTGCGCGAGGTCTTCACGCGCATTGAGCAGGGGTCGCCGGACGCCTACCGGGCGCTGACCAGCGCGCGGCTGGCGTTGCGCTTTCGCTGCACCGAGCCGGTCGCCGAGGTGCTGCTGGATGGCCGTCGGCCGGGCCAGTTTCTGGCCGTCTACGGCCCGACGCAGATCGCGCGCCCGGACCTGGATGTGGAGCTGGCGGCCGACACCCTGCACGAGGTGCTGCTGGATGTGTTGCCGCTGAAGAAGGCCGTGGGGCGCGGCCTGATCAAGGTCAAGGGCCCCGCCTGGAAGCTCTCCGCCCTGGCCGACGTGCTGGCCGCCGGGCGGGCGTTTTACCCGGACGTGCTGCGCGAACAGCGCCTGATGTGAGACGACAAGACGGCCGCCACGGCCGTCTTTTTTGTCGCCGCCCCGGAATGACCCGGGAACTGAAGCGCCGCTCAGGCTGTGGTCCGGGGCGTGAACTCGTCGAGCGCGCGTTCCAGTTCCTTGAGCGAGCGCGACAACTGGCCGATGGGATGGGCCGGGCTGCGCCGGCCATCCCGGCTGCGGCGATAGGCCGCCGAGCGCGCCTCGAGCACCTGCCGGATGACGGCCGGGTCGTAATCGGCCTGCCGGATGCGGTCCATCTCTTCCAGCACCAGGCGCTTGTTGATGGCGATGTGGTGGCGGGCCAGCATCTCGCGGAAATACTCGAAGTCCTCGGCCAGGCGCAAGGAGACGGTCTCGAAGCCGTGGCGCGCCACGATCAGCCGGGCCGAGTAGCGCATGATGTTGTAGAAGACCATCTGGTAGTCGGTGCGCGCCGGCTCGATCAGGATGATGTCCACCTCCGGCCGGGTCTTGCGTAATTGCTTGATGTGGTAGTGCAGGCCGGCATGGGTGGTGATGCGCCCGACCTGGTTGGCGATCGCCGAGAAGCCCTTGTCGCTCAGATAGCCGCCGTCGCGGCCCAGGAAAGGGATGGAGGCCCGGTCGCGGTTGTCGTAGGGCACCATCGGGTTGATGCACACCACCAGCTGCGCCCCGTGCTCCACGGCGACGTCCAGGCTGGCGTTGCCGCGCAGGCCGCCGTCCACATAGTCGCGGTCGCCGACGCGCACCGGCTTGTAGAAGACCGGGATGGCGGTGGAGGCGGCCACGGCTTTGGAGATCGGCACCCGCAGCGGGAAGTCACGGCTGAAGATGGCCCGCTCGCTGGTGTCCAGGTCGGTGGCGATGATGAACAGGTCGCGGCTCAGCTGGTCGAAATGGTTGCTGATCCCGTGCGACCGGATCACCTGGCGGACGTAGCGCTCCAGCGTGACGTTGTCGTACAGGCCGGACGGCAGCGCCTCGGCCATTTGCAGCACCAGGTCGAACAGGGACATGTCGCCCCGGTGGCGCAGGTAGTGCGACCAGGCGCCGAACACTTTGGGCGGCACGCGCGCCGCCCAGCGCAGCAAATCGGCCGGGTTCAGGTGAAAGAGATGCTCACGCTCGATGGCGGGGATGTCGGCGCGCTGGCCGGCGAGGCCCTGGAGCATGGTGTCCGGGCTGAGGCCGTTGGCGAGCAGGCTGGCCACGAGCGAGCCGGCGCTGGTGCCGACGTAGATGTCGAAATCGTTGACGGTCCGGTCGACCAGGATGTCGTCGATGGCGCGCAGGGCGCCGATTTCGTAGACCGCGCCGGTCAGCCCGCCGCCGGCAAGGACCAGGGCCGTCTTGGAATGAGAAGTCTGGCGCATGGAGGCCTTGCCGGTTGCCGGCTCGTTCCTTATTCGACCTCGAACCCGAACGGGTCCGGATCGCGCGCGTAGATTTTATCCAGGGCCTGCATTTCGCGCTTCTGGATGATGGCCAGGAAGGGTTTGGCGCCGCGCATGTGCTCAAAGGCTTCAAACCCGCGCTCCAGGAACTCGGTCATCTCCACCCAGCCGCCGCGGATGGCCGGGCCGTGCGCCAGCGCCAGCGCCATGCCGGCCAGCGGCACGCGCACCACGGCGTCCAGGTAGTTGCCGATCTCGACGATCATCTCAATCTGCCGCACCCGGTCGGCATAATTATCACACAGCCGGTAAGCCTCCGCATATAGGCTCACCGTCAGGGTATCGGTGACGCCGAGCTGGTTCACGAGCACGTCGAGCAGGCGGGCGTCGAGCGCCTGGGTGAAGAAGTGCAGTTCCACGCTGCGGGCCAGCGGCCGGATCATGGGCTCCGGCATCAGGCTGCGCACGAACTCATACAGGCGCGTCAGGTCGTGATCGCGCTGGCTGAAGTCGCGCGGCCCGTACAGGTCGTCCAGGAAGAACTGGCAGGCGGGCCGGTAGCGGGGATGCTCGAGCAGGTCGGCGTAGGTGCGCGCCAGCCGCCGCGATTGCCAACTCCGCAGGAACAGCAGTCGCGGGTCCACCGGCGCGGGCGTCACGCGCTCATGGCGCAGCCGGTCGATGTGGCGGACGGCGGCGAGCGGGTCGAATCTAGCCTGGGGCTCAGGACGACTGGCCATGTGTCCTCCCGGGTTGTTTACAGAATAGGCATTTTGCGGGTCGGTCGTAACTGCGACTTGGCGGTTTTGACGGGGATAATTGTCATGTTGTGGAAAGATGACCTGGCCCGCTTATACTCCACCCGGTCGGCGGTGTCAAACCATAGGGTGGAAGGTAATCTCGTCGCCATAGGGGGGTCCACGAAGGGACACGAAGGGACACGAAGGGATACGAAGGGACACGAAGGGACACGAAGGGATACGAAGGGACACGAAGGGATACGAAGGGACACGAAGGGGCACGAAAGGGCACGAAGGGACACGAAGGGGCACGAAGGGATACGAAGGGGCACGAAGGGGCACGAAGGGACACGAA
>Ga0101944_10001913_pt1 | contig 37659 bp, 37 predicted proteins | sample DewCreD2012metaG_FD_75245 | JGI IMG/M metagenome (GOLD analysis project Ga0101944, IMG submission 75245) | Hot spring sediment bacterial and archeal communities from British Columbia, Canada, to study Microbial Dark Matter (Phase II) - Dewar... ... | reverse complement strand
CGTAGCAGCTGTCTTTGCCACCGCTCCATGAAGCTATAACTTTCATTTCAAATTTCCCCTGTATGTTGGTTATTAACAGTTAAGCAGTGAAATAAGGTTTTACTTGCCAAACATTTAGCCATGACACTGTTGATTAAACCTTTGGTTAGAACAAGCAGGCTTTTCTTTATGTTTAGCAAATTTTCCACCACAACCTGTTTGGTTGGTTTATCCAACCTTTTCATATAAGGCTTACGGAAAAAACCCTCACAACACTTAAAACACACACCGCCAACTAAAAACCGAGGCAACTCCATGAAAAACCCACCACTACTAACCTACCTTGAACAAAGAGGCATCACCCTCCAAGACCTAATCGACAGCGCACTGGAAATGTACGTACCACACCCCGGCATCGAAACCCCACAAAAAGCCACCGAACTCCTCAAAGAAGAATTTCTCGACATACTAACCGACGTGAATATCTCAACACTCATCGTTGCAGCGTTTCATGCACAACAAGAAGCCGAAAACGGACGAATCCCCGGTTTAACGGTTGAAAGGTTCATGGGTAGACCGGGGCTGGTGGCGGATGAACTCATCGGCATAGCCATTGCCACCTACATCGCAGGCTCAAAAGGCATGTTTGAGTTTGTACGCTTCGATCAAGCAAAACCGGGCATACTCAAAAAACTGCCGCCACTCACTAACGACGCGATTGGGGCATTAGTTGCAGGCGCCTCATCAAACGTATACACCAAAGCCCTTAAAACTATAAGCCAATAACCCAAAAATTACTGTACTTGCTTAAACGCAGAAAAAACCCCGTGGCAGTCACAAGCAGTTCCCACAACAAAGCATTTTCGGTGTTCAACCCATTTAAAAAAGTCCAGAATTTCCTCACCTTTAAGCGCACCTAAACCCGGCGCCATAGAATAACTTATCAAAATACATGCCTCTGGACATGCAAACTTCATTAGTTTAGTCATCGTGCACGGCTTCTTCACCTTTGAAGTGGGACACACCTCGGGCATAGCGCAGTTATCTACGCAGTGGTGGTCTCGGTTGAAGCTAAGCACGATTTTTCCTTTTCCCGCCGCCAAAACCACAATCGGCGGCAGCCTAGCAAGAATACTGTCAACTGCTTCCGGCCAAGGAACCAGATTGAATTTAAGTTTGGCCATATCCGCAGCGATGTGCACCGGGGCAGTTGGAAAAACATATTCAGGCTTAAGCCGCTCAACGAGATCAACTGCTGTGGCTAAGTCTCCTTGGACAAAACCTTCTTTAGCAGAATGAGGAACGCGGCAGGTTTTGAGTTTAAAGGTTTGAACCGCAGAGCAGTCAGAGTTTGTGTCCACCACTATGAAGCTTTTCTGTTGACTTCTGAGCAATTTGATTGCTTCGCACCCGTATTTCCCGCCGCCAACGATTAGATTCAACTTTTTCACTGCGCCTCTCTGGTTACCGTATTACCATAAGCTTAATAATAGTTTGGCGCTTGAGGGTTTAGGCGTTGGCTCTCCATGGCTAAAACTCGCCTCTGCATCGTCACACACACGTTTCTGCCCCATGTAGGCGGCATAGAGATAGTAACCAACGAGCAGAGCAAACGGCTTATTCACAAAAATTACGCTCCAACAATCGTAACTAACAGAATCAACACACCCAAACATTACGTGGTTGACGGGGTTCCAGTAGACTGCTACGAGTCGTTAAACACTGGGTTCCGCTTAGGCATTCCATATTCGATTCCGACTGTGGGCAGCTTCCCGACGTTCACCAAAGCCGTCAAAAACAGTCACATAGTTCACGCTCACGGTCACCCATACCTCACCTCACTTTTAGCAGGCAGACTCGCCAAACTCTACGGCAAACCCTTCGTTTTAACCCAGCATAACACTTTCATAGACTACAACAACATCTTCAACGAAGTCGAAAAATTCAACGATGTCTCAGTGGGCAAACAGAACCTCAGAAACGCAGACAAAATAATCTGCATAAGCAGCGCCACCAAAGACTACGTTTTACGCTTAGGGGCAAAACCAAGCAAAGTCCAAGTTATCTACAACGGGGTGGACTTAGCGAGGTTCCGACCAATCAAGGGTAAAAAGGAAGAGATGCGCAGAAAACTCGGCATCCCAAAAGACGCCGTTGTAATTTTAACTGTTAGGCGTCTGGTTTACAAGAACGGCGTCGACACCCTCCTAGACTGCGCGAATATAGCTGTAAAGAAGAACCCAAAAATCTTTTTCGTCGCGGTTGGCAAAGGCCCAGACTTGGAGAACGTGCGAGCGCAGGTAGCTTCGTTGGGAATAAACGGCAATTTCAAACTAACAGGGTTTGTAAGCGACACCGATTTAGCCTCTTACTACAATTTGGCAGACATGTTTGTGTTGCCCTCAAAGTCGGGTGAAGGGTTGCCTTTGGTTGCTCTTGAAGCCATGGCGTGCGGTGTACCCGTGATAGCCACCGAAGTAGGTGGAATCGCCGAGATTCCTGTGCGCGAATTTGGGAAGTTAGTGCCGCCTAATCAGCCCCAGAGGCTGGCAGAAGCTGTTTTGGAGTTCGCAAAGGCAGGTTTCTCTCGTCAAGAAGAGATGCGTGCAAACGTTGAGAAAAGGTTCAGTTGGGATGCGAACGTTGAACAGTTGATGAAAATATACGAAGAGCTTATTTAACATTATAACGGAAACAATATAGCCCTCTAAAGCGGATGTTAGCTGATGACATCGAAAGTTGAACTGGTCTCGGTTGTAATACCCACGCTCAACGAAGCAGGAACAATCCGACAAGCCATCGACACCATAAACAACTGTGTCACTTACCCAAAAGAAATCATAGTGGTAGATGGCAACTCAACCGACGGAACCCTCGAAATCGTAAAAGACACAAACGCCAGACTAATCATTGAGCCCCGACGCGGCTATGGCCTAGCACTCCGGACAGGCATGAAAGCAGCAAAAGGCAACATCGTAATAATGGTGGACGCGGATGGAACCTACGAGTTCAGACACATCGACCGCCTCGTTGATCGATTGCTGGAAAAAGACGCAGATATGGTTTTGGCGACTCGCATGTATGACCCAAACAAAGCCATGGGTTTTCTGAATTTTCTGGGAAACAAAGTCATAACCTTCACCTATGACTTCTTCTACAGTCAATTCCTAAGCGACACCCAATCAGGTTTTCGCGCCATCTCTCGCGAAAAACTCGACAGCGTACGCTTCAAAGAAACGGATATGCCCTTTGCGACAGAGATGCTTATCCAATTCGCCAGAGAGGGCTACAATATGGTTGAGATTCCCACCACTTACAAGCCCCGAACGTATGGCAAAACAAAGCTTAAGCCGTTTCAATCGGGAATTAGGATATTTAGCACGATATTTAGGGGGTTCTTGGATGCAAAGACGTTTAGAGTCTGTTATGCACATTGGAAGAAAAATAGGTTTAAGCGATGACAAAGGAGTAACCGTAGCGGTTCTGGTCGCCTTAGCTGTCATCGCCTCCGTTGTGGTAGGCTACTACGTTTTGTTTCCTCCACCGCCTGAATCCTACAACAGCCTCGCAATACTTGACACCCAACAAAAAGCCATCGACTACCCCACCGTGTTAATCGCAGACAAAAACAGCACTTTCAGCGTCTACGTCAACGCCACAAATCACACAAAAGACAACCTAAACTATCGAGTCCAAACCAAAATAACAAAAAACCTGCCTGCAAACTTCCCCAACGGCCTCCAAGTCAACCCAGCATACACCTACGACTTCTTCTTACAGAAAGGAAAAAGCAACCAGACACTTGTTACCCTAACACAGAACGAGGTAGGAAGTTACGCGGTGGTGTTTGAACTTTGGTATGAAAGTGAAGGCGTTTTCGTGTTTACGGGGAACTATTGTCTGCTAAACATAGAGGTCATTGCTTAACTCTACGCTTATCTGAACCGGTTAATCGGCTTTATATAAGGGGAGGGGAGGTAGCTGCAAAGCAGATGTTTTTTCTTGCTTGCTATGCTGGTTTGTAATCAGTGTTGGGCTGAGAAAAACTTATATTTCAAGCTTTAATTGTTGAATTCCAGCTTATACTTAAAAACATAAAAAAATTGGTGAATATGTTATGTCACAAGGTGGAGGAAACATCCCCGTCCTCGTATTGAAAGAAGGCACAGGAAGAAGCACTGGCCGTGAAGCTCAGAAAAACAACATTATGGCTGCTAAAATCGTTGCTGAATCAGTGAAAACAACGCTTGGACCGTGCGGCATGGATAAGATGCTGGTCAGCGGTATCGGCGACGTTGCAATAACCAACGACGGCGCAACCATCATGAAAGAACTCGATGTACAGCACCCCGCGGCAAAGATGCTCGTCGAAGTTGCCAAGGCACAGGATAAAGAAGTCGGCGACGGAACCACAACTGCAGTTATCCTCTCAGGTGAACTGCTCGCAAAAGCCGAGGCACTTCTGGACAAGAACATTCACCCAACTGTCATAATCGAAGGCTACAAAAAAGCAAGCGAAAAAGCCCAAGAAATCCTCAATTCCATAGCGATGCCAATCGCCTTCGAAGACGACAAAACTCTAAAAGAAGTCGCAATTACCTCCATTTCAAGTAAAAGCATCAACGTTGCAGAGGACCACTTTGCAAAAATCATCGTGGACTCAGTTAAACAGGTCGCTGAGAAAGTTGACGGCAAATACGTCGCAGATATCGACCTAATCAAAGTCATAAAGAAACATGGTAAAAGCCTCGACGAAACCGAACTCGTCAAAGGCATGGTTCTCGACAAAGAAATCGCTAGCTCGGGCATGCCTAAACTGGTTGACGGCGCAAAAATCGCGCTCCTCAATGCTAAACTTGAAATTGAGAAAACCGAGTTTGACGCCAAAATCAACATCGAAAGCCCCGATCAGATGAAGATGTTCCTTGACGAAGAAGAACGCATGATAAAAGACATGGTAACCTCAATCACCAAGTCAGGCGCAAACGTTGTTTTCTGCGAGAAAGGCATCGACGATATGGCCCTGCACTTCCTCGGAAAAGCAGGTGTCATCGCAGTGAAAAGCGTCAGCAGCGGCGACATGGAGAAACTCGCCAAAGCCACAGGCGCCATGATCGTTGCCTCAGTCAAAGAATTAAACGCAGACGTCTTAGGCAAAGCAAAACGTGTTGAAGAAGTCAAGATCGGCGATGACAAACTCATCTACATCCGCGACTGCAAGAACCCCAAAGCAGTAACCATCGTCATCCGAGGAGCATCCAACCACGTCACTGACGAAGCAGAACGCAGTCTCCACGATGGTCTCTGTGTTGTCCGCAACGTTATCGAAGACGGCAAAATCGTCGCAGGCGGCGGTGCACCCGAAGCAGAACTCTCCAAAGGACTCCGCGCCTACGCAGTTAAAGTCGGCGGCAGAGAACAACTGGCCGTGGAAGCCTTCGCGGAAGCAGTCGAAGAGATTCCACTCACACTGGCAGAAAACGCAGGCTTAGACCCCATAGACATAATGGTTGCACTGCGCGCTCAACACGAGAAAGCTGACAGCAAAACCTTCGGCATAGACGTCACCACAGGCAAAATCGTCGACATGTGCCCCAAGATGATCGTTGAACCACTACGCGTCAAGCAGCAAGTCATCAAATCCGCAACCGAAGCCACCAACATGATCCTCAAGATCGACGACCTCATCAGCATTAAAGGCGGCGGAAAAGCGCCTCCGATGCCTCCAGGAGGAATGGGCGGCGGAATGGGAGGTATGGGTGGAATGCCCTACTAAACCCAAACAACATTCTTTCTTTACTTTTGTTATTTGCATGTTGAATCAAGTTTATTATCTGATTTTTGGATAATTTGAAAGTGTTTCTGCATATTTGCCCAAATGATCTTCTTGGCAAAATGGATGAATAAAAAAAGAAATGGCCACCATTTGGCGGCTGGAAATTGCGTCAGCTATTTGTTTCTGGAAAACCTTACGAATTTTTTGTTCGGAAAATCGTTACTTATTGTGAAGCCGCGAACTTGCTGTTCTTGGCCTTTTTTGGTCATGAAGACTTTTCCTTCTGGAGTCATGGAGATTAAACCGCTTCTTTCCATCACGTCTAGAACTGCGCGATAGCCGATTTTTGCATCTTCTATGGATATTGCCGTTTTTTCGTCGAATGCGTTTCTTTGTTTTAGGGCGGTTTCTATTTTGAACCGCGAACTTGCTATTATTCCCCTAGATTCTAACATGTTGTTCCCCCACTTGCTGCTTTGAGAGCAGTGCCTTTCTCTAAAATCAGACAGACTAATAAATATTGTTACTCAAGATATTATAGACTAATTTGTTTTCCAGCCAAAAACAATAAAATCCACCCAAAACAATCACTCTACAGAGAGCATGAAACACCTAAAAATCGCCGCCTTCGACTGCCCAGACGCATGGTTTAAAGCCCTAAACGCCATCTGGCGAGAAGGCGACACCTTCCCAGTCGGCTTCGGCTCCGAGGAAACCGAAACCAAAAAACTCAACCTTACCATAGAAATCACTCACCCAGAAAATCGCCCACTTGTCAGTGACAAAGCCCCCTGCGACTTCAAGTATGTCCAGGGTTATGCTTTGGAGTACCTTTGGTGTGGAGAGAAAAAGGAAGATGAAACCTACACCTATGGCAGCCGCCTCAACACCCCCCTAAACCAAGTTGAAGAGGCAGTAAAACGCTACATCGAAGAGCAACGTGACCGCCAAGTCACCATGGTCATCCGACGCCCCGAAGACATCCAAAAATTCGACGCTAAAGGCAACAAAAGCGAGCCCCCCTGCCTCAGCCTTATCGACACCGAAATCCTCAACGGCCAAATGCACCTAACCTGCTACTTCCGCAGCTGGGACGCATACGGTGGTTTGCCCGCCAACATAGCTGGATTGCAGCTTTTTAATGAGGCGTTTGTGTCAGAAATCAACGAACGTGGCAACCTTGCGCTCAAAACTGGCAAACTGGTTTTCCACTCCAAAAATTGCCACATCTACCAACGCCAATACCCGCTGATAAAGGAGCTTTTAGAACCCAAAGACAACTCAAAAAGCCCTCGATTGGCAACCACCCTCAAAGGGCAACATCCTCTTTAGAATCAACGTGCACTCTCTGAGATGACTCCTCCATTATATAGAACAAAGAGGTTTTGACGCTCTGCCCGCAGCTCCTTTGTTAGGGAATCAAATTTGCATTTTAGCAACGGCTTCTAGTTTATGAGCGATGGTGGTGAGGTCCGTTGCGATTTGGTCGGGTTTCTGTTTGCTGTCTTGTAGGTCTTTTAGGCTGTTAAATTGTGAAGGCACAAACACCGTCCTCAAACCTGCGTCTTTTGCTCCTTTGATGTCTTCGATTGGGCTGTCGCCGACGAAAACCGCGTCCTTCGCATTAACTTCCAAGCGTCCCAAAAGCGTGTGGAAAATATCGGGGCAGGGTTTTCTGCAGCCAACTTCGTCGGAGACCACGATGGCGTTGAAGTATTTGTGGATGCCGACTTTTCGCAGGCTTTTATGTATGACGGGGGCGTGGGTAAAGTTGCTGATTAAGCCAACTTTGGTTTGGGCTGAGGTCTGCTCCAGCAACTGTTTGGCGCCTTCGCGCAACTCAATGGTGTCAATAAAATCTTGGAAGAATACGTTCAAGGCTGTTTTGATGCATTCATCTTCCGGTGTAACTCTATACCCCAAGCTGCACAGTGCCTCCGCAACCCACACCGCGTTGGTAACTTCTTTGTATTCTTCGTAGCGGATTCGGCGGTATTTGAGGTGGGCGATGTGGTAGGCGTCTAAGAATTTGGTTTTGGATATGTCGAAGCCTTCGGCGACGAGGGCTGAGAAGAGTTTGTTTTCTGAGGCGGTCATGCTGTAGCCGCGGCAGTTGACGAGTGTGCCGATGTAGTCGAATATGACTGCTTTGTAACTCATTTTCTTGGTTCCTTCTCTGCTTTTTTGAGGAGGTCAATTGTTTTGCCCACTGCGGTGTTGAGTAGCTTGCTGGGTTTGCCTATTGCAGCCTCCACTTGTGGGTCGTAGGCAACTGAACCTAGATACTTTGCTCCAAGTTTTCCAGTTTCCTGTTCGATAGTTTTTGAAGTGTCTATCTTCATGTTTTCAATGACGCCGACTATTGGCATTTTTAGTTCATGTAGTAATTGGACTTGTTTTTTGACAACTTCGAAAGCCAAAAGTGAGGTTGTGGTAACTATTAAAAATTCGATTCGTTTAACCAGTCGAACTAGGTCTAGGACGGCGTCGCCGATGCCTGGCGGCATATCTATAATTAGAAAGTCCAGTTGTCCCCATTGAGTGACAGATAAGAGTTCGATTAAAGCGTTGGAAACGTCGGCCCCACGCAATGGAGTTGCCTTATCGCCCACAAAGTAAACCAGAGACATAAACTCTAAACCTTCAATGGTTGCTGGTACAATGCCTTTGTCTTCTGTGGGCTGAACTGAGTTGGGAACGCCTAAAATGATGTGAGTTGAAGGACCAGTGAAATCTACATCGAACAAGCCGACTCGGCAGCCTTCTTTTGCCAGCGAGAGTGCCAGTGCTGTGGCGATCATGCTTTTGCCTACGCCGCCTTTTCCGCTGGAAACAGCTACAATTCGCTTTACTCCAGCTAAACGGGTGCTAATTACCTGGGGTCGTGAGTCAATCACTCATTTTTGACTCCTTTAATGTCCTCAAGCCAGACTCCGCGGCCGCTTGCGATTTCAAAGTCTGGGCTGCTACATTTGGGGCACTTAACGTAGGAGTGTGCTACTTCGGGCACGAAGTGGATGGCTTCTGCGGTGGCTTTGTCGAGTTTTTTTTGGTTGTACTGCCAAGTGGTAGCGCAGACACGGCACTTCAGGGTTGATTTGGCTTTTAGGATGCGGAATTTTGTGGTTTTAAAGATGCCATCACCCATTTGTTTGAGGGCGAAACGCAGAATTGGTGGTTCAACCTGCTGAAGCGCCCCGACTCTGATGGTGACTTCCGACACGGAACAGAGGTGCTCTTGCTCAGCGATTTGCCGTGCCGACGCGAGGATGCCTTCAGCGAGTGCCCATTCATGCATAACTTAACTTACGCGGTTTGGGCAAATAAAAGAATATTGCAGAATAAACCTTAGAATCAAGTTTAAACCGAACAGCAACCTTTTAACTAGTAAGGCTATGGTGTTTTCTTTGCAAAAACAAATCAAGGTTCTTGCTTTTGCTGGAAGCCTCCGCAGGGGCTCCTACAACAGGGCACTAGTTCAGGCAGCAGTCGAAGTTGCACCCCCAACCGTTTCGGTGGAGGTTTTCGATTTAGAGGGCATTCCATTGTACAACGCTGACTATGAGAATTCGCCGCCACAGCGAGTCGTTGAGTTTAAGAACAAAATCCGAGAAGCCGACGCACTCCTCATCGCAACCCCCGAGTACAACTTTTCAATTTCAGGTGTGCTAAAAAACGCCCTCGACTGCGCTTCGCGCCCTAAAGAGGGCAACCCACTCGAAGGCAAACCAGTGGCTATAATGAGTGCCTCCACAGGCAGGTTCGGAGGAGCCAGAGCTCAGTATCATCTGCGGCAAACTTTTGTGTTCCTAAACATGCACCCCATAAACCGCCCAGAAGTGATGCTTTCGGATGCAGCGTCCAACGTGGATACAAATGGAAAGGTAACTAACGAGTATACTCGCCAATTAATCAGGCAATTGCTTGAAGCGTTAGCGGCTTGGGTTTTCCAGCTTAAAACTAAATCACAATAGATTCGAAGCGCTTCTGTAGCTATTGTGCAAAGCCTTAAAATCTTCTGTCATCCACGTTAAGACTTGGCGAACCCACATGAAAGTCATAGCTGACCTGCACATACATGGCCGATACAGCCGCGCAACCAGCGAACAGATGAGTTTACCCGAAATCGCGAAGTACGCCAAAATCAAAGGTCTCAACCTCGTCGGCACAGGCGACTTCACCCATCCAATGTGGCTCAAAGAAATCCGCGGAACCCTCACTCCCGAACAGGACACTGAGCTGTTTAAACTCGTCAAAGGGGATTCGCCTGTTCGGTTTATGCTTCAAACCGAAGTCTGCACAATCTTCGATTATCAAGGTGAATCCAGAAAGGTTCACCACGTCATTTTAGCGCCCAGTTTGGAAATTGTAGACCAAATCAATGAGCGCCTCAAACGTTTCGGTGACTTAGCTTCCGACGGCAGACCAATACTTGACTGCTCCGCGCCCCAACTAGTAGAAGAAGTCATGGCGGTCAGTGGTGACAACATGGTTTTTCCAGCTCATGCTTGGACGCCGTGGTTTAGCATCTTTGGTGCGTTTAGCGGCTTTGACACTGTCGAGGACTGCTACCAAGATATGACCAAACACATCCACGCACTCGAAACTGGGCTCTCTTCCGATCCGCCTATGAATTGGCGGCTAAGCAAACTCGACCGTTACGCTTTGGTTTCTAACAGTGACTGTCACAGTTTCTGGCCTTGGCGCATCGGCCGAGAAGCTAACGTCTTCGACCTCCCAGACTTAACCTACGACCATGTAGTTTCCGCCATATCCGACAATGATCCCGAACGCTTCAAGTTCACCATCGAAACTGACCCTGCCTATGGCAAATACCACTGGACAGGACACCGCAACTGCAAAGTAGCCCTCTCACCGACTGAAGCCATCAAATTCGGCAACATTTGTCCCGTATGCAGGCGAAAACTCACCAAAGGCGTAGAACAAAGAGTAGAGGAACTCGCCGACCGACCCCAAGACTACAAACAGCCAAACGCCCCCGGATTCAAACATCTTCTACCGTTGTCGGAGGTCATCTGTGCCGTGTTAGGAACTGATTCGCCAGCCATACAAGCCGTCTGGAAAGTTTACAATGCTCTTGTAGAGAGGTTCGGCGACGAATACACTGTGCTGTTGGATGCGCCGTATGAAGCGATGGCTTCGGTTGTGGATGCACCGTACGCGCAGGCGGTGGTTAAGGTGCGGGATGGCACGGCTAAGGTGACGCCGGGCTACGACGGAGTGTATGGGCAGCTGGTTTTGGGTTCAGATGTGCCAGTGGTTAAGCCGAAGCCGCCCCAAACGCCGAAAGTACAGCAGCGAAGCATGAGCGACTTCTGGTAGCTTCGTGGTTCGCTCTTTTGGTGCGGGTGTCTGTCTATCTTTTGGAACAGCTTTTGGATTGAAAAAGCTTTAATGTTGTTGTGGCGCATTGTATGTGAGCGGTTGAGGCAGACAACATGCTATTCGGGCAGATGAGGCAGAATGCCTGACGGTAAAGAGGAAATCTACTCTATTATGTTCACGTCCCTTAAGCATCCAGCCCGCCGAAAAATTCTCCGAGTGCTGGCCGACAAGCCGCTGACGTTTTCAGAAATGCTTGAGTTGCTGGGGATTTCCAGCTCCAACCTGACCTATCACCTTGAAAACTTGGGTGAACTGGTCTCTAAAGATGAAAACGGCGTTTACCGTTTGTCCACTTTTGGGCAAGCCTCTGTTAACACAATGAAAGTTGTTGAAGAAGCCCCAGAGGTTCAACCTAAAAAAGGCAACCACACCACACGTAAATGGCGCCTTACCGCAGTGGCACTTCTTATTGGGATAATTGTCTGTGCAAGTGTGACTGCCGCGGAATTCGCAGTTTTGAGTCAAGCAATCAATGAACGTGATACAATAAAATCTGAATATGATCAACTGCTCTCTTGGACGAGCACAACTAACCAAGCGATTGATTTTCTCCAAAAAGTCGTCCAGTTAGACACCTCGAAATATCAAGCTACGCTGTTAAGCCGCGAAGTGGAGACAAGGAAGGATTTGGGTGGAATTAGTGAGGAGAAAATCCGTTACTCTCTAACAGGTACTGACAGTGGGGGTGCGGCAAGTAGGTTAATCGTTTCGTTTAGTTTCCGTAACTGTGACTTTTACCGATACCAACTCATAGTTGAAGAAGGGGCACCCATCTATGCTCAAGCTCAGTCGCCTTTCGTGATGGACGCGGCGAAAAACATAGTTGACCGATTAAGGGAGTATAGTACTGGCTCTTACTTGGTTAACATGAGTCAACTTATATCGCGGGCAAGCAACGCTGACAACATAGAAATCAAAGAGGGCAACATCAAATTGACTGCAACCGTTAGCGGCGGTAAAGGTGAAGTTCTAATGCAATACACCGAGAACGGTGTGGATTTTGCTGTTAAAGGTTTAGAGTTGGTTTTTGAGAATAACGTGTTGAAGCAGTTGACTGATGGGTGGAGGCTGTTTACTATCGGAAATGCTGATCTCAAGATTTCCAGCGACCGCGCTGTAACGTTAGCTAAAAACGCCCTAAAGGGCTACACATGGACTTACAACGGCATCGTCGTTTCCAGCTACCAATTCAACCCTGAACCAGCCTCAGTCGTTTTCCATCCAACAACTAAAAACGACCTTGCACTTTACCCGCAGTGGACGGTAACCTTCTACTTAGACAAGGTTTATGCAGGGAACATTTACATGCTTTCTGTTCCAGTTTGGGCTGACACTGGTGAAATTGGGCAGATAGAGCCACGTAACAGTCCTCAAACTTTTGGCAGCTAAACCAGCTTGCCTGTTCTTTTTTGCAAAGACGTTATCTGATTGAAACTTTATAACGTCGACTGCTCAATTTTTTTGGTGAACCAACTTGTACACAGCTAAACCCCTCTTGCGGAGATAACATAGATGAGTGAAGGCATAGTTGAGGAAATTTTAGGCAAATACCGCGTAGTCGCAATAGTAGGTGTATCGGACCAAATCGGCAAACCCAGCCACCGAGTAGCAGCGTACTTAAAAAAACATGGATACCGCATCATCCCCATAAACCCCAACATAAACGGGTTATTCGGAGAAAAAAGCTACAACAGCCTCGCAGACATTCCTGAACACATACAACGCACCATAGACATCGTGGATATTTTTAGGAAAAGCGAAGACGTCCCCCCGATAGTTCAGCAAACCATAAAGATGAAGGAAGCAGTTGGGCGGCCGTTTGTGGTTTGGATGCAACGCGGCATCGTAAACGAGGCGGCTGCGCAGGTGGCTCAGCAGGCGGGTTTAGTGGTGGTTATGGATAAGTGCCTTATGGAGGAGCATCTGCATCTTAGATAAGTTTAGGCGGCGCCCAGTAGAAGCGAAGCTATGGTTGCGATTATAACTATCGTTAAAGTCTCAGCTAAGGTGATTTTCCAGTTTACACGTGTCTTCTTTGAGCGGTACCGAACAAGGAATATGCCGACGATGGCACTAACCATCACAAGCGAGAAACCTATATTGTAGTAGGGCGGCAGCAGCAGGTACGTGGCGATGGGGATAATGCCTGCTATGAAGGTGGTTACTCCGCAGACGATGGCAGCGTAGAGGTTGGAGCGGTGAATTTGTTTGCTTAGCAACATGAACAGTTTCTGTACCAGTAGAAGGGATTTGTCGCGTTCTTTCTTGTCAGGTATGTCGCTTAGGCTGTAGTTCATGAGGTTCTGGAGGGTCATGATGTCGTTTAGGTCTTCGGTTATGCCGCCGAGGAGGAAGCTGGAGAAGTTGGTTATGGCTACTGCGCTCAGGGTGAGGAATGCGGCGAAGATTATGGCGGGTTGATTAGACAGAAAAGTTGAGGTTCCAGTTAAGGTTGCTATGAACGCTGACAGGATGACGACGAGGCTTGTTATAGAGCCGTCTACGAGACCTGCAACGACCTCCATGATGGGTTCCTTTTTTAGCAGGAGGCTTTCCCATTCTTTGCCGAGTTTTTGACCCTGAGGTGTAAGACGGACGTATTCCCCGCGTTCTTCTATAAGCTGCTCGCTGGACATTTCTTTGAGCGCCTTGTCGAGTTCACCCATGTCTATGCAGGCGTAACCCACGCAGACGCGGTCAAGGCGGTTTTTGAGGGTGCTTTTTTTTAGTTTAGCGCCTTTAGTAAGGTTAAGTAATACAATAACCCGAATAACATCAGGTAACTCTTGAATTTCAAACGACACTCAGTTGGCACCGTTACAAATGTCAACGAAAAATACACTGAAAGCAATTAATAACTTTTTTCACCTAACCCAAAAAATCTGATATTACAAAATATAGCTCCGGTCATACCGAAACGTCTACAGAGAAGCAAACCACGCGACGTCTCAAAGCTGACCTCCCCTCCCTTATATAAAGCCGAAAATGAAAAATGCTGCTTTAGCGGGTATAGGGTTTTTTGGGTTTACGGTTTACTGTTCTGACTGGTTCCCAGATGCACTCAGAGTATGAGCCGGGCACAATCAAAGACAGAAACGCGGCGCGCAACTCAGCCGACTCTTTAACTTCCACAAAGCCTCGCTCCCATTGCTCAGCGTCCGCTAAACTGTCAAACTTCCACATCGCAGTAAAACCGCCCACTTTGCCGCCATATTTGTGACTTAAAACCCTCATCGACTTCGCTCCGCGGAAAAGTCGAGGCTGCTTTTTCATCAACGCCACCAGCTTCTTGCCCCATTCGTTGTGCTCTTTGAGTTTGTCGGGTTTAACTACGTATGTTCTCACGATAAAAACAGTCAATTTTGTTCCCCAATCCTAATGGGTTTTGTTCCTAAAATCGGTTGCTTTTTCAATTCTAACGTAAGCAGTTTTTCTTGCTAACTTGGATTATTGGATTCTTTGTTTTGAATTGGCAAGGGCTGAGAGGACTTTTTTCGGCTCATGAATACTCCAACGGCTAAGGTGACGAGTTCAACAGCGAACAAAGAACCGACACCAACCATACCAGCCAGTTTCCCATTTGATAGCGTGGAAACAAATCCTGCTCCAAAAACAACTGAACCTAAAGCGCCAATCAAAATCAGTATGATTCCAATCAATCGTTTCTTTGTCGGTAGAAAACGGGAAAGCCCTAATCCGACAACAAGGATCACTATTGGAACAATTATAACAATCAATCCGTATGCAGCATCTGTTGACGCCATAGCCCTCTCTCCTGCCAGGCATTTAGACAGTTTAGGTTTATTAATTTTTGTAATAAGTAATTTTTAATAACCCTTTTAAGGGGTAAGCGCTAAACAAAAAACGTTGAGGAAGCATTAAGCGTTGAATCGGAAACTAACTAAACGAATCCTGCTACTTCTATGCACATTCTCATTACTGATGGGTGCAGAACCCGTTTTGGGCTGGAGCAACGGCGGCTACTCCGCAGACCCCACCCAACCCGACTATGGCACCCACGACTGGATAGCTCAACACGCACTGGACTTTTTGCCCGCAGCGGAGAAACAGTACCTAACCAGCAACCTCAACACTTACCTTTTCGGCACAGAACTACCTGACCTGCCCGCTAGCCAAGGCGGCATCGGCGACACCACCAAACACCACGTCTACTACTCAGCGACAGGCACATTAACAGACGACGCCTCCGCGCAGAGAGCAACTGCAATGTACAACCAAGCCCTAAACTACCTAAAAACCAACGACCCAGCCAACGCCGCCAAATCAGCTGGAGCCATGACCCACTACATCGCTGATTTAGCTGTCTTCGGTCACGTTATGGGTTCCTCGACGGCTTGGGGTACCGAAACGCATCACAGCGACTACGAAACCTACGTCAACACCCGAACCGACAGCTACCAAGACACCTTTAACACCTATTTGCACTACGACGGCAGCCTGACTGTTCTGTCCGCGTATGATGCAACGGTTAATTTGGCTTATAACACGGTTTTTGGCGGCTCAAACAATTTGGGCTGTGTCTGGATGGATACTCACTACGATTGGAGCAACACGACGTTTAGTGGTAGATGTGGTGAGTCGTTGAATTTGGCGGTGAATGCAGTGGCAGATGTTTTGCATACACTCTACCTTGAAGCAAACCCATCAACTTCCCCGACTGCTACTCCAACCCCAACTCCAACTCCGACAGCTACTGCAACACAGGCACCCACGCCCACGACGACAACTACACCTACCGCTACAGTCCAACCTGTCTCGCCTTCCCCGCAAGAAACACCCATAACACCAGAGTTCCCAGTTACGCAAAGCCTGATGGTGGCGTTGGCGGCTATTTTGGTGTTAGCGGTGGTTCATAAAAAGAAAACAAAAAATTAGTGGCTAAATGTGGTAGGGACTTGTTTGGGGAGTGTTATTTCGAATCTTGTGCCCTGCCCTGGTATGCCTGTTTCTTGGATAGACCAGCCGTAAGCTTCAATCATCTTCTTAACCAACTTCAAGCCTAACCCTGAACCGCCCGTGGTGAAGCTGCCTGAGAAAATTTTCGCTTTGTTTTCTGGAGCTATCCCTACTCCGTTGTCTTCGTAGATGAGTTTTATTTGTGAACCATTGGAGATGTTGTAGAGTTTTATTTGGGTAGCGTTTTTGCCGTGTTTGAGTGTGTTGTCGATGAGGTTATAGAAGAGTTGACTTAGCATCGTATCTGCAGTTACCGTTAATCCTGCGCAGTGGTTAATTACTCTTAAAGGAAGGTTGGGGAACAACGCCACCGCTTTGTTGAAGCTGTCAGCTACGTTAATGGGGGTTTGTTCTTCAACCCCTATTTTTTCGTATAAGCGACTGAACTCAAAGAGCTTATCGGATTGCTGAATAGCTGACTCTATTGCTTCCACATACTTGATTAATTCAGTGTTATCTTTCAGATGCTTCTTTAGCAGGTAAGCGTTACCTTGCGCAACTGCAAGCTTGTTCTTTACATCATGCCGCGTTAAGCTGCCGACGACCTGCAGTTTTTCGTTTAAAGCCCTCAACTTGGTGTTAGCTGCGTTCAGTTGAGCCAAGGTTTTTGAGACTTCTTGCTCTCGCTCTTGGAGAGTTTTTAGGCTCCAACTATTGTTAAGGGCAATGGCAGCGTAATCTCCAAAGGAAGCCGCCATCTTGGCGTCGCGATCAGTGAAATCCGTCGGCTTATTTGCCAAACCAATTAAGCCCACTGCTACGCCTTTGATTATCAGAGGCGCAAACATAACGTTAGACAGATGCACATGCCCATCGGGGAGATATTTTGTCCAGTCACTTGCCGAAAAGTTATTTTCATACACTGCTTTGCCTGTGCGGTAAGCTGTTTCCCTTAGACCACGGATTGGCATGGGGAGGCTTTCGTCCACAGTGCACTTTAAACCTCCTGCGTCGAGGAAGAGAACTTTGTTTTCAGAGCCATCATCCGACAAAAGAGCCACATAACCCGCGGTGGCGCCTGTGAGTTTTTTGCAGGTGTCAAAAAGTTTTCGCGCGGCCGCTTCAAAGCTTTGATTCCTCAACAAAGAACGCGCGCCTTCTAGAAGTAGTTCCCGTTCAGTAGCTGTTTTTTGGAGTTCTTCGTGTTCTTTTTTACTTTCCGTTATGTCGATGAATACTGTGGCAAATTGGTCTTTTTGGGGAGAGAAAACCGAAATTAAGAAATATTTCTGCATCGGCGGGAAATAGGTTTCAAACGCGTAGCTTTCGCCTGATTTAGCGACTTTAGCGTAAATGTCTAGGTATGGGGCGGGGTTTGTGCCGTAGAGGATGGAAGCTCTCTGTCCAACGGCTTGATTACGCTTTAAGCCTGTGATTTTTTCATACGCAGTGTTTACGTCTAAAATTTTGTAATCAACCGCGTCTCCTTTGTCATCGTATATGACTTCATGGAGGCAAACGCCTTCGGACATCTCCGAAAACAGAGATTTGTACTTCTTTTGACTGAGCGCTAACTCTTTTTCTAAAGCTCTCCGCTCAGTTATGTCACGGAAAATCAGCACCACACCCATTATGCGGCGTTTGTCGTCGAAGATGGGTGCTCCGCTGTCATCTATGGGAATTTCACTGCCATCTTTCCTTACCAGAAGAGTGTGATTAGCTAAACCGACGATGTGCCCTGTTTTAATTACTTTAGCAACAGGGTCTTCGACTGGCAGACGACTCTCTTCGTTGAGTATCCTAAACACTTCAGCCAAAGGTTTACCTAAAGCAGCTTTGTTTGACCAGCCAGTGAGTTCTTCAGCCACCTTATTCATGAACTCGATTCTGCCTTTGGCGTCGGTGGTGATGACAGCGTCGCCTATGCTTTTTACCGTGGTTGCCCACTGTTGCTCTTTGGAGCGCATTAACTCTTCAGCTTTCTTGCGTTCGGAGACATTGCGGGCTATACTCAAGATTGCCTCTTTACCGTTATACGTAATGAGACTGGAGCTTATTTCAACAGGAATTTCAACTCCAGATTTGGAGGTGTGTACGGTTTCGAAAACACGCCGCTTCTTAGCAGGCAAACTATGAATTAAGTCAGCCACCTGTTTTTTGGTTAATCTTTTATCTATACCGCCAATGCCTATCTTAAGCAACTCGTCTTTTGAGTACCCCAAAACTTCAACAGCAGCATCGTTAACTTCCAAAACGTTCCCCTGAAAATCAAGAACCCACGCTGTCTCAGTCATACCGTTAATGAGGCTCTGATACGTGTTTAAACTATCTTTAAGCAGGTCCTGCGTTTTTTTAAGCTCAGTTATATCAAAAATATAATGCGCATAGAGGGTTTCACTGTAGGGCACCCAAACGCCACGGTAAAATTTGCCGTCATATTCCACTTCAAGCATCTGAGGCGTATTAGTTTCCCAAACCTTTGGCGCCAAGCAAAACGGGCAAGGCGTATCTCGTTGGGCACAAGTGTTATAGCAGGTGCGGCCGGGAAGGGCTCCCTGGTCTTGGGCGATTTTGTTTGAGAAAACTATTTTTCGTGTGTTCTTTTCTAAAATTAAAGCAGTGCAAGGAAAATTGTCTAAGAGGATGTTGCGGAGTAATTCTTCCTCTTTTGTCCTAATTTGAGCGGTTCTCCGTGCATGTGACAAACGTATTCCGTGGGCAAGTTCGCCAAAGACGGTTTCAGGGTTGCCTTGCTTGTTGATGTAGCCATCTGCGCCCAAGTTGAGCGCTTGAATAGCCACTTCCTCTCTGCCTTTACCTGTGAAAAGTATGAAGGGGATACTGTTTTTTTGATCTTGCCGCAAAATTTTAAGGAAATCTAACCCGTTTTTGATGGGCATCTCATAGTCAGAAACTATAACATCAAAATTTTGTTTTGCAAGCAATGAGATGGCTTGGTCCACGCTTGAGGCGGGTTCTATGAGTAAATGATCGTTTATGTCAAGCAGCATCAGTTTGGAAAGGTCTAAAAACGACGAATCATCATCCACATGTAGAACTCTGATAACAGCACTGTTCCCTAACTGATTCGAATCGCCCATTACCCCGCTGTCCCTCTGGCAAGATTACGTTTGTTTAATGTATAAAAAACCTTACGGATTTAGCGTTCACAGTAGCCATTGTATGGTTTAAATTTTTTCAGGTGTGCATTACTAAAACATACATCTGTGCATTACCAATGCATACTATTGGAAATCGTAGAATTTGTGGTGCGGTTGCCGGGATTTGAACCCGGGTGGCCAGCTTGGGAAGCTGGAGTCCTACCGAGCTAGACTACAACCGCAACGTCACAGTTGGCGATATTTTGTTGTTGGTGTTGGGTAATATATTGGTTCCTAAGCAGTTCTGCTTTGATGATATAGTTTATATCTCGCCGTTTTTACTGAGTGCCTTGTGTATAGTTAAAGTACGGTACTCTGGAGGGGAAGGGATTGCGAAAAACAGTACTCATCGTTGACGACGACGCAGGCATAAGAAAAGCGTTCGCCCGTATACTCCAGAGGAACGGTTACACCGCTGATGTAGCTTCAAACGGAAAAGAAGCACTGCAAAAAGTAACCGCCAAAAAATACGATGCTGCCTTAGTTGACATTTGCCTTCCCGACCTGAACGGGTTGGAACTTCTTGATCAAATGCAGAGGGCACATCGCAACATGGTTATAATTGTTATAACGGGTAATCACATAGAATCCAAAGAAGACATAAAGGCAGACGAATACCTCCTAAAACCAGTAAACCCCGAGGACCTCATTAGACTAATCGAACAAAAAATCGCCAAAAAACAAGCAAACATAGGATTCTAAACAAAATCGTTATCAGACAGCAACCACAACTTTAGCGTGCAAGGAGCCAACAGAGATGCCCAAAAATTACACGTACACTGATGCAGGCGTCAACCGAGCACAGCGCCACGAATCCAAAAAAGCACTCGCATCCCTCAAAGAAACCTACAAACACATAGGATTCGGCGGCATCATGCGGCTACCCTACGGCAACCTCTTTCCCATCGACGATAACACTTTTCTTGATCTTGAAATCGAAGGCGTCGGCACCAAAGTTCTAATCGCTGAACTCGCCGACAAACACGACACAATCGGCGTGGACGCAGTGGCTATGGTTGTCAATGACGTAATTCGATCGGGCGCTAAACCGCTTGCACTTGCAGACAACATTCACGCAGTCGCCAGCGAACCCAAACTCGTCAACGCATGGTTAAAAGGCATCATAGCAGGCGCAGAGGAATCCCTGTGCCCAGTTGTAAACGGCGAAACAGGTGACGTTGCAGAAATCATCAGAGGCATCAAGCCCAATTCAGGGTTTGACATGGTGGTTTCATGTGTTGGCAAAGTTGAAAAGCAAAACGTAATCACGGGCGAAGGCATCAAACCCGGAGACCCCATCATCGGCTTACCCAGCAGTGGCGTCCACAGCAACGGCATCACGTTGGTACGCAAAATCCTATTCAAACAGTGGGGAGGCAAATACGAAGCCACCGACATCCCCCAAGGTTTGGAACGTGAAGTGGCGTTGGAAGTTTTGGAACCCACAAAAATTTACGTCCAACCCCTCCTAAAACTAGCCCGCGAAGTAAAAATCAAAGGCGCAGTTCACATAACCGGCGACTCCTACACCAAATTCAACAACCTCGCAAACTACTCGCCGGGAATCGGCTTCCGTTTTGACAATTTCAATCCGCACCCGATTTTTGGGTTAATTCAAAAGACCGCAGCAGAGTTAGGCTACACAATCACCGACGAAGAGATGTTTAAGACTTTTAACATGGGTTGGGGTTTTGGCATCATCGTGGACAAAACCGACATCGACAAAGCCATGAACACTCTTGAACAGGACAGCGTAAAACCGCAACGCATCGGCAAAGTCACAGACAAAGAACGCGTCGTCGAGATAAAACACGGCGAGAAACGTCTAATTTTGACGTAAAGTTTTGCATTGTTTGTGACGAAAGCGTTTAAATCCTCACAGCATAATTTACTGACTCATGAAATACGCTGCCAAAATAGAAGTCAGCCTCAAACCCGGACACAGCAACCCGGAAGGCGAAACCACCGCGCGACTCCTAATCGAACTCGGCTACAAAGTCCAAGCCGTAGACGTCAGCAAAGTATACACCGTCTTCTTAGAAGCAAAATCCTCTGCCGAGGCAAAAGCAAAAGCAGAAGAAATGAGCAAACGCCTCTTAGCTAACCCCACAAAAGACAACTATACAATCAGCGTCGTCGAACAGAAATGAGCAGCAAACTAGTTATCCAAAGAAAAAACAGTCCAGTTCTCGAGTTCGCCATAGCTAAAGCAACCAAAACACAGCTATCAGAAATCAACAGTGAACTTGCATTGGGCTTTAGCGCCGAAGAACTTGACTTAATTCAAGCTTACTTTAAAAAAGAAAAACGCAACCCCACCGACGTTGAACTCCAAACCATAAGCCAAACCTGGAGCGAACACTGCTGCCACAAAACCTTCAAAGGCAAAATAAAAATCGGCAACAAAATCATCAGCAGCCTCTTCAAAACCTACCTCGCCAAAGCCACCAAAGAAATAAACGCCCCATGGTGCTTCAGCGTTTTTGAAGACAACGCGGGCATAGTCAAATTCGAAAAAGGCTATGGCATCGCGGCAAAGGTAGAAACACACAATCATCCTTCTGCGGTGGAGCCGTTCGGCGGCGCAGCCACGGGAACTGGCGGCGTCATCCGAGATATTTTAGGCGTCTGGGCTGACCCTATCGCGTGCACCGACGTGTTGGGTTTTGGTCCACTAGATTACGATTACGCCAAACTTCCTGCAGGTGTAAAGCACCCAAAATACGTTTACATGGGCGTCACTGCAGGAATCAGCGCCTACGGAAACAACATGGGTATCCCAACGGTCAACGGCGCCATATACTTCGACGACAGCTACACAGGCAACGTCGTCGTATACTGCGGCTGCATCGGGCTACTCCCATTAAACAAGTACATTAAAAACGCTAAAGTCGGCGACTATGTAGTTTTAATAGGCGGCAAAACAGGCCGCGACGGCATCCACGGCGTCACCTTCGCCTCAGCCGAACTAACCGAAAAATCCGAAGAAATCAGCCGCCCAGCCGTTCAAATCGCCGACCCAATAGAAGAAGAAAAAGTCAAACGTGCAGTCATAGGAATACGCGACTTACAGTTAGGTGCGGCGATTACCGACATCGGCGGAGGAGGCTTATCTTCAGCAGTCGGCGAAACAGCAGAGCGGTTTGGCTGCGGCGTCTCAGTCGAACTCGCCAAAGTACCGCTGAAGTATCAGGGACTGGCGCCTTGGGAAATTTACCTCTCCGAATCACAAGAACGCATGCTGCTAGTTATTCCACCCGAGAACTTGGAGAAGGCGATGGAGGTTTTCGAGAAAGAAGACGTCATAGCTACAGCAATCGGCAAACTCATACCCGAGAGGCGTCTGCAACTCAGCTACAAAGAAGAATTGGTTGCTAACATAGACATGGAGTTCATGTTTAGCCCTTGCACGATAACCAAAACCGCATCCATCGAACCGCCTAAACGCACTGAACCTGAATTTTTCGAGCCAAAAAACCTAACCGAAACCCTCATGCAGCTACTTGCGGCACCAAACATCGCCAGCAAAGAAGCAATCATCCGAACCTACGACCACGAAGTCAAAGGCAACACAGTGCTAAAGCCCCTACAAGGTGATTACGCTGGTCCAAACGATGCAGCAGTGCTTAAACCCATTGATAACTCCATAAAGGGTTTAGCGATTAGCTGCGGCATGAACCCCAACTACGGCAAAATCGACCCATACTGGATGGCGGCATCCGCGATAGATGAAGCAATCCGAAACAACATCACAGTCGGCGGCAGAAGAATAGCTCTGTTAGACAATTTTGTCTGGGGCAACCCTGAGAAGCCAGAACGCCTCGGCGCGCTAGTAAGAGCCTGCGAAGCCTGCTATGACGTCGCCACCAACTTCCGCACACCGTTCATTTCAGGCAAGGACAGCCTCTACAACGAATCCCCACTGGGACCCGTTACCCCCACCCTACTCATCACAGCCGTCGGCGTCGTCCCCGACATAAACAAAACCATCTCAGCAGACCTCAAAGCTGCGGGCAACTTGCTCTACATAGTCGGCGACACATACCCCGAACTCGGCGGCAGCGAATACTACAAACTCAAAGGCTACCTCGGCAACTCCGTCCCCAAACTTCACGCCTCCAAAGCCAGAAAAACCTACTACAACCTCACCAAAGCCATGGGCGAAGGCATCGTCAAATCCTGCCACGACCTCTCGGAGGGCGGTTTAGCGGTGGCCGCGGCAGAGATGGCGTTTGCAAGTGGATTAGGCTTAGAAATCGACCTAAAGAAGGTGCCATGCAAAGACGTGGAACGCGACGATTTTGTGTTGTTCTCGGAGTCTAACAGTCGCTTCCTAATCGAAATCGCACCAGAAGACCAAGAACTCTTCGAGAAACTAATGGGCAAATACAGCGCCCAAATCGGCAAAGTCACCAAGCAACCGAAATTAGTGATTAAAGGCTTAAGCGGCAAAACCGTCATCGAAGCCACATTGGACAAGTTGCGGTACAGCTGGAAGAAAACCCTCAACCCACAGGAGGCATCTCAATGAAAACCGAAGACATCAAAGTCTGCGTCTTACGCGTCGGCGGAACCAACTGCGACGCAGAAACCCAGCGCGCATTCCAAGAACTCGGCGCCCAAGCAGAAACCCTCCAAGTCAGCGAACTAATCAAACGCCACAACCTCCTCGACTACGACGTGCTCGTCTTTCCAGGGGGCTTCTCGTTTGGCGACTACGTACGCAGCGGCGTCATATTTGCAAGGCATCTCTCAGCGCATTTGGGCAAAGAAATCGAGATGTTCGTCGCAGAAGGCAGACCGATCCTGGGCATATGCAACGGTTTCCAAATCATGGTTGAATACGGTTTACTGCCTGGGTTTGAGGGCATAAGCACATACCCCGAAGCCACCCTAACCACCAATGAACCTGCAGGATTCAAATGCAAATGGGTCTACCTAAAACATGAAAACCGCGGCAGATGCGCCTTCACATCCACTATACCCCAAGGCAAAACCATACGACTCCCAATCGCCCACGGCGAAGGACGCTGGCTATTTCCCAAAGAAAAAGAAGACGCACTTCTCCAGAGGCTTATCGACGAGGATATGCTGGTTTTCCGTTACTGCACCAAAGACGGCGAAGCCGCAGACGGCAAATACCCCGCTAACCCCAACGGCAGCTTCCACGACATCGCAGGCATCTGCAACAGCGAAGGCAACATCTTTGGCTTGATGCCGCATCCTGAGAGGGCGATGTATTGGTGGCAGCAACCTGACTGGACAAGCCAACAGAGCAACCTGCAGTACGGCGACGGAAAACTAATCTTTCAAAGCATCATAGACAAATTAACTAAAACCTGCTAAGCTTTTAGTTGTTGCCGCCGGTTTCTTTTGTTTCATCTTCTCCGTTTCTGTATATAGAAAAAATAGCGAGTTTTCATTTATCCATCGAATGCACTAAACTTATTAATTGAGCCCATACTGCATATGTTGAGGCTTAGATGCATGTCTCTATCAGCGAAACTAAAAACCTTCAGCAACGCACAACTCGGCGCCATCGGCTTCTACGCCTTCACAGGTTTGCTGCTTTTGGTTTTTCTGCCGCTGAGTGGCTTTCCCCCTCATCTTGCTTTCCTCGGAGTTTTAAGCCTAATCACCGCCTACAGCCAGTTTATGCGTCGGTTCTGGGGAAACTGGTTGGTTTTCGTCGTGTTTGTTACAAATTCGGGTTTTGCTCTCTACACGCTTTACGCCATAGGCTTCAGTAACCTTCTAGTTGCTTTGGCGATGGTGGTTTTTGCGTCGCTAACTTGGGTTACGACAGCTTCTTTGCTGATTAAACGGAAATTCTAAGCCTTTCCAGCTGTGCCCCTCAAAAGACGAACCAACACTTCTTGGTCTACATCCAAAAACTGTTCGTTCTCTGCGATTTCCACAAACCCGTCGGCTTCCACCAAAGCTGAAACCTCGCCGTATGTCTCAACTGGATCGGCAATTAAGCGGCATTGTTCATCAAACGCCAACTTGACCAATGAGAAGGTTCGGCTGCCTTTAGCGCTAAACAACTTTGAACCCGCAAACGCGCTAACAGTCTTCAAATCCGAAACGGGTCTGCCGCATAAACGTTGCAGAATCGAGCGGGTAAACAGTTGAAACATTATAAGTGCCGCTGATGGATTACTGGGAAACAGAAAAACAGGCTTCTCGCCAACAAAACCAATCACCGTAGTTTTGCCTGGTTTAACTGCAACTCCGTTGACTACGACTCCAGGTTTGCCCAGCGCATCAACAATTTCTGATGCGTCCACGGTTGAAGTAGCTACAACCATATCAGACGAAGCAGAGGCTGCCCGCAGAGCCCGCTCAATAGCAGCTTTGTTGTTGGGAAACACTCCGAAGTAGATGGCTTTCGCGCCGCACTCCATAACAGCCGTACATATGCTGTATGCGTTGACGTCAAAGCGTTTTCCAGTTTGGAGGGGTTTGCTGAGTTCGTTGACTTCGTCCCCGATTGAGAGGACTGCAACCATTGGATATTTTAGAACTTTAACCTGTTTGAAGCCTAACGCAGCCAAAACCCCTATTTCTGCGGCGCCTAAAACTTGCCCTTTTTTTAGTACCAAAGCGCCTTTCTGGATGTCTGAACCCTGCTTGCGAACATTCTCCCAAGCGCAAACAGGACTAAAAAGCTGCAACACATCATCTTCGCGTTCAACATCCTGCGCCGCGACAACTGCATCTGCACCCATTGGGAGAATTGCGCCAACAGAAACTTCAACCGCTTCGCCTTTAGTTAAAGCGACTTTAGGTTGCTCACCAACGGAGATGGCACCTGCAACTTTCAGGACAGTTGGGGCTTCTTCGTTTGCCTCTGTGGATTCTTGGGAGTTTAGAGCGTACCCGTTAACTGCTGAGGTGTTGAAACTCGGCAGGCCAAGCGGCGAAACAACATCTCCGCTTAGCACTCGGTTGTTGGCTTCTAAGAGCACCGCTTCCTCTTCAACTAAAAAGGCAGGTTTAAAGTTGATTTCGATGGTGCGTTTGGCTTCCTCGTAGGTTAACAGTTTTGTCATGGCGACTCACTGTAGCAGACACTGCTCTAGACGTAAAAACGTATCGAGAATTCCCCATTGTTTTTAAACAGAAAAATCCAAATCAAGACCAGAGTTGGATGACGTTGACTTCATAAATACACACAGAAGCATACAATACATGCACAGCCCCAACTATAGTGAATCCCTTCTCAATTTTAGCCCAGACTACAAAGTCAGCATAGCAAACTACTGCTTCAAGAAACTGCAGATTCCAAAGCCCAACAGTGATTAAGCTGGTTTGGTTTTTTCAGCCGCCATTTTCTTGACGAAAGTTTTGAGGTCCTCTGCCTGCCCGTGAACCACCAGTTTGCCATCCTTCTGTGGCATGATTTGCAGGTTCTGAGCTTTGGCGATTTGATGAATTTTCTCCTTCGACCACTCGCCCATCGGTTCCACACGCACCCACTTTTGGTCTCTGGGCACACCCGTCACAAACTTCTCCTCAGCCTTCACTTTACTGGGTTTAGGACAACAGGATGCATTGACTGCCTCAAGCTTCCTTAACCAATCATCAACTTTTTCTGTACCAAACACTTTTTCCCCTTCGTTAACTATGTAGGCTTCGACGTTGGCGAGGTATTCTTCGGCTTTGTGCAATGAGTCTCCGTGGCTGCCCTCAGTGCAGGCTAACTCTATTAGGGATTTGGCTGTTCGCAGGTCTTCAACCACTTTTGTGGGGATGTCTATGCCTGATTTTTTCAGCTCCAGCATCATGTCTTCAAGCAGTTTCCATGACGCCAAGTTACTACCCATTGTATGTTCCTCTGTATAGTTTAGGCGGTCTGCGAATTTAAGGATTAATCGTGAAACCGCTTTTAAAGGGGATTAGGTTCTCTAAAAACGAAATAAACACCGATAAAAATGGATTCAGTGTGAGTAACATAAAAATTCTTCCGCTGTTCATTGTTGTCGATGTTTGGGTGACTGTGTTGGTCAAGAAGCTTCATGTACCTGCCGTATTCAAAAGAGCCATAAAACAAACCTTTTCTAAGCCTGCCACAGAGATGTACCCCCAAGAGAAGCCCAAGCTGCCTGAAAAATACCGTGGCGAACCCTGCTTTGATTTTAACGCTTGCATCGGCTGCGGGTTATGCGCAAGGGATTGTCCTGCCAAAGCCCTTGAAATGGTTGCTGTTGAGGGGAAACGTCGCCCACAGATCAACCTGTCTAAATGTGTGTTTTGTTATCAATGCGCCGAAACTTGTCCAAAGAAAGCGGTTAGCACTTCATGCGTCTACGAGTTGGCAACCACTGATAAATCCAGTTTAGTTATCAAACCCAAAGCATCACGTAAGCCATAGATTTGCAGCTTAAACGTGCTTTTACATTTAATCAACTGGACGTTTGTTTAGCCTAATCAGCCAAGTTGAAATCAATAAAAGCATGAAAACTCTTAAATTATACAAGACCCCAAGAAGATGCAAGGTCTTGTCAATGTCATCGAATAATAAGCCGTTTGAAATCCAAGGTTTCGACGAAAGCGAAAAGATGTATCTTGTCAAAACAGCCAACGGCGTCGTGAAGGTACACGATACCTTTGCAGAAATGTTTCCGCTTTGGGCTGGCAGAGTCCTCATAACAGCTGCTAACGAGAAATGGGCGCAGATCGCAGCGTCTGTTACCACTGGATTTGCAACCAGCGTAATCGCTGCATCAGCGGAAGCAGCCATAGAACGCATGGTTCCCGCAAGCGAGACACCTGACAAAAGACCAGGTATACTTATTCAGATTTATAACAAAGACCGCTTTGAACTTAAACATCAACTCATGGGACGCATCGGACAATGCACCATGACCTGCCCAACCACCGCGGCTTTCAACGGACTCACAGGCAAACGTGTGTTGCTTATCGGTAGCAGTCTGCGTTATTTTGGCGATGGCTTCCAAAAGAAAACCATGGTTGGGGGACGCAAATGCTGGAAAATCCCCGTAATGGAAGGCAACTTTATAGTTGAAGACGGCTTTGGAGCTATGGAGGCAGTTGCAGGTGGCAACTTTATGGTCTTCGCTAAAACAGCCGCGGAATGCCTTGCAGCTTCAGAAGCAGCAGCCGACGCCATCCGCGCTCAAGTTCCCGACGTAATCATGCCGTTCCCTGGCGGATTATGCCGCTCTGGAAGCAAAGCAGGTTCACTAAAATACAAGCTTAAAGCCTCAACCAACCACACCTATTGCCCAACCCTGCGCTCCATAGTTCCCGACACTGTGGTTCCAGAGGGCTGCGAAAGCGTCCTAGAAATAGTCATCAACGGTTTAACGTTGGATGCCGTTAAGAAGGCCATGGCAGTTGGTGTACAAGCTGCTATTGCTTGTCCAGGTGTGATGAAGATTTCTGCAGGGAACTACGGTGGCAAGCTTGGTCCGTTCAAGGCTTACCTAAAAGAGGCCATCGGAATCCCAGAACCAGCACCTGCCGCGGCGCCGAAAGCAGCTAAAGCTTGACCCGACGTTTTTTAGTCGGAACTTTTATTTTCCCCCACATAACAAAAGTATCAGATAATTGGTTTAGTGAAGTTGTTTGAGTACCCCAAAAAGAAGCTCTCTGGAACTATTCAGACTAAGAAAAACAATCAACGAGTTAGCTAAAAAAGAAGGCAGCCACACCGAACTCATCACCATCTACGTGCCACCAGACAAACAAATCAGCGACGCACTCAACCTGCTACGTAACGAGTACGGCACAGCCAGCAACATCAAATCCAACGTCACCCGCAAAAACGTACTGGACGCCATCGTCAAAGCCCAACAGAAACTCAAACTCTTCAAGAACCCAGGCGAAAAAGGCATAGTCATCTTCACAGGCGCATTGCCACAGGAAGGCGGTGGCCCCGGAACGGAACGCATGGAAAGCTACGTGATCGTTCCGCCTGAACCGATTAGGATTTTCCTCTACCGCTGCGACAGCCGATTCCACACCGAGCATCTGCAGGAGATGCTGCGGGAGAAAGAGGCATATGGCATTTTACTTGTCGACGCAAACAATGCCACCATAGCCACGTTGCAGGGAAAACATCTCCAAATTGTTATGCAGATGTACAGTGGTGTAACTGGAAAAACCCGTGCAGGTGGGCAATCAGCCAGACGATATGAACGTTTACGGGACATGCAGCTAAACGACTACTATACACGTGTCGGTAACCACGCTAACGAAGTTTTCTTACCCATGGAAAACCTCAAAGGCATAATCCTCGGCGGTCCAGGCCCAACTAAGTATGATTTCCAAAAAGGCAACTACCTAAACTACCAACTGCAGAGCAAGATTCTCGACGTCGTGGACACCGCTTATGTGGAGGAGCAAGGCGTTAAAGAAGTTGTCGACAAAGCGCCTGAAATCATGAAAAAAGTCCGCTACATCGAAGAAAAAGAGCTCATGCAAAAGTTCCTCTACGAAGTCGGCCACGACAGTGGATTAATCACTTACGGTGAAGCCGAAGTTCGAAGACTAATGAACTCTGGCGCGGTGCGAACTGTGCTTATGTCAGAAGAAATCGACATGAAACGTGTCACCGTAAAATGCAGCGCATGCAACTACCAAGAAGAACACACCGTAAAAGGCAAAGACCTTGCAGCATTCGAGCAGGGCTTAGTTGGAAAACCATGCGGCGGCTGCAAAGCGCCCTCGATGGTGATTGTAGATAAAAAGGACATCGTAGATGACTTCGCTGACCTCGCGCAACTAACCAACACAGAAATCGAAGTAATCTCAGGGGAAACCGAAGAAGGACAGATGCTCAAAAACGCCTTCGGCGGCATCGCAGCGTTCCTCCGTTTTAAGCTACAAAACTAATCCTTTAGGACGCGCACACTTCCGTATCGAAATCGCATAAAAAAGCTGTTGCTTTGCCGCCTCCTCCTCTCCTTTATATATAGAACAAATCGGTGGCGTATTTAATCGCCTAAGAAACTGGCAAGCCTCGTTAACCCAATGATTTCCTCAAAGTTCAAACCCAACGCATCCAGCACTTGGTCAAAGGTCGCCTGCAGATATGCTACATACTTGTCCACATCAATCTCGTTGCGGCTGGCTAACTCTACGGGTTTAACGCCGGAGTTATCTTCACCTGAAGCACTGCGAGACGACGTGGGTTTGATCACTTTAACAAAGCTGATGAGGTCACCTGCTCGGAGTTCCTTGCCGCTTTTCTGCAAAATCCTCGCCGCCTTGACGTGTTGAGGTGTGGTTTTGGTGTAGCTTGCCAATTCGTCGCCTAAGACGACGTGGAAGGCGAGTTCGCTGTTGTCTTTCCATTCTCGGCGTTTGAGCGTGTTGTAGCGGTCGCGTACTATGTTGGCGATGTCTTTTTTGGCTTTCTCGAAGTCTTCAGGGTTTTTAACTTGGGCAAGCCGTGCCTTCATCTGGTTGAACGCGTCTTTGATGAATAGGGGGATATGTTTCTTTTTGCCCGTTAACCCCTTCACGTCCACTGTGCCGTCTTCGAGCACTCCGAGATAGTTCTTTTTGCGGCTGCTGAAAACGGCGTAGCGGTAGGTTTTTTCCATGTCTATACCCATGCCTAGTTCGTGTTCGGTGTAGTGGATTACGTCTTCGATCTGTTCTTTGCTGGGGTTTTTGAGGAAAACACTGTCAGTGTCGCCGTAAAGTACCTGTACGCCGACGGATTTGGCGTGGCTAAGGATTTGGGTGATGCTGTAGCGTCCGATGGCTGCAGTGGCTTCCGCGACAGGTGGGCAGTAGAGGTCAAAGCTGTCCGCGCCGAACACGCCGTAACTCGCGTTTAAAATGACTTTGAGTGCGCCCTGTGCGATGCCATACCAGCTACGTAGCTCAGGCGGGAGGGTTTTGTCTTTGGCGCGGCTCTTGTACCATCGCACACGCAAATCCCGAAGCGAACCGATAAGGAGGCTTTCGAGGGCGCGTTTTTCAGTGCAAACCCAGTGTTGTGTGTCGGGGATTGTGTGTCCTTTGCAGCCGGGGTGGTTGCAGCAGATGGATTGGTAGCCTAAATTCCAGACTTTGATGATGCTGGGGTATAGGCTTGGAAAGTCCATGACCGCGACGTTGAAGTGGACGCCGGGGGTGGGTTCGACGACGATTGCGCCTTTGTATTTTTTGCCCTTGATGACGGCGGTTGTGCTGGTTTTGCCTTTTTTGGTTAGGATGTCTTCGGCGTTGGGGATAAGCAGGTGCTTTTTGCGGTGTTCCCGCTGCATAAAGTTGCGTATCCAGCGGCTGACGCCCTGTCGGCTGACGTCTTCCATGGGCATACTGGCTATACGTGCCAACACTAGCATGAGCTTCATGGCTGAATCGTTGTCGTGGCTGGTTAGCTTGTAGGTGATTTCTGAGTCTCGGAAGCAGTAAGCGATGAGTTCGCTCTGGTCAAGGTCACCGAAATCCTTTTCCAAATGAATCTTTTGCGTGCCAATCAAGGCGCAGCCGACGTCGTCGAGGCTGACGTCTTTGTATTTGCCGCCGTAAGCGTAAATCTGCACAGAGCGGTTGAAGAAGAACTTGTAGAGGTCAATGTGGATGCCATAACGCAATAGGCAGACGCGTTTGCCGATTTCTATGGGGATGTCTTTTTTGGTGAAGCCAAGGTTGGCGGCGCGGTGCGCGAGGTATCGGAGGTCGAAGTCGTCGCCGTTAAACGTCAAGATAAAGGGGAAATCGTTTAGGACATCGAAGATTTTTCGGAGAAGTTCTTCTTCGGTTTCGCAGAACACAACCTCGATGCCTGCTGTTAGTTTAGGGTCACCTTCGATCATGCCGTCGCGTTTTAGGACGAGTACTTTTCTGTCGCCGTCGCTGCTGTAGACTGAGCAAGCCATAACGGGGCAGGTCCCTTCACGCGCGTCGGGCACACGGTTAGCCAGTGGCGAGTAGACTTCGATGTCTATGGCTGCCCTTCGAAACTGAGGCGCAGGGTACTCCAGCAGTTCAGCCCACATCTCGGCGTATTCCTGCTCCTCTTTAGTGCAGTCCTTAAAGATTTCTCGGATTTTGGCAAGGTTCTCAGCTGCCGTGTTATCTACCACGGGTTGCAGGTTGCCGTTTTTTACCTCGTAAATCATGCCTGGCAAGAGGCCGCGGTCGAAGATGTAGGATTGATAGTATTTGATTTTGGATTCCCAAATTTTGGTGTCACTGTCGTTGATTCGGGTTCCGAGGACTTTTGCGTGGTCTTCGGGGATGATGTCTCGAATGGTGCCTGTAGCTCTGCCGCCGATTGCTAAGGGGTCTTTGGCTACGATTTTGGTTACTTGAATTGGTTTGTCATTTAAGGGGTCCCATCTTTCTTCTGCTTGGAAACTGTCAAAGCCCTCATGGGTTGTGATGCGCCCGAACTTTTCCAGTTCCTGTGGCGACAAATTAGTAATGCAATACGGTAAATGCCCAGTATTATCGTACCAGAAATAGAGTTGCCCCGACACTGGCTCATAGAGCTTCACAACCGCCTTCTTCTGTCGCCCATCATACGAGGCTGAAACAAAATACGAAGGAGGAAGATTCAACGGCGCAATCGGCGGTAAAACTCGGGGTGTGCGTTCCCGCTTTTTGGGTTCAGCCGCTTCTGCCGCAACTGGGGTTTGGGGTGTGGGAGGCGCTTGGGTTTGTGGCGTCGCCGCCTTTTGGGGTGGAGTTTTGGCTGGTTTAGGGGTTCCCCAGAAACTGTCTAAGCTTTGTTGCGGCATCCTCTCTCTGAACCTTCGCTCCCACTATGATGTAACCAAACTAAAATCTTTACCGCAGCGCCGTCTCCCAAATCTTTGTTGCCAACCGAACCTGCCTGAACGCCCTTTTTAACGTTGAACAGCTTATTTTATGAGTTCAAGAATTTTGTCCCAAGATTTTTGGGCGTCTTTGGGTTTCTTGGTGCGCTGAAAATGGAAGCACTCGACGTTCAAGCCTTGGCAACTTATCAGATTCCGCTTTAAGTCATCTACAAACAGTACTCTGCCGCCTGCGGTTTTTGTGACGTAATCGACCTGTGCGCGTTTGCTGGGAAACCTGTCGCGGGTAACAACTTCTTTGATGTAGCTACTGAGCCCCTGTTGGTTGAGGTAGACTTGGATTACTTTGGCTGTCTGCATCGAAACAACGTAAACGGGCATCTGTTTTTCTTGGAGACTTTTTAGAAATTCACCGATAAACGGCACCAGTTGCGTGTTTTTGAGGGCTTCTAACTCGATGTTTTCGATTTCGGCGCTGACTTTCTGGTAGATTGGCACTCCAAAGTTGGCTTCGTAGAATGTTAGGAGGCTTTTGATGTCTTGGCCTGCGGTTTTTGAGATTTTGCGTATTACTTCGTTCCAGTCTACTTCGAGGTTAGCTATGACGCCGTCGAAGTCCAACGCAACCGCAACGATTTTTACGCTACTCGCCATGTCTGCGCCTCATGTTCAAGCATAACGCCTGCATCTAGCTGCCGCACCAGCAGGTAGTTTTCTGGGAAAAGGTTGTGGGTGGGTAAGGCTCCGTCGGTTTCGCCTTCCAAAGCCAGTTTAAGGTACTGGTAAGCTAAGTTGAGTTCGGGTTTGTTGAAGGCTTTTGCGAAGGCGTAACCCCAGAGGGGGGCGGTGGTGTGCCATTTGCCGTCTACCTCGGTGACGACGCAGTTGCCTTTGGCGTCTTCTTTTATGTCAGTCGAGTAGAAGCCGTGCGGCTCTGGGTCGAGGGCTTTGACTGAGTCCACGCCGACGCGGTCAATTTTCTCGTCTATCACGGTGCGGGCGATTGTTGGGGTGCCTGTGATGCCTGAGAGCGAGATGTGCTTAAGGAAATACTCCAATCGCTCCCTACAGTAAGACGTCACGAGTTTTCCCTTGTACCAGAGCGAATCAAACGCCAAATCTCTTCCAGACAGGAATTCTTGCGCGACAAAATCCGAAACCTTACATCTCCCCTGTAGCGTGTTAAGCTGCACCCAGTGCCGCGCCTGTTCAACGTTCTCTACCTTCAAGCCCAACCTGCCGCCTGCGCCCCGCCGCGCCCTAATCCACAGCGGACACCCAATCTCCGCAAAAGCCCTCTCGACATCGGCGAAGGTTTTGACTTCTACGGTTTTGGGCACCCGAACCCGTTTTTTGTGCAGGGCGTTGTGGATGAGGAGTTTGTCGGGCATGATGGCGACGGGTTTGGGCAGGTAGGTTTTGACGTTTTTGAATTGTGCGAGGTTTTGGGCGACGATTTGGGCTTCGCTGCTTGGGTGGGGGTGGAGGAATTCGATGTTGTGGGTTTGGATGATTTTTTGTAGGAGCGGTATGAAGGTGGGGTCGTCGTGTCGTGGTGAGTGGTAGCGGGTGTCGGCGTCGGGGAAGTTTAGGAAATGCGGGTTGTGGTCGGTGCATGCCACGAAGGGTTTCAGCTTTTTCTGCTGCTCCGCCAACCGCAAGGCGCGGATGAAGCTGATGCCACCTGAACCGCCTGCCCCAGTCACCAAAATGTTAGTCATGGCTGTGTTGCCTCTTGTACCTGATTAAAGGCTTCTTTTCCAGTTAAAAACGTTATATCCCCTCTGTCAACGAGTTGCTTGATGAGTTGGGGGTAAACTCTGCCGCCCCGCATCATGACGGCGTTGTCATGCCAAAGCAGCGTGAGGATTTCTGCACCTGCCGCATAAAGCTGGTCTACAGTTTCAACGATGAAGGGCACGATGGTTTCTTCGGTTTGCCCCATGTATGTGAAGAGGTAAGCGTCCATGAATGTAATTGGGAAAACTACGACGCCGTCGCGGGTTAGGTGCCCTGTGTTTCGGGGGTCGATGTGGTGTTTATCAAACGAGATGGATGAATCGTACTTTATGCCTGCTTTGGCGAAGTTTGGGTAGGTGTTTTCGGTGAGTTTTAGGCAGTGAATTCTGCAGCCAACAATTTGCGTTCCAGCCGCTTTCTCTATGAGCGCTTTTTCTTTGTTCACGTCTTGTTGGGTGGCGGTGTTGTTGGCGTGCAACCCCACTTCCCAACCATGCGCTAAAAGGTCGCGGATGGTTTGGCTGTACTCACCCACTTCGCAACCGTCGTCGTAGATGGGTCTGAAGAAGAAGGTTGAGCGGATGCCAAATTCCTCTTCAATCTCCCTGACCCTTGGAACACCGAAGTAGGGGTTAAAGTCTTCAGTTTGGACTTTTTGGATGATTTCTGGGGAAAACCTGTCTTGCCTTGCCAAAACGTGTGTTTTGCCGGGGCCTCTGAGTGGCCAGTCAACATCGTGGGTTAAGATGAGTTTGCGTTGACTTTTAGGCGTCGACTTCAAAGAGTGAGGGTCTCCAGTGGTTGTATTTTGGTTTGGGCTAAATAAACCTGCTCAAAACCTAAAGAAGGAGGCTCCGCTTGGGGAACCCCGCAATTTGGCTTAAAACTTGGGTTTATTCGGTGTAGAGGCCGTTTAGTGCGTCATGCACCGATTTAAGTTGTGGACCGTGTTTTTGGCGGCGGTGGCTGTCTACTTCTTTTTTGGTGTCAAAGATTTTGCCACATTCGGCACACATGTACTGTCCCGCTCGGGTTTGGGGGGTGCTTCGACGCTTAACTAGTTGACTTGAATTCATCTGTAATTCTCCTCTAAATTAGAAAAGGAAAACTTCGATAAGCTGATGTGTGCGACAAATTTTGTACACACGCCTCCCTCTGCTCCTGAACAGCCATCTTCAACTTTTCTATCGGCATGGAAAATTGATAAAGCTATGTGGCTGTTTACATGCAGTTACAGCTGCCGTTGTTGTATTGCTTATTTAGGGCGATGCCTTTGGTTGGAGTGTGAACAGAATTTGTTGCGGGAAGCTTGGACAATCGCTATAGAAACATTGAGTTGGATGGAGTTGCGCCGCTTAAACGAGCGTTCAGCGTTGGTGCGCACAACTAAGCAGCTGGGCATAAGCAACCCGCAAGCCATGCGCCTCGCATACGGGCTGGTTGTTGAGACCACACGACGCAAAAACCTAATCGACAAACTCATAAACACCGTGGTGGCGCCCAAAAAACTCGCCGAGTACAACCAAGGCATCCAAGCGTTTCTGCGGCTCTACGTTTACCAAAACCGCGTCGCCAAGAACTGGGGCAAAATCCACCTCAAAGAAGCCGAAAACATCGCCAGCTTAGGTAGAGCCATTCTAGGCTGGGAAGTCATGCGCGAAGTTGAACCCTATCTGGGTTTTCTGTTAACCCGCCAACTTGCACCCATCCTCGACGCCGCCAGCGAAACCGAGCGGATCGCGCTTGAAACCTTCCACCCCACATGGTTCGTCGAATACCTAACCAAACTCTTCGGCAAACAAGAAGCCACCGCCTTCTTCAAAGGCAGCCTAAACCCCCCACCCACATACATCCGCATCAACACCCTTGCCGCTCCAGAGGAGGAAATCGTAGCTAAACTCGACGCGGAAGGTGTAAAACTTGAAAAAGTCGAACCCCTAAAATACACCTACAAAGTTTTAGAGCTAAAAGCACCCCTCAACACGTCACCCAGCCTCAAAGCAGGCCTATTTTACGTGCAGGACAAAGCAAGCTGCTTCGCCACCCAAGCCGCCAACCCCGCCCCCAACAGCGTCGTCTTCGACATCTGCGCAGCTCCAGGAGCCAAAACCACCTTCATCGCCCAACTCATGGGCAACCAAGGCAGAATCATCTCCGTGGACTTCTCAGCCAAACGCATGCGCACCTGGCAGAAGGAGACCGCTCGGATGGGCACAAAAATCGCTGAACCCGTGGTGGCGGATGCAAGGGTTTCGGTGCCGCTGGTCGGGGAAGCTGATTTGTTGGTCTTAGATCCGCCTTGCACCAGTTCAGGCGTGTTTGCCAAGCAGCCCTCTGCAAAGTGGCGTCTCAGCCCCAAGTCGATTGCGAACATGAGCGAAATCCAGCTTCAAATGATTAACAACTGCGCCGACAAAGTCAAAGCGGGCGGCTTCCTCGCTTACTCCACCTGCAGCATCACACTCGAAGAAAACGAAGGCGTAATCGAGCAGTTCCTAAAAACCCACCCCGAATTCCGCTTAGTGGAGATTGAACCCAAAATCGGCGTCCACGGACTCAACGGCTTAACCCAATGCCAACGCCTCTACCCCCACATGCATGGCTGCAACGGCTTCTTCATAGCCAAACTACAAAAACAACAATCAACCTGACCCAAAATCGCCTAGTGTTCTCTGCGGCGACTCCTTTCTGTAGAGCGGGTAAGATACTTTGTTACCGTCTACCTGTGCCAACTCGTTTAGTTGGTGGGTTATGGTGTCGGTTTTGCTTATGATATGCAGCACCCGCACATGCCGCGCCACGAGTGCGTCGCTGATTAGGATTCGGTGGCATTTCCAAGGCAGCGCCTCCGCACACATCAGGGCAAGGCGGTTTTCCCGCGCCAACGCCACCACCTTGAGCAACGCCTCAG
>Ga0101944_10001912_pt1 | contig 37686 bp, 32 predicted proteins | sample DewCreD2012metaG_FD_75245 | JGI IMG/M metagenome (GOLD analysis project Ga0101944, IMG submission 75245) | Hot spring sediment bacterial and archeal communities from British Columbia, Canada, to study Microbial Dark Matter (Phase II) - Dewar... ... | reverse complement strand
TTGTCCTCGTGTCTTGCGATAAACTCGTGCATGGCGTTTCGGCTTCTCCTTGGGTGAATGGTCTTGCAATAACCAATCCATCCTAACGAAAGCAGAAACGCCTTCACCGTTTGGTTGCGGCTACGCCGCGCTGTGGTTTGTTTTCTCCGTGTTCTCTGTGCCCTCTGTGGTTTTCCTTCTCCGTGCCCTCCGCCTTCCTCTGTGTCCTCCCCACCCCCAGTCACAACGATTCCCAAATCTTTTTTCCTTTCCTTTTCAACCACTTGCCAACTCGCCCCTCCTTCTTCTCTTGCTCTTGTCTTGTATGTTGAAAGTGAAAGGTGCGGCTTGACGCCCTCGTGGGGGCCCGCACTGCGGACGGCGCAAGTCCTAGGCAACAGCGCCGACGCCCACAGCCACAGCCCTCACCGGATGGGGGTGAGCTCCGGTCCCTGAAGCCGGCCGCCGGGGGTGAGCAGGCGGGGGAGGCCTCCCAATTTATACAAAACACAGAGGCAACCGAAACCAGTAACCAGCGCAGCAAGGAGTCAAAAAGCAGCCAAAACAACCCAGAACAACCAACCAACCACCAACCACAACCAACAATCCCCACCAGACCGCAGAGGTTGAACTCACTCCACGCCCCGACTCTGCCCATCCATGTCATACGCTGCCAGTCTTTCGTCGCGGCATGTCCCAACTGCACCTCGAGCGTCATAAGTCCGCCGACTTACACTGCCGCCGCCTCCCGACCTTTCCCATCAGCTGCGCAAGCCCCTCTTGTAAACGAGGTCCTTGTTGAGGGGCAGCCGCTCTTGTAAAGCAAGCCTCTCTCGTGGGGCAGGCTTTCCAGCCGGCCTTGACCCCTTTTACCCGCCGCAGTTACTTCGACGCGCCCCTCTGCCGCAAGTGTCGCCGCTTGCGAGTCGGTCAATCCCCGTTCACAACTAAGGTCCTCGGATATGTCTTTTATTTTTGAAAGGTTAGAAGCGAACCCGCAGGTCTGGGCGAAAGGCTTGTGTTGAACTGAAACCGGGAAGCCCTATCGGCCAAATCGGGCCAGGCAGGCGCTCTCCCATACAAAGGAGGAACATCGTGAAGCGATACCTTTTGGGTTTACTGGTCGTGGCAGGATTGCTATCCAGCCAGACCCGAATTGACTTAGGCCGGCAGGGCAAGCGGCCCGACTTTGCCGCAATGCAGGACACAAAACCGGCGCAAGCTGCAGCCGAGTTGCCATCCACTTGTTCGGTGGGACAGCTCTTCTTTAAGATCGGCGCCGGCGGTGCACAGTCGCTCTATGCCTGCGTCTCCCAGAATCGCTGGGAGCCAACCAGCGGCTTACGAGACTGTTCGGTCGACGAAAACAACAATCTGAGTTGTCCGGGAGATCTTCTCTCCGGAGATGCTTCCAGACCCGGAGAGCTCGCCCTCTACGAGCTGCCAGCCAATGGAGGTGACTTCATCTCTTGGCTCGCACCTCAGTCCATTCCCCTAACCTACCGTCTGCGCCTGCCCGCTGCGCCGCCTGCTTCAGGGCAGGTCTTGACTTTCTCTGCACCCTCCGAAGGCGTTGCCCAGGGTTCCTGGACCACGCCGGAGGCCGGAGGCGAAACCCCTCCGCCCATCGACCCGTCCACTCTCGTGCTTGTCGACGAATTCCTGCCCACGACGGCCCTGGCCGGAGGAGGCGCCTTTGGTCAATTAGGCTGGCAGCCCGTCGGAGGCGGGGTGAACTACAAGGAATCTTCGAGCACGAACCCCTTGCCGGGCCTCGTCGAACTGACCAGCAGCGGGGGCGTCAATCAGGCCGTGGGCATTCACAGCGCGGGATATGGCTTCAGTTATCCCTGGTTCTGGAATGCCGCTCAAAGGACCGGCTGGGAATTCGAGTTCGCCTTCAAAAGCGACCCCTACTTCAGCTCTCAGCACATCACCAGAGTTGGCTTGGTGAACGCTTCCAGCCAGACCCCCAGCGACGGGATCTGGGCGGAGGTGGTCAATAACACCGGATGCACCCTGACCGGCAGCAACGCCAACTGGACCTTTGTCGCCCGCTCGGGAGGAACAGGCTCATCGCCGCTTGACAGCGGCATAATGTATGCTACAAACACATACTTCAAGATTCGGATGCGGTCCTTGACGGCAGGACATGTCTTGGTCTCCATCAGCGCCGGAGGAGCGGCTTATTCCAACGAAGTTGCCCTGCCCATCACCACAACCGGGGCTTTGGCCCCCGCCTTCCTCCTTTGGGGCTGCGACGGTCAGAACCACCGCCTTATTGTGGACCGATTCCAGGCGGTAGTGGGGAGGTAGTCGATGAGCAAATCCTCTCTCGTGGGCCTTCTCGCCAGGAGCTGGCTCTTGCTGTTGCCTTTGCTTCCTTCCTGCTCGCTAGGGCAATTCAGTGTGACTCCGGCCAAACCCGTCGTGCAGGCCGGTGAAACCATCCGATTCCAGGCCAGCGATACGGTCGTCTGGTCGCTGGCGCCCGGCAGCCAGGGCAGCATCGACCCCGATGGCACATACCATGCGCCTGTGCGAGTTCAAGCGAAGCAATCGTTGGGAGGCTGCCAGCTCCTGCCCAATAACCACATCTTCAACACCAGAATTGACCATCTGCCGGTGCATGCCAAATCGCAGCTCTGGATGGCTGCCGCCAACACCGGCTCCGTCCATTATTTGCCGGCATTTCCGCTAAATACGATCACCAGCGCCTTGGAACCGACCCAGATGGTCTTCGCCTATACCGCAGTCAACAATGGGCCGTTCCGGGTGCCGTCCATGCCGGGCCTGAAAATGGAGTCCGGGTGGTATACCCCCTACTTCTCCAACTACGACCGCCACATCGTCGCCATCGAGACCGACACTTGCATCGTGCAGGAGATGTACAACTTCTACCCGGTCGGCGCCAATACCTACAACCCTTGTCCCCAGTGCAACAGTCAGAGCGGCGTGCGATACAGCAACACAAGCTACGACCTGCCCCTGGGCGCAACCGATGCGGCGGGCTTGTTCCTGCTGCCTTTATCCCTTCACCGGGATGAAATCCTCGCCGGCGCAGTCCGGCATGCCCTTCGAGTCACCGTGCCCGCCTCCGCCGTTTCCGCACGGCACGTTTGGCCCGCCATCGCCCACGCCGGCTGGAACCAGAATGATGTCATGCCATTCGGCGCCCGGGTAAGGCTCAAATCCGACTATCAGCTCCAAACCAATAATCCCTATACCCAGGTGCTGCTGACCCAGTTGAAGCAGTACGGGATGATTATTTCGGACATCGGCGGGGCTTGGGAAATTCAGACTGCCGACACCGACCTTTACTACGACCCGCAGATCCTGGCCGCCTTCGAGGAGATCCGCGCCAACGTCACCCCCGCCTTCCTCGAGGTCGTGGACGCCTCGTCCCTGATGGTTTCCGAAGGCTCTGGGTTCACCGAGATGGACGCCGAAGTCGTGATCGCCACCCGCGTCTCCGACGGGGCAACCGTCCGCATTCCGGTCGCACTGCTGGGCGTCACCATCGGCGCGGAAACCCAATACGAGGTTTTCCAGGCAGGGGCTCCCAGTAAGCAATTGAAAGCCTGGGTGAGGGGAACCGCCAATCCGTCCATTATTTGGAGCATGTCACCCGAGGTCGGCTCCTTAACCAGCGACGGCGTCTATACCCCTCCCGCTGAAGTGTCCAACCTGGTCCAACTCACGATTACGGCAACCGCAGCCGCGGATCCCGCCGTGTTCACCACCATCCAGGTCACGATCCTTCCAGCCGGTCCGTTAAGGATCAATGCCGGCGGCCCTGCCTACACCGACTCCCAAGGGAAAAACTGGCTGCCCCATTGCTGTACCGTGTCCAAGACTTGGGACTACGGCACATCCGGCTGGTCTCCGCACCCGGACCTTGCCCTTTACAAAGATAGCGCCGTCTCCTACGCGGATCTGGATTACCGGTTCTACGTTCCCCCAGGCAACTACCGCATTCGCGCCCGCTTCGGCGAGGCTTCGTACTCCTCTCCCGGCGTTCGCGTGATGCACTTGGAGTCCCAGGGCCTGTTGATCTACCGCGACGTCGACATCTATGCCCAGGTCGGCTTCAAAACTGCTGTCGATTTCGAATTGCCCGCCGTCGTCGGCCCGGACGGTTTCCTGCGTTTCGTCGTCCGGCACGTGCGCGGCGAGCAGACCATGCTCGCAGCCCTGGAAATCGAGCCGGATGAAGGCCGGCCATTCTTGGCCGTGACCCCATCAAACGGCGGCGAGGTCCGCATCCTCCAGCAAAAACAGTTCTACGCGGTCCTTTGGTACTTGGCCGATCAACGGGTCACCTGGAGCCTTTCACCTCCGGTTGGCAGCATTGACTCCCAAGGACTGTATGCCGCGCCGTCGCTGCCGCCTCCTGAAGACGTCGTCGTCACCATTCGGGCTACGAGTGTCGCCGATCCGTCGCTTACCGCCGCTGCGTCCATCACGGTGAAGGCCGGCGTCCCGGCTATCCGCGTCAATTGCGGCGGCAGCCAATTCCTCGACGCCACAGGCGCCGAGTGGTCTGGAGATTACGGTTACTCCGGCGGCGTAACCTACGGAGAAACCGTGCCCATCGCGGACACGACTCCTGACATGCTCCCGCTGTACAGAACCTCCCGCTACGTCTACCAGGGCGAGCGTTTCTCTTATTCCTTCAAGACCCCCAACGGGCTCTATCGCCTTCGGCTGAAATGGGCCGAATACCGGAATACTTCTCAGGGCAACCTGATGCGGGTGGTTGCGAACGGCCAAACCCTGCTCATCGACTTTGATCCGGTGAGCGCGGCGGGCGGGGTCCAAAGGGCTGTGGACCGCAGTTTCGAAGTACGGGTGACCAACGGCGTGCTGCGCATCGAATTCATTGGCTCTCCCAGCTCCGGCTACGTCAGCGCCACCATCAATGGGATTGAGGCGGTGCCCCTTACCATTGACGGCATGGCCCCCGATTCTTGGAACCGCCGGATCTCTGGCGGTGGAAGAATCAGCGGGCCCGTGCGGTAAGGAGGCGTGCCCTCGCCTTCGGCGCTTCACGGGACGTCCCTCTGTTTCGAGAGGACAACGTGCATCCAGATGGGGCGGGCGCGCACAAAAGCGCGTTGCGCCCGCTCCAACCCCGCCGCAACCCCGGCCAGAACGCGTTGGAACCCGGAGATCCGCCCGGCGGGCTTGAGAACCGATCCGCAATACATGCAAGGCTCCTGCTGATCGTAAGTGCCATACGGGTTCCCTGCAAGGTCCATCAGGAAAGCGGAAACGGGGTTGGTCACCTCGCGCGTGGCCCCCACGAATGAGGTGCAGGTCAAAGTCAAGCCAGGAAACAGAGACAACAAGCGGCGCTGGTCAAAGCGATGAAGGTGACCATAGGGTGGAGTCCTCTTTCCGCACGCCGGACACTTCGTTCGTCCAACCCGCAGGTCCTGCCAGTATGGCGTCCCGATGATCACCTCATGCCGGGCTACGCGGGCAATTTCTGCGGCCGCGGCGGAAACGGCGGGGATGTGCTCCATCACTTCCGCACACAACACACAGTCGAAGGCATCGTCCCGGAAAGGCAGCCTCGTGGCGTCACCGGCAATCGGGCGCACTTGAGGATGCAGCACCGGCGGAGCCTTCAGATCCAGAGCCACCACCAGTGGGAAAACATCAGCCGCCAAGGTTGCGATCTTCCCATCTCGCGTTCCCACGTCCAACAGAGAAGCCCTGCCTCTGGGCAGAATCCGCATGAGGTCCTCGATCCTGAGGCGTTGTATGTCCGGCACAGGTGTCACGTTTGGGGCCTCCTTAGGACAACGATCCTCGAGCGGGATCTGTCCCAAACTTACGCCGGACTTCCTGCAACAATGAGGTCAGCGCCGCCTTCTCATCGGGGCCCACAAAACCCGAAATCAATAATAGCAGCGGAAAGGCCAGCGTGATCATCACGGCGGTTGCCCAGCTCTGCCAGCTCTTCGCCGGCTGGATCCAAAGACTCAGCGCCGCCAGCGGCGCCGCCGTCAACGCCAGGTGAATCAACCGCGAATGCTCCAATGGGAACGGGCGGCGCCGGACCGAGACCCACCGCGCCGCCGCCGTGAGCACAACGAAAGCCGCCAGCGTCGAAGCGACCGCACCCCATAACTTGAAGCTGGGAATCAAAAAGGCATATCCCAGTGTGCACACAGCCGCGCCAATCCAAACCAGCGCCGCGTCGGTTCCGGTTGCGGCGTCTAGATACAGGGTGAAGCGAAAGTAGTCGGCTTCCACTCGCAGCACGTAAGCGAGAACGATCCAGGGCACATATTGGACGGCCGCCGCATACGGCGGCGCCGCCATCAAAGCCACCACCGGCGGAGTAAAGCTCACGATCGCCAGCCCGCCCCAGACTACGGCCGCCATCAAATACGTGTTCACTCGCGCAAAAACCTGCGGGCCCTCCGGGCTCCGCAATATCTGGTATCCCTGCGCGCCCCAGTACGTGCCGAAGGCAAGCTGAATCTGGCTGACCAGCATGCCCAGCTTGTACGCTAAGGCGTAAATCCCGATCTCGCCTAGGCTGGCGTAGCGCTGGAGGAAGAACCGGTCGCCGAAATGAATCAGAAACAGGCCGATGCCCGCAATGCCGAGCGGAACTGCGAACCGTAGTGTCTTAAGAAACACCGCCGCGCAAAAACCAATCCCCGAACTCCACACGGACGCCGCCGTAAGCGCCCCGGCCAGCAGGACGGTAGCCGTCAGATTGCTGTACAGAACCCCATCCACCTTCATTCCCAAAAAAACCACCAAATAAATCGTCAATGCCAGCGTGAGGCAAAGCCGCACCAGGGACGCTGTCACGTAAAGCACGGGCCGGTCCATGGCGCGCAGGCGGGCGAATCCCACTTCCACCGGGATGCCTAGGCCGAAGCTCAAAAACACGATCTGAAAGTAGCGCGCATACGAAGGATCTTGAAACACTAGACGGCTGATGAAAGGCGCCAGCAGCCATCCGCAGGCCGCGCCGCCCATCCCAATCAGCCAGGCCCCCAAAGTGACCGTGCTCAGCACCCGCCGCTTCTGCGCGGCACTCTCCGCCAGGCTGTAATGGTAGTAGAGAGCGTCCGCAAATCTCCCGCCAAGCAGAAGCCCGACGACGAACAGCGTCGTATCCAGGAGCTCCAGGGTGCCGTAATCGGATGTCGCCAGGTAACGCGTGTAGACCGGAAGCAAGGCGAAACTGGCAAACCGCGCCGTCACGATCCCGGCGCCGTAAACCGCAGAGGATTGGACGATCCTTCGATACGCAAAAGAACTCACGCTGTCCTTGGCCGGTCACCCCGGCTGCAAATGGCAGTGTAATCGGCCCGGCTGCGGCCAGGCAACCCGCAGGTCCGCTCCCAACCCCCACCTTCCAGTACAATTACGTTTCGGGCAACGCCGCGCTGATGCGGGCTCAACCAGACAGGCAAGGTGAACGCGATCCGAATCCTGACTCTGTTGGAGGCTACAACAGTCTCCGGTTCCGCCAAACCCGTCCTGGCCTTCGCCCGCCAGGCGCAGCGAGCTCCCTCCGAGCTGCCGCGGGCGGATCTCACGGTGGCTCTCTTTCACCGCCAGGGCCAGCCGGAGGAAAATAGCTTCACCGCAGCTGCCCGCCAGGCAGGCCTCCCGCTGGAATTCATCCGCGAGCGCGGAAGATTCGACGTTGCAGTCCTGCGCCAGCTTAAGGAGATGGTGGAAAGGCTCCGCCCGGACGTCCTCTGGACCAACGCCGTGAAGTCTCATTTCTTAGCGCGTGCCGCCGGTCTGCACCGCAAAGCCCGCTGGCTCGCCTTCCATCACGGCTACACGGCGACGGACCTGAAAATGCGCCTCTACAACCAGCTCGACCGCTGGTCGCTCCGCGCAGCCGACCGCGTGGTGACCGTGTGCCGCCCCTTCGCTCAAGAACTCGAGCGGCGGGGCATCCCCTCTGCCCGGATCCGGATCCAGCACATGCCGGTGAGCCCCTTGGCGCCCAGCTCGGACCAAGCGCTGGAATTGCGCCGCCGTCTGGGCATCGCCGCGGGCGAGCGCGTCGTGTTGACCGTCGGCCGCCTTTCTCTGGAAAAGGGACACGCCGATGCGCTTCGCGTCTTCCGCCTGTTGCGGGACCGCATGCCGGCCCAGCCTCTCCGGTTGCTGATCGTCGGAGATGGCCCGGAGCGCCGCCGCTTGGGAGCTTTGGCGGACCGGCTTGGACTGGCCCAGAGCGTGATCTTTGCCGGCCATCAGGATCAGATCGCGGCGTTCTACGCGGCTGCTAATGTGTTCCTGCTGACCTCCCACAGCGAAGGCTCGCCCAATGCCTTGCTGGAGGCCATGAGCGCGGGCCTGCCCGTGGTGGCCACGCGCGTGGGCGGCGTGCCGGAGTTGGCCGAGAACGGCGAGGAGGCTCTTCTGGAGGACCGCGGGGACCACGAGGCGCTAGCGGACGCCGTGCTCCGTGTGTTCACAGAACCGGATCTGCGCAGCCGGTTGATCGAAAACGGGCGGCGCAAAGCAGCCGGCCACTCGCCGGAGTGGTTCTACCGGTCGATGATGCGAATCATCTCGGAGACACTGGAACACTGAGGGGTGCGCGTGAAGCCTGTACCAGTCCTCCTGGCTGTACGTGAACTGAACTGCGGCGGCATCGAACGGGACGTCGCCAAGATTGCCCTGAGCCTGGACCGGACGCGTTTTGTCCCGCATGTGGCGACATACTCCGCACGCGGGCTGCGCTACGAGGAACTGCACGCCGCCGACATCCCCGTCCTTGAGTTGCCCGTGTGTTCGCTAGCCTCCTGGAGCGCCGTGAAAGCCGCGCTCAAAGCGGCTCAATACATTCGCCGGCACGGCATCCGCCTCGTCCACGCCTGGGATCCCACGGCCGTTTTCTTAGTCCCGCTCGCCAGGCTGCTGCGGGTGCCGGCCGTTCTGGCCAGCCAGCTCGGCCACCGCAGCCTGTCCGACCCCCGCACCAGGAAAGAACTGCGGGTTGTGGACCGCATGGTGGATGCGGTCGTGGTGAACTGCGAGGCCATGCGACGCCACATGGTGGAGGACGAGGGAGTCCCCTCCGAGCGGATCCGGCTCTGCTACAACGGCGTTGACCTCGCCCAGTTTTCGCCAGGGCCCAAACCCGATCGCGAATTCCTCAAAGGCGCTTCGATGACGATTGGCACAGTCGCGGTCCTGCGGCCGGAGAAGGCCCTGGAGGTTCTGATCGAGGCCTTTGCCAAGCTCCGGTCCTTGCAGTCAGGCCTGAGGCTCATCATTGTGGGGGATGGCCCGGAGCTCGGCCGGCTGCAAGCGCACAGCCGGCGGCTTGGCCTGGAAGGTGATTGCCTGTTTCTACCTCCCACTCGCGATGTGCCCTCGCTATTGCGCGCCCTGGATATTTTTGTGCTCTGTTCCCGCTCGGAGGCCTTTTCCAACGCCTTACTGGAAGCCATGGCCTGCGGGTGCTGCGCGGTCGGAACCGAAGTGGGCGGAACCCCCGAGCTGATCGGACGCAACGAGAGAGGCCTGCTGTGCCGCCCCGATGATCCCGACGACCTCGCCGCCAAACTGGCCGTGCTGATCCAGGATGAGGCGCTGCGTCGCCGGCTCGCTGCGGAGGCGGCCCGGTGCGCGCGCGAACACTTCAGTGTGCAGGCCGCCGCGGAACGGATTAGCGGGATCTACGAAGAGCTCCTGTGCAGATCCCGCGCTGGATGGCATTGAGGCGCGCCGCCCTGCGCCTTGCCCCAGCAAACCACGCGGCGCGCTTCGCACCTTCTTGTAACGCCCGGCGCCGCCGGCCCGGACGCAGGGCGTAGCGGATGCCCGAAAGTGCATCTACGAATTCGCCGCCGCCAAAGGATGCCTCCTGCCAAACCCCCGCATTCCGCACGCCCACGCTTCGAAATCCAGAGAGGCAACCCGGCTGTCGTCTAGAACTCTTGGCAGCAGCAGCCGGTGCGACCGGGGCCCGGCTGCGCCCAGCTCACAGGTCACTGCGCTCTCGATGCCGGCCTCAGACAGCCACGGCAGAAACTCGGCCGCATGGACCCCGCTCGGGTAGCAGAAGTGCGCCGCCCTGCGGCCCGTCATCTCCCGGATCCGCTCCCGGTTGTCCTCGATCTCCCGGAGGAAATGCTGCCGGTCCAACGGGACACGGTGGCGGTGGGTGTGGAGCTGGATATCGATGCCAGCCCGGCTCAACTCCGAGACTTCCTCGGGCGCAAGGATTTGCAGCAAGCGGCGCTTCAGAGTGCCGGCGTAGTCCACCCCCAACACCGCGGCTAGCCCCGCGGCAACTTCATTGCGTTCTGCCGTGCTCATCTGCCGCTGCTCACAGTATTCCAACAAGGCCCTCACCGAGGCCTGCTGCTCCTGGTCATTGGACGAACGCAGCCGCAACGGAATCCCAAGCGGATGCAAATCGGCCTCGGCCGCGCCGGATTTCCAAAGGACATAACTGACCGCCAGGTTGAACACCGGCACACGGTGCAAACAATAGTGCGTCGTCAAGTATAAGGTCGCCGGATAGCGGAACTCCCGCAAAATGGGTGCCGCCTCCGCGCCGAAGTCTACAAAACCGTCGTCAAAGGTGATCACCACGCTGCGGGGTGGCAAAGACCTGGACGTGAGCCGCTCCAGCGCCTCTTCCAGCGGCAGGACGTTCGCCTCCCAGCGTCTCAGCAGTTCCATCCTCTGCCGGAGCTGCGCGGCCGTGATATAAAGGCCCGGGTTCCATTCATGCTCATCAGCCAGCGAAATGCCATGGAAACCTAGGATCAGCAGCCGCTGCCGGTAGCGTAGCGAGCCGGCAGCCAGGTGAAAAGCGCCGGTCGCCCGCAACACGGCGAGCCCGCACTCCTTAACTGCCCGCCTCAGTACGCTCAACGGAGCCATCCCGCGCCGGAAGCGCGCCTCCCTGACCATCCTAAAACGAACCAAAGCGGCCGCGGCCCTTCGTGACGTCTGCGGTCCGAAGACGGTCCTTCGCTTCCGGCAGCTCGCGCCGCCCGCCAGTGGGCGGCAAGCGGCAGCGGCTGGACCGGCTTTACAAGCATTTCGAGTGCGGCCATCAGGCTAAGCGTCCGTCCGGCAATTGCTGGATCCATCCGTCCAGGATTGCGGCTTGCCGCCGCGCGTCGAACTGCTCCTCGAACCAGGCGGATGGCCGCGCCCCCGCGGCAGGCATTTGAAAAAAGGACCCGATCGCCTCATCCATCTCCCTGGCCTCCGAGCCTGCATAAGCGCACACAAACGGTATGCCGCTCTTCGCCATCACCGCTTCGGTCTCGGAGCCGGGCGGCACGTGCGCGAGAATCGGCCGGCCGATTTGGAGATACTCGAAGAGCTTCGCCGGCACTTGAATCGCCGTGTGCGGCTGAATCAGCAGGAGTCCGTCCGAGGTTTGTGCAATCCTCAGAGCTTCGGACTTTGGCAGAAGGCCGGGCCTCAGTTCGAGCCAGCCCTGCTCGACGGCCTTGTTGAGCAGCGGCTCGGCGGGGAGCATTCCGGCTTCCATCGGACCGGCAAGAAGAACCCTGTGTTTGCGCGGATCCAGCCGGCCCGCCTGAACCAAACGTCCGATGGACTCCAGGAGCGTCACGGCTGAGCGCCCCGCGTAAAGTTCGCCCACGTGAGAGAACAAGCGGTAAGGACGCGGCGGCAATGGCAAGGGTTGGATCCGCTCTTCCGGATCGAATCCGTTCCAAATCGTTTGGACCTTGCCGGCCGACTCTGGGCGCCGGCGGCGGAACTGCTCCGCTGCCGCGTCCGTGTTCGCCACGATCAGCGCTGCGTCTTTCGCGAAGACTCGTTCCGGCCACAAAGCGGCCCGCCGCTGCAACGGGTTGAGGCTCTCCCAGAGTCCGGGTGTGCACGTCATCGGATCCCGGAAATCAGCAATCCAGGGCAGCCGCGCCGCTCGCGCCAGCCGCCAGCCGGCCAAGTGAGCCCCGAGCGGGGGAAAGGTCGAGAAAACGCATGTCCGGCTTGTCGATCTGCTCTTGAGAAAAGCCAGCGCAGCCTCGGCCGTTCGCGCGGCCCAACAAATCCCGACCGCACCCGGCCAGAGCGTCTTTCGCAACGCCCTTTCCATCTGCCACCCGGCGGTCTGCCGCTTGCCGCCCGGAAACGGATCCCGGATGCGGAACATCTGAAATGGCCCCCTCTGAGACTCCTCGCACGCGGTAAAAACGGCCACTTCGTAGCCGAGCCGGGTCAGATACTTGGCGAAGCGATAGGGCCGCATGCTGCCGGCGCTGGGATCCGGCGGGAAGTGGTAAGCCACCATCAGCATCAGACGCTCAGACATCCCGCGTCCTTTTCTGCGGCTCCACAAAAAAGCGGCGCAGGGCTTGCCGGCACCGTTCCGCCGCATGTCCGTCCCAAAGCGGCGGAAGCTCGCCCCGCTTCGGATTGGCTTTGGTCTGCTCCCAAGCGGCCAGGATGCTCTCTCTGCTTGTTCCCGCCAAACGGTTCGTGCCGCGTTCGACCGTCACCGGCCGTTCGGTGTTCTCTCTGAGGGTCAAGCATGGAACCCCGAGAGCCGTGCTCTCCTCTTGAATGCCGCCCGAATCCGTCAGCACGAACTTGCAAGTAGCCTCCAGACACAGAAAATCCAGGTAGCCGAGGGGCTCGCAGAGATGAAGCCTCTCGGGCAGCGGGGCTCGCTCGGCTTCCAGCCTGGCTCTGCTCCTGGGGTGCACCGGCCAGTAGAGCGGAACTTCAGAGGAGATCTCCGCCAGCGCCGCCAGGATCTCGCTCCGCCGGCCCTCGTTGTCCACATTCGCCGGCCGGTGCAGCGTCACGAGTCCGAACTCGCCGTCAATCCCCAGCCGGGTGCGGATGTCCGATTGCAGCGCCCGATCGAGGTGCTTGCGCAGAGAGTCAATCATCACATTGCCGACAAGCTCGATCCGTTCTTCCGGCACGCCCTCGCGCAAGAGATTGCGCACGCCGCTCTCTTCCGAAACCAGCAGCACATCCGAAATCGCGTCGGTGACGATCCGGTTGATCTCCTCCGGCATCGTGCGGTCGAAGCTGCGAAGTCCCGCTTCCAGGTGAACCACGGCGAGGCCCATCTTCTTCGCCGTTAATGCGCCCGCCAGCGTCGAGTTCACGTCGCCGGCGACAACCACGCCGTCCGGCTGCTCCTGCTCCAACACGGGTTCCAACCGCTCCATCACCGCCGCCGTCTGCCGCGCGTGCGAGCCGCTTCCCACCGCCAAATGGTAGTCCGGTTCCGGCAGCCCAAGTTCCTCAAAAAAGCGGCTGGACATGTTCTCGTCGTAATGCTGTCCCGTATGCACCAGCCGCACCGCAAAGGCCGCATCCTGCCGCAGAGCTTCTATCAGCGGCGCAATCTTCATAAAGTTCGGGCGGGCCCCGGCAATACAAACGAGACGCACCAGCATAAGACATCTATTGGAGCACACCGCCCCGAAACTGGTCGGAGGCCGTACCACCTCCCCAACCACGATTGCGGCCCTTGAGACCACCGGCGGAACTACTCGGCGGGCGGCCGGGGTCTGTCTCCCGTCGCCTTTCTGTGGGCGTGCCTGGCAGCCATTGGCCCGGTCCTTAGCTCCGGACAAGGGATGGTTCGCAAGGCAGAAACGCCGCCGCAGTAGCGGCAGCGCTGGCATTCACCAACTGCGCCTGTAAAGCCGGCGGCCGGACGAGGCAGGACCGGACGTGCGGCGGGATGCTGGAAAAGATTACTTGGATCCGATGAACCGGTCCTGCCGAGGTGTACGCTGATGCTCGACCCATCGCTGCGCACCTGTAGAATAAGACCAGCGCATGCTGCTGGTGAGCAATCTGGCCAGACTCCCGCAAAACTGGGTTTCCAAGGGAGGCGTGTGCGGGCGGAGCATCCGTTGCGCTTCTGTTGTCTGCTTCCTCCGGTACTGCTTCCGGCGCGACAGTGTGTTTGTGATCAATTGCGACCCGGCGCTGTTGCTCAAGCTCTGCGCTTTGTTCGCCATCTTCCCCTTTTTCCAAAGGCCGCTAGTGGCCGTGGACTTGGTTCTGCGGGAGCCGAGGGGCTGGACCGGCCGGCTGCGCGCAGCCGCCAAGCGAATGCTGCTAAGGCGCGTGGACCATTTCATTCATCATTTCAAGGACCTGGAAGGCTACCAGCAAGTCTATGGGATCGGACCGGAACGTAGTTCCTTTGTGTTTTTCAAACCGAACATCCGCTATGAACAGGAAGCCGGACCGGTTCCGGAGGGGGATTATGTGCTGTGCTTTGGCCGGTCGTTGAGGGATTTCGACACCTTTTTCGCGGCGATGGAAACACTGCCGTACCCCGCGGCCATTCCAAAACCCGACTTCCGCGCGCTTGCTGAGCACGGGGCGAGATTCAGCAGGGATTTGGACAGCCTCCCGGCCAATGTGCAGCTTCTGCCCGATGATGGCAGCGAGCAATCCCAGGTGCGCTGCCTTCTCGGCGCGAGGCTGGTTGTACTGCCAGTCCTAAAGACCAAGATGCCTTCCGGGGCCAGTACCGCATTGAACTCCATGCTGCTGGGCAAGTGCGTGATCGGTTCCGAGGCGCCGGGCATATCGGACGTCTTTGAAGATGAAGTGCTTACGGTGCCCCCCGAGGACCCCCAAGCTTTAGCGGCCGCCATTGACCGCGCCTGGAAAGACGATGAACTCCGCCACAGGATCAGCGAGGCGGGCAGACGGCTCGCCCTGAGCTTGGGCGGGGAACCAGAATTGTACCAGCGGATCATCGAGGACGTGGTTGTGTGGCTCACGGACGCCAACGCCCCATGCCTACCGTGACCCGGCGCCGGCGTTCACGGTGGGTCTAAAGCCCCTTTCTTGGACAGGCGCAGCCATTCCTGTTGGTGCAGGTCGGCCAGGCTTCGCCCGAGAGTCTCCCAGTCGTAGCGGACGGACACGAACTGCTGGGCGGCGCCCGACAGTGCGCGCGCCATCTCTCGGGACGACAAAACGCGATCGATGGCTCGTGCTATCTCATCGGCTTTGTCCGCCAAGAGGTAATGCCTGTTCGGTTCGGCCTCAAGTCCCTCCGCTCCCAGGCGCGTGGAAACCACCGGAACTCCAGCCGCCATCGCTTCTAAGACCTTCAATCTCGAACCGCCGCCCACACGCAGTGGCACTACCGCCACCTCTGCCCCGCGGTAGAAAGGCCTTGTGTCTTCTACTTCCCCTGTCACCATCACCCGCGCCGAGGCCAGCGCCCTGACTTCCGGGGCCGGATTCCGCCCCACGATGACAAAGTCCAGATCGGGGTGCTTCGCCTCCAACTCTGGCCAGACCCGCTGGCAGAACCACCGAACGCCATCAATGTTGGCAAAGTAGTCCATCGAACCTACAAACAACAACCTCCTTCGGGTTATCCGCGGCTCGCCGCCGGCTGCGCTCAAGTTGGCTTCGCAAACCTCCGAATAGTGACGGACATCCACCCCGTTGGGGACACAATGAACTTGCGCCCCCGGGCAGCGCTCCACGAGCGCCTGCCGGTCGTTCTCACTCACCGTCACATGCGCCCCGCACACTTCCAGCAGCCGGTTCTCCAGCTTCTCCAAAAGCCTTGCCGTCCGTAACGCGAAAAGCCGGTGAGCCAGAGAAGGCGCGCTCCGGGCGTAGCGCCGCATGAGCACCGATTCGATGTTGTGCCAGTCCATCAACACCGCAGGCCGCCCCGGCGCCCGCAGCACCAGCGGGAGATAAGCCGCCAAAGGAGACCCCACGATATGCACCGCATCGAACCGGCGCTCCTCCAACAGGCGTTCCAATTGCTTCGCCGCCTCCCTCGAATAGCAGTTCCACGCCGTCACCGGCCAGGGACCGGTCAGCCCGCGCAACAATTTCCCGGGGCTGTAAGTGCGTCCCCGGGAGGCCGTAACGATGCGCACGAAGCCAGTATCGGGCGCGCCCGTTTCCGCTGGATCGTTCGGGTGCAACAGCTCCAGGAATGTGACCTCGTGATGCTTCGCCAGCGCGCGGGCCAAATAGAAGTCACGCACCCGCGCCCCCGTCGTCAGCGGCCACAGTTGATGCGGCGCAAAGAAAAGAATCCTCATGGCACGAATCGCAAGCGCGGCCCGCCAGGCCGCATCGCTGCGCCGGACACGATTATACTGAGAATACTCCTGGATGCCGAACCACCCTACTTCAGTCCCGCCCTTCGCTGCTGGGCCCCCGAATCGGATTCCGCCCGCTGCTGCCGCCGGGCCAAGCCCCTTGGTCCCCGCAGGCGCGGCCTTACAAGAAGAGGACATTCACAACCCGCTGCGCCGCCTCGGCTTCTTTTTTGCGCTGGCCTTTGTCTTCGTCCGCTTTACCACGCTGCACGAAGTTCTCACCGTTAAGCTCGGCTTCAATCCCTTCCTGCTGTACTGGGTCGGCGGGCCCGCCATCCTCTTTCTCATCCTCACCGGTGGCCTCCAGCGTTCCTGGTACTGGACGCCAGTCCGTTTCTGGCTCCTGTACCTGGCTTGGATCTACGCCGCCATTCCCACCAGCACTTGGCGCTCTGATTCACTCCGGCTGGTCTTTACCTATTCACGCACAGAACTGGTGGTCCTTTTCCTGATCGCCGGACTGGTGCTCACCTGGCAGGAATGCTGGCGGACGCTTCGCTGGCTGGCTCTGGCCGCTTTCGTTCTTGTGTTGCTGGGCCACTTCTTCTCCGAACAACTGAGCCCGGAGGACCCGCGCCTTCAACTGGTTGCCGGCACCATGTCCAACTCCAATGACTACGCCGCCCTCATGGTGATCATCCTGCCTTTCGTCACCTTGTTCGTGATTGCCCCGGGCGTTGCCGTCCTCACCCGCCTGGCCGCGGCTCTGGTTTTCATTTATGGACTGTATCTGATCCTGGCGACCGGTTCCCGTGGCGCGTTAGTCGCACTGGTCGTGACGGCCATCTATGCCCTCTTCCGCTTGCCGCTCGCCGCCAAGATTGCCGGGCTTCTCTTGCTATCGGTCCTTGCGGTGCTTCTCTGGTCCTTCTTGCCCGACCGGATCACCACCCGGCTCCGCACCATTAGCGCCACCAATGAAGACGTCGACATGACCGCAGCCGATTCCGCCTCCGCACGCCTCTATCTGCTTCGCCAAAGCATCCGCTTCACCCTCGAGCGTCCCTTGTTTGGCGTCGGCCCCGGCCAGTTCGCAAACTTCGAAGGCTCCATTGCGCGCCAGGAAGGCGAACGCGGAAGCTGGCACGACACACACAACGCCTATACACAAGTCTCCAGCGAGGCCGGAATTCCCGCCTTCATCTTCTACGTGGGCGCCATTTTGTCCACCGGCCGCCTGCTGAGCCGTGTCTACAAGAGGGCGCGAAGCCAGCCGCCCACCCTTGAGAACCGCCGGATCGCCGCCGCCTGTCTTTGCGTCATGCTGGCGTTTGTCGGCTTCGCGACCTCCGTCATGTTCCTTTCCCTCGCCTATCGTTTTTATCTGCCGGCCCTGTCCGGCCTGGCCATCGCTATAGCCCGCGCAACGGACCACCTCTGGTCCACACCGCCGCCGGCTTCCTGACGCAACGCCTCTCCGCAGAACCCTGACCGGACACCGAACTGCGCAAGCCGTGTCCTACTCCAGCAACACGGCCCTGGGCGGCGGCAGCGCCTCGCTGTGCCAAATCACCACCGGCGGCAGCGCGCGCGGATCTTCCTTCAAGAGCTGCTTCTTGACCGCGGGATACCAGTTGAGATTCCCATTCACAAAAAGCACTTCGCCCAAGCCCGGCCGCCAGGGCCCGCTTCCCAGAGGGCACACCTCGATGCCGTAAGGCTCAAACAGCTTGTCCAAGCAAAAAACCCGCCCCTGCGCCCCCGAGATCTGCCGCTGCGGTACCGCAACCCGGATCCGATCGCCTCCCTGCGAAGCCATCCGCTGCCTCACCTCTCTTCCAACTTCCTCAGCCGTGCCTTTAGCTCCGCCATCTCCCGCCTGAGCTCCGGCAGCTTGCCCAGGTTCGCCAGCAATTGCAGATACTCCTTTAGCGGCCGCGCCGGCGTGCCCCACACCACCTGCCCCGCCCGGATGATCTTCGAGGTAAGCACGCCGCACCCGCTGCCCAAAACGGCCCGGGTCTCGATCCGCGCTTTATCGCCGATGCCCACCTGCCCGCCGATCACCGCGTAATCTTCCACCACCACCCCGCCCGAAAGCCCGGTCTGCGCGGCAATCACCACATGGCGTCCGATGCGGCAGTTGTGCGCGATGTGCACCAGATTGTCCAGCTTTGTTCCCTCCCCGATCCAGGTCACTCCTAGCGCCGCCCGGTCCACGCAGGAGTTCGCTCCGATCTCCACGTCGCTCGCGATCGATACGCGCCCCACTTGCGGAAACTTTTGATACCGGTCCCCTTCCAGCGCAAACCCGAATCCATCGGCCCCAATCACGCAGCCCGAGTGCAGGATCACCCGGTCGCCGATGTCCACGTCGTCGTACACCGTCACATTGGCGTGCAACCGGCAATCCTCTCCGATTAAGACCCTCCGCCCGATCACAGTTCCTGCCCCGATCACCGTTCCACGCCCGATACGCGACCCCTCGCCGATCACCGCCAGCGGGCCGATCGACACCTCCGGGCCGCACTCCACCTCCGGGCCGAGCACCGCGCTGGGATGGATCCCGGCCGGCGGCTTCGTCTCTGGATGCAACCGGCTCACCGCCCGCGCAAAGGCCGCCCTGGGATTGGCGCACCGGATCACCGTGCGCCCGCCGGGGTTTGCAAATTCGGGCGGAACGATCAGGCAGCCCGCCGCGCTCGCCGCTGCCTGGGCCGCGGCCTTCTCATTCGCCACGAAGGACAGCTCGCACGCTCCCGCCTTGTCCAGCGGAGCCGCGCCGCTCAACTCCCGCTCGCCGTCTCCTTCAAAGGCCGCTCCTAACCACTCGGCCAGTTCACGGACACGCACACTCCCTCCTCCGGCCGGTTGCGGCCGGCCTCTAAAGTATCATACAAGTCTATGCCGGCCGATCCCTCCGTCATCATCTCCCCCACCGCTCGCGTCGATCCCGGCGCCACGGTCGGCCCCCAGACCGTCATCGGCGACTATTGCGTCATCGAAGGCGACGTCTCGATCGGCGCCTTCTGCGTGCTCGAGCCCTACGTCTACGTCAAACGCTGGACCACCCTGGGCGACCACAACCAGATCTCCGCCGGAACCGTGCTCGGCACCGATCCCCTCGACAAAGCCTTCACCGGCGAGCGCAGCTACCTGCGCATCGGCAACGGCAACAAGATCCGGGAGCATTTCACCATCTCCCGCGGCACCCAGCCGGAGTCCGCCACCATCATCGGCGACGGCAACTACATCATGACCTCCGGCCACATCGCCCACAACTGCAAAATCGGCAACCATACCGTGATTTGCAGTTGCGCCCTCATCGCCGGCCATGTCGAAATCGAGGACCAGGCCTTCATCTCCGGTGGCGTGGCGGTCCATCAATATTCCCGCATCGGAAGGCTCGCCATGATTGGCGGCGGCGTCCGCGTCAACCTCGACGCTCCGCCGTTTTTTCTCTACTCCGGCCTCTACATCGAACCCAATGGCGTCAACCGCGTGGGACTGGAACGCGCCGGCTTTAGCCCTGAGCGCATCGCCGCCCTGAAGCGGGCCTACCGCCTCCTCTACCGCTCCGGATTGCTCCTCGATCAGGCCTTGACCCGCATCGAACGCGAGATCCCCGGCGACGACGCGCAACATCTGATCCGCTTCGTCCGCGCCAGCCGCCGCGGCATCTGCCGCCCCCGCTCAACGCCTTCCGGCGCTTGACCTCGCGCCCCGTTCAGCCCTCAGCGTCAGCACCAGAAGCAGCAACGCGCCGATGTAGCACGCCGCTCCCGCCGCCAGCGTCCTTTGCAGCCCGGCATAGATCGCCACAAAGATCGCGGCCACCGAGCCCAGTACGCTGGCCGCCGAGTTGACCGCCCAGGCCCACTTCACCGTCGGCTTGTGCCGCACTTCCAGCAAGCTGAGCCCGGTTGGAAACGGCATCCCCATGAAGAAGGCCGGCGGAGCAATCAGCAGCACCGTGAGCGCCACCTTCCAGGCTTGCGGCCAGCCCACGCCTCTCTCGGTGACCGGCCCTGCCACCGCGGTCAGCGCCGCCAGCAGCACCGCCGCCAGCGCCATCACCACGCCGAGCCGGAACTCCGACAAGCCCACCACCCGCCGGCTCACATAGCTGCCCCATCCGCTAGCCATCAGCATCGCAAAGATGATCACCGTCAGCGCATAGGTCGGATGTCCCAGAAACAGCACGAACCGCTGGATCAGCGCCACCTCGCTCAGGATGTAGCCCGCGCCGATGGCCACGAAAAACAGCAGGAACGCCGCCAATTTTGGTTCCCGGGGCAGGGCCGCTTTCAATACCAGCGGAGGCAGCGCCAGCATCACGGCGACCGCCGCCACGCTCACCGCCAGCAGCCCCAGCATCACCGGCACCGAAAGATTCACCTGGAAATCCGCCCGCGAAGAATCCGGCTGCTCGCCCCGCAGAAAGTACCGCAGATACCTGGCCATGTCTCCCGGCTGAACGTTGTAGAAGAAGAACGGCCGGTCATCGCTCACCGCCCGGATGTTGTACGGGTAGCGGCTCTCAAACGCCGCCGGCTCCGGGCTCGTCATGAACGCTGTGAACGGGTTCGGAATCGCCTCCCCTGGCAGGTACAGCGGCTCCATGCGCGCCTCGCCGGCCAGCTCCCGAAGGCGCGCAATCTCGCCTTCGGGGAACGGCTTGCGAGCAATCAGCACCGTATCCAGCGCTCCCCATCCGCCCGCATCCGAGAGCTGGCCCTGCCGGACCACGGCGATGTGCCTCCACGGCTCGCTTTCGCCGAGTGTTTGCAACGCCGCCCGCGCCAGCGACAACAGCCGGAGCGACTCGCGAGGCGGCTCTAGCCCCCACCGCGTGAAAACCAACAGGCCGTCATCGCTCAGATGGTTCAGGTAATCGGTAAATGCGTTCGTCGTGTAAAGGTAGTTTTCGGTCAGCGCATAGGCGCCCGCCGCCGTCGAAGCCCAGGTATCCACCAGCGTCGCCTGGATCACCTGGTACTTCTCCTGGCTGCGCTTGACGAAACTCCGGCCCTCGGCCACCTCCAGGCGCACCTCGGGGCGGAAGTACAACCCGCGGCTGTACTCCCGCAGCCTTCCCCGCATCAGCGTCTCGGCGATGATCGGATTGATCTCCACCGCCGTAATGTCCCGGCTGCCTCCCGCTAGCGCCCGCGCCACGTCCCAGCCGCCGCCCGCCCCAAGAATCAGCGTCTTCGCCCCCGGGCGCAGCAGATACGGCAGCCCTGGTCCTTCGTAAAGCAGGCGGCGGCGGTCCTCGGCGCTCAAATGGTCAAAGTCGAAGGAAGCCACCCCCGTGGAGGCGTCGGCGTCGATCACGATCAGCGATTGGTCCGCTGTCACCGCCACCCGAGAATAGCTGTTCCACTTTACGAACGACTCGTTGGTCAGCTCCTTCCCCTTGGCATACTTGACGTCGATCACCCGGAACCGGGCGTTGTACCCCAATAGCACCAGCAGCGCCAGCGCCAGCGCGACGCTCACCGCACGCCCCGCCACCTGCCCCGCCCGGCTGTACCACAAGGCCGCCGCCGCCGCATAGAACACCGCCGCCGCCAGCACCGTGTTCGGCCCTCCAAAGGCGTTCAGCAACGGCACCAGCAGTAGGCAGCCCGCGCCCGCGCCCACCAGATCGAAGAAGTACACCCGCCCCACCCGCTCGATCGCCTCCGCGATCGCCGTCGAGACCACCACCCCCGCCAGGAAAAACGGCAAAGTGCTCGGGAAATACACCGCCGCCAGCGTCCAAAAGCCCGCCGTTTCCCGCACCGAAAGACTGGCCGCCAGCGAAAAGACCACCACAACCGCGTTCAGAGCGGAAATCGTTCCGAGCTTCAAGTACAGGTTCCACCGCCATGCGGACACCACATACGCGAACACCCCGCCGGCCCCCAATCCGAATAGCGCGATGGAAATCGCCAGAAAGGCGAAGTGATAGTGGAAAATGACGGAGAAAATCCGCGTCAGCGACAGCTCCAACAGCAATGTCGCCAGCGTTGTGAATGCAACGGCAAGATAAAAGACCGGCCAGCGCAGGCGGCTAGGACCGGCGTAGGATGTGCTGTAGCCCAAACCTCATGTTACGTCACATGCAAGCTCCGCCGGTGAAGGCGCCCTCCGCTGCCTTTGCGCGCCCGTTCAGCGGCGCTCCTGTACGGAAAGCAGCACCTCGCTGCCCGCCGCGAATTCGACGTTCGCCCCTTTAGCCGCCACCTGGATGAGAAGCTACGAAGCCGCGCCGCCCGCGCCGGCGCCGATCGCCGCTCCCTTGGCCCCGCCCAGGATGCCGCCCAGAAGCGCGCCCGCGCCGGTGGCGATGGCGGCCTTGCCGACATTGCTCTTCTTCTGGATCACGCGCCCTTCCTCGTCCACGTCGGCCTGACCTTTGGAGTTATAGAAGGACTTGATCTGGGCGCTGACCGGAATCTTTTGTTCCCCCTGCACCAGGGTGTGGAAGGTGAAGTTCAGGACACTGGTTCCAGTAATCTTGCCTCCACTCTTCGATTCCCGGACCTCGCCTTCCATCATCCATCCCGCGAAAGCCTCCGGGCTGACCACTTGGGCGGTGATCTTGTCCCCCTTCCGGTTGGTCTGCGTGCTCAACGGAGCCAGCAGCTTCGCCCCGAACTCGGTGTCCTTTTCGATCTTGGGCGGTTCTGTGCCGTAGCTTTGGCCAGCCACAGCACCGTAGTCGACGCAATGATCTTTTTCATCCTCTTCCGCTCACCGTTCGCCTTTCCCGCCGGGGCCGATGCGTGCGAGCACCCGGCGGAGTGAGCGCGTCTGCACTGGCGGCCTCAATTATACGCGAGGGACCCCGACCCCACAAGACACTCAGCCCGTAAAATCTTGAATCAGACCTTCGAAATGCCCCAACTTGTGCCCAGCGGCACAGCTCTACCCCCGCACACCCACAACTGCGGCCCGCCGCTCATCCGCCTGGCCGAACCCCAACCGCCGGCTACGGCGATATCAGCCGCACTACGGCCCGCTCAACCGGCGCTTAGGGCTTGGCGTCCGCCGATGCGCTGCAATACTCGCGACAGGCGGGCTTGCAGCTTGCTCACCGGATTCTTCACCGCGGGCGGCGCCTCGGAGCGCTGCAACGCGTTCAGGCTGGTCAGGTGGAGCGTGGTTTGAGGGCCGCGCCCGGAGACGACCAGGCGCAGCGGCAGGTACAGCGCGCCCGCCGTGTCGACCGCAACGGTTTCCACCAGGGTCATCGGAGAGTCGATGCACAACAGACGGCAGGGGGCCAGCGAGATTCCCAGCCTCTTGCGGATCCTGCCCGAAACATCCAACTCGATGGGGATCTCCAAGCCCTCCCGTTCCAGCGCTTCACGGATCAGTTTGAGCGCCCGTTCAAACGGCTCCGGAACCACATACGTGTATGATGGCATCCCGGCGATCTCGTCCATGCTTCCTCCTCCCGGCCGGCCCGCCCCGGCAACCTTCATGCCGCCCATTGGGTCCCCTCCGAGTCCTCCGGCTGCTCCATGGCTCTTTCCTGGCATTCCAGACAGCGGTTGGCCCAGGGGATCGCGGCCAGCCGCCGGGGCTGAATGGGGTTCTCGCAGTCCACGCACACTCCGTAATCCCCAGAGTCCATTCGCGCCAGCGCTGCCTCGACCAGCTTCAGTTGCTCATAGGCGATCCGCTGAACGCGGGCCGTCACGAATTGATCGTGCAGAACCCGCGCCTGATCGTCATCTCCGGCCCGTTCCGGTCCTCCCGGATCGGGCCGCAGTTGGCGCAGCAACTCAATCTTCTTGGCCAGCAGCTTCAGGCGTGCGTCCCGGAAGGCTGTGGGCTGATGAGTTTTGTTTTTCGTTTTGGTGTTGGGCATGGGCGCTCCTGTGTGCCGGCCGGCGGCCGCGCCCGCGAGAGCCTCGGCGTGCTGCTCTCTGGGTCTGGCTGCTGGGGCGGGTCAGTACGCCAAATGCCAAAGCAAGCCAGGGGCCAACCTGTCCATACTGCGAAATGAACCAGTTTCCATTACGGTTCGGCCGCGCGCCTGCGTCAGCCGGCCCAAAACGTACAAGCCGTCCCTTTTGGTACACCTGCGAATCGCGGGCGGCATCGCGAGAACCGGCTGTTAGAATGGAAGCGGGGCCATGGCGCGTTGGAAGCAATCCGATGCAGTGCGCGCCGCAATCGTGTTGTGCGCGATCCTGGCTATCGCCGCGCTTCATTACCTCACTCCGGCCGAACTCGACTACTGGCACTACATTTTTCAGCGCCTGTTCTACCTGCCGGTGATCTACGCGGCGCTCTACTTCGGCTGGCGGGGCGGTTTGGCGACGGCCATCGCCGCCTGGATCTTCTACTCGCCTCCCTTCGCCGGCGCATGGCAGAATCTGCCTTACTACTCCCTCAGCCAGTACTTGGAGGTGATCGTCTTCTGCCTGGCGGGAATCCTGACGGGTTTTCTGGCGGACCGGGAGCGCCGCCAACGCGCGGACCTGCAACGAAAGACCGAGGAATTGAGCCGGGTGTACGCCGAATTGCAGAGGAATCTCGAACAGATGAAGCGATCCGAGCGGCTCTCGGCGCTCGGCCAGATGGCGGCCGGCCTGGCCCATGAGATCCGCAACCCTTTGTCCAGCATCGACGGCGCCTTGGGCGTCTTGCAGCGGAAGCGCGTCGGCGAGGACGAGCAGGCCGAGTGCCTGGAAATCCTCAGCTCAGAGTGCAAGCGGCTAAACCGCCTGCTTACCGGCTTTTTGGACTTCGCGCGGCCCCGCCAGCCCCGGCTGCAACCCACGGACCTGGGCCTGCTCGTCGAATCCGTCCTCGACCTGAGTTCTCATGCTATCGACGGCAAATCGATCACCCTGCGCAAACAGACCGACCCGGAGCTGCCCGTGCTTCACTCCGATCCGGAGCAGCTCAAGCAGGCGCTGCTCAATCTGGTTCTGAATGCGGTGCAGGCGATGCCTCGTGGCGGTGAAATCGTGGTCTCCGCCCGTAGCAGCGGCGGCAAGGCCGTGCTGGCGGTGCGGGATCAAGGTTGCGGGGTGGATCCGGAGAACCTGGAAAAAATCTTCGACCCCTTCTTTACCACCAAGCAGGATGGCACCGGCCTCGGGCTTTCGGTGGCCCATCAGATCGTGGCCCAACTGGGCGGCATGCTCAGCGCCGCCCGCAATCCAGAAGGCGGAATGACTTTCGCCATCAGTCTGCCCATGCATTCGCCGGAGGCCTGAAGATTCATGCGAGTCAACCGCATTCTGATCGCCGACGATGATCCGGGCCTGCGCCGCGTCATGCAGATCCAACTGGAGGAGGCCGGCTATGCGGTCACTACGGCCGCCGACGGGCAACAGGCCCTGGCGGCATTGGAAGAGTGCAAGCCCTCCCTGGTCATCACGGATCTCAAGATGCCCGGCATGGACGGCCTGGAACTTCTCAAAAAGCTGCGTTCCTCGCAGCCGGACCTCACGGTCATCATCATTACCGCTTTCGGCTCGATCCAAACCGCCGTCCAGGCCATGAAGGCCGGCGCCTACGACTACCTGACCAAGCCCATTGACTACGAGAATCTGCTGCTGGTTGTGGAGCGCGCGTTGGAACGCCAGCGGCTCCTCGAAGAAGTCCAGGTTCTGCGCAGCAACCTGAACGCCAAGTACGGTTTCGAGAACATCATCGGGCGATCCCCCGCCCTGATGCGCGCCCTGGAATTGGCGGCCCGCGCCGCGCGCACCGACGCTACCGTGCTGATCACAGGGGAGACCGGAACCGGCAAGGAGCTCGTCGCCCGGGCTATTCATCAGAACAGCCCGCGCTCCAGCCGTCCCTTTGTTACGGTCAACTGCGGCGCCATCCCCCGGGAATTGCTCGAATCGGAGCTGTTCGGCCACGTGAAAGGTTCATTCACGGGGGCTGTGGCCAACCGCCGCGGCAAGGCTGAACTGGCCGACGGCGGCACCTTGTTCCTGGACGAGATCGGAGAGCTCCCGCTCGAGCTTCAGGTCAAACTTCTCCGGCTCGTTCAGCACGGGGAGGTAGAGAAGGTCGGAGGCGCAACCGGCCAAGTCGATGTCCGCATCCTGGCTGCGACCAACCGCAACCTTCTGGCCCGGATCGAGGACGGCGCTTTCCGTGAGGACCTCTATTACCGGCTGGCGGTCATCCTGTTGCACCTGCCTCCTCTGCGTGAGCGGACCGGGGACATTCCCGAATTGGTGGAGTTTCTGTTCGCCAAGGCCAAAGAGAAACACGGCCGGCCGTCGCTCAAGCTGCCCGCGGCCCTGCTGCCCGCCTTTTCCTCCTACTCCTGGCCCGGCAATGTCCGCGAGTTGGAGAACGTGATCGAGCGGCTCGTGGTCTTGGCGGAAGGCGATGAGATCCGCCGCCAGGACCTGCCGGAGTTTCTGCTTCGCGAGCCTAGTTCCGCCGAATCCTTTCACCTGGAGCTGCCTCCTGAGGGCATCAGTCTGGAAAGCGTCGAGAGAGAGTTGATTCTCCGGGCGCTCAAGAGATTCGAGTGGAACCAGACGCAAGCCGCCCGCTACCTCGACATTAGCCGCCGGACGCTTATCTATCGCATGGAAAAGCACGGCATTCGCCGGGAAGAAGCAGAGGCCGGCGCAACTGCGCCCTGATTTCGCCGTAACTTCCCTCTCCACGTGCGCTGTACCAAAGCGTACAGCGAGCCCGGACGAGCTGTCCCAATGGGCGCGATCTGTCTGGGATTCTTGCGGCCTGGTGCAAAGAATTTCAAAGACTTGATGGCTTTGCCGCGCCCTCCGCCGGGTTGGCATCGTGCTTGCAGCTATCGCAGTGCCCGCAGGCTGGCTTGCCCGAAGGAGGCATCTGCCGTTATGAAATTGAGGGAACTGCAACTGCATTTAGCGCGCCTGACAACGCTACAACATTCAGCCGAGCCGGTTGTGAGCTGCTATCTGAATGCCGGCGCTGGCGCGCTGGCCTTCGAGGAGCAGGCACGCGGATTGAGAACGGAGGCGCCCGAGGCATGGCGCGCGCCGCTCGATGAGGCGTTGAACCAGATTCGCACGTTCGTGCTGGCCGATCCTCCGAACAAACACGAGGGGCTGGCGGCTTTCGCGAGGGCCGGCCAAGAGCCGCTCTTCCTCGGGCTCCGCCTGCGGGCTCCGCTGCCCACCCGGGTGGTCTCAGACTGGCGGCCCCACGTCTATCCTCTGATTGAGATCCGCGACAACTACGATCACTTCGTGGCGATGCACGCCACCGACAGCCGGGTCAAGATCCTGGAGGTCGATCTGGGCGCGGCCGTTGAAGTGTGTCTCAAAACCAGGCCGGCGCTCCGGCGCCGCGAGGGCCGCGAATGGACCAAGCAGCATTTCCTCCGCTATCGCCGGGAAAGGACCCGGCAGTTCATCAAGAGCGCGGTAAGGGAGCTGGCCTCGGAGATGTCCGCCAACGGCTATCGCAGGTTTGTCCTCACCGGCGAGCCGCGGGCGATGGCGGAAGTTCGTAAGAGCCTGACCAAACCGCTAGAGTCGATGCTGCTGGCGGCCATTCCTTACACGGGAGAGGACGCCGCCGCGGCGCTGGCCGCACTGGCCTTGCCGCTCTTCCGCGATTACGAAGAGCAAGAATCCCGCAGCATGGTGGAGAAACTGAGGCGCGAATTGGAGACGGACGGGCACGGGGCCGCTGGTCCGCTGGCCAGCCTCACGGCCATCCGGCGCAAGCAAGCGCAGACGGTGGTGATGGCCAAGGATTGCCAGCTTGGCAGGGCGTGGGAGTGTTCGGCTTGCGGCTGGCTGGCTGCGCTGGAGAGCGAAGCCGCGGTGTGCCCTTCATGCCGACGCCCGCTGCGGAGCATCGACCTAAGAGAGGAGATCGCCCGAAACGCTGTCGTAACCGGCTGCGAGGTGGAAATCGTGGCTGAGCCTGGGGCCCTTGCGCACATCGGCGGGGTCGGCTGCCTGCTTCGCTATCTGGCGGCGGAGCAGTGGGCGGCGAAGATGTCTGCCTGATCCGGAGACCAAAGGGGGAATCCGCATGCGGAACATTCTGTATTACTGGGACGGCGGGCCTGCTGCAAGCACCGGCCTGCAACGGGCATGGACACTGGCTCGCAACTGCGGCGCCATTCTGACGGTCGCGGGCGTGCTGGACAGGCTTCCGAAAGAACTGTTGCGCCTGGCGCCATCCCAAGGCCTTTCCCGGTTGGTCGAACTGGCGGCAGAGGAGATGCGCGAGAGAATTCTGCGCGCCATAGCCCAGTTGGATGGCCCCCCGCGCATGGCGCAAATCAAAGTGCTCGAGGGACGCATGCCTGAGCGGCTGCTTGCGGCAGTCGAAGAAGGCGGCTACGGGCTGGTCGTGTTGAACGCGCCTCGCCGCGGCGTTTTTCGAAATTGGTTTTCCAAAGATGTGCCCTTGTTGTTGATGCGCGCCTGCCCCGTGCCCGTCATGGGTCTGCGGGGCGGCGACCGACCCCGGGCCAACCGAATCCTGGCGGCCGTAAACGCCGCCGCCTCGAGTCGCTCCGGGGCTTCCTTGAGCCGCGCCGTTCTCGAGTGGGCCGCCGATCTGGCGTGGGCTGGAGACGCCCGGTTGCACGTCGTGTATTGCTGGAATCTGGCGGGGGAGGAGCTATTGACAAGCAGAGGCGGCTTGCCCCGGCGCCGCTATCTTCAGATGCTGTTGCGCGAACGAAGGCAGGCCCGATCGGAGCTCCGCGCCTTGATGGATCAATGTAACCTGAGCGGGCTCGACGTCGCGGTCCATCTCCAGAAGGGAGAGGCTCGCGAGTCGATCCCGGAACTAGCCGCGGTCTTGCAGGCGGACCTGTTGGTCATGGGCATGCCCGCACGGCCCGGCATCCGCAGGTTCTTGTTCGGAAACCTTGCGGAAGACGTCATACGCGCTGTCGACTGTCCCATTGTGGCGGTCCCAACTGGCGGCTGCGAGCGCCCGGAGCGTCGCCGGGCGGCTTGAGGCGAGCCGCGGAAAGGAGGCAGACCCATGTTCAGCTCCTTAGAAGATCACAGGAAACAGTCCACAAACAACAAAGAGCGGTTTTTCGTATGGGCGGCCGGCTTGTTTGCCGGCGTGCTGGTCATCGGCGGCCTGGTCCTGATCACACTCATGATGGATTGAAGTCGGAACCGGACTGCTCTACTCCGGCCGCTGGGGCCCGGACGGCTCTTCCACATCCGCCGGGCCCCCTTTTCTCCCTGCCCATGCGCCGAAAGCTGGCCTCGCCTGGCGCGCCACAACCGGCTCTGCCGTGCCCCAAGAACAAGTTCGCCCGTTTCCTGTCTCAGGCGGCCGGCTCCCTGCACTAGAATGAAGACGTGGGGCTCCCCAAGGCTCGGTTCTACAGCCGCGAGGAACTCGTCGCCGTCCGCACCGGCTGGAAACAGCAGGGCAAGCGGGTTGTGTTCACCAACGGCTGCTATGACCTGCTTCACCCCGGACACGTGCGCCTGCTCGAGCGGGCTCGCTCGATGGGCGACCTGCTGATCCTGGCTCTCAACACGGACGCCAGCGTCCAGCGCTTAAAAGGACCTTCCCGCCCGCTGCTTTCCGAGCACGAGCGCGTGGCGCAGGCTATGGCTTTGGAGGCCGTGGACGCCGTCACCCTCTTTGACGAGGACACCCCCCGCGAACTCATCGCCGCCGTGCTGCCGGACGTGCTGATCAAGGGCGCGGATTGGGCCCATTTCATCGCCGGACGTGAGGAGGTCGAGGCTGCGGGGGGCCAGGTGCTGGCGCTGCCGCTGGAGCCCGGCTATTCCACGACAGGGATCGTGGAAGAGATTTTGAAGCGGCCAGCCGAGACGGTTTAGCCTTGACGCATCCCGAGTTTCGCGACTTGCTGGCGGCCGCCGCCCGCCATCCTTCCTTCCAGCAGCTCCTGCGCTGCATCGACAATGAAACCGCGCCCCAACTCTGGCTGGTGGGATTGACAACCACGGCGGCCGCGCTTTACGCCGTTCTCCTCCATCAGTTCAGCGGCAGGCCCCTGTATGTGCTGGCGGCCAGCCAGGCGGATGCGGAGCCGCTGCTGGAGAGCGCCACCGCTTTCTTCAATGTGCTGGTGAGCGCCACGGGCGCGGACCGGCCGCAACTGTTGCCGGAATGGGACGTTCTTCCCCACCAGGGGCTGTCGCCGCACTCCGCCGTCAGCCAGCAGCGGGCCGTGGCGTTTTGGCGCCTGGCCGCAGCCCAGGCGCCGCTCACCATCGTCCCCATCAGGGCCGCGATGGTTCGGACCGAGGAGCCGGACTACTACCGGCAACTGGCTCTCTGTCTCCAGGTGGGCGAGGAGGTTCCCTTCGAGGAGGTGGCGCGGCACCTGGCCTCCATAGGCTACCAGCGCCGCGACCCGGTGGAGATGGTGGGGGAGTACTGCGTCCGCGGCGGCATCTTGGATGTCTTCAGTCCGGAATCGCCACGGCCTGTGCGGATCGAGTTTCTGGGCGATCTGGTGGAGTCCATCCGTCTGTTCGACGTATCCACTCAACGCTCAGTGGTGAAGACAGATCAATGCACGCTGCTGCCCATGCTTGAATTCCCCAAGACTCCGGCTTTGCTGGCGGAGATCCGGGAACTGGCCGGACGCCCGGCGGCTGTGGGAGAGGAGGCGGAGTTTCCCGGTTGGGAGTTTTGGACGCCGCTGGTGCGGCCCCGCACCGCCTCGCTGGCGTCCTTCCAGAAGTCCGCGGTCACCTTGTGGGTTGAGCCGCAGCGCCTGGTTACGGCCGCCTTCAAGTTGTGGGAGCGGTTGGAGCAGGAAGGCTCCGCCCAGATGTGTCCTCCCGAACGCTTGTTCCTCCGCTGGGACGAGTTGCAACGGGAATTCGAGCACGCCCCGCAGATCTTGCTGGCCGAATTGGCTCTGGACGCGCCGGCGGAGCCTTTGGAGATCTCGACCCGGCCCTCGATGCGCTTCCGCGGCAACATACGCGTGGCCGCGGCGGAAGTGAGGAACTTCATCGAGGGCGGAGGGCGGGCCGTGTTTTTCGCCCCGGCGCGCGGCGAACTGGAGAGGCTGGCCGACATTTTCCAGGAGTACTCCCTTCCGTTCCAAGTCGGCTCCGAGGGGGAGGGAATCTCCTCCGGGTACTTGGCCAGCCGCGCCTGGCAGGGAGGAGGGCCGGCGGGCGTCTTCCTGGCCAAAGGCCGGATGCGGCATGGCACGGTTCTTTCCGATCCGCCGCTGGCCATCTTCGGTTGGGAGGACCTTTTCGAGGCCTCCGAGTTCGTGGCTCGTCCGGCGGAGCGCCCGCTGGGCGCCTTTTCCGCCGACCTCGCGGATTTGAAGCCGGGCGATCTGGTGGTTCATTCCCAACACGGCATCGGCCGGTTCCTCGGCCTGCGGGAGATCGCCCAGGGGGAGGGCGCAGGCGAATACCTGCTGCTCGAGTACGCCGGCGGCGCCAAGCTCTATGTCCCACTCACCCGGATGGACCTGGTCCAGCGGTTCCGCGGGTCTGGCGACGGGGCGCCGCCGCTCGACAAGCTGGGCGGCGTCACCTGGGAGCGTACGAAGAAACGTGTCAAGGCCCGGATGCGGGACATGGCCGAGGAGCTTCTGAAACTCTACGCGGAAAGGAAGCTCGCTCAGGGATTCCGCTTTTCCCCCGACAGCAATTGGCAGCGGGAGTTCGAAGACGCATTCGAGTTCGCCGAGACGCCGGATCAGCTCAACGCCATCCGCGACATCAAACGCGACATGGAAAGCGACCAACCCATGGACCGCCTGCTGTGCGGCGACGTCGGCTTCGGCAAAACCGAGGTCGCCATGCGCGCCGCCTTCAAGGCGCTGGGCGACGGCCGGCAAGTCGCGGTGCTGGCGCCGACCACCGTCCTCGCTTTCCAGCACTTCGAGACGTTCCGCCGCCGCTTCGCCCCCTTCCCGGTCCGCGTGGAGATGCTGAGCCGCTTTGTTCCGGCCAAGCAGCGCGCGGCGATCCTGGAGGATTTGGCCGCCGGCAAGGTCGACATTTTGATCGGCACGCACCGCCTGCTGTCGAAAGACGTACAGTTCGCCGACCTCGGCTTGCTGATCGTGGACGAAGAGCAGCGGTTCGGTGTCTCCCACAAAGAGCGCCTCAAGCAGCTCAAAAAGAACGTGGATGTGCTCACCATGACCGCCACTCCCATCCCGCGCACGCTCCACATGTCCCTGGTGGGGCTGCGCGACATGTCGGTCATCGAGACGCCCCCCAAGGACCGGCTGGCGATTCACACCGTCGTTGCGCGCTTCGATCCAGCGCTGATTCGCGCCGCCATCGAGCAGGAATTGAGCCGGGGAGGGCAAGTCTACTTCGTTCACAACCGAGTGGATACGATCTGGAGCCGCGCCGCCGAAATCCAGCAGCTCGTTCCCCAGTGCCGAATCCGGGTGGGCCATGGCCAGATGAGCGAGGCCGAGCTGGAGCGGGTGATGCTGGCCTTCATGCGGCACGAATGCGACCTATTGCTATGCACTACGATTATCGAAAATGGGCTAGATATACCGCTGGCTAATACTATAGTTATAGAAAATGCACAAAACTACGGCTTATCAGAGCTTTACCAACTGCGCGGGCGTGTCGGAAGGTCCAATCGACGTGCCTATGCCTACCTGCTGGTTCCGGCCGACACGGAGCTGAGCGAGAATGCCCGAAAGCGTTTGGCGGCTTTAAAGGAGTTCAGCGAACTGGGCGCGGGTTTTAAGATCGCCGCGCTGGACTTGGAGTTAAGAGGAGCGGGCAACCTGCTGGGAGGAGAACAGCACGGCCACATTAATGCGGTCGGCTTTGACATGTATGTGAAGTTGCTGGAGGAGACGGTGCAGGAGCTCCGGGGCGAGCCCATCCGTCCGGAAGTCCGGGCAAGTCTCAACCTTGGGTTGGATTTACGGATCCCGGCGGACTACATTTCCGAAGAGCACCAGCGCCTCCGGGTTTACCGGCGGCTGGCGGAGGCCTCGACGAGGGAGCAGGCCGAGCAGATCCTGGCCGAATTGGAAGACCGCTACGGTCCACCGCCGCAAGCTGTGCGGGACTTGGCCGAATTCAGTCTGCTGAAGTCCGCCGCCGAATCGCTGGGCATCGAATCGGTGGAGCGGCGGCAGGGTTTCCTAAACCTGAAGTTTCATCCTGGCGCGCCGGTCGCTCCCGGGGTATTGATGGATCTGCTCCGCCGTACCCCTGGGGCGCAGTTTACTCCGGCCGGAGTTTTGCGGCTGCCTGTCGATGGCAGCGGCACGCCGCAGGTGATGGCGAGTCTTAGGCTGTGTCTGGAGAGGCTAAAGGCGGCCTGAAGCGAACGGCGGGCATGGGGAGCGGCCGGCTCGATACAATAAAAATATGAACGTGCGGGTTAGCATCTTTTGCCTGGCCTTGTTCGCTTGGGCGGCTCCGGCGGCCGATGTCCGCATCGTGGAGCAGATCATCGCCAAGGTCAATGGCGACATCGTCACCCGCGGAGATCTGGAGCGCAGCCGCCGGGAGCTGGAGGCAAATCTGCGCCAGCAAGGCTTGAGCGGGGCGCAACTGGAGCAGGCGATGGCCGAGCGAGTCCCGCACTTACTGCGCGACCGCATCGACCATCTGCTGCTGGTGCAAAAGGCCAAGGAAGCCGGCATCAGCGTCGAGAGCGAGCTCACCAAACAACTGGCGGAGATGCAGCGCCAGGCCAAGATCCTGAATCCCGAGGAGTTTCAGGCCCTGGTGGCCCGCGAAACGGGCATGCCTTATGAGGACTTTCGCCAGCAGATGCGCGAATACCTCATGACGCAGCGGCTGATGCAGCAGGAGATCGGCTCCAAGATTGTTGTGTCGCGCGCGGAGGCGCAGAAATACTACGAAGAACACAAGGACGAGTTCATCCGCGAGGACCGGGTATTCCTGAGCCAGATCCTGTTCTCTACCGCCGGAAAGAGCGAGCAGGAAATCGAGGCGCTCGAAAAGAAGGCCCGCTCGATCGTCGAGCGCGCCCGCCAGGGGGAAAGATTCAGCGATTTGGTGAAGGAGAGCTCGGAAGATCCCCAGGCGGCCGAAAATCAGGGCCGCTTGCCCTCTTTGCGGATCTCCGAGCTTCGTGCGGACATCGCCGAAATGGTCAAGCAGCATGACCGGGGCTACGTTTCGGACCCAATCCGGATTCCCGGGGCCATTCAGATTTTGCGGATCGATGAAAAACACCGGGCCGGGCTGGCGTCCTTCGAGGAAGTCGAGAATGAGATCAACGCCCGGCTCTGGGAGCCCCGTTTCCAGGCCGCGGCCAGGCCTTATCTCACCAACCTCCGGTTGGCCGCATTTCTGGAGATCCGCGAAGGATATGTGGACACCGGGGCTGCGCCGGGGAAGGACACCCGTTGGATGGATCCGGCGCAACTGAAGCCCGAGACCGTCACCCGCGAAGAAGTGGCGGCTCAGGTTCGGCGCAAGCGCCTGCTTTGGCTCGTACCTATGCCCGGGACCAGAACCAGCGACACATCCACCAGCGCTTCTCGCTAAAATCTCTCCAAAGGAATGAAATCTCTTTACGCCAACGACCTGCCTCTGAATCAGCCCGTCACCGCCACTTTCCTGGTTCACTCCAAAGAGGTGCGCCAGAAGAAAAGCGGCGAGCCGTACCTTTCGCTAGTGCTAGGGGACCGCACCGGCGAGCTGGACGCGAAGATGTGGGAGAACGTGGCCGAGGTCATGGACACCTTTGACCGCGACGATTTCGTGCGGGTCAAAGGTCAGCTCATTGTCTATCAAAACCGGCCACAGTTCACCATCCACAAGGTGCAGCGGCTGAGCGAATCGGACGTCGAGCTGGAAGATTTCTTCCCGGCATCGGCCCGGGATCCGGAGGAGATGTTCGCCGAGCTGCGGGGCATCGTCGCCGGCATGCAAAACCGCCACTTGCGCGCCCTGCTCGAGTCGGTCTTTGGAGACGAGCAGATCGCCGCGCTGTACCGCAAGGCCCCCGCAGCGAAGAGTGTGCACCATGCCTATCTCGGCGGGCTTTTGGAACACACCCTCTCGCTATGCGCTTTGTGCCGGTTCGCTGCTTCCCACTACAAGGATCTCGACCTGGACCTGCTGCTGGCGGGCGCCTTGTTGCATGACATCGGCAAGATCTACGAGCTCGACTACAGCCGGAGCATCAGCTACACCACCGAGGGCCAGCTCCTGGGCCACATCGTGCTCGGCCTGCGGATGCTGGACGAAAAACTTCGCTCCTTGCCCGATTTTCCCCCCAAGCTGCGCACCTTGCTGGAACATCTGATCCTGAGCCATCACGGGCATTTGGAATTCGGCTCCCCGAAGGAGCCGATGTTCCCTGAGGCGCTGGCGCTGCACGCTCTGGACGACCTGGACGCCAAGATGGGCTGCATGCATTCGCTGGTTGCGCGGGACAATCACGTGGAGGGAGAATGGACGGGCTTTAGCGCTCCGTTGGAGCGCAGTGTGCTCAAAATGAACCGGTATTTGGAAAATGGGCGGTCCGAGCCTCCGGCGCCCCAAGCTCCACCCATAGCAAAGGCCGCTCCGGCGAGCCCGCCGAAACGAACCACGGCGTTCGGCGAGAAGCTCCTGAGCGCCTTACACGGCCCTGAGCCGGGCCCGGAGGGCTAATGCGCCGCCCGGCGCCACCCCGACCGGTTCCGCCGCCTTTAGAGCTGGAGTGTCTGAAATCCCTGTGGCGGCTGGGAGAAGCCAGCGTCAAACAGGTTCGGGACGACTTGGCGCCGGCCAAGCCGCTGGCGTATACGACGGTGATGACCTTATTGGACCGCCTGGTCCGCAAAGGCGGCGCCGCCCGCCGCAAGAAGGGCCGCATGTTCCTGTACTCGCCCCTGCTGGGACAAGACACCGTGCGTTCTCTGGCGGTCAAGGATTTAGTGGACACGCTATTCGACGGCTCGCCCGAGAAGCTCCTGTTCTTCCTTCGGGAGAATCCCGAAACCAGCGCCCCCGCCGCCTCCGAGACACCTTCGAATGGCCTGGACACGAGCCTGCTGTAAGCGCCGGGCGCTTTGCCCTTACCAGCGGATTCCGCGCGTGTGCAACTCCTGCTCCAATTGCTCGCGGTTCTGAAAGGTCACGGCGTCGATGCCCATACGCCGCGCTCCTTCGACGTTCGCCTCCAGATCGTCGGTGAAAAAAATCTCCTCGGGGGGGCATCCCGCTCGCTCGATGGCCGCCTGATAAATGGCCGGCTCGGGTTTGCGGCTGCCCACCTCGAACGAGAGCACCGCCCCGTCAAAATGCCGCAAGATGGGATACTTCTCGACGACCCAGCCGTAGTGGATGGCGTCCGTGTTGGAAAGCAGCAGTAACTGGTATCCCCGATGCAAGTTGCCCAACATCTCATCGGGGAGGATGGTCTCAGGCAAGAAAATGCTGCTCCAGACTTCCCGGAACTGCGGAAAGCTCATTCCGTTTAGGTGAAGCAACTCCGTGATCTTCTTCGCAACCTCCTCCGGCTGGATCTTCCCCCGCTCAAAGCTCTCAAAGAGGTTGGTCGCCTTGATGCGCGCCCGTATCTCTTCGGGTGGATAGGAGCTGTGGGCCGCCAGCGCCTGGTAGCCCCGCTGCCAGTCAAAGGGGATGAGGACTTTGCCGAGGTCAAAGATAATCGTGCGGATCACCTTTCAGTGTAACCCTCGAAGCGTCCTTCATGGAGCTGGTGCGCCCTCGCTCAGGACTCCGCTCCGGTCTTCAGCCGCGGCTGAACCGAAAATCCGCAAACTTGGCGGAGGTCCTGCACACAGTCGCGGCGCCGCAGCCCGGTGCTAGAATGGCTGTCGGCTTCCAGTCTGCAAGCCGCTGAAGACCCCTTCAATGAACCGCAGCGTGGAATATCACCTGGCCGAGTTGCGCATCGCCCTGGACCCATCTCACCCGGGCCACATCCTTCCTCAGGTAGAGCCCCACGAGCGGGTCCTGGACCTAGGGAGCGGAGCTGGGCAAACCCTCATCGCCGCTTGCCCCGGACGGCTGAGTTTCGGCCTGGATATCGATTTTGAGGCCCTGCGGCTTGGACGCTCGTTCACCTGCGAAGTGGCGTTTGTCTGCGGGCGCGCCGAACAGTTGCCCTTCGCCTCAGAAAGCTTCGATTTGGTGATCTCCAGAGTCTCCTTGCCGTACACCCATCTGCGGGCCAGCCTGTCCGAAATCAATCGTGTGCTCCGCCCAAAAGGCCGCATCTGGCTCACGCTGCACACCTTCCGGTAGGTCTGGAGTCACGCCCGCCGCGCCAATCATTGGAAAGGCTGGATCTACTTCCTCTATATCACCGCCAATAGCCTCTTGTTCCACTTCGTTCAAAGACAGTTCCGTTTCGGCCGCCGCATAGAAAGCTTCCAGACGAATTACGGAATCCGCCGTGCCCTCGAGCGTGAGGGTTATTCTGAAATCCAAATCCAGCGCTCAAGGCATTTCGTCGTTGCTGCCCAGAAACGCCCCTGAACGCCCTCTGGCCGCAGTGGGCCTCATCCGGCGTGCGCTTCCCTGCGTTTGGAACTGGCCTTGCGCCGTGCGGCGCTAAGATGATTGTCCTAACTGCTGGATTAGGGCTGAAGGTGACGTAAAGTGTTTTGTGTAAAAGCGAGGAGGGTGTAAGGTTGGTTTTGGAAGCAAAACCACAATCCTTGGAAAGGAAAGGAGCTTACACCCCCATGGCGAAGATAACACCGATTCGA
>Ga0101944_10001911_pt1 | contig 37761 bp, 28 predicted proteins | sample DewCreD2012metaG_FD_75245 | JGI IMG/M metagenome (GOLD analysis project Ga0101944, IMG submission 75245) | Hot spring sediment bacterial and archeal communities from British Columbia, Canada, to study Microbial Dark Matter (Phase II) - Dewar... ... | reverse complement strand
TCAAGTGTTCTCACATGACTTCCGCTTGAAGTATAAATGTGTACTCTGCTCTTTGGAGGAAGATTTGTGAAATAAATTACTCTTTCACCTCTACCTCTTACCGTTGGTGGAAGTGGTTGTTCAAACACATTTGAAACCACGTAAGGATTTGGAACGGCCTTAACACGTTCGAGTTGCTGAATTGCATTATTCGGATCATAAGCAGGTTTTGATGTTGAGAATCTAAAAACATCATTACCCGTTAAAGGTTTGTTGATGTAGATAAATAATGTATCTCCACCTTGTGGTACATTTGATGAACTATCACCATTGAAAGTTATTCTCCAGGAGAATGCTTTACCGGCTGCATCAGAGAGTATAATTACATCATTAAATGATATTGTGTCTCTTCTAAACGGCGAAGGTTCACTAAATCCGAATTGTACTCTGACAGGATTATTTTTATCAGTTATATCATATGCTCTGAAGTTAACTAATTTTGCAGGAGGAGCAGAACCACCAAAAACCTGTGTTAATCTATTCGATGAATCAGAATAAGTATCTGTGAATACAATCATATAGTCTTTGGGATATCTGGTCGCACTTAAATTAGCTGATACAAACTGATCAACTGTAAACCGAAGATTACCAGGTCTGTTATTATTCCAACCGCTTCGGTCTCTGTTTAATCTTATGCTATCGAGCGATTGATAAGATGGATCAATAGATAATCTTGTACCATTGAATACTATTCCGTTCTCCGGTTTAATTTCAGCATCAGTAAGAATCGGATTACCTGTTGATAAATCAATTACAGAAAACTTATCTGCAATACTAATACTATCTTTCACATTTCCGCTTGTAACATAGTATTTATCATTAAATATTACTTCGTAATTTTTTTCCAGTACTCTTGTAGGATCAAGAACTTCAAAATATGGAGTTACATTAGAATAACCACTTTGTCTTACCGCAGGTAAACCAGATGCAGGAGGAACATAACCGGCAACCGGAGCATTAGGAATAATAGCAACCGTATTGATATCAGTAGAAATCTGTCCAAGTGCATCTTTAGAAATAAATCGTGTATTTTCTGAGGGGAAAATATCCTTAGTTGCATCTCCTCTGTCATAAGCTACTACAGCATAATAATATGTTCTTCCGTTTATTACATCATTATCTACATAGAAATTCTGAACACCATTGTCTGAGCCAAGGTAGAAAGGAGCGCCGCTTGTAAGTTCATACAAAGTTGCTGAAGGGACGAATAATCCTTTAACTCCATTTATCAGGTCGAACTGAGCAATAGGTTTGTAGAAAACTCTGTTACCTGAAAAGTCTGTGATTAACAGAGCATCAGATAAATCAGGATCAGTTCCCTTATAAATTTTATAACCTTCAAAATCTTTTACTCTTAATGTTGGATCAACAGATTCCTCAGCAACTCGGTCCCAATACAAAGTAACTTTACGATCACCTGCAACTGCAGTAACAGTTGGTTTATCAGGTGGTTTTGGGAAATTATAGTTAGCATTATAAATAGTTTGAGCAATCTGTTTTGTCTTTAACACTGCAGGGAAATCTGCACCGAAAGCAAGTGCTAAAGAGAATCTTTCAGTTTTGCCGGCGAGCAGCGGGAAATAACCAGAACCATAAATAAAATCTCCGTCTTCACCGCGAATAGCAACATTATTCACAATTGAGCGGGGAACCTGGAAGAAACCGGGTTTCATTCTTCGCCACATATCAAAATCATCACTCATTGTAATATCACCTGCAGGAACAAAATACTGGAATGATGTTAAACCGATTTGATCAGATTCATCAACATCAGTTGCGTCAAAATTAGGTTCACCAGGTGTTGGGATTCCATCACCTTCACCAAAGTCATTAGTGCCTGCTTTACCATCTGCTCCAACATCATCAAATTCAGCTGACCAATCGCAATCATTATCAACCAAATCACTTCTTGATTCATCGAGCATTTTATCAGTAGTTCCCAGATTTCCGGCAAAATCTTTATACATAACCGGTGCAAGCTGGTCAATAAGGACTAAAGGCACTTGTCCGGTTCTATCAATTTTTAAAACTCTGTAATGAACCAGATAACTTTCATCAATTATACCATCAAGATCATTATCAATTCCGTCTATAGCATTCGGATTCACTTCACTTGTCTGCTGATTAAAATTCCCTTCAGAAAGTTGTGTAACACCTGGGCGTAAAAAAAATGGTACACCCATGGAATAAACTGTAACAGTATCATTAGGCATTGTGAAAACTGTTCTCTGGTAAGTGTCTTTATCAATCAGAACTAATTTTTGTCCTGCCTGAATAGTCTTAGGATTAAAATCTGTTTCAACAAAATTGGTAGCAAATGGTGAAAAACAATCATATCCATCATCATTATCTGCATCATTATCAATTCCGTCATATTCATTTCCGGGAGATTCAAGAAACGCGTATGCTATATAACCAACCTGGGTAGGATTTGGTAACCATTTGGGATTAGCAGAAGGGGAAATATATCTGTCAAAGTCCCAGGTATAAGTGATTGCTTCTCTTATATCAAAGAAAGATACATCATCATTCCATTCAGGGGTTTCAACGCCAACATAAGTTCCAACTATAACACCAAATACTGCCTGACCATAATTTTCAGTTCCATCATTTTTAATATTGTACAACCAGAATACAACATCCTGAGCAAGGAAGTTTGACCATTGTAATCCTCTTACTGAAACCTGAATTGATTGTCCTCTTCTTGATAAATCCAAACTATCAGGTAAGAAATCATAAAGCAAATAAACTTCCTGATCACGATTATCATCCATCCAGAAATAACTTTCCTGATCTGCATTTAGTTGACCCCGGCCAAAAAATCCGTTCCAGTCAACCTGAGGTGTAACATCTTTTCCATCAATAATTATTGGGTCACCGGAATAAGTCCAGTCAGGATAATCAGGCCAGAAAGGAGGCCAGGTATCTGGTTGGTGACTCATTGCAACACCTTTTCCAACATCTTTTGTAAAAGGATTTGCAAATCCGGGAATCGGTTCAAAAGTATATGAACCGCCGCCGCCGCCCTCACCACCACCAGGACGATCAACAGGTGTGATAATTACGGAATATATAGTATCCGGAATTCCGTCAGGAGGATTTTGTCCTCTGCGATAATCCCGAATCGGAAGTCTTAAACCAACTAATGGAGAAACATCTCCGACATAACCGTTTGCATCATATCGCCAGGCGCCTCGTGGTCCTTCATTACCAGGCTGAGCAATTACACCATAATTTGTAAAAACTGTTCTAACCTGATTGCCTCTGTGAACACCCACTTTTCTGAAGTTCGGTGTTCCACGTTCAGTAATTCGCTGCTGAGCAAATGATTCCAGCGGAAGTACTGTTAATATTGCAAGCAAGATGATCAGATATTTAATATTTACTTTCATAATTTTTTATCCGTTTTTTTCCATTAAAAGAATAATGTTGCGCCAACTTCAATTCTTCTTGGTTCAGAATAGAAGGTTGGATTTCTGTAATATTCATCCAAAGTATTAACTAATTCGGGATTGCCTTCGCGTCTTCTTAAATATTCATCAATTGTGAAATCGGCAGTTCCACTATCATTATAAACATTAACCTGATTTTGAATATCAAATAAATTATAAACTCGTGTAAAGAAACTAATCTTCATAAATCCAAGCTGAATATCTTTATAAGCTCTGAAATCAACATTAAATGATGATGGCTTAAGTTCACTGTTTGTTAACAAAGCTGACAGATTAAAAGATTGAGTGGGTGTGTAAGGAAATCCGCTTCCATAAGAAGCGATCATACTGAAACCCCAATCAGCTTCTGATGTATATGAGAATGTAGCATTAACCGTATGAGTTTGGTCCCAATCTAATCTAACTAATTGAATTTCTGGCTGTGCACCGCCGGCAATTGCATTTCTTGTTGCTGCAGGATCAGATGCATTTCCTTTTGCGGATTGGAATGTATAATCTATTGTAGCAGACCAGTTGTTTGAAAGTCTTTTTGTTAATGTAAATACAATTCCTTTTACAAATCCAAAATCACTATTTACAAATTGGCTGTATGTTGATGTACCGCCGAATATTCTGATTTCATCAGCTCTTGTTCCAGCAAGATTTCTTATATCTCTGAAATAACCTGTTAGATCAAAAGTAATATCATCAGTGAGAGCTTGCTGCAAACCGACTTCACCGCTTATTGTTTGCTGTGGTTTCAAATCAGGATTACCAGCTATACCAAGATTTCCTGTTCCGAATCCAAATTTGTATTCAGGATTTGTAAATAGAATGTCGAAATTCGGAATCTGGAAAAAGTGTCCGTATGAAAAGTGAATCACACCTCTGTCAGTAATTGGGAAAGCAATTCCAAGTCTGGGGCTAAGTTGAATTTTATCAGTAGGATCTTTGTACCATTTAGCTTTGCGCTCTTCAAGAGTTAAAGCAATGTTCTCAGGCTTCTTTGGTCTGTAAACATCCGGATCGGTTGGGTCAACTAACAATTTGCCGTCTGGTTTAAAGTAATCCATTCGAAGACCAACATTGATAATCATTTCATTCAATTCAATTTTATCCTGCAGATATGCAGAGAACTCAAGAGGCTTTCTGATATATCTGTTTATACTAAGATTTTCATTTGGATCATCCGGGTTCGGAATGTGTCTTCTTACAAATGGATTTCTTGTTACTCTAGGGTCTTCAGCATCCAAAGGCTGTAGAAGATAGATATCATCAAAACCTAAATTGTGATAGTTCAATTCAACACCAAACTTTACCATATTGATTTTATCAACTTGTGAAGTAAAATCCCATTTAACTCCATAAGTGTTGGTTAATCTCTTGAAGTTTCCTGCCTGAGTTCCACCAGTTCTGAAACTAGGAACTTCTGCCGGCTGCTGACCAAGTAAAACATCGTGAGTATATCTTGGGTCATTCGGATCTTCATAAACATACTGCTTAAAGCTTTTGTAAAAGTATGTGAAGTTTAGTGTGTAAAAAGAATTTGGAGTTAATGTATGAGTTAGTCCAAGAATGTTAGTATAACCTTTTCTGAATTTTTTATAATCACCATCAGGATTATAAGCGAATGAATGGTCATAATCCTGATAATCAACTTTATCAAGGAAGAAGCTGTAATTGATTTTCAGATTTGTAAACATTCTGTAGGTGAGTTTTCCCTGTCCGTAGATTTTTTCATTCCAGTTCATAGGAACAATTTTACCATCGCCCAAACCGCTGTCCGGATTTACACTTAAAATATATCTTTCTGATAATGGAAAAGCAGCACCTCGGTTTTCAGTTATATTCCAGGGATTAAAAACTCTTTTACCATTTATCCAACCGCCGAAATAAATGTATCGCGCATTAAGATAAAAGAATAAGGAGTTCTGAATAATCGGACCGCTGAAACTACCTTCAAAGTTTCTGATATTTACCGGCTGAAAGTTTTTTATATCGCGAAAGATTTTTTCGTCTGTGCTGTAATAATCACCAATATATGATGTTAATGTTCCGTTAAATTTGTTATCACCATCTTTTGTCGCAATATTAACATAACCTGAAAGTGCTCTTCCATATTCAGCATTAAAAGCACCACTAATAAACTGAAGCTCCTGAATTGAATTTGCATTTACATCAATAACAGTTGAACCGTCATATACATCTGTAACAGGAACGCCGTCAATTGCATAAACAACTTCACCTTTTCGACCGCCTCTTACTGAACCTCCTACAATACCTGCTTTAAGATTAAGAACTTCCTGAAATTCAGTTACAGGAAGAACTGATATATCATCAGCACTGATAATTGATGTTGAGGAAGTAAGATCTTTAGTAACAGGTGGACGAGTAGCAACAACTACAACTTCTTCTTTCAGCTCAATGCTTGTTTCATAGAGAGTAAAATTTATTTGAGTTGTAAGGTCAATTGAAACTTTTACTCCCTGCACAGTTTGCGGATTGTAACCAATTGCAGATGCTTTAAGATTATATGTTCCGGGTGGAACACCAATTATGCTGTAATTTCCATCAATATCAGAAGCAGCACCGAAGTTTGTTCCTTCAATAATAATATTTACGAAAGGAATTCCTTCGTTAGTTGTGCCATCGATTACTTTACCTGATATTTTACCGCTCTGTGCAAGCAGTGAAGTTTGAAGTGAAATAAAGAAGAGAGAAAAAAGAATTAATTGGTATGAAATTCTTTTCATGCGGGCCTCCGCGAAGAATTATTTTTTAACATTTTTAAGTCCTTGGAAAGTGTAACAATCTTCTATAAAAATATTTCTCTTTTATTTTTCTGACAAAAATACCACAGCTAAAATGATTTACAAACGACTTTCATCAAAATCAAAGGGCAATATTTCTTCTCAGTAAATATTACCAAATGTAACATATTAAAAATAGATCATGGTTCAATTGCAACTAATGAGGAGAAAAAAAATTTAAATCTCAGGAATATTATTTTACACTCCGGCAGTTGAAGCGATCATTCTGAAAAGAACCTTATAACAATGGACAAAAAACTTTGAAGCAATTGAAAAGATTAGTTTACTTCGAATTGGATTTGTAATGATATTCAGTCATTCCACCAATTACATAAAAAGTTTTAAATCCATTCCTGTTTAGAAACTGTGATGAAGCAAAAGAACGATTTTGTGTACGGCAAATTACATAAATAGTTTTATCTTTATATGGTTTTAGTTCATCAATTCTTTCTGGCAATTCCTGAATAGGAATGTTTATAGATTTTTCAATTTTACCTAATGGTCCCTCAAGTTCTCCTTGAGTTCGCACATCAAGAATAACAAGCGAAGAATCTTTCTCCATTAAATTTATAAATTCATCAATAGTAACTGATGGTACTTCTGTATTCGATTGTGCAAACATATTTATTGTAAAAATTATAAGTAAGAATTGTAACGCAACTAGTTTCATTTTAGTTCCTGATTTATTCATCGCAATCCGATAAATTAAGAAATGACATAAGTCTTTTATGAGCATCCTCGGGCAATTGAACATTATACTTTTTATACAGGTCAATAGTCAGTTCAACTGTTTTAAAGTAACTCTGACATCCTGAGCAATTGTCAAGATGATGTTTTATTGCAACACATTTTTCAGAGTTAAGGTCTTCGCCCAAACTTTCACAAATGTGCTGCATAACTTCTTTGCAATTTGGATTTTCTTTACTCATCGGCTGAATGCCTCGTTTAATTCTTTTCTTAAAAATGCTCTTGCTCTGTGCAATCTAGATTTAACTGCCGGTATTGATAAATCAGTTGCTTTAGCAGTTTCTTCAGTTGACAAACCTTCAACATCACGAAGAAGAAAAACCACGCGATAGTCCGGTGCAAGTTTATCAATCGATTGATCAAGTATTTTTTTTAACTCATTATTCTCAACATCAAGATGAGGAATTCTGCTCCAGTCAGCTACATACTTATCTTCATAAAGATCATCTTCATTGTCTTCATTTATCGAAACGAAATACTTGTTCTTTTCTTTTCGTGCCTGCATCAGACAATGGTTCGAAACAATTCTGTATAACCAGGTTGAAAGTTTCGAATTTCCATCAAACTGATTTATATGTTTTACCATACTCAGAAAAGTTTCCTGCATTATGTTTTCAGCTTTTTCACGATCGCGGCAGATCTTAAAAGCAAAATTATACACCGTTTGCTCGTTATCTTTTACAAGTTTTGCAAGAGCTTTTCTGTCACCCTGTTTAGCAAGTTCTACTAATTCTTTTTCTTCCATTGCGTAAGATGATTTAGGAAAAATTTGGTTTCTTTTCGTGTAAAAATACCAAATAATTTTATTATGAACCTATTTTAAGCGTATTTTCTTGACTTCTGTCAACTTATCAAGTGGCTTAAATTTTGCAAAAAATCAATGTATTTAATAATTATTTATCGGGAATAGAAATAAATGATTGCTACAAAAAATAACGACTCAATCTTTCTGAATATTCTGTTTAACGGTGTTAAAACTAACTCCCTTCCTGTTAATCTTAATGGTAAGTTGTATGAAGATTTTAAGGAAGGTGAAATCATTTACGAAAGCGGTGATGAAAGTAATTTTGTTTATTTGATTGTTTCTGGTAAAGTAAAAATAAAAGAGAACGGAGTGAAGAAATTGGTTTACCGAAGAGAAAACGAATTCTTCGGCGAAAAAGAAATTATAAAAAAATCTAACCGCTTTTCTTCTGCTATGGCAGAAACTGATTCGACTTTGTATAAAATTAGTAAAAATGATTTTGAATCTCTTCTTAAAAACCTTCCTGCTGTTAAACAAAACATTATTGATTTTACAAATCTTACTGAAGATGATTTTAATTCTGTTGAACAAAAGCCTGAACAATATGTTCAGGAAGAAAACACTCTTCCGGAATTAAACGAAGTTGAAATTAATTATGAATTAGAACCCGATAATCATAACAATGGGAAAGATGATTCAGAACTTCCGGACTATCTGAAAAATCTTGATGACTTTGAAGATATTACTCATAATCATGAACCTGAACCAGCAGAAGAAAAAGCTGAAATCAAAGCTGAAGCAGAAAATGAAATTGAAAGCATTCCTGAACCGGGAAAAGAATTTCCGGAAATAAATGAAGATGATACTTTTCTTGATGCTGATTTTGTTTACGAAAGTCAACCGGATTTTGTAGAAGAAATTCAGGAAATTTCAGCTGAATCATTAACCGAACCGGAACCTGACGAAAAGAATATTCCGGTTGAAGATGAGCTTACCACAATTCTTGATGAAAAAGTCAGTCTGAAAAATTTCAATCTTATACTTAATCAGATAAGTGCAAATCAAAATTTAGATTTAACTGTTCAATCAATTCTTAAAAATTTTCTTCAGCTCACAGGTTCTGATCGTGGTTTAATCTTTCTTTACGACGAAAAGAAATCGGAGTTAATTCCTGAATTTAACATTGGTGGAAAATCAGAGATTCCATCAGTAAAACTTTCTGAAGGTATTACAGGAAAAGCGGCTTCTGCAAAAAAATTATTCTTCATCTCAAATCCTGAAAGCGATGCAAGATTTGTGGGAAGCTTTGATAATCCTTTTGAGTTTCCTGCTGCAAATCTTATTTATTTACCTTTGCTCGATAATCAATTGGAGATTCAGGGATTTGCTACTTTATCTTTTAATGAAGAAACTCTTGAAGAGAATTTCAGAAAACAACTAAAACTTTACAGTATTCTTGCAGGTGAAAGCATCTTGCTTTCAAAACAACTTTCTGTAATCGAATCGAAAAAACACTTGAGCATAATTGGTGATGTTTCAAAATTTCTTCTTGGAGATATTAAATCTCCAATGCTTACAATTAAACATTACACTAGCATCATTTCCAGATTCGATATTCCTGATGAGATAAAGCGAGTGATAACTTTACTAACAATGCAGGCAAATTCAGTTCTGGATTTATTACAATCAACATCCGACTTTGCAGAAAAGAAATCCAGCATCAAGAAGTCTCCCGTCCAGCTTAATGACTTACTCAACAACATTCTTGATTTACTTGCTGAATTTGTAGAATCGAAAAACATTAAGCTCTATAAAAAATTTGCTCAGAACTGCACTGTTAATATTGACCCGAGAAAGTTTCATGTTGCAATTTACGAGCTAATAAAGTATGCAAGTTCCGAGCTTCCTTCAGGCGGAAAAATATTTTTCAGTACCGAATTTCTTGGGAAGGAAGTTCAAATCAGAATTTATGATGAAGGAAAGTTTCAGCAGCCAGAGAGATTTCCTCTAGTATCAAGAGCGGATTTGAGTCTCGATATTGCTGAGTTTTTCCTCAAAGCTATGAATACTAATTTTTCTTTTGCTGAAAAGACTAACGGCGGAGTTATATTTATAATTAGTCTTCCGGTTACTTCTAATTAAGCTCTCAGGGATTTATTTTCCCTGTTGATGAATTACAATTTAATTACAGTTCTCGGTCCGACTGCTGTTGGCAAAACCAAACTTGCTGCTCAGCTTGCAAATTATTTCAATGGCGAAATCATTTCGGCTGATTCACGCCAGGTTTATAAAAATCTGAATATAGGCACTGGTAAAGATTTGGGCGATTACATAGTTAACGGCTCTCCTGTAAAATATTATATGATTGACTTGGTTGAACTTCCGAATGAGTTTAATCTTTTTGACTTCTACAAAAATTTTTTTCATTTCTATCATCAGATAAAATCAAAAAATAAAATTCCTTTTCTAGTTGGTGGAACGGGACTTTATCTCAGTTCTGTAACTCAGAACTACGACTTAAAAGAAATTGAAAACGAGCAGGAATTTATTGAAGAACTAAATACTAAAAGCGAAGAAGAATTAAAATCTTTGTTACTAAAATTAAATCCTCATCCTCACAACAAAACTGATTTCAGAACTCGTGAAAGAATTATCAGAGCAATAATTGTAGCAAAAGCTAATAAACCGGTTGAAAATAAAACTACAATTCATTCATTAAATATCGGAATAAATCCCGGGAGAGAAATTGTTAAGAAAAGAATAAAAGAGCGAATCGAAAAAAGACTTGCAGAAGGTATGATTCACGAAGTTGAAACTTTACTTCAGAATAAAATTCCTCACGAAAGATTAATCAGTCTTGGACTTGAGTATAAATACATTACAGAATATTTAATCGGAAAATTATCGTATGAGCAGATGCAGAGTGAGTTATATAAAGCAATCTGTGCCTTCGCAAAACGACAAATGACTTGGTTCAGAAAAATGGAACGGGAAGGAATTAAAATTTTCTGGCTGAATGAACCGGATTTTGATAAAGCTAAAGAAATCATCAAGACTAATTATGAATTCGAACGATAATCTTCCTGATTCAGTAAAAAAATATCTTAAAAAGTTCGCTTCAAATCTCTGGAGCTTGTCTGATAATTCCCAAAGATTATTTAATAACATAATCGTAATTCCCTCACTTGCTGAATTTGATTTACTTCCGGCTTGCTTGAATTCGCTTGAGGAAAATGATAAAAACTTACTTCACGAAACATTAGTTCTTGTTGTTGTGAATAATTCACTTTCTGCTTCTGCTGAAATAAAACAAAACAATAAACAGACAATTGATTATCTTAAAAACTATCACGGTAAATTAAATTTATCTTTTGTTGATGCTTCAACTGAGTCAAAAGCTATTCCTGATAAATACGCCGGAGTTGGAATTGCCCGTAAAATCGGTTGTGATCTTGCTTTGAAAAAATTTGATTACTCCAATTCGAAGAAAAAAATTCTTTTCTTCTTAGATGCCGATTGCACTGTCCGCCCTGATTATCTTGAAAAAGTTTTATCAGAGTTTAACAAGAAGAATCTTCACTCAGCAGTAATAGAATATGAACATAAATTTTCTGACACTTCACTGGAAGCTGAAGCAATCATTTGTTATGAAATTTTCCTGCGTTTCCATCGTTTAGGACTTAAGTTTGCCAAATGCTATTATGATTATCATACAATTGGTTCAACAATAGTTTGTGATGTTGAATCTTATATAAAAGCCGGTGGAATGAACAAAAGAAAAGCAGGTGAAGATTATTATTTTCTTGAAAAACTTGCCAAGCTCAATAAGATTTATACAATTGCAGATGCATTGGTTTTCCCTTCTGCAAGAAAATCCTGGCGAGTACCTTTTGGAACAGGTCAGCGAATCACTCGTCACCTGAGCAAAAAGCAAAATGAATATGTTGCATATAATGCTGAATCGTTTAAGATTCTTAAACGCTGGTTAAAATTTTTTATGTCGGATAAAGTGATAGAATTAAAACAAATTCTGACTGAAGCAAAAAATATCAATCGGGCTTTAAGTGATTTTTTATTATCTAATAATTTTGAAAAAGACTGGAAGCAAATACTAAAGAATAATTTTTCACTAAAAGAAATTCAAAAACAGAAAATATTTTGGTTCGATGCTTTCAAAACACTAAAATTAATTCATTACTTACGTGATAATGGTTATCCAAACATAAATTTATTCGATGCTGTTGATGAAATTTTGAAGATGATGCGTATTAAATCAGAAATAAGTCGTGACAAGGCAATTCCGGATATTCAAATACAAAAACAATATTTATTATTTTTAAGAAAGATTTTACAAGAAGAATTTTCAAATGATAATTAAAACGAAACAAGATGAGATTCAGAATTATTTAACCGATGCCTCAAACTATAAAGGCAGTTGTGAAGCTGTTTTTATTCCTCAAAATAAAGATGAACTTATCAAAGCATTGAAAGATGCAAATGAACAAAAAACCAAAGTCACAATCGCAGGTGCAGGTACAGGATTAACCGGCGCAAGAGTTCCTGATAGCGGAATAGTTATCTCAACAGAAAAATTAAATCAGATAATTGAGATCAATACAACTGAACATTATGTAATTGTTGAACCGGGAATTTTTCTTTCTCAACTTCTTGAAGAATTGAAAAGGAAAAATTTTTTCTATCCACCAGACCCAACAGAAAAGAATTGTTTTATCGGAGGAACTGTTGCAACTAATGCTTCCGGTGCAAAAACTTTTAAGTATGGTGCAACAAGAAATTTTGTTCAGGAATTAGAAATAATTCTTGCCGATGGTGATGAAATTTATCTAAAACGCGGAGAAGTATTTGCAGAAAAAGATAATCTAACACTCACTACAAAATCCGGAAGAAATATTTCTCTTAAGCTTCCATATTACAATTTACCTGTCACAAAAAATGCTTCGGGATATTTTATCAAACCAAATATGGATGCAATTGATTTGTTCATTGGTTCGGAAGGAACACTTGGAGTGTTTTCAAAAATCAAACTTAAAATTATTCCTCTTCCCAAAAGAATTATTTCAATGGTTTGTTTCTTTAATGATGAGATTGATGCTCTGAATTTTATTGATGAAGCGCGCAGAATTTCTTTTCAAACTCGAAATGAAAACCTGAAAGATGATTTAGATGCACTTGCGCTTGAATTTTTTGACAGAAACTCATTAAAATTTTTAGCAAAAGAATTTAATGCTTTGCCAAATCGGAATGCCGCAGTTTGGTTTGAACAGGAAGCTGATTTTAATAATGAAGATAAATTAATTGAAAAGTGGTTCTCTCTTATTGTAAAGAACAAAGGAACTGAAGAAGATGTCTGGTTTGCAGTCACTGAAAAAGAAAGGATGGGATTAGAGGAATTTCGTCACGCAATTTCATGGAAAGTAAATGAATACATTGTAAATCATAGACTGAAAAAACTTGGAACTGATGTCGCTGTTCCCGATTCTGAAATGTTCAATTTCTATAACTTTCTTAAAGAGACGATGGAAAATTGTCAGTTGAATTATGTTTTATACGGTCATCTTGGCAATTCACATTTTCATTTAAATATGCTTCCACAGAATGAGAGTGAGTATTCACTCGGTAAAGAAATTTACAGAAAGATATGTCTCAAAGCCATTGAAATGAAAGGAACAGTTTCAGCAGAACACGGAATCGGAAAACTTAAAACGCAATATCTGATTGATATGTTAGGACCAGAGATTATCAATCAGATGAAAGAAATTAAAAAACAATTCGATCCAAATTATATACTTGGAGTCGGGAATATTTTTGTTTAGTAATTAATATCGGTTAAATCTTAACAGCCTTTTATCTTCTGACCTTCTTAAAGCTCGTTCCGTCTTTTGTGTCTTGCAGAATTACACCGAGATTTTTCAGCTCATCTCTGATCTTATCAGATAAAGCATAGTTCTTTTCCTTCTTCGCTTCGGTTCTGATTTTAATTAATAGTTCGATCAAATCATCTTCAAGCGAAGGAAGACTTTCTTTTTTCTGAAAGCTGATAACTCCAAGAACATCTTCAGCTGTTTTTTTCAGGAATGATTTAACATTGTTGTAAAAATCTTTATTCAGACTTTCATTTTCAGCAATAATACGATTTACTTCACGAGTGAAATCAAACATCACCGCAACTGCCTGTGCTGAGTTAAAATCATCATCCATTGCCTGTTCAAATTTTTCATACCAATTATTAAAATCAAACTCAATCTGTTTTCCTTCATCTGAGTTTTTCTGAAGTTCGTCTTCAATTTTATCAGATAAGTTTTGCAATTTTTCGACGCCTTTTTCTGCAGCTTGTAAAAGTTCATCACTAAAGTTTAATGGTCCGCGATAGTGTGCCTGAGCAAAAAACAATCTGACTGCCTCAGCGGAATATTTTTTTAATACTTCGCGGGCGGTAAAAAAATTGCCAAGTGACTTTGACATTTTTTCTTCATTAATATTCAGAAATCCGAAATGAAGCCAGTACTTTGCAAATGGTTTCTCGTTTGCGGCTTCACTCTGAGCAATTTCATTTTCGTGATGCGGAAAAATTAAATCGTGTCCTCCGGCGTGAATATCAAATGACTCTCCTAAAAGTTTGCAGCTCATTGCAGAACATTCAATATGCCAGCCAGGACGACCTTTGCCCCAAGGACTATCCCAATAAGGTTCACCTTCTTTTGCTTTTTTCCAAAGAGCAAAATCCAATGGATGCTTTTTCTCTTCATTAACTTCTACTCTTGCACCTATTTCAAGTTCATCAGTGTTTTTACCGCTCAACTTTCCATAACCATTAAATTTAGAAACATCATAGAAAACATTTCCATCAACATTGTAAGCAATTCCTTTTTCTTCAAGTTTCTTAATCATATCAATCATATCACTCATAAATTCGGTTGCACGAGGATAATATGTTGCTGGCTTGATTTTTAGTTTTTCTATATCACTGAAAAATTCTTTTATATAAAACTCTGCAACTTCTCGGGCAGATTTTTTTTCCTGATTTGCTTTTTTTATAATCTTATCATCAACATCTGTCAGGTTCATTACGAATGTAACTACATATCCTTTGTATTCAAGATATCTTCTGACAATATCAGACATAATAAATGATCGGGCATTCCCGATGTGAAAGTAATCATAAACCGTTGGTCCGCACATATACATTTTAACTAAAGGCGGATTTAGCGGACTGAATTCTTCTTTCTGTTTTGTAAGTGTGTTGTAAATCTTTAGCATAATATTTTGATTCTTGATTTTAAGTGTTCAAATATAACAAAATTGATGTTTGCAATTCATTTGCTTAATCACTGATTCGTACCTTTGAGTTTTTGTGACAAGATTTTTTTGCCACAAAGACACGAGGACACTAAGATTTTAAATCACAGAAAAATTATTTGAATTTAGTTTGAGCGAAGTTTCTTTAAAAGAAATTTAAAGTCAGTTGGTAAGTCTGAATCAAAACGAACAAATTTTTTTGTGTGAGGATGAGTAAAGCCCAGAGTTTTTGCGTGTAACGCCTGACGAGGCATAATTTCCAATAAATTACTTACACGACTTTTTATTTTCGGCAAATCACTTCCAAAATGAATTTTATCTCCTCCGTAAGTTCTGTCACCAAAAATTGGTCTTCCGATTCCCGAAAGATGAACCCGAATCTGATGCGTTCTGCCGGTTTTCAAATTCAATTTTATGTATGAAGCAAATTCAAATTCTTCCAGTACTTCATAAAAAGTTATTGCGAGTTTTCCTTCAGACTTACTGATTGTAAATTTTTTTCTGTCGGATTTACTTCTTGCAATGTTAGTCTGAATTTCTCCTTTTTGATCCGGAAGTTTTCCCCAGCAAACTGCGTGATATTCTCTTTCGATTAAGTGCTTTGCAAATTGATCAGCAAGCTTTGCGTGAGTAAAATCATCTTTGGCAACAACAAGTAAACCGCTTGTATCTTTATCTATCCGATGAACAATTCCTGGTCGAATGTTGTCATTCAGTTCACTTAAAGATTTTGTATGATGAAGCAAAGCGTTTACAAGTGTTCCTGTATAATTTGCATAGGCAGGATGTGCAACCATTCCAGCTGGTTTGTTCACAACAATCAGATAATCATCTTCATAAATAATGTCTAAAGGAATTTCTTCAGGTTCAACATCTTCAGGCCGGGGAGAAATTGGCTGGATTGCAATTATAACATCGCCGGGCTTTACTGAATAGTTTGCTTTAGCAGGCAAACCATTTACAGTCACTAAGCCGGCTTCAATGGCTTTTTGAATTTTTGATCGTGTTGCATTTTCAATCTGATTGACAAGAAAAGTATCTAACCGTTCCTTTTTCTTTCCTTCGGGAACATTAATCAGATACTTCTTTTCGGTTATCAATTTGCTCATTTGGTTCTTCTGCTGTGTTAAAAGAATTTTCTGCAGAAGCTAAATCTTCAGAAGTGATTGGATGAGTTGAGCTGGTTGTATCAACTGCTGCGGCAACAAGAGATTTTTCCAGCTCCTTTTCTTCTTCGTGTTTTTTATAGAATAAAATTAAAATGAATACACCAATTGTAACTGCAGCATCAGCAATATTAAAAATTGGCCAGCGATCATAACTTCTTCCGAAAAGAGTAAAATCAAAAAAATCAAAATCAAAAAAGTCAACTACCCTTCCATAAAATAAAGGTGCATATCCGAATAGCACACCGTAAAAAGTTCTGTCAATAAGATTTCCGACTGCACCACCGAGAATAAAAGCAATTGCTAATCTTAAGCTTAAACTTTTGTTTCTGATTGCGTACAAATAAACTAAAAGACCAATGCTCGCTACAAGCGAGAAAAGAGAAATTGCAAGTTTAAAACCATCGCCGGGATCAAAGCCAAAAGCCATTCCGGGATTTTCAATATAAGTTAGTCTGAAAAAATCACCTAAGACTGGAATGCTTTGACCGTAATACATTCCATCAAAATTGAAATTCAGAAATGGAATTGAAAAACCTTTGACAAAAATTTTGGTTAGCTGGTCAACAATTACAACCGCAATTGATATATAAATTACTTTCACTTAAAAACTACTCCGAAAAAATCTTTTCAAAAATAAAAAATGGGGCTTGGCAATTCGATGTGAAATTCCTTACCCCAAATAATTACTTCTTTTCCTGTCTTTGTTTCATAGGCAAACAGAGCTGACTGTGAGGAACTGCTTCGAGTCGCGCTTTAGGAATCAATGGACAGGTTTCGCACAAGTGCTGAGGTTCTTCAATACACTCAATACAAATTCCGTAAGTTCCGTTTTCAATTCGCTTCAAAGCATCTTCAAGATAGCCAAGAAATTTTGTCTCACGCTGAGCGTAAAGGAAAGTTTTTTCTCTTTCCATCGCATCAGTTCCCTGCTCTGCCATATGAAGTGAGTATGGTGAATTTTCATTTATGTATTCACCTGTTGAAGGATCGAGCATTTGTTCTTTCAGGTTCTGAAGTTGTTCAAGGATCTCATCTCTTTTTTCAAGAATTATTTTTTTGAAATGTTCGAGATCTTTTTTGCTGTAACCTTTAATCTTCTTTAAAGCTTCTGCTTTTCTTCTTGCTGCTTCAAGTTCTGCCTGATAGATTTCATCAATCTTGCTTTCATCTTCAACTGCTTCTTCAACCTGAGATTGAACAACGGGCTGCTGTTTAAGAACTTTTTCTTCTTTTGGAGTCAATTTTTTCTTCTCAACTTTCTTTTCTGTTTTCCTTACAGTTTTTTTCTTTTCAACTTTTACAGGTTTCTTAGCAGCTTTTTTAGGAGCTGAAGCTTTTTTCGTTACTTTTTTCTTTATCGGCGCATCTTTTATTACAATTTTCTTTGCCAGAGTCTTCTTCACTTTTTTCTTTTCCTCCTTGCCTTTTTTAGTCGCGGCTTTTTTAGATGTTTTCTTAATTTGTTTTTTTGCCATTTTATTTTCCTCCTTTGTTAAGGATTAAATCTTTTCAATTAGGATAGAGCATTCATAATCTCCGATTTTCCAATCTTGTCTGAATCCTCCATCGTTAATTTGTTGTGAAATTAATTTTTCTGCAAGTGTTTCGTTTGAAATATAATCAGAAAAGTTATTTATTGCTTTAACAAGTTCCGGATTTCCGGAAAAGGTGATTTTGATTTTATCAGTTACATCAAAGCCAGCATCTTTTCTCATATTCTGAACACGATTGACAAACTCTCTGGCAAGTCCTTCTTCAATAAGATTCTGATTAAGCTCTGTATCAATTGCAACTGTAACACCTTCTTCAGATTCAACAACCCAGCCTTCAATCTGATGACTCATAATTTCAACATCATCACGGTTGATTGTTAAATTTTCTCCATCAACTTCAACGGAAATGTTTTCACCGTTTTCAAGTTTTTTAATCTCATCTTTACCGAAGTTTTTAATAATCTCTGCAGCAGCTTTTACCTTCTTACCGAATTTTGGTCCTATAGATTTGAAATTGGCTTTAGCAGTTTTGTTTACAATTTCAGAATCATCATCAAGAACAACCAGTTCTTTAATGTTAACTTCATCAAGAATAACATCTCTCATCTTGCCAAGTGCATCGCGTTTTTCTTTTTCAACCACCACCATCATTCTTTTAAGTGGTTGACGAACTTTCAGATTATTTTTTGCACGAATTGCTCTGGTAAGATAAACTACTTTCTGTGCAACTTCCATTTTTTCTTCAAGTTCCGGTTCACGATAAGTGATAGATGGAAAATCTGCAAGGTGAACTGATTCGAATTTTTCTTTTCCTGTAACTGTGTTTAGATTTCTATAAATCTCTTCTGCTATAAAAGGAGCAAATGGCGAAGTTAATTTTGCAACAGTATTCAGGCATTCATACAAAGTCTGATATGCCGAAAGTTTTTCTTTATTCATTTCAGATTTCCAGAAACGACGACGACTTCTTCTGACATACCAGTTTGAAAGCTGATCTATTGTAAAATCACTAACTGCACGAGCTGCTTTTGTAACATCATACGCATCCATTTGTTTTTCATATTCTTCAACTAAAGCATTAAGCTTAGAAATTATCCATCTGTCTATTTCAGGTCTTTCTTTATAAGGAACAAGTGCATCACTGAAATTGAATTTATCTATGTTTGCATAAAGAGCAAAAAATGAATAAGTGTTAACCAAAGTTCCAAAGAATTTCCTCTGTACTTCAACCAATGCTTCTTCATCAAAAAGAGTTGGTCGCCATGGTGGACTGTTAGTAACCAGATACCATCTTGTTGTATCCGCACCATATTTATCAAACAAATCGAAAGGGTCAACAGTGTTGCCGCGCGATTTCGACATTTTCATTCCATTTTTATCAAGTATCAGTTCATTTACAATCACATTCTTAAAAGCAACACTATCAAATAGCATTGTAGCAATCGCATGCAAAGTATAAAACCAACCTCGTGTCTGATCAATTCCCTCACAGATAAAATCTGCAGGGAAAAATTTCTTTTCAAAAGCTTCTTTATTTTCGAAAGGATAATGATACTGAGCAAAAGGCATTGCACCGGAATCAAACCAAACATCAATTACTTCCGGAGTGCGTTTATAAATTTTACCATTCTTCTCAAAAAGAATTTTATCCACGAAAGGCTTATGCAAATCAATATTTTCAACATCAGCTACTGAAATTCTTTTTCCGCCTTCTTCAATAAAACCTTTTTTCAATTCTTCAATGCTACCAACTGCAAACATATCGCCATCATCACTAACCCAGATTGGAAGCGGAGTTGCCCAGAAACGATCTCGTGAAAGTGCCCAGTCTTTATTTTCTTCTAACCAGTTTCCAAATCTTCCGGAACCGACTTCCGGCGGCTGCCAGTTAATAGTTTTATTTAATTCAACCATTCGGTTTGCAATTGATGTGGTTCTGATAAACCATGATTCTCTTGCATAGTAAATTACAGGAACATCCTGATGACGCCAGCTAAATGGATATGTGTGAAGAATTGTTTCCTTTTTATAAAGCTTTCCTTCTTTTTTCAGTTTAAGAATTATCCCATTATCAGCATCTTTAACAAACTGTCCTGCAAAGTCTGTAACTTCATCTGTAAAAACACCTGAGCGTGTAACCGGCTGAAGCATCGGAAGATTATATTTCTTTGATACTTCATAGTCATCAGCACCAAATGCAGGTGCAATGTGAACAATTCCCGAACCGTCTTCTGTGCTTACAAAATCACCGGCGATAACATAGAAAGCTTTTTTATCAACATCACAGTAGTCAAAGAGCTGTTCATATTCCAGACCGAGTAAATCTTTACCTTTCATCTCTTCGAGAATTTCGTAATCGCCATCAATAACTGATAATCTGTCTTTGGCAAGAATTAAAACTTTGCCATCAGTTTTAATTTTCACATAGTCAATTTCGGGTCCAACAGCTAAAGCAACATTTGAAATCAGAGTCCAGGGAGTTGTAGTCCAAACCAGAAAATATTCGTCAGCATCAACTCTCTGAAACAGAACATAGACCGATGGATCTTTTGTTTCGCGATAACCAAGAGCAAGTTCGTGCGAAGAAAGTACTGTTTCTGATTTCGGATCCTGAGGAACGATTTTATAATCTTTATAGATAAGTCCTTTATCAAATAAAGTTTTTAATGCCCACCACACTGATTCGATATATTTATTTTCAAGAGTAATGTAAGCTGAATCCAGATCGATCCAATAGCCCATTCGGGTTGTCATCTTTTCCCAGAGATCGAGATAAGTAAAAACTGATTCGCGGCATTTTTGGTTATACTTTTCGATTCCGTATTCAATTACTTCGCTTTTATGTTTAATGCCGAGAGATTTTTCAACTTCAATTTCAACTGGTAAACCGTGAGTATCCCAACCAGCTTTTCTTTCAACACGGAAACCTTTTAATGTTTTATAACGACATACAAGATCTTTAAGTGTTCTTGCCATTACATGATGAATTCCCGGCTTTCCGTTAGCAGTCGGAGGACCTTCATAAAAAGTGAATGATTTGTTTTCGTCTCTGGAAGAAACACTTTTTTCAAATATTTTATTTTCCTGCCAGAACTTTAAAATCTCTTCTTCAATCTTAGGATAACTTATTTTTTCTAAATTTTGTTTGAACATAGTTTCTCTGTAGTTGATTTTATAAATCCTTATATTTTTTTATCAATTCTTTTTCTGCCTGAATAAATTCTTTTAATTCTCTTTCAATTCTTTCTTTCTTCAGAATTATATTTTTTGCCTGAGCTTCGGCATCGGACAAAATTTCCTTTGCTTTAATATCCGCCTCTTTCAATGTAAGCTCAGCTTCTTTTTTGGCATCAATAATATTGTCCTCATATATTTTTAATTTTTCACGAAGTATAACTGCTTCTCTTTCACCGCTAAGTACTTCCTGAACAGCCATTCCAAAAAATCCCATTGCACCAAGCGTAATGTTTCTTAAACTGAAGAGAATAAGATTTTCTGTAATTAACTGATTAGTTCCAAAATACTCGCTGAAGAAGGTAACGGTAATCAGACTTAAAATTGTAATCGCAACAATAATTGCGAATAAAACTTTACCGCCTTTATGCCAGCCAATCTGACGGTTGATGAACCAACCACTTGCAAAGCAGAAAATTGAAAGTACAAACCAAACAACAAAGTTGAATTCACCGAAGTTGAACAAGTCAGTATTCAGGAAATTTGATGTATAAATAAACACAGCAATCATAAGTGCTGCGAAATAATTTTTTAGAATTGTTTTTAATGATATAAACATCACAACCTCTTAATTACTTCCTTCATTATCAGAGTCATTTTCGGCTCAGCTTCCATTGCTGTTTGAATTATTTCTTTAACATCAACAGGTTTTAATGAATCAGGGAAACATTCATCTGTAATGATGCTTATTCCAAGAACTTTTATTCCCATATGATTAGCAACAATATTCTCCGGAACAGTTGACATACCAACTACATCAGCACCTGTAGAGCGAAGAAATCTGTATTCAGCTTTGGTTTCAAGGTTTGGTCCGGGAACAGCAACATAAACACCTTTGTGAACTTTAATTTTATTTTCAAGTGCAACTTCTTCAGCAAGTTTAATAAGTTCTAAACTGTAAGGTTCACTCATATCCGGGAATCGTGGTCCCAAGCTGTCTTCATTTTTTCCTATCAATGGATTATCACCAAGTAAATTGATGTGATCAATCATCAGCATAATATCGCCTTTGCGATAAATGGGATTCATTCCACCACAAGCATTTGAAACAAGTAATGTCTGAACTCCGAGAAATTTCATAACACGAACAGGATAAGTAATTTGCTGCATCGAATATCCTTCGTAATAATGAAATCTTCCCTGCATCGCTACAACTTTTTTCCCGTTGATTGTTCCGAAAATTAATTTACCCTGATGCGATTCAACAGTAGAAAGCGGGAAATGCGGGAGTTCTGAATAGTCAATCTGATGCTCAATATTTATTTCTTTTACCAAACCGCCAAGTCCGGTTCCAAGAATTATTCCGATAGGATAATTCTCATTTGTATGTTTTCTGATAACAGAAAGAGTTTCATTTATTTTCTCAATTAGTTCACTCATAAAAGCTTCTCCACTATATCATCAATATTCAAATCGAGTTTTTTATTTTCTTCTTTAGTTTTCTTTTTCTGCACAACAACTTCTTCATCAATATCATCGATTTTAACTTCAAGTAAATGTGCCTGCGAACTAATAATTGCTTTAAGTCTTGCAATCAGCATATCTTTTTCTTCACGAAGATTAAGAACAGCATTACGAATTTCGTTTGCACTTTCTCTGGCTTTTTCAACTATCTGAGCAGCTTTAAGTTCTGCTTCTTTAATCATCAAAGCTGTTTGCTTTTTTGCAGATTCAATTGATTTGGTTGAACTTTCCTGAGCTTTGAGAAGTGTATCCTGAAGATTTTTTTCAATCTTCTTGAAATCTTCAACCTGCTGAGAAAGAGACTCGACTTGTTGCTTAAGTTCTTCATTTTCCTTCAGCAGTTCATCAACATCATCAGCAATTCTTTCGAGGAAAGCTTTAACTTCATCAGGATCAAAGCCGCGCATTTTTTTCGAAAATTCCTGCTGACGGATTGAAAATGGTTGCAGTTTCATATTTGTCTCCAGTCTTTGGAGTAATCCCGTTCACCAAAAATTGCCGAACCAATTCTTAGCATAGTAGAACCTTCTTCAATAGCAATTTCAAAATCGCTTGTCATACCCATTGAAAGTTCAGTTATGTTGATTCCGGCATTGTTCATTTTTTCTTTCAATAATCTTAAATCCCTGAAACTCTTTCTTATAAGTTTTTCATCATCAGTCAGAGGAGCAATCGTCATTAAACCAATCAGATTCACATTTGAATAATTTTTAGCTTGTTCAGCAATCTTAAATATTTCTTCTTCATTAGTAAGGCCGGATTTTGATTCCTCAAAAGAAGTTTTCACTTCGATCAGAATTTTTTGAACTTTATTTAATGAAGAAGCTCGCTTATTTATTTCTTCAAGCAGCTCAATGCTGTCAACAGAATGAATGTATTCAGCAGCTTTAACAGCATACTTGGCTTTATTTTTCTGTAATGTGCCTATAAAATGCCAAATAACCTTATCACCAATCTTTTCAAACTTTAGCATAAGTTCCTGAGCTCGGTTCTCACCGAAATCATTAACACCCAATTTGTTAGCTTCTAAAATTGCATCCGTCCCAAAATATTTTGAAACAGCAATAAGTCTAATTTCACTTGGATTTCTACCAACTTTTTCACACTTCTTAGCAATTTTATCTTTTAACCTGGCTAAATTTTCAGCAATCATCCTAAAATTAAGGTTGTGAATTTATCTTGTAAAGCTGTAAAAAACAATTAAAAGCACTTTTAATAAAAAATCAAAAAAATCTTAGCAAATATAATCTTATTTTGTCTTATGTAATTAAAAAAATTTATTCTTTCACAATAAACTAAAGGCAACTTATGAAAAAATTCATCATAATCTTAGGTGCTCTTTTAATAATGCTCTCTTTCTCAAAAGAGACTTTCTCACAGGAAAAACCAATTCAATTAGCATTGTTTAATCCTGTTCAGATTTTTCCTGAGAAAGAATCAATTGCTGGTTTACGAATTTCATTACTCTATGGAAAGAACAGAAATGTTACCGGTATTGATTGGGGATTTGTAAACTCAACAACCGGAAAACAAGTCGGTCTGCAATATGGATTTGTAAACCTGGTTGATGGTGGATTTGTAGGATTTCAGTCAGGATTTGTTAATCTCTCAGATTCACAATTCGAAGGATTACAGTGGGGATTTGTGAATTACCATAAGGGAAAAGTTAGCGGACTTCAATTGGGATTTATAAATTATGCCGGAAGTATGAAAGGAGTTCAGATAGGTCTGATTAATATTATTAACAAAGGTGGAATGTTTCCGTTCTTCCCGATTGTGAATTGGTCGTTTTAAATTTTTATTTTCCTAATTTGATAAGCAATAAAAATTTTTATTAAGTTCATCTTGGTGTCTTAACTTTGAAAATTTCGGATTGAAAACAATGTCAAAATTGTCAGTCTTAGATTGCTTCAACTTGATGTTTAGTTATGACTGGCTAACTAAGATTGACAATTTTTGAATTAACAGAGTATCATTGTTAATTATTTGAAATTATTTCTTTCAATTTCCTTATTGTTAGCGGAGCACTTCCTTCATAGTGATTATTAACATTGACATAAACATCAATTTGTTTCTCCGATAAGTAACGAATTATTTCTGCAATTTTTTGCAGCTCATCATCTTTTGGCTCAATAATCTGATTCCAGATGTTTCCGGTTTTCTCTTCTATTCCTGATCTGTCTGGTCCGTGAAGTCGGATTACTACAGGACTAACCAATAAATCTTTAGCAATTGTAAACACATTCCAAATTGGAGGCATATAATATCCCTGAAGGAAAACCATAGTTAAATTGTTTTGATGAAGAAATTCAAAATATTTTTTATTAAGATAATTCGGGTTTCTGATTTCAACTCCTATTTGATATTCTTTCCCAACATTCTGAATGAATGCACTAAACCTTTCCATAAATTCAATTTGATTATTCATCTTTTCTTTATTCAGATATTCAAATTGAAACATCAAAACACCAATTTTATTTTTCATTGGTTTTAATGTGTTAATAAATTCGTTAAACAAATCGGGATTGAGAAAATAAGGATTAACTTTTAATTCTTCCGATTTATTTTTTCTATAAAAGTGTGTTAGTGTAATACTATTCGGAACTTTAATTGTAAACCTGAAATCATCAGGAACTGATTGAGCATAAAGTTTAACATCACCTTCTTTAGGTAGCGAAATTTTATTAATTGCGTGCAAAGACCAGAACCATTGATCAATTTCAACTGAGTTGAAATGCTTTGAATATTCCTCAAGCATATTTATTCCTTTTGCCTGAGAATAAACTATACCTTCCCACGAATCATATTTCCAGCTGCAGGTCCCAAAATAAATTTTTGATTTTTGATTTTTCATTCAATCAAATCCTGTTTTGTATATCACAAAATATTGAATAAACAGCAACTACTCAATTCATAAAGAAATTATTTAGTTAACTTTGCAAACAATTATTAAAAATTTTATGGTGAACCAATGGGAATGGAATTATTAAATCAGATTAAAGAAAAAGCACGCACAAGAAACAAAACAATTATTCTTCCTGAATCTCACGATGAAAGAGTTCTTAAAGCGGCAGAAATTCTGACTAAAGAAAAAATTTGCAAAGTGATTACACTTGGCAATCCCGCAAAAGTAAATGAAGATGCAAAAAAACTTGGAGTTGATTTAACAGGTATTGAAGTAGTAGATCACTTAATTCATCCAAAGTTTGATGAGTTTGCAAATATTTATTATGAGTTGCGAAAGAAAAAAGGAATGACTCCTGAACAGGCAAAAGAAACTTTGAAAAGAGATCTATTCTTTGCAGCAATGATGCTTCGCGAAGGTTTAGTTGATGGAAGTGTTGCAGGTTCATTTGCTTCTACTGCAGATGTGATGAAAGCCGGAATTCAGATTGTCGGAATGCCGGAAGGAATTTCAATCGTTTCAAGTTTCTTCCTGATGATTTTCAAAGACAGAACATTCAGTTTTGCTGACTGTGCAGTTGTACCTAATCCCGATGCAGAGCAACTTGCTGATATTGCAATTTCAACTGCAGACAATCACAAAAAACTTACCGGCGAAGAGCCGCTTGTTGCAATGCTTTCATTTTCTACAAAAGGCAGCGCGACTCACGAACTTGTTGATAAAGTAATCAAAGCTACTGATCTGGTTAAAACAAAACGACCAGATTTACAGGTTGATGGTGAATTACAATTTGATGCTGCAATTATCGAATCAATTGGTAAACGAAAAGCTCCTAACAGTAATGTAGCAGGCAAAGCCAATGTTTTGATTTTCCCTGATTTAAACGCCGGAAACATCGGATATAAAATTGCAGAAAGATTAGGTGGTGCACAGGCAGTTGGTCCAATGGTTCAGGGATTAAGAAAACCGTTCTTTGATTTAAGTCGTGGTTGCAGTGTAGATGACATTGTAAACACAGCTGCAATAAATGTTTTAATGGGTTAAAGATTTAATATGGGGAGGGTTTGCCCTTCCCGTCTTTTCAAAATTCACAATTAGGTTCGGTCAAGGCAAGCCTTGACCCTACATTTCAAAATTTAATTAAAACTTTTCTGTTTCTTCAAGTAACTTTTTAATAACATCAACTGAAGAAATACCTTCGGCTTCAGCTGAGAAGTTTGTAATTATACGATGACGAAGTACAGGCAGCATTGCAGCTTTTACATCATCAATATTCGGAGTGAATCTGCCTTGAATTACAGCACGACTTTTTGCAGCAAGGATCAAATATTGCGAAGCTCTTGGTCCTGCACCCCAGGTAATCCATTGCTTTATGAATTGAGGTGAATTACCGTTAACGGGTCGCGTCATATTAGACACCTTCACTGCGAACTGAATAACATTATCAGCAACCGGAACTCTTCTTATTAAATCCTGAAATGTTAAAATCTCCTGAGCAGATACAACTTTATTTAATTGAGCATTATAACCGCTCGTGGTTGTCTGAACAACTTTTATTTCTTCTTCATAGCTCGGATAATCGAGCCAAAGATTAAACATAAATCTATCAAGCTGGGCTTCTGGCAAAGGATAAGTTCCTTCCTGCTCAATTGGATTCTGAGTTGCCAGTACAAAAAATGGCTCAGGTAATTGATGAGTAACACCTGAAGCAGTTACTTTGTGTTCCTGCATTGCTTCGAGAAGTGCCGCTTGTGTTTTTGGCGGAGTACGATTTATTTCATCAGCTAAAATCATATTTGCAAAAATTGGTCCGGCAATAAATCTGAAATTCCTTTTCTTGCTCAATTGATCTTCTTCAAGAACTTCTGTTCCGGTGATATCTGAGGGCATTAAATCAGGTGTGAACTGAATTCTGCTGAACTTTAAGTCCATTACTTCGGCAAGAGTTTTAATCAAAAGAGTTTTTGCCAAACCCGGAACTCCTACTAAAAGACAATGTCCTTTCGACATTAAAGCTATAATCAGTTGATCAATAATCTCATCCTGACCAACAATTACTTTAGCAATTTCAGACTTTACTTCTGTAATTTTTTTATTAAGCTGTTGAACAAGCTCAACATCATTTTTGTTTTCAATTGAAGTCAATGTAATTCCATTAGTTGTTATTAAATCAGATTCTAATTTCCCAATAAATTTTTTGTTTAAGTTCTGCAATCCACTTCTGATATTCTTTCTGTCGTTTATATTCAGTAGCGAGTCTTTTCAATTCATCGAAATCCAGTTCTAAGCTTGCCTTATGTTCCGGTACTCTGGATTTAAGATAAACAATGTGGTAACCATAAGTACCCGGAGCGTATTCTAATCGTCTCGGAAAACTTATATCACCTTGTTTTAATTTACCGATTGCATCGAGCAATGGCTTATCAAGTTGATTTCTGTAGAATGTACCAAGTTCACCACCAAATACTGCTGTTTCTTTATCTTCACTATATTTTTTTGCGTAATCTTCAAATGTTCCGAAACCTTTAAGAATGCTATCCCGAACGGCAGTGAGAAATTCTATTGTCTGTAAATCAGCATCTTCATCAGCTTTAACTTTAATAAGTATATGTCTTGTATGAATTGATTCACCTCGTCGTTCAAGCAATTGAATAATATGAAATCCGACCGGAGTTTCAACAACTTCAGAGAGTTCACCTTCTTTCAATCGAAATGCAACTGATTCAAACTCAGGATAGAATACTCCCTTCTTTACAAATCCAAGATCGCCACCAACTGAAGCACTGCCGGGATCTTCGGAATATTTTTTTGCAAGTTCTACAAAGTCAGCTCCGGCTTTTATCGAGTCTAAAATTGCCTGTGCTTTCTCTTTAAATTTTTTCTTGATTCTTTCACTTGCTTTTGGATTTTGAAAGATGTGAAAGATTGTAACTTTCTCAGGAATCATTCCAAGACTGTCTTTGTATGTGTTAAAGAATTCTTCAACTTCAGGATATGTAACTGTAAGATTTCCAAAGTTCTTTTCCTGAAGACGCTGAACCATTACATTCTTTTTTACATCGTCGCGAAGTTCTCGCCTGATACGATCAATACTCATTCCGTATTGCTTTTCAATATTTGAAATTGAGCCAAGCTGTTGAGTCAGAACTTTTATCTGATAATCAATTCTTTGGTTGATTTCATCTTCAGTAACAACAATTGAATCAAGCTCTGCCTGAGCATAAATTAATTTTTCTTCAATGAGTGAATTAAGTATTTGCTGTTTAAGTCCCGGAGTATTCGGATCAATTTGTCTTTGAGAAGCAAACATTATAGCCTGAAAATCAAGCTCGCTTTGAAGAATTATTTCATTATCAACTACTGCAACAACTTTATCTAATACCTGTTGAGCAAATGTTAAGTTTAATAGTACAAGAAAAGTCACAATTATTTTTAATTTCATTTCAATACCGTTCTTTAATTATAATTTCACTTTTAGAGTATAGTTCCTTTAAAAAGTTCTCGAAGTACTTCGATTTTTGTTCTGCTATAAATCTTTTTTCAACTTCGCGTTGAATAATTTCAAATGGTAACTGCTCGTAAGCCGGAAACTTCTTTACTAACTGAACAACATTGTATTGTACTTGTTTATCTCTTATTACAATACTGATTTCTTCAGGGAAAAGATATCTGACAGCATCAGAAACTTCAAGAGGATAAATTTCGTATAGAGTTTTAAGATTTCCGGATTCAATAAATACTACAGAGTTATTTTTTTCAAAAAATTGTTTTGCCTTTTCCCAGTTGCTTTCAAGAGCTATTTCACGAAATTTAATTGCTGTAAGTTCATCCTTAAATCTTGCCTGATTTATTAAGTAAACATCTTCAGGATGGATGAAATAATTTTTATTCTTTTCATAATAGGAAAGTAAATCAGAAGTCTTAAATTCAATTTCGGCCTCATCATACACCTTTTGCATTAACATTGCTATCGCAAGTTTTCTGTAAGAGTTTTGCAAAATTTTATCAAAGTTTTCATTTTCAGTAATTCCTTCATCAACGGCTTTCTGATACAAAACTTCGTTATAAATCCAATCTCTTATTAAAGTGTTTTTTTCGGAAGCATCGAGGTTGGAAGTATCTGCCAGGGAAGCAAGTTCTTCCCTGGTCAGATATGAATCATTAACTTTTGCAAGATAGCTTTTCTGTTTTTCTTCTTTCGAACAATTTGTTAAAAGAATTACTAAAGACAACAGCAATAATTTATCAGCTCTGAGCTTTAAAAGCTTTTGGAAGTTCATCATAAAAGATAACCGGATTATATTTTCTCTTTAATGAGTGTATGTACTCATTCTCAAGTCGTTTACTTTCTGCTTCCTGAAAAGCACCAGTAACCTCAGCTCTTGCCTCTTCAAATGTTTTAAGTCTTGCCGAATCTCTTGCATCAAGTCTTAGTATGCAATATCCGCCTGCCTGTGGAAATACTTCAGTGAAATCACCAACATTATTTAACTCAGCAACTTTTTTTGAAAGTTCGGAATTGTTGATTGGAGTTAATTCATACTTTCCGCCTTTTTCTTTCATTCCAAATCTTTCTGTGTTTTTTGCAAGTGAATCAAAATCAGCTTTGCCTTCTTTCAAAATTGCATAATAATGCTTTGCTAATGAATCGTTTCTAACCCAGATTTCTGTGAACTCAACTCTGTCGGGCCATTTGTAATTTTCTTTTGTCTTCTCATAAAACTCAAGGAGCTTAACACTATCAATCTGAACTTTATTCCAGACTTCTTCTTCCTGAAGTTTGAAAATAAAAATTCCGTTTTTATAATCTTCCATCAATTCAGCAAATTGAGTATCAATTGTATCAAGTCCCAAAGCTTTGAATTCAATCAATTCCTCATTGCTGTATTTTGTAACAGCTTTGCTTAAAAGATTTTTATCGAATTTCTTTCCGGTAAATTCAGTATCTCTTTTCATTCTGTCATAAAAAGGAGCGAATGTTTGTTTAACATTTGCATAAGAGTAGATTACTTCATTTTCTACTTTGTCCGGATTTGGATAATCAGTTCCAATTAGAACTGAATCTGAGTATTCAATTATTTTATCGAAAACGCTTTCGTTAACAGTGAAGTTAAATTCTTTCTTCAGATTGTTAACATAATCATTGTAAATGTCCTGATATCTTAAACGCTTGAGAATATTTTTAAGATTTTCTTTATCCTGCTCAAAAGAAGGAAGTTCTCCTCTTTCAAGAAGTTTAATTATGTGATAACCGAATTGAGTTTCAACAACATCTGAGATTTGTCCCGGCTGAAGTTTAAATGCAGCTTCATCAAATGGCTGAACCATCATTCTTCTTTCAAAGAAACCGAGATCGCCGCCTTTATCTTTTGTTCCGGTATCATCTGAATATTGTTTTGCAAGTTCAGCGAAATCTTCACCGGCTTTAAGTTTTGTTAATACAGTATCGAGTTTCATTCTTGCTGCAGCAGAATCAACCTGTCCATCCTGATTAGCGAAGCTTATCAGAATATGAGCAGCGTGTATTCTTGGAATTCTTGGTTTAACATCTGTTACTTTGATAATGTGATAACCAAATTTTGTTCTGACAACTTCAGGGTATATTGAATCTTTTGGGGTTTTGTAACAAGCATCTTCAAATTCATACGGCAGCTGACCAGCAGTAAAATAAAAGATATCGCCGCCTTTAGTTTTTGAGAACTGATCCTGTGAATGAACTTCTACCAATTCTTCAAAAGTTTTTAATCCCTGTTTAATACTATCCAATAAACCCTGAGCGAATTGTCGTGCAGCTTCATCACCACCGGATTGTTCCGGTCTAATCATCAGATGACTTGCACGAACCTCTGTTTTTCTTCTTTCATAAAGTTCTTTGAGATTTGGTTCTACAAGATATTTTTCCTGAATATAAGTTGAACCAACTTTTTTCTTGTAATCCGTCAATTCTTCTATCAGAGATTTATCTTTATCGTAGCCTCGTTCGTAAGCATCTTTCAATTTCATTCGGAAGTTCATGTACAGGTCAATAAAATTCTTATAATTGCTGATGCTGTCTTTTGCAGCCCTTTCATAACTACCAACATTCTTTGCGTAAGCTTTTTCAAATTCACCCATTGTAATTTTATCATCATTAAACTTTCCGATAACTATTTCGGAATGTTTTGTTGAACAGGAAATGAATAATAATGTCAGGACAAAAATTGAAGACAGTTTAAACCATTGATACATAATGCACTCCTTATTTTTTACAATTTGAACATAAAAATTGATTTAACATATTTATAAAATCAAGGTAAATAAAGCTGAATATGAATAGATTTATTTCATATAAAGCATTTTGATTTGTTTCTGAATTGTACCTGATTTTAATACTAACAGATAAAATCCGCTGGATAAATCTGTTGGATTAAATTCTATTTCATATTTACCAGCATCTCTGTATTCGTTTACTAATGTAACAACTTCATTCCCCAGCATATCATAAACTTTTAATGTCTGCTGACCACTAACTGGTGATTGCCATCTGATAATTGTACTTGGATTAAATGGATTAGGATAATTCTGATAAAGAACAAAATCTTTAAGATTTGAAATATCAACTGCAACTTCATTTGAATAGGTTTCATCTCCGTTGAAATCTATTTGTTTAAGACGGTAATAGATTCTATTTGATTTCAAATCAGTATCCTTAAAAGAATAGGTAACACGATTTGTTGAAGTTCCAACTCCTGAAATGAAAGCTATTTTTTTATACTGCTCACCATCATATCTTTTCTGAACTTCGAAACCAAAATTGTTTGTTTCGGTTGCTGTAATCCAATTCAACTCAACAGCATCATTAATGTAATTTGCGGTAAAACTAGTAAGTTCAACAGGAACAGTAATGAGATTAATTGCATCAAGAGCTTTGATGATTCCCCATCCATAAAAATTATCAGGATTATTACTTCGGGTAGAAGTTTGTCTTAGAATATTTCTAATCTGAATTGGAGTAAGATTAGGATTTGATTGTAGAAGTAATGCAATGACTCCAGCAGATAGAGGGCAGCTAAATGAAGTTCCGCTTACATAAGTATATTGAGTTTGATTTGATGAACGAGCAGCCCAAACATTACTTCCCATTGCCATAAAATCAGGTTTAATTCTTCCATCAACTGTTGGTCCGAATGAACTAAAGCCGGCACGAAGTCCGGATGCATCAACAGCCCCGATTGCAAAAACACTATCGCCATCAGCTGGTGCGACTAAAGAATTTGGTGTTGAACGCCAGCCTTCATTGCCTGCAGAGTTCACGACAACAATTCCCTTTTTAATTGCAAGATCGCCTGCAATAGTAATTATTGCTGTGTTTCCATTCATATCCTGCCAGGTATAACTTGTAAAAGGCGGATCATATTCAAGATAACCAAGTGAAGTAGATGTAACATCAACACCAATACTATCAGCCCATTCAAGTGCTGCAACCCAATTGTCTTCTTCAACAGGTGTTTCGCTGTCTGTATTTTCAGTTTTAGCAAGAATATAATTTGAACGATAAGCCGGACCAATAAGATTTCCCGGTGCAAAACCACCAATAACAGATAAAGTATTAGTTCCGTGTGAACCTGTTCCCATATCACCTTCATCACCAACATTTGGATCGCCGTTAACGAAATCCCACATTGCAATAATATTCATTGAATCAAATGCTACATGAGCAAGATTGTTAAATCCGGCATCCATCACACAAATTGTAACTCCGGAACCATCATAACCCAAATCGTGAACCGCAGGAACCTGCATTAAATTTAGCTGTGCGAATGATTGTCCGTAATTGAGAGAATTTACTCCTTCTGGCTGAGGAGGATATTGGGATTTTTCAAATTCTGTTTCTGTGAATTCAAGTTCTGATTCAGTTTTCTTAAAAGTTTTTACAACATCAAGTGATTTAACAAAATTTCTTTGTGCTAAATTTTCGATGGTCGATTTATCAGCATAACCGCTGACAGCATTTAACCACTTTGATTTTTGTTTAAGCTGAAATCCGGATGACTGTAATTCTTCGATATAATTTTGATTGATTGGCAAATCAGTAAAATCTATTAAAGATTCTGTTTTAAGTTTAGCTCTTCTCTGAAGAGATTTCTCAGACACAACCAACGCTGGGTTGTTGAGATAATTATCTAAGGAATTCCCTTTGTCGGTAAAGTAAATCCACACAAGAATTTTTTCTGATGAATTTACTGAATTTAGTTTTGCCTGAAGTTCAGGTGTAAACTTTTCAACTACAGATTGGGGATAGATTAAAATGCTGGCAAACAGAACCAACATTAAAAAAATCTTTTTCATAATAATCCTCTGTTTATTTTACTCTCGTACCGTTTTTCACTTTTTCAGGTACAGTTAAAACATTAAGACTGCCGTCTTCAGATTCAACTGCAAGAATCATCCCCTTTGATTCCAAACCCATTAGTTTTGCGGGCTGCAAGTTAGCTACAATCACAACTTTTTTTCCAACCAAATCTTCGGGATTGTAGCTTTTTGCAATTCCGGCAACAACCTGTCGTTCTTCATTTTCTAACTTTACTTTCAATCGAAGAAGTTTTTCACTCTTCTTTACTTTTTCAGCTTCAATAACTTCAGCAACACGAAGCTGCACTTTCATAAAGTCATCATAAGTTATAAGCTCTTCTGCTTTTGTTTCCTTCTGATTTGCACCAAGTTTATTTACCTGAGCATCAATTATTTCATCATCAATTTTCGGGAAAAGAATCTCTGCCTGATTTAACTGATGTCCGGATTTTAATTGTGGTTTACCACAGGCATTCCATTCAACCGGTTTAGCATTCAGCATTTTGAAAATTTTCTCGGATGAGAAAGGAATAACAGGTGAATATAATTCTGCTAAAGTGAAAATAGTTTGTAAGCAGATATTTAATGTTGTGCCGCATCTTTCTTTATCTGTTTTAACCGTCTTCCAAGGTTCAGTATCATTAAAATATTTATTACCCTCGCGGGCAAGATTCATCAACTCATTCACACCATCTTTAATCCTGAAATGCTCAAATAAATCAGCAATTTTTTGAGGATAAGATTCAATTGCTTTCAACATCTCTTCATCAATTTTTTCGAGTTTGCCAAGTGGAGGAACTTTCCCATCAAAATGCTTGAAGACAAAAGTAAATGTACGATTTATAAAATTTCCGAGTATATCGGCAAGCTCACTGTTATTTCGAAGTTGAAATTCTTTCCAGTAAAAATCAGTGTCACGGTTTTCCGGAAGATTCGCAGCAAGGCAATATCTCAGTGGATCGGCTGGAAATAAATCAAGAAATTCATCAACATCAATTCCCCATCCTCGACTTTTGGAAAATTTCTTTCCTTCAAAATTTAAGAATTCATTTGCAGGAACATTCTGTGGCAAGCAATACTTTTCGCTGTTGCCTTCATTCCATGCCATAAGTATCGCAGGAAAAATTATTGTATGAAAAACTATGTTATCCTTTCCGATAAAAGCGATGTATTTTGTCTGTGAATCCTGCCAATATTTTTTCCACAAATCAGGTTGATTAATTTTTTGTGAATACTCTTTTGTAGATGAGATATAACCAAGAACAGCTTCAAACCAAACATAAATTACTTTTCCATCTGCTCCGTCAATCGGGACTTTAATTCCCCAATCCAAATCTCTTGTAATTGCACGATCCTTCAATCCATCTTTGAACCAACCACGGCAATACTGAAGTACATTTTCTTTCCAGCCGTACTTTTTATTCATTTCATCAATGTACTTCTCTAATTCCGGTTGATACTTACCAAGAGGAAAATACCAATGAGATGTTTCTTTAAGCACAGGTCTTTCGCCGCTTACTTTACTAACAGGATTGATTAATTCTGATGGATCATAAAGTGAACCGCAAACTTCACATTCATCACTTCTTGCCTGTTCATTTCCGCACTTCGGACAAGTGCCTTCAACATATCTATCGGGTAAAAACATTTTTGCTTTTTCATCATAAAACTGAAGCGATTTTTTTTCAATCAGTAATCCTCGTTCATAAAAATTCAGGAAGAATTCCCTTGCAGTTTCGTGGTGAATTGGTAAACTTGTGCGTGAGTAATTATCGAAGCTCATTCCGAATCGCTCGAATGCTTTTTTATTTTGTTCGTGGTACCGGTCAATAATTACCTGAGGAGACACTTTCTCTTTATCAGCACTGATAGTAATCGGAACTCCGTGTTCATCGGAACCGCAGATGTAAATTACATCATCACCATTTAATCTTTTGTAACGCACATAAATATCTGCCGGAAGATATGCGCCGCTTAAATGACCGAGATGAATCGGTCCGTTTGCATAAGGCAAAGCAGATGTAACAAGAACTTTTTCTTTAGCCAAGTTTCTATCCGAATAAATGTTTTACAGAATTTGGAGAGGAAATATAAGGAATTTTACGAGGAAAATGATTTGGAATTATTGAATTGCTTTAAGAACTTGTTTAACAATTTTTGGGTGCAAGATTTTTGTGCCATGAAACGGAATAACTATTCTTCTTTCTTCTTTCATATAAATTCGATGACTTCCCTTCGATCTAATTAAAGCCATTGTCTAATAATAATTTCTCTGCTTCTGCAGCATTTATACGAGGATCTTTAGGCAATTGAAACCTCATAACTTGTTGTTAATATTTCTCTTGCCGTAAGATTAATTTTATCTTTATCAGAAAGTGTTTCAAGATAGAGTTCAATTGCTTCTTTTATGTTTTCTGTAACTTCATCAAGGGTATCCCCTTGTGTTTGACATCCTTCGAGGTCAGGACAGTAAGCATAATAACCATGTTCGTCTTTCTCAATTATTATATTTAATCTTTTTGACATTATGTTATCCTTTTCAAAAAATCTACTAAAAACTAATAATATTTTAGATCAAAATCATTGGAAAACATCTTCAAAAAATGTTATTAAAATTATTGAAAATTTAACTCCAACATCTTTGTTAACAATAATGTATTTTCCCTATGTTTACATACCAATCTTAAAGGAATAATCATGAAAAAATTAACTTCAATTTTATTTCTATTAATAATCTCAAATCTTATCCTATTCGCTCAACAAACTCCATCCTTCATTACTGACAGTCTTGATGTTTATGTTAATCGTGGACTTGAGCAATGGCAGATTCCCGGGGCAGCAGTTCTTGTTGTTAAAGATGGAAAAATTGTTGTCGCAAAAGGTTATGGTGTTAAAGAACTCGGAACCAATGCTAAAGTTGATGAGAATACTTTATTTATGATTGGCTCAAACACAAAAGCATTTACAGGCACTGCGCTTGCATTGCTTGAAAATGAAGGTAAACTAAATCTTGATGATAAAGTTGTAAAATATCTTCCTGACTTTAAGATGAAAGATGAATGGATTACAAATCATCTGAATTTGCTAGATATCGTTTCTCATCGGATGGGATTTGAAACATTTCAAGGTGACTTTATGTATTGGACATCCGATTTAACTGCTGACGAAGTTATTGAAAAGTTCGGAATGTTAACTCCAAAATATGATTTCAGAACAAAGTATGGTTACACAAATGCAGGCTATGCTGTTGCGGGAAAGATTATTGAAAAAGTTTCAGGACTAAGCTGGGCAGATTTCGTTCGGGAAAAAATATTCATCCCTCTTGAAATGAAAAGAACAATTCCTTTATCAGAAGAATTTATAAAAGCTTCCAACATTGCAAAGCCACATACAATTGTAGATGGGAAAATGTCTTTGATACCAATTCAGAATATTGACAATCTCGCACCTTGCGGAAGTATTGGTTCATCAATAAATGATTTATCGCACTGGATTATTGCACAATTAGATAGTGGTAAATTCAATGGTGAAAATGTTATTCCCTTTTCAGTTATACAAAAAACAAGACAACCGCTTTCTATTGAGAGAAGAGTTCGTCATCCTTACAATAAAACTCATTTTTCACTTTACGGAATGGGTTGGGCTTTTCAGGATTATGAAGGCAGAGAAATTATTGCACACACAGGTGGAGTAAATGGATTTGTCACTTCCGTTACATTAGTTCCTGAAGAAAAACTCGGAATAGTAGTTTTAACTAATACAGATCAGAATGCTTTCTTTCAATCGCTGAAATGGGAAATTCTTGATGCGTTTCTCGGACTTCCTTACAGAAATTATGATGCAACTTTTTATTCGTCATTTATGAAACGACAAGAAGCGAATACAAAATGGTTAAATGAAGTTAAAGATTCTGTCGCAATGAAACTTAAACCATCAATTAGCTTAAAAGAATTTGAAGGTAAATACAAACACGAAGTTTATGGTTATGCTGAACTTAAAATTGTTGATAACAAACTTGAACTATCGCTTGAACATCATTCAAAGTTAAAAGGAAAATTGGATTACATTGGCAACAA
>Ga0101944_10001909_pt1 | contig 37822 bp, 29 predicted proteins | sample DewCreD2012metaG_FD_75245 | JGI IMG/M metagenome (GOLD analysis project Ga0101944, IMG submission 75245) | Hot spring sediment bacterial and archeal communities from British Columbia, Canada, to study Microbial Dark Matter (Phase II) - Dewar... ... | reverse complement strand
CAGGCGAACGCGGCGGCGGCGCAGGAAGTGTCTGCGGCGACGGAGGAGCAGAACGCGTCTGTGGAGGAGCTGAGTGCGTCTGCGGAGGAGCTTGCGCGGTCTGCGGTGGAGCTACAGGAGCTTGTGAACCAGTTCAAGGTGGACGAGCGTCTGACGGCGAGTGGTCCGGCTCAGACGGTGGAGCTTCGGACTGTGCGAGGGACTGCCGCGAGGAAGGCCGCCTGAGTTCGCCGCAGCGATCTGACCTGTCGTGCGGCCCGCCCCATCCGGGGCGGGCCTTTTCTCCCTACGTTGGTTGAGCCGCCCGCCTGCGGCGGGCGAGTCGAAACCACGGACATCATCCTGAGGGTGGCCTTGATACGCGCCCCTTAAGAGGCGCTACTCGGCCGGCGTAGTCTGTAACAGGGCTGCACTGCGGGAACGGAGGTCTTGTCATCCGCCTCCTTATTTGACAGTCTCGGGGGCGGGTGCTAACATCATAGGGACTCACACAGTGGAGAATACACACACCCAGCCGGCTGGTGAAGGGGCCGGCCTTATTTGCGCAGGAGGAAACGGCAGTAATGCCTCTCCCTAAAGAAAAGAAGACCGAGATCATCGGCGACCACAGGACCCACGAAGCGGATACCGGTTCTCCGGAAGTGCAGGTTGCTCTCCTTTCCGCGCGGATCGCTCAGTTGACCGAGCACCTGAAGGAGCACAAGAAAGACCATCACTCCAGGCGCGGGCTCCTGATGCTGGTGGGCAAGCGGCGCCGCCTGCTCAACTATCTGAGCAAGAAGGACATTGACCGCTACCGCCAGCTCATCGCCAGGCTCGGGCTGCGCAGATAGGGGAAAGAACCAGAGCACGTATGGAAAAACATGAGATCGCGCTGGAGCTCGGCGGCAAGCAGCTCCGGGTAGAAACAGGCCGCGTCGCCAATCAGGCGAACGGGGCTGTTCTGCTGTACACGGCCGACACGGTCATGCTGGCCACCGCCACCATGACGAAGGCCGCGCGGGAGGGAATAGACTTCTTCCCGCTCATCTGCGACTACGAAGAACGCAAATACTGCGTCGGAAAGATTCCGGGAGGGTTCGTCAAACGAGGCGGACGGCCCTCCGAACGAGCCATCCTCACCTCCCGCCTCATTGACCGCCCCCTGCGCCCCCTCTTCCCCGACGGAATGCGAAACGAGGTCCAGATCATCGTGATGCCTCTGTCCGTGGACCTGGAAGCCGTGCCGGACGTCATGGCCGTGAATGCGGCCGCGTTCGCGTTGGCCGTTTCGGACATTCCGTTCGATGGTCCGGTGGCGGCAGTGCGGGTGGCGCGCGTGGATGGCGAGATGATCGTCAACCCGACGTTCGAGCAGACCCGCCAGGCCGATATTGACCTGATCGTCGCAGGGACCCCGGACCTGGTGAACATGATCGAATGCGAGGCGTCACAGGCCTCGAATGAAGACATCGTCGCCGCCATTGCGCTGGCGCACGAGAACATCAAAGTGCTCTGTGACGCCCAGGTGGCACTGGCGGAGAAGGTGGGCAAGGCGAAGGCGGAGCCCATCATCAAGCTGCCGGATCCGGAGATCGTGGAGCGGATCCGTTCGGAGTTCCTCTCCGACATCACTGCTGCCATCTGTGACCCGGACAAGGCCGCACGGGAATCGGCGCTGGATGACCTGGTTCAGGATATCACCCAGAAGCTGGCGGAGGCCTATCCCGAGCGGGAGGCTGACATCGCCCAGGCGGCGGACAAGGTCATCAAAGCCGAGGTGCGGCGTCTGATCCTGGAGGAGGGTAAGCGGCCGGACGGACGGGACGCCGACACCGTGCGCCCTCTGAGCGCCGAGGTGGGCATCCTTCCGCGGGTGCACGGCTCCGGCCTGTTCACGCGAGGCCAGACGCAAGTCCTGACTACGCTCACGCTTGGAGCGGTGGATGAAGCGCAGATCGTGGACGGCATCGAGGAAGACACGGTCAAGCGCTACATGCACTATTACAATTTCCCGCCGTTCTCGGTGGGCGAGGTGCGCCCTCTGCGCGGACCGGGCCGGCGCGAGATCGGCCACGGGGCGCTTGCTGAGAAGGCCCTGCGGCCCGTGGTGCCGGACGAATCAGAATTCCCTTACGCCATCCTGCTGACCAGCGAGGTGCTGGAATCCAACGGGTCCACGTCCATGGCCAGCACCTGCGCGTCGTCGCTTGCGCTGATGGACGCCGGTGTGCCCATCAAAGCTGCAGTGGGCGGCATCGCGATGGGAATGATCTCGGACGGCGAGCGCTACACCATCCTGACAGACATCCAGGGCATGGAAGACTTCTCCGGCGACATGGACTTCAAAGTCGCCGGCACACGCACCGGCGTGACCGCCATTCAGCTGGACACCAAGATCCGTGGACTGACGCTTCAGCAGGTGCGGGAGACCATCGAGAAAGCCACCGCGGCCAGAATGACGGTGCTGGATGTGATGGACGCCTGCATTGACAGGCCGCGCCCGGAGCTCAGCCGCTACGCGCCGCGCGTCATTATGATCGAGATCCATCCGGACAAGATCGGCGACGTCATCGGCCCCGGCGGCAAGATCATCAAGAAGATCGAAGCGGACACCGGCGCCAAACTGTCCATAGAGCAGGACGGCCGGGTATTCATCACCTGCACGGATGCCGAAGGCGGAGAGCGCGCGGCGAAGATCGTTCAGGATCTGACGCGCGAGGTGCGTGTAGGAGAGACGTTCCTGGGCACTGTGGTGCGCACAGCCACGTTCGGCGCCTTTGTGGAGCTTTTGCCCGGAAAGGACGGCCTGCTGCGCATCCAGGAGATGTCGGACCAGCGCATCGGCCGCACGGAGGACGTCCTGAACGTGGGCGACGAGGTGATGGTCAAGGTCGAAGAGATTGACGATATGGGCCGCATCAACCTCTCGCGCCGCGGGCTGGTGGCGCAGGGGCTGGCCGAGCCGCTGACAGTGAAACCGGGCAGCGCTCCGCCGTCGCAAGATGAGCGCCGTGGCGGCGGCCACGATCGGAGCGGCCGGGGCGGAGGCGGTGGCGGCAGGGACCGGGATCGCGGAGGCCGGGACCGGCAGGATCGCCAGCAGAACCGCGGCGGGAGGGATCGCAGGGACGAACGCCCGCAGCAACAGCAGCAGCGTCCCCGCCCGGATCACAATGTCACTTCGTTGCCTGAGGAGCCTCGTCCGCCGCAGGCGCGGTTCCGGCCCAAGCAGTAATCCGGAAGACAGCCAGAAATGCAAGGCCGCGGCTTCATCAAGCCGCGGCCTTTTTCCGTCAGGGGAAGCTGAAAGAGGCTGTTCAGCCGATTAGACTTGTCTTACTCTCCTCCCGCTGCGGCGACGGCCGGGGAGAGCCGCGCCAGACCGGTGGTATGACCGATCTTAACACCGTAGAGGCGCGCCAGGGTCTGCGGAATGTCCACATTGTCCGCAGCCTTTGCCAGTGCTTCGGCCCCCGGGCCGTATGCCCAGAGAGGCACCTTCGCAGAGGTATGCGACCCGGTGCTCCACTTCGCGTCGAACTCCTTGCCGCCTCTCGGGGTGATGGTCAGTCCGCCGGTCTCGTGGTCCGCGGTGACGATGACCAGGGTCTTGCCGTCCCGCCGCGCAAACTCCATGGCCTTCCCGACGGCGTCATCAAACTTCAGAGTCTGGTCTATGGCCCCCTCCAGGCGGTTGGCGTGGCATTCCCAGTCTATCTGGCCGCCCTCCACCATCAGGAAGAAACCCTTTCCTGTGGCATCCAGGGCCCGGATGGCGCGCTCGGTCATCTCGGCAAGCGACGGCTCCGGCGGGTTGGTGGACAGGCCGCCCATCTGGAGCAGTGCCAGAATGCGTCCGTCCTTCAGTGAGGCAAACTCCTGCGGCGTAAGGGCCACCTGATAGCCTCGAGCCCGGGCCTCATCAAGCAGGTTGCGCTCGTCGGAGCGCTTGGAGCCCTCTTTGGTCTTTGGCAAGAAGTTCTCCAGTCCCCCGCCCATCATCACGTGCGTGCCGGAGGAGATGAGCTGCTCGGCGATGCGCGGCTCCATGCTGCGGCTCTTGACGTGCGATGCGAAGCCGGCAGGCGTAGCGTGAGTGATGGGAGTGGTGGTCACCAGACCCACTGCCATACCTTCGTCACGCAGGGCCTGCAGGATGGTCCGAAGAGGGCGGCCCTCCGGATCGAGTCCCAGCGCTCCGTTGGTGGTCTTCACACCCGTGGAAAGGGCAGTGGAGGCAGCGGCGGAGTCCGTTGTCTTGCCCACGGCGTTGTCCGTGCCGATCATCGTCTTGACCGGCAGCTGCTGCATATGCAGCTTCTCCGCCTCCCCGTGGCGGGTCAGTTGTGCGGCCAGAACCTGACCTGGGCCCATGCCATCCCCGATCAGGAGGATGACGTTGCGTGGTGTCTCTTTAGCTACGCACGAGACACAAGAGAGCTGTAGTCCCAGGAGGACAACCGCAAGTGCGAGGACTGAGAATCGCAGGTGACGGTTTCGAAGCAAAGTAATGCCCCCTTTTCTTTCCGTTATCATTAAGGACTGTCCATTGCTGCGGATGGTCACGGCTGCTGAGGGGGAAGCAGCGGCATCCCGGCAGGCATTCCGATTATACCCCCGCTGGCGTCCACCACGCCCGGCTTTTCACTCCTGACGGACGGCTTCGGCGGGACTCAGCCGGGAGGCGAACCGGGCCGGTCCGATCCCGGCGATCAGGCTGGCGCCGATCACCCAGCCGGCGGCTTCCAGAAACCATGCAGGCTCCACTGTGGGGATGATGGTCCAACCGAAGAACAGACGGTTGATCACGCGAATGAGCACCAGGGCCAGCACCGGGCCGCAAAGCGCGCCGATGATGGAGCCGAACGAACCGATGAGTCCACTTTCAATGAGCGCCATCCGGGCCACCTGAGCCCGCGACGCCCCCACCGCCCGCAGCACGCCGATCTCCCGCTGCCTCTGGATGATAAGCGCCGCAAGCGTGGTCAGGACACCCATCACGGCTATGGCTACCGCGACGATCTTCAGCGCATTCGTAATGGCGAAAGTCCGGTCGAAGATGCCAAGCGCGCGCTCTTTCAGCTCCCCGTTCAGTGTGATGGTCAGGTCGAAGCCCGAAAGCTGTCTCTGGAGCCTCCGGCGGAACTCCCCCGGATCCACACCTGGAGCCAGATAGGCCGCGGCGCTGTTCACGGCAGTATCACCCCACAGGCGGGCATACAGAGGACGGTGGATGACAATGAGCCCCTGCTCGCTGGTGTAGTCGTAAAAGACACCCCCGATGGTCAGGCGTCTGATTCCCAGGGGAGTTTCGACCTCGAACGAGTCCCCCGTCCCTTTGCCGAAACGGTTCTGGAAGGTCTCGCTGACCAGGACGTGGCCATTGCGGACGGCTCTATCCAGCACTTCACGGGACTGACCCCGCAGGAAGACGAGCGCGCTGTGGTCCCGCTGAGTCTCCAGGCTGAAAGCGAAAATGTCCACGGGACGGCCCGCCACTCGGGCGTTATTCCACCGGAGGGCATCCACCGCCACAACCCCCGCCTGCCGCCTCAGGATGTCCACCACGGCGGGCGGAAGGTCCGAGTAAGAGCCGGTCTGGATCCGGGAAGCGGGCTCCACGAAGACATCCGCGCGCACGCTCTGGTCCATCCACACCTGAACGGTGCGCCGGAAGCTTCCCACCATCATATTCAGGGCGATCAGCATGGTGACGGCCGCTCCCAGCGCCGCGATGACCACCGCCGTGCGCTCAAGAGATTGAGCCAGCCACCGGGAGGATACCAGACCCTCCACGCCCCAGAGCGCACGGGCCGGACGGCAGACGATTCTGGCAAGCAGAACCGTGACAGCCGGTGAAGCAAGCGCCGCCGCCAGGAGAACCAGTCCAGCGGCCGCAAATCCCAGCGCCCCGCTGCCTGCCTGCAGCGACCACGCTGACGCTGCGGCACCCAGTCCCGCCGCCACAAAGGCGGCGAAAGTGACAGCCACCAGACGCCGCCGGCGTCCCTGCATCAGGGAACCCTCCCGCGCCGTGATGCCCGGCTTCGCGCAGGCAGCCTCCAGGGCGGGCACCAAACCGCTGATCAACGAGGCGGCCACCCCCAGCAGGAAACCGGCGGCCAACGTGGCCGGGTCCAGTACGATCCGGGTGGCTCGAACCGATGCGTAAAGCGAGCTGACCGTCTGGCCCACGCTTTCCAGCGCGGTGGAGGAGACCGCCACTCCCAGAACGACACCCAGCAGCGAGCCCGCAACACCATACACCACGGACTCGGCCAGAAACATCCCGGCCACCTGAGCGCGCGAGACACCGACCGACCGCAGGATGCCGGTCTCCCGGCGTCTCTGGATGACGGAAAGTGAGACACTGTTGAAGATGAGGAACGAGCCTACGAACAGCGCCACCAGAGCCAGCGCGAGCAGATTCATCCGGAAGCTGGCTGTCATCGCCTCAACGCGCTTCCCGCGTGCAGCGGGAGGGGCCACGTCGGCCCCGGGCACCAGGCGTGAGATCCGCCGCGTGGCAGATTCCGAGGAGGTTCCCCCGCGCAGGACGATGTCGAAGCGGTCCACCCGTCCCGGAGCGCCCAGAACCTCCTGGGCGGCGGCGATGTCCATTACGGCGATATCCCCTCCGTAGGCGCGAGCAAGGGAATCCCCCTGAAAAAGAAACTTCACGGTGAGCGTGCGCGCCCGGCCGCCGATGGATATGCGGACGCGATCACCCGGTTTCCATCCGAAGCGCCCGGCGGCCGTGGCCGAGACGGCAACGCAAGCCGGCTCGACAAGGAACTCCAGCAGGGTCTCGCGCGTCACTCCGGACGCCTGACCCACCAGATCCGCAATGCGGGGGTCGGAATAGAAGTCCATCCCCACCACCAGAAGAGAGGCCCCTTCCTTCCCGGGAAGCGCCACAAGCCGCTCGATGGCCGGCCAAGCCTCCCGGACATCCGGATCCTCAAGAACGGCCGCCAGACGGGTCTCATCCACCCCTGCGGAGCCGCCTGTCACCTGCAGGTTTGCGCGTCCGGCCAGCGCATCAACGCTGTCATTGAAGGCGGCCACCGCGCTTGCGCCGGCCAGACGGATGGCCACGAACATCGCCACGCCGAGCGCAACTCCCAGAACGCTCACAGCCGTACGGAGCGGATGCTGCGCCAGATGCCTCAGGGAGATCCAGCTAAGAAGCCTCCGCACCCCCGTCCACCTTTCCGTCCACCATCCGGATGATGCGGTCCGCAACCGCGGCCGCTTCGGGGCTGTGGGTCACGAGCAGGATCGTGGCGCCGGTCTCACGGCGGAGATCCTTCAGGAGCACAAGCACCTCGGAGGCGGACCTGGAATCCAGATTGCCGGTGGGCTCATCCGCCAGAAGCACAGCCGGATCGTTCACCAGCGCGCGGGCGATGGCGGCCCGCTGCATCTCTCCGCCGGAGAGCTGGAAGCTGCGGTGGCGCAACCTGTGCGCCAGCCCCACCTTTTCGGCCAGCTCCGCCGCTTTTCTTAGAGCGCTTGCCTCTGGAGTTCCCGCCAGGAGCGCGGGCAGGCTGATGTTCTCCTCCACGGTCAGCGTGGGAAGCAGGTTGAAGAACTGGAACACCACGCCCACCACACGGCGGCGGTACTCCGTCAGGCGCCCGTCCGGGAGGCGGGTAAGATCCGTCCCGTTGACTTCCAGCGCGCCGGATGTCGGGGAGTCCAGTCCCGCGATCAGGTTCAGCAGGGTGCTTTTGCCGCACCCGCTGGGTCCCATGACGGCGACGAACTCTCCCTGTGCGATGCTGACATCCACTCCGTTCAACGCCGCGACCGGCCCGGCGTCGGACAGGTAGTGTTTGACGAGCTGTCTGGCCTCGATGGCTGGCATCCGGTTCTGTGATCTCCTCTTCACGATGAATAGGGCGCAACGCGATGAGTGTGCCCCAAATGGTGAACGGCGTCACGCACGCAGGCCTCACCCGGGGATTACAACGTTGGCAAGAGGCGCAAAGAAAAAGCCCGGCGAACCGCCTGGTCCGCCGGGCTTCTCTGAAAGGAGGGTGGGAAGCTTTCAGCCCTATTATAGCGCCCCTCCGCCCTGCCCGCAATACTTTCAACAGAAATAATGAACTTTTTTCACATCAATCATCGTCCGGCCGCCGGGCGGAGGCAAAGTGGTAGAAAAAAGAAACCCCCCGGTGGACTTTCAGGGTCCACCGGGGAGGTGAAAGGAGGGTGGGAAGCTTTCACCACTAATAATATCGGACCACGGCCGGTGGCGCAAGAGGGTGCGGAAACTTTTTTGCACTTTTTTCACTATGCTTCCCGTACCGGTGGCCGTGTAAGCGGGGAACCGGCCGCGATGCCTTGACAGAATCGCCCGGTGGCCTTACAGTTGTTCAGGAGAGACCGGCAGCACCCGGGCGGGGACCGTCTGGCACGCCCGGGAAAGGAAAGGAGAAAAGATCAGATGAAACTCGTAATCACGCTGCTGGCCGTGATGCTTGCCGCCCTTCCGGCAACGGCTCAGGTGCTGGTGGACACCGGCTTCGAGCCCCCGGAATACGTCTCCGGCGACATCACCGGACAGCAGGGCTGGATCACGGACAGCACTAACTTCACCGTCACAGCGCTTCCCGACTTCGTCATCAGCGGCCAGCAGTCGCTTCTGGTGACAGGGAACGCCGGGCGGCTGGGACGCCTGCCCATCAGCGGAGCCGGTCCGCTGATGCGCATTGAAGTTACCATGGCCAAGGCCGCCGTCAACAACGCCCAGTGGTGGGTGACTCTGCAGACAGCTGCGGGGACCGGCCGGAGCGCCGCCTTCGGGTTCAACAACGGATTCATCCAGTACTATCAGGCCGGACCGGGATGGACCACCTATTCCACATTCCAGGCCGCGACAGCCTACCGGTTCCGCGCGGACGTGGACATAACCGCGAAGGTGTATTCCCTGTGGGTGAATGGCAATCTGGTGGCGGAGAATATCCCGACTTTCTCCACCACGCCGGCCATTCCCGAGCAGGTCTACTTCTATCGCGGCTTCCTGAGCATCTCCGGGCAGCCGGCCTGGTGGAACTACGCAGTGGCCGACGACCTGAAGGTCACTGTGATCCCTGAACCGGCCAGCCTGTTGACACTAGCAGCCGGGCTCAGCGGACTCGCCGCCGCTCTGCGCCGGCGATCCTGAAACGGTCGAAAACTATGGCCTGCAGGGCTGCCTCCCCGGCCGGAGGCAGCCCGTTATCCAGCCATCCGGAGGTGGCTGAGCATTGAATGCCGCACTGCTCCTGCTGGCACTGATCGTTCCAGGAACGCTGGTTACTTCCGTAGCCAGCGCGGGTGTGGTCACCGTCTGCCAGGCCAACCTGTATAACGGTGGGCGCTGGACCGAACAGGATCAGAGTCAGGTCACGTACGACACTGCCCGCCGCTTCGCCGAATGGGTGGCCACCGTGAACCCGCCCGGATCGGCATATCCTCCCATCGCGGTCATCGGCGTTCAGGAGTTGATGAGCGAGACGGACCGCACGACGCTGCAGGGATTCCTGCAGCAGACCACCGGCGTGGCCTGGCAAAGCGCGCGCACTGCACAGGGGGTGAACGGGACCAGCGGCATCGGGATGTTCTGGCGCCCGGACCTGGTGGAGTATCTCCCACAATGGTATCTGGGCGAGCGGACGCTGGAACAGCTGGACAACGGGTACGTCATCAAGTTCGTAGGCCGGCTGTTCCGCAACCGGAACACCGAAGAAGCATTCGGCCTGTTCACGGGCAAGCTGGTGTGGGACGGCGCAGTCTTGAACGGGCAGACGGTGACGGAGGAAATCCGCCGCGCTCAGGCTGCCGCTCTGAAAGACTGGATCCTGAATGGCGCGCCAGGCTCGCCAGGAATGAGCCAGTATCCGGGCACAGCACGGATCATCGCCACAGACCTGAACAGCGGGGTGGGAACCGCCACCTGGCAGGAGATGAACGCGGACTTCTCCGACCCCTCCACACAGAAGACTCACAGCTCGTTTCTGGGCGTCCTGCTGGATATCGCGGGCAGACGGCTGGACTACGTCTGGTGGGACTGCGACTCAGGGGTGAAACAGCCAGGTGGCTTTGTGGACGGCCCCCGCCGCAGTCCCCACTTCGGGAGCGATCATCGCGCCGTCTACGCCACGGTGGAGGTGCATCCGGTGGATCTCACGCCTCCCGCCGTGACCTTGCAGCAACCTGCGCCTGGCATCGAGGTTACCGGTCCGGTGATGGTGTCCGCTCAGGCATCCGACTCTTCGGGGATCCTGCAGGTGGAGTTCTACGCGGACGGCGTCAGGATCTGGACGGACACAGTGCCTCCCTACGAGTTCCTGTGGGATCCGCAGGCGCAGTTCCCGGGTTTCCGCGTTCTGACGGCAGTGGCGACGGATGCGTCCAGCAATAGGATGAAAGGTTCCAGCGCCCCTGTCGTGGTCTGGGCGGGGCCTTCCGGCAGCCGGCCCGGCGTGGGCGGCGTGAAACTGCTGCCGGACGGTACATCCGTCGCACTTGAAGGTCAGGTGGTGTCCGCCGTATTCAGCGACGGGTTCTACGTCCAGAACGAAGACCGCTCGGCCGGGATGCGGGTCACCGGACTGGCCGGGCCTCCGGTTGGCACACGAGTGCGGTTGACGGGGACACTCCGCACGCTGAACCTGGAACGGATCCTGGCGGTCTCCACGATGGAAACCCTCGGGGCTGGAGCAGCGCCGCAGCCACTCCTGATGCGCGGGCGCGACGTGGGAGGCGGCGGCTTCGGGGAGTTCGCTCAGGGCGTGTACGGAGCATCGGGGATCAGCAACTTCGGCCTGCTGGTGGGAACGTGGGGACGGGTAACCTACACGTCGCCTCCGCACTTCATATACGTGGACGACGGCAGCGGCCTTTGGGACGGGTCCGGCTTCACCGGCGTGCGGGTGGACATCTCATCTGTTCCGGGGCTGGCGGTCCCCTCCACCGGTTCCGTGGTGGCGGTAGAAGGGATCAGCATGCCGGTTTCCATCTCCGGGAAGATTCAACGGCGGCTTAAGATTCGTTCAAGTTCCGATATCCGCCCTCTGTCCGGCTGACAGGCGACGCCGGGAAGGTGTAAAATCGGGTGGGATGTAACCGGTTTCAAGAGGTCGGGTGGCTGAAGCGCAAGGAGGTCCTGCAATGGCAAATGCGCTGTTTACGAAACCCCGCCGGGGCTTCACGCTCATCGAGCTCCTGGTGGTGATCGCCATCATCGCCATTCTGGCGGCCATTCTTTTCCCGGTCTTCGCGCATGTGAAGAAGATGGGACTGAAGACGCAATGTGGCAACAACCTGCAGCAGCTTGCCAAGGCGTTCTTCATGTACTGCAACGACAACAACGGCCGCGTGCCGCGTCTGTGCCGCGTCAGCCTGAGCGGTGTCGAGAACTGGGCGAACACCAGTCAATACAACTGGTATCAGCGCGCAACCAGCGGCGTTTATCTCGACCTCAACAACTATGTCAAGAACGACCAGATCTGGCTGTGCCCCGGTCCGGTTTGCAACCTCTGTTTTGATTCGTCGGGCGCACGGTACGAGATTGACTACCGCTTCAACGATCGCATGAATCTGTCCGACGGTCAGCCCGTGCGCACGAAGAAGATGGATTCCTGCACTCACCCCTCCAGCTTCTACATCGTGAGCGACCGCCACAGCCGTCACCACTACGAGCGCAACGCGAATCGTCAGAACGAGTGGGTCATGCTGATGGTCATGGCGGACGGGCGGCTGGTCAGCAACGTGAAGCCATACAGCCCGGAGTGGACGGACTCCCGGGGGACCCTGAAATACGCGCACTGGGACTTTCCGTTCTGCCATCAGATGGACCGCTTCGTGACTTCCGAATACTGAGCGGTCCAGTATGCAAGCGGCCTTGCCGCGTCCCGCATCCGGGCTTATTGAAAGGGACTGCTCCGGGACGCGGGGATACTTCGCAGAAAGGATTTCGCGCCTGATGCGGATCTTCGCCCTGCTTCTCGCCTGCGCTTCCGCCGTCTGGAGCTCCGTGCGTGTGGAGGCGCAGGGCTCCCGGTACACCCTGGTCACGCTCATCCACACCAACGACCTGCACGGCCGGGTGCTGCCGTCCGATGAGAACGGCGGACTGGCCAGAGCGGCCACCGTGGCCCGCCGGATCCGGGCCGAGCATCCAAACGTCATCTGGCTGGACGCGGGAGACATCATCCACGGCACCCCGGAAGACTATCTCTCGGGAGGGATCGCCACCGTCAGCGCGATGAACGCGGCAGGCGTCGCGGCCGCCACGGCGGGGAATCACGAGTTCGATTTCGGCGCTGATGTGTTCCGCCGGGCACTCGCCCATGCGCAGTTTCCGCTGCTGGGCGCCAACGTGCGCGCCCGCGAAGGCGGGCAATGGGCAAGTCTGCCGCCCTATGCCATTCTGGACGCCGGCGGCGTGCGCATCGGTGTTCTCGGGCTGGCGACACTGCAGACCGTGGACCTTCAGTGGCCGGGACGAATCCGCGATCTGACCTTCGAAGACCCATTCGAGACCGCACGGAAGCTTGTGCCCGCGCTGCGCGAGCAGTGCGACGTGCTGGTGGCCCTTTCGCATCTGGGATCTGTTGAAGATGAGAGGCTAGCAAGGGAAGTCCCGGGCTTTGATTTCATCATAGGAGGCCATTCACACACGGTCATCGCAGATTGGAGATGGGTGGGCGACACACTTATCGCCCAGACAGGAGCATACGCGCGGGCGCTGGGACGGATTGACTTCGTGGTGCGGCGGGACGAGGCTGGAAAGGCTGAGATCGCCTCGGTAAATGGCCAGAATACCCGCTGGAGCGATCTGAACCATCAGGCGATGGGCATCCGCTTTCCGGACGCGCCGCTGATCCCGCTGGACAGAAGCATCTCACCGGACCCGGACGTGGTGGAGGCCTACACACCGTTCCGGTTGGAGGCCGAACGCTTCCTTTCCCGACCGATCGGAGAAGCTCTGGCGGATATTCCAACGGGAGGGGATGAACCCCCGGCGGCGAATCTCGTGGCGGACGCGGTGCGGGATATGACTGGCGCGGACGTCGCTGTGGTGGACACCAAATCCGTGTCCGGAGGGCTCAGGGCAGGCCCGTTGACGGCAGGCGATGCATTCAATCTGATCGGGGGCTACACCCGTCAGCACCTGGTGACGGTGCGGATGAGCGGGGCTCAGATCCGGAAAGCGCTGCAGGGAGAGTTCGTGCGCAAGGGCCGGGTGGAGTTGGCGATCTCCGGCGCCCGTCTGGAACTGCAGCCCACACCGGCAGGACCAGTCATCCAGAGAATGGAAGCAGCCGGGCGGCCGCTGGAGGACAGCGCCCTCTATACTGTGGCAGGTCAGGCCTATGTCATCACCAACCTGATGAATGCAGGTGGTCCCGCCGAGGTGCTGGCGGAGCCCTCCGAGACCACCCGCGAGGCGGCCATTGAGTGGATACGCAAGCTCAAACGCGTACCGGCCCCGGACACAGGACGCATCCGGTTCTTGCAGTGAGAAGGAACCGGACGGTGACGCGGGTAAGCGTCCGTGAAGGCAGGGGGGAGCCGACGGAGGCGGTTTGCCGGGCAAGATGAGACGCTGCATCGCAGGATTGCTCTTCTTCGCAACTGCTTTCGCGCTGGTGGCGGGGGGATGCGCCCGGCGCGAGGATGGACCTTCTCAGGTAACGTTGACGCTCGCTTGCTGGGAGGGGCCGGAAGGTCTGGCCAGCCTGACGAAGCTTCTTGACCGCTACCGCGCCCAGAACCCGCACGTCCGGATCGAGATTCAGCAGGTGCCGGGCAGCCAGTACTACCAGCGGCTGCAGATCCAGTTCGCCGCAGGGGTGGCCCCGGACATTATGCAGATGGCCTATGACCGCCTGCCGTCATTCGCCCACCGCAACACGTTGCACCCGCTGGACGAACTGATCGAGCGCGACGGCTTTCCGGTAAACGAGATGTTCCCCCAGCTCCTTCCCGCCCTGCGCTACAGGGGCAAGTTCTACGGTCTTCCCCGCGGATGGACCACTTTCGTGCTCTACTACAACCGCGACATGTTCCGGGAGGCCGGCGTCCCTTTCCCGCGGGAAGGCTGGACCTGGGACGACTTCCTGACTGCGTGCAAAAAAGTGACGAAGGATCTGGACGGAGACGGCCGCCCGGACCGCTTCGGCTGCGACGCTCCCACTCAGATGGACGGCATCGCATTCTGGATCTGGCAGAACGGAGGGCGGCTGTTCACGCCGGATATGTCGCGCAGCCTCATTGACTCGCCGGAGGCGATCGAGGCCGTTCAGTTCCTGGCAGACTGCCAGTACAAACATGGCGTGTTCCCCACCCCCGAGCAAGCTCAGGACCTGGGTGGCGGAGGAGAGATGTTCCGCAGCGGGCGGCAGGCGATGTTCATCCAGGGCCGTTGGGCCTGCCTGAACTTCCGGGGAGCGACGTATCCGGACGGACGGCTTCTGGACTGGGACGTGGCCCCTCTCCCGATGAAGAAGGAGAAGGCGACAGTCCTGTTCGCAAACTGCTATGTGCTCCGCAAGGACGGCCCGAACCTGGAGGAGGCCTGGAAGCTGATGAAGTTCCTGACGGGCTATGAGGGGCAGCGGCACCAGGCGCGAACCGGCCGTGACATGCCCTCCTTTGTCCGGGTGGCGGAGTCGCCGGACTTCCTGGATCCGGCCCAGCCCCCCGACTCGGACCGGGTGTTTCTGGACGTGGCACGCTACGCCCGGCCTCTGGAGGTGGATGCCAGCACCAGCACGGTCTCCGAGATGATGATGGAGGAGATCGCCCAGATCTTCACCGCGCGCAAGGATGTCCGGAAGGCGCTGAGCTCGCTGGCCAGACGCATAGACCGCGTTCAGCAGGAGGCCCGGGAGAGGGAGCACGGAGGACAATGAAGGCACGCAGAGACGGTCTGACGGCAGCCGCGTTCCTTGCCCCAAGCTTCGTGGGGCTCTTCCTGTTTTCGGTCATCCCGATTATCGGGGCATTCACCATCAGCCTGCTGGAATGGGACATCCTGACGCCGCCGCGCTACGTGGGTCTGGCCAACTACGCCGAAATGTGGAACGAGCTGCGGCACGGAGAGACGTTGCGGACCGTGCTTGCCAACACGCTCTACTTCACCGCGGCCACCGTCCCGCTGGCTATGGCGGTGTCTCTGGGGGTGGCCATGCTTCTTAACCGGAAGCTATGGGGGCTGGCCGCCTTCCGAGTCATCTACTTTCTGCCAAGCGTCACCAGCATCGTTGCGCTGGCCATCGTCTGGCGGCTGCTGTATAACCCGGAGTTCGGATTGATCAACCGCTTCCTGCGGGCGCTATCCATTCCATGGGTGTCAGGAGGGCAGCTCACACTCGTTCCGCTGGTACCCAACCCTCCGGGGTGGCTTGCGGACCCGAACTGGGCGATGCCCGCCATCATCCTGATGAGCGTATGGGCCGGTCTGGGCTACAACGCCATTCTGTATCTGGCGGGTCTGCAGGGCATCAGCTCCAGCTATTATGAGGCGGCCCGCATTGACGGCGCGAACGCCTGGCAGACCTTCCGGCACATAACCTGGCCGCTCGTTTCGCCCACCACGCTTTTCATCTTCACGATGTCGGTCATCTCCGGCTTCCAGGTGTTCACACAGATTTACATGATGACCGCGGGGCGTCCAACGCCTCAGACGATGGTCTACGTTTATCACGTATATTCGCAGGCGTTCACCTCGTTCAAGCTGGGCTACGCGTCGGCCCTTGCGTTCGTGCTGTTCCTGATCATTCTGCTCGTCACCCTGGCCCAGCTTTCCATTACCAAACGCTGGACGCATTACGGCGGCTAGATGAAGCTCAGAAAGACACTGGGAGATCTGTTCGCGTATCTGATCCTCGGGGGGCTCGGCATCAGTATGCTTGTGCCTTTCGGGTGGATGATTCTTGCGTCGCTCAGGGACAAAACGGAGTTTTTCCGCCCGGTGGAGGGGCTCTTTCCGTCGGGGGTGCACTGGGAGAACTATCTTCAGGCATGGACGACCGTGCCCTTTGCGGCGTTCTTCCGCAACAGCATCGTCGTGGCCGTCGCGGTCACGGCAGCTCAGCTGTTCACATCGTGCCTGGCGGCCTATGCCTTTGCGCGGCTGCGGTTCCGGGGCCGGGACGCCCTGTTCATCGCTTATCTCTCGACCATGATGGTGCCGGCGCAGGTGACGATGATCCCGCTCTTTGTGATGATGGTGAAGCTGCGCTGGATAGACTCGCACTCCGCGCTCATCGTGCCTTTTGTCGCAAGCGCCTACGGGTGCTTCCTGCTGCGTCAGTTCTTCCTGACCATTCCGCAGGAGCTGGAGGACGCGGCGTCCATTGACGGCGCCGGGCACTGGTCCATTCTGGGACGCATCGTCCTGCCGCTCTCGAAGCCTGCTCTGACGGCGTTCGGGTTGATCGCGTTTCTGGGAAGCTGGAACAGCTTCATCTGGCCGCTCATCGTGATCAACCGGCCCGCGATGAAGACCCTGCCCATCGGTCTGCAGTCGCTTCAGGGGTTCTACGGAGATGGCAACTGGGCGGTGCTGATGGCCGGCGCGGTGATGGCGGCCCTGCCGATGATCATCGCCTTCCTCTTTGCGCAGAAGCACTTCATCGAAGGGATCACCCTGACTGGCCTGAAGGGATAGAAACTTCAGGGATTTCTCCTCCTCCGGTGGTTGAGCCGCCCGCCTGCGGCGGGCGAGTCAAAACCATTCTTCCAGGGCCTGGTCTCGATACGCCCCGGGCGTCCCCGGAAACGCGGGAGCCAGGGATTGAGGTATAGTGTGCAGAATGGCCGGCGGCGCGGCAGAATCCTCTGGGAATGCGCTTTACCGGTCCCGGGAGTCTCCAACATTGAACAAGCTCAAGATCATCGCTGCCATCTGCGCACTCGCCGTTGCGGCCGGGCTGGCTGCCGGCTGCTCGCGCACTGATGAGAAGAAAGCAAAAGAAACTGCTCCGCCTGCGCCGAGCGTGTCTTCCCTGCTCACGGGAGAGGACACCCGGACGCCGGCGGCCACGCCCGAAGAGCCACTGGCTGCCCCCGCCAAAGACAAGGACGGCGGCAACCCCTTCGTGCAGGCGCCTGCTACCCCGGGCGCGGAAGCTGTGAAGCCACCTGCGGGATCTCCACCCGCCGGGAGGCCAGGACCGGGGCAGTTGGCTGCACCACCGGGACCCTCCGGCCCCGGACCGGCTGGCATCCCCATCGAGCGCGATACGGGGAAGGCTCTGAAGCAGGTGCGGCTCCCGCTTTATCCGGGCGCGAAGACGGAGGAAGGTGCGATCCTTGGCGGCCCTCCGGGAGCGAAGCCGGGGACGTTCAAGGCATCCATGGTGCGCATCAGCACGGCAGATTCCTTCGACAAAGTGGTGGGCTACTACCGGCAGAAGATGCCTGGCGCGCACACCGAAGAGACAAAGCGCGAAGGCAAGCGCCAGGCGGTGATGGTGCTGCCGGACAAAAAGACCGGCGAGTTCCAGATGGCTCAGGTCATCGAGACGGATTCCCGCGTGCAGGTAGTGCTTTCGCGGGCGAAGACCCCTCCGCCCCCGAAGCCCGAGGATCTCCCGTTTAAGGTGGACCGGGACACGGACGCGGCATTGAAGCGCGTGGCGCTGCCGGTGTATCCGGGCGCGAAGGTGGAAGGCGGAGCTACAGAAACCGACAAGAAGAATCCGGCCATCTCCCGGGCGGTGGTCGTGCTCATCAGCGAGGATTCTCCCTCGAAGGTGCTGGAGTTTTACCGGAAAGAGTTACCCGGCGCCCGGGAAGATCAGCGCGAGTTCGAAGGGAACAGAGTCCACAGACTCATTCAGCAGGATAGCTCGACCGGCGGAGGAGTCTCCGTGACGGTGGCGTCTGTCAACGGGGAAACGCGCTGCGCGCTTATGAAAGTGACCCTGCCGCCGAAGAAGCAGAAGGAGTAAGCGTTTGACGTCCGCACGGGCAGCCGCGTTCCTTATCACGATGGTAGCGGTTCTCTCGGCATCGGGCTGCGCCGGGCCGGATGGGTCTCCAGCGCAAAGCGAGACTGATGGCGGATCCGCCCGGGTACGCGTGGAGGGAATGGGCGCGGACGCGGCGGTGCAGATCTGCCCCGCCGACGTCGCCGAACGCGTGAAGACGCCCGTCTACCCGGGCGCTCAAGAAGTGGAAGGATCCGGGAAAATGATGCGTGAGCAGGACCGGGGAGGGTGTTCCTACAGCATCCGCTACCGCACATCGGATCCTTTCCCCCAGGTACGGAGCTGGTATGAGAAGAAGCTGGGCCGCCGCGCCGTGTCTGCCTCCGTGGCGGGCATCCGGGCGGCGGTGGTAGCCTCCCGTCAGGAGGCGGATGGCTCGGTGGAATCCGTCATGATCACGCAGAAGAACGGATCCGAAAGCGTTTCCATCACGCTGAACCGTTTTGAGCCGGGAGACAAGAGATAGCAGATGTCTGAAGCACAATCCGCAGGCCGGGAGAATCACGTCTGCCCCGTTGCGAGCACGGGTGTGTTCAGCTGCATCTCACGCCTGCTGCTATCGCACGACAGAAGCCTGAACGACATTCTGGACGCCATCCTGGTGGAGGCTATGAAGGCCGTGGAGGCCGACCGGGCGTTCATCGCTCTGGCGGATTACGAGCATGGCGAGCTGGCTGTCCGCTTCACGGCGGGTGAGGGCTGGAATGAACAAAACACCGCGCTGCGCCTGAAGGTCTCTCAGAAGACCGGAAAGGGCATTACCAGCCACGTAGCCGCCACCGGGCGGCCATACCGCACCGGTGACGTCACCACCGACCCCTACTACATCAGCCATTTCGATGATGTGCGCAGTGAGGTGGCCGTCCCGGTGGTGAACGCCTACGGGCGGGTGGAGGGTGTCATCAATATGGAGAGCGCGCGGGCGGACGCGTTCTCCGAGCAGCACGAGGAGTTCCTGCTGGCGGTGGCCAACCTGGTGGCCCTGCGCATCCTGGCGGACCAGCAGGAGAAGCGCCAGGCCGCCCTTGTGTCGCTGGGAAGGGAGCTTGCCCGGTTCTCCCGGTCGGCGGACGTTTTCCGGAAGGTGATGGATCTGGTGGCCAGCGCCATCAGCTTTCAGGACTGCAGCATCTTCCTGCTGAACCCGGAAGAGAATGTGCTGGTGCTGGAGGCTTCGCGCGGACGGCTGGGAGAGCAGGTGCATCAGGCGCGGTACCGTGTGGGAGAGGGTATCACGGGCTGGGTGGCGCAAAACGGCAAGCCCGTGCGCACCAGGGATCCTCGCAACGACCCGCGCTGGAGGGGACTGCACGAGGAGCTTGCCCCCGAGACGGTGGGCGGGCTGATCGCGGTACCCATCATGGGGTATGACCGGGTGCTGGGTGTCTTCAGAGTACTGCGCAGACGCAGCGAGTACGCCTGGGTGCCCAACGATTTCACGCAGGACGATGAGGATTTCATCGTCGCGACGGCGAGCATTCTGGGCGCCGTGCTGGACAGCTTCGAGCTGGTGAAGCGGGTCATCGCCGCGGAGAGGATGGCCGCCTGGGGCGAGATGAGCGCGCGCTCGGCGCATATGATCGGGAACAGAGTCTTCGCCATCAAAGGCGACCTGAACGAGTTGCGCCATCTCAGCCGCCAGGAGTGCTCGGCTGAGAAGCTGGCGCCGGTCATCGAGAGCCTGGAGAAAGGCATCTTCCGGCTGGAGGAGATCCTGGCGGAATTCCGGGAGTTCGTGGTGGCAACCAAGCTGAACACGAACCCGGTCTCTCTGAACGAGTTGCTGGAAGAGGCGGTGCGGGAATCCTTCCCGCGCAACAGCGGCGTGCGGCTGGAGCTGGATCTGCATCCGGATCTGCCTCTGGTGGAGGCCGACGCGTCGAAGCTGCGCAGGTGCTTTTCGGAGCTGGTGGAGAACAGCATCAACTTCCAGCAGGAAGGCGGTGTGCTGCGCGTCTCCACCGAGCCCGTTGACTCCGATAAAGACCGCATCCGCATCGTTTTTGAAGACAGGGGACCGGGCATCCCGGAGGAGAACAAAAAGCTGATCTTCCGTCCCTTCTTCTCCACACGGTCCAAGGGGATGGGGCTCGGGCTTTCGATCGTCAAGGGCATAATAGACGCTCACCGGGGCACCATCCGCGAAACGGGCGAGGAGGGCGAAGGAGCACGGTTCGAGATCATCCTGCCCGCCATCACGGACACGCCGGACGCTGCGGAGACGAAGGCGGAGCGAAGGGACCAGACAGGAGACTGACAACCATTGCGAATCCTTGTGGTGGATGACGAAGAGGCCGTCCGCACTGCGGTACGGCGCAGGCTGGAGCGCGAAGGGCATACGGTGGACGAGGCCGAGAACGAAGCGGACGCGGCGGCCAAGATCCAGGCCAGCGACCCGTCCTATGACATCGTGGTCACCGACATGGTGATGAACAGCGAACAGGGCGGAGTGGAGGTGCTGAAGTCCGCCGTCGGGCGGGACATCTTCACCGAAGTGATCGTTCTGACCGCGTATGGCAATGTGGCGAACGCGGTGGAGTGCATGAAGCTCGGCGCGTTCGACTACGTGGAAAAGAACATCCCCGGCGTGGATGTCTACGACCTGCTGGCCATGAAGGTGGAACAGGCCCTGCAGCGAAGGCGGGCGGCGTTGGCCACGCTGCGCCGCGCGGACCAGATCCTGAAGGTAACATCCCGTTCTGCGGAGTGACCGGCCGGTCCGCCCCTGACGGCGCGCCGGCAGCCTACGCTTCGATGCGCATGCGAAGCTGCAGTTGCCGCGCCAGCGTCTCCTGAGAGATGGTGCCTATCAGCAGGCCGTCCTCGACCACGAGGAGAGGCACATTCGCGGGACGCCTGACGCCAGAGAGCGCTTCCCAGGCGTCCTGCGAAGGAGAAACGTAGAGCTCGGGCTGAACAGCAGCCATAACAGCGGATACGGGCGTGTCATCCCATCGCTCCTGAGGGACGGCGCGAAGCGAGGCCACACTGACCATCCCCAGAACCCGGCCTTCCTCCACCACTGGCAGCACTTCGGCCGGCTGGCGCAGGAAGTACTCGTGCACCGCCTCCCGGATATTCACGCCGGGGGGCAGGAGCACCGGCGAGCGGTCCATCAGGTCGCGCACGGTGAGGCCGCGCATGGCCCGGCGCCACTGGGTCTGATGCAGGGCGATCTGCGCGGCATTCTGCAGGAACAGTCCCAGGAAGACGTACCAGATGCCGCCCCAGTCGCCCATCAGGAACCGCGACACCCCCAGGAAGACCAGCCCCCATCCCGCCGCCTGACCCAGCCATGCCGCCGTCCGGGTGGCTTTCTGCAAACTGCCCGTCCACATCCAGAGGATGGCTCTGAGCGCGCGCCCGCCGTCGCTGGGAAAGGCGGGCACCAGGTTGAACAGAGCCACCACAATGTTTGCGATGGCCAGATAGCGGGCCAGCTCGCTCCACAGAGCGGGAAGGATCTGCGCTCCCCACACGAGCCAGAAAAAGATGGCCGCCGCGATGCTGAAGGCCGGTCCGGCCAGTGCCATGCGCAGCTCATCGGAAGGACGGTCCGGCTCCATCTTCATCCGGGCGACCCCTCCGAAGATGAACAGGGTAATCCCCGCGATGGGGATCCCCCGGCGGCGGGCCACCCAGCAGTGAGCCAGCTCGTGGCCCAGCAGGCTGGCGAAGAACAGCAGCCCGCCGGTCACTCCGGCCAGCGCCAGCACCGCCGGGCTGGCGGCATCCGGGACCAGCTGCAGAAGCAGGCCGTCCCGGATGGCCCAGGCGACGAGGAAGAACACCACGAACCAGGACCAGTCTATCTCGATGGGAAACCCGAGTATCCTGCCAAGCTTGACGCTCAACGCGACACCCCTGATTGCTGCGCTCCTCGCCTTCTCCTACAGATCATTCACCCCGGCTATTTGAGAGACTTTATGTATGCGGCGACTGCAGCCGCATCGGTGCTGTTCATCCGGTAGTGCGGCATCGGCGGGAGGAACGGCGAACCCTGCGGCCGCTTCCCGGTGGACACCGCTCTGGCGAGGTCGGCTTCCGAGTAATGTTTGAGAGCCGCTCCGCGGAGGGACGGAGCGACGGTGACGAACGGCATTTTCGGGTCGGCCGCCTTGAAGGGCAAGGCTGCGCCCTTCAGGTCCGGCCCGTGGCAGTCCACGCACATCGCGACGTTGTGCACCAGATATTTCCCGCGCGCAACATCCCGCGCAGCGGCGGCTTTCAATGAAGCAGCGCCATAAATCATCGCCGCCGCCACACATGCGGCTGCCAGAAGCCAGGTTCTTACCTGTATAGTCAAGCTAGTATTTGCCCTTCTTGATCGAGGAGGCGCACCGTGCGCCTCGGAGCATAGTATCGGAAAGCATTACGGGGCGCAAGCCACAGGCGGGAGGAGGAAGGCATCACCGCCCTCGCCCGCGCAGGGATTGTCGCGAACATGTCGAAGAGGCTTTGATGGCCATGACATTCCGCGAACGCACAATCAGGATCTTCCGGCACGAGCCGGTGGACAACATCGTCTACCAGCCGCGCATCGAGCACTGGTACAACTACAACAAGCGGCAGGGCACGTTACCCCCACCCTACGACCGGCTGGAGCTGCTGGAGGTTTATGACTATCTTGGCTGCTCCATCCGCCCGTATCACTATTTCAATGACTGTCTGAAGATCGAGGAGCACCCCGACGTACGGACGGAGGTGCGGCCCACCCACGACGGGCACATCGTCTTCACCATAACCCCCGTGGGGGCGCTGGTCCGGCGGGTGGAGGTCAGCGAGCTGGCGCGCCACACCGTGGAATACCCGGTGAAGACCGCAGCAGATGTGGACATTCTGGAGTGGCTCCTGCGCAACCGGACCGCCTGGTTCGATATGGATCTGTTCCGCCAGCTCGATGAGATGGTGGGGGAACGCACCGCCCCGATGATGTATCTGCCACGGGTGAACATGCAGCGCATCCTAATCGAACTGGTAGGATGGGAAAACGCGCTCTTCATGCTGGCGGACGACCGTCCCCTGCTGGAGCGCCTGGTGCGGATCATCAACGAGACGGACGAGACCTGGCTGCAGGTGGTCCTGGATTGCCCCATCGAGATTTTCAACTTCGGGGACAACATTGACGAGTATCTGCTGTCACCGCCTCTGTTCGAGGAGTTCGTGCTGCCGGTCTACCAGGACCGTGCCCGTCGCTTCCGGGAGCGCGGGAAGTTCACGCATTCGCACTTCGATGGCAATGTGAAGCACCTGTTGAAATATCTCCAGGTCTCCGGGCTGGATGGTTTCGAGGCCCTCACTCCCCAGCCGCAGGGCGATCTGACCATCCAGGAGATGAAGGAAGCTCTGGGGGACAATCTCATCCTGCTGGACGGCATTCCGATGACCGCATTTCTGCCATCCACACCTTACGAGGAGTTTGAGCGCCAGACCCGGGAGATCATCGAGACATTCTCGCCCAATCTGATCCTGGGCATCTCCGACGAGCCTTCCCCTGTCTGCGATATCGAACGGGTGCGCCGGGCGGGGGAGATCATGGAAGAGTACGCGCGGTGAATACGCTGGCCCGGCTGAGCGGCGGTCATTCCTGGGCGCGGCTGGTGTCCATCGGGCTGGCTGCCGGGCTGCTGGCCGGTCTCATGGGTGTAGGCGGCGGCGTTCTGATGGTTCCGGCGATGGTGTATCTGCTGGGATACTCTCAGCATGAGGCGCACGGCACGTCGCTGGCCATCATGGTGCTCCTGGCGACGGTGGCCGCGGCCTCCTACGGTATACTGGGAGCCGTGAACTGGCTGGTGGCTGTCACGCTGATCCCGGGAGGGATGCTGGGGGCTTTCGCCGGGGCGCGCGTAACCCGCCGGCTGCCTGCCCTCCAGCTGAAGGCGATCTTCTCGGTTTTTGTGCTGCTGACCGGACTGAGGATGATGGCCGGCGGGAACGGCGCGCCCGGAGCCGCTCTTCTGGACGGTGCGGGGGCTGCGCTGGCCGGCCTGGGTACGGGACTTGTGAGCGGCTTTCTGGCCGGGCTGCTGGGCATCGGAGGAGGCATCGTGATGGTTCCCGTGATGGTGCTTCTGCTGGGGATCACACAGCAGACTGCCCAGGGAACCTCGCTGGTCGCTATCGTGCCGACAGCCATTTCCGGCGCGCGCACCCACTACCGGCTGGGGCACGTGGATCTGGGAGGAGCGGCGGGACTTGCGCTGGGAGGCATTCCGGGAAGCATCGCAGGAAGCCGCATCGCCAACGCATTGAACGCAGGGACTCTGAAAGGAGTCTTCGGCGCCTTCCTGCTGGTGATGTCGGTCCTCATGCTGCTCCAGACGCAGGCGGCCATCAGAAAAAAGCAGACAGAAGCCGCCGCAGGAGAGGAAGAAACGGTGGTGTAAGAGGTTCTTTGCCGGCCGGGGCGCGGGGAAGCACGGTGGAGGAAAGGAAGTGACACGATGAAGAGAGCTACTCGCATCGCATATGTGGCGGCAGTGGTGGTTGCGGTCACCCTGTCAGCCTTGCCCGCACGGGCGGCAGGCGCCGCTGAGGGTCTATTGCGCCTTGTGCCGAAGGACTGGCCGGTGATCGTCCGCATAGACGCCAGTGAGAATACTGCCAGCGGCGCCTATCTGAAGAAGCAGAAAGAAGGCGAGAACGCGAGCCGCGTCGCCGAATGGGACACCGCCTTCCATACGGGTCTGGCGCGTCTGATGGCCGCCCTGGGCATGGACGTGGACCCGGACGGAAAGCTTATGGGATGGGCCGGCGAGACCGCCGTGTTTGCGATGGACCCGCGCGAGCTGATGAACGCGAAGTCCGGCGAGGGTAAGGATCCCTTCCCAGCCATGCTGCTTGCTGTGGAGTGCCGCGACCGGCAGAAGGCCGAGCGCGAGCTGCTGGATCTGGTGGGCTCGGTCATCCGCGACAGCGACCCTGCCACGCAACAGGTCGGCGGCGCAACGCTCTACATCTGGAAGATCCAGGAGGGAGAACGGGTTCTGCACCCGGCATATGCGGTGACAGATAGCGCGGTCTTGATGGCGGAGAGCGCGGATCGCATCCGTCAGGTGCTGGAGTCCCCACCGGAGGGCCCCTTGCCCGCGCTGGCGGAGAAGCTGGCGCTGCACGCAGATGATCTGGTGGCCTTCGCGGTGGACCTGAGTCCCGTGATGCAGAAGCTGATGCCGCGGCACGAGGCAGGCGGAGAGCAGGACTTTCTGGCGGCGATGTTCGGGATGATGACCATGCGCGCCGGAGCCCACGGGGGAATCAGCGTATCCGAAGAAGGAATGGTGATGAACGTTCAGGGCGACATTCCTCCTGTGCTGATGGGAATGCTCGGCCCGATGATGGGCGGCGCGCCATCCTCGAAAGACATAGCAACCCTGCTGCCCGCCAATACCCTGGCGATGGTCAGCACCGGCTCACCCGGCCTCCTGAAACCAATGATGGAACGCCTGACCGGGGAGATGCTGCAGGAAGGGGGGCCGGACGATGTCCGTGCGGCGGCGCAAATGTTGTCCTTGTTTGAGGAGGGAACGGCCGGTCTGGCGCTGACAGGCATCATCCCCCGTCCGAACTACGTACTGATCTGCGATGCAACGGATGGCGGACAGGCTTCCGCGATGCTGACGAAGTTCCGGGAAGGTCTGACGGCAGCCGGGATGCGGGCTGCTCGCGAGCCGCAGGCGCTCCGCGCCGAGATCTACCGCATTACCCGCGCGGAGGACGGGCGGACGACGGGCTTTGCAGGCGTGCGGGAGAGCGCCGTGTTCTTCGCTTCCGACTGGCGCAGCGCGCAGAAGCTCGCGGCGGTGACGCCGGCCACGTGTCTGGCGGCGAAACCGTCATATGCCGACGTGCGCACGCTTCTGGGCGGCCCGCGGATGGCGGATGTCTGGGTAAGCCTGGATGCCGTCAGCGCGCTCGGGTGGTTGTATGACAGCCTGGGAATGTCTGAACTGCTAGCCATCCGGATGATGACGGACGCCCTGAAAGCGACGCGGGGAATGGGTATCTCCGCCGGGCTTGCCGAGGGAGGGGCGGAGATGCGGATGGCTCTGCGCACAAAGGTGGGGCCGCAGGCTCCCGGCCTGAGCGTCTACATGGGCGCTATGATAGGAGCCCTGACTGCAGGGATCATCGGACAGGCCGAAATGACAGACGTCGCGACCGGCGAGGAGGAGGGTGAGTTCGACGCCGGGCAGGACAGCCTTGAGTGCCTGATGGAGCTTGTCGCGGCGCTGAAGTCCTATGCGCAGGAGCACGACGGCAGGCTGCCGGACGCGGCAAACTGGAAGGATGCCCTTCAGCCGTATGTGGACAGCCCGATGACCTTCGTCAGCGCCTTTGAGGGATTCACATTCTCCTACAACCCGAAGCTTGCAGGATTGAGGATGCAGGACATCATCAATCCGCAGGAGGTGGTGGCCTTCGCGGAGACCCGTCCGGGCAGGTGGCCCACTGCAGACAAGTTCGACACCCCGGACGGCAAGCTCCGGCTCGCCTTTCTTGACGGCCGGGTGGTGGAGGCGGACCGGATGATGGGCAATCCGCCCAAGGTCCGCCCCCAGAAGGGCCGCTGAAAACCCATTTCAGAACTGAGCGTCACGCGGGCCGCCCTCCCGGGCGGCCCGTTTCATTTGCTCTGGTCGAGTAGCGCGCCGCAGGCGCGCGTATCGAGACCACAGATCGTGATGTGGTTTCGACTCGCCCGCCTCCGGCGGGCGGCTCAACCACCGCATTCCGCCGCCCTGGAGCCGGCGGAACGGTTGAGCAGGAGGGGTGGCCGTGGATGCAGAAGCGATAGATGGCCGGTGGTCTGCCGGGGCCGCACCGGCCGGAAATCCCCGGGGGAGAGACTACACGACGGGAGAGTGACGTGGCAGATAGCGTGACGACTATTGGATTTGTGGGTTGCGGCGGCATCGGTATGCATCACCTGAAGATCTGGCAGCAGATCGAACAGGCAAGGGTGGTGGCCGTATGCGACATCATCCCGGAGCGTGCGCAAAAGGCCGCCGAGATGATGGGCGCCAGACCTTACACCGACATGGCCGAGATGCTCCGCAGCGAACAGTTCGATGCAGTGGATATCTGCACCCCCTCCGGCCTGCACGCCCAGCAGGGCATCATGGCAATGGAGGCCGGACGGCACGTGCTGGTCGAGAAGCCAATAGACATTGACTTGGTAAAGATAGACCGGCTTATCGAGCTGGCCGACAAGACGGGCCTGAAGCTGGCCTGCATCTTCCAGTACCGGTTCAGCCCGCAGATCCAGAAGGCCAATCAGCTCATCCGTGAAGGGAAGTTAGGGCGCATTATCTCCTGCAGCACCTACGTGAAGTGGTGGCGAGCGCAGGAATACTACAGCGCGGACGCCTGGCGGGGCACCTACGCGCTGGACGGCGGCGTCCTGGGCAATCAGGGCATCCACAGCCTGGACCAGCTCACCTGGATGGCCGGACCGGTTGCGGAGGTGGAATACGCGCACCTGGATACCATCGAGCGTCAGATCGAGGCGGAGACCTTCGCCATCGCCGTGGTGCGCTTCGAGAGCGGAGCCCGCGGGGTCATCGAGGCCACCACAAACTGCTATCCGGGTATGCCCACCCGCACGCAGATCTTCGGCACGAAAGGCAGCGCGGAGTTCGACGGCCACACCGTGGTAAAGTTCTCCGTGCTGGGCGAAGAGATAGACCTGCAGACTCAGGAGGAAGGCCAGGAGACGGACGGCCGCAGCGACCCGATGGCGATCGGCCTGGCTGGGCACCACGCCCAGATGCTGGATTTCGTGCTGGCCATCCAGGAGGATCGCCCGGTCCTCTGCGACGGGCGATCGGCGCGGGTCCCTGTGGACTGCCTGAACAAGATCTATCGCAAGGCCGGTGTGAAGCAGAAGATCGGCACGTAAGGGGACGAACGTTTGACAGGCTCCCGGCGGCCATGTTAGATAGAGGCTGATGGTCAGGAAGCGATGCTGCGGGCCTGCGGCTGCTCCTGGCCTTTTTCATGCCTGACAATCCGACCACCAGAAAGCACAGAACCTTGAGGCTCTTTGGCACCCAGACGATCAACGCCGACGGTCACCTTGAGATCGGCGGATGTGACACCGTGGAACTGGCGCGCCGGTTCGGAACGCCGCTTTATGTGCTGGATGAGGCGTTCATCCGGGAGCGGATGCGCGCCTACCGCAGGGCGTTCGGAGAGCGCTATCCGCAGGTAGCCATCGCTTACGCCGGAAAGGCTTTCCTGACCCTGGCAATGGCGCGCATCGTGGATCAGGAGGGCCTGTATCTGGACGTCGCGTCCGCGGGCGAGCTCTACACAGCTCTGAAGGCCGAATTCCCGCCGGAGCGCATCGTGATGCACGGCAACAATAAAAGCCGCTCCGAGCTGGAGATGGCCCTCGATCAGCGGGTTGGGCGCATCGTGCTGGACAATCTGCACGAGCTGGAGATGCTGGAGTCTCTGGCTCGCGAGCGTGGCCTTTGCCCAGATGTGATGGTGCGGTCCAACCCCGGGGTGGACCCGCACACGCACAAACTGATCCGCACCGGACAGGAAGACTCCAAGTTCGGCCTGAACATCCGGGACGGCTCGGCCATGGAGGCCGTGCGGCGCTGTGTGGAGAGCGACTCTTTGCGGTTGGCGGGTGTGCACTGCCACGTGGGATCGCAGCTGATGGACGCGGAGGCGCACCGGGAGGCCGTGGACGTGATGTGCGCCTTCCTGGGCGACATCCGCGACGCGACCGGCGCCGAGGTAGAAGAGCTGAATATGGGCGGGGGGCTCGGAATCAGCTATCTGGAGAGTCAGCAGCCGGTCAGCATTGATGAATATGCGGAAACCATCGTCTCTGCCCTGAAAGAGGGCATCGAACGCTACGGTATCCGGCCGCCGGTGCTGGGACAGGAACCCGGCCGCTCCATCGTGGGGCAGGCAGGAGTGACCCTCTATGAGATCGGGGCGATCAAGAGGGTGAGCATCCCGGAGGAGCCAGGCTACCGGGATTACGTGACCATTGACGGAGGGATGTCCGACAACCCGCGCCCGCAGCTCTATGACGCCGTCTATGAGGCATTGGTGGCCAACCGGGCAGGTGAGCCCCGGGACTGGCGCGTGCGCGTGGCGGGCAAGCACTGCGAGACGGACATTCTGATCCAGGACACCAGGATCCAGCAGGCCTCATCCGGTGATATCCTTGCCGTCCAGGCTACCGGAGCCTACAACTACGCCATGGCCAGCAACTACAACCGCCTGCCTCGCCCGGCGGTCGTTCTGGTGTGCGACGGGCGGGCCGATATCATCGTGCGCAGGGAGACGCTGGAGGATCTGGTCCGCAACGATGTCATTCCGGCCAGGTTCTGGGAGGTCAGAAAGGTGGGAGCGGAGTCCAGTGGACCTTGACTTCTACCGCATCTTTGTGACGCTCTTCGCGGTGGTGATGTCCATCACCGTGCACGAGTTCGCGCACGCCGCCTCTGCCGTGATGGCCGGAGACGACACACCCCGACGCCAGGGACGCATCTCGCTGAACCCTGTGGATCATTTCGATCCGGTGGGGTTTATAATGATCGTCTTTATGACGGTCACCGGGTTCGGCATCGGCTGGGGGAAGCCGGTGATGGTGAATCCCGCGAACTTCCGCAACCCGCGGCGGGACGATGTCCTGGTGTCGCTCTGGGGACCGGCCTCCAACATCATCATGGCCACCGTGTGCGCCATTCTGTTGCGGACGGGAGTGCTGGCCTTCACCCCCGGGATCCGCTATTTTCTGATTATCATGGTGGTCGTGAACATCGGGCTGGCCCTGTTCAACCTCATTCCACTGCCGCCGCTGGACGGATCGCACATTCTGGCGGGCATCCTGCCGCCAGAGAGCGCGCGTAGCTATACGCAGTTTGCTTCTCAGTATGGAATGGCAATTCTGCTGCTGCTTCTCGTGACGGGCGGGGTCCGGCTTATCATCGGGCCGCCGAGAGATCTGCTGATGACGCTCCTGCTGGGGCGCTGAGTCATATCAGGAAACTGACAGGGAGTACCAAGAGGACCGTGGCCAAGAGACTTCTTTCCGGGATGCAGCCTACAGGGATGCTGCATCTGGGCAATCTGGAAGGCGCGCTGCGCAACTGGGTGCGGCTGCAGGATAGTTACGACTCTTATTTCTGCATCGTGGACTGGCATGCGCTGACCACCGTGGCCGAGGATCCGAGCAACCTGAAGTCGCTGGTGCGGGAGGTGGCGGTGGACTTTCTGGCGGCCGGACTGGATCCCGCAAAGTGCGCCATCTTCGTCCAGTCTCACGTGAAGCAGCATGCAGAGCTGCATCTGCTGCTGTCCATGATCACGCCTCTGCCGTGGCTGGAGCGGGTCCCGACCTACAAGGAGAAGCGCGAGAACCTAAACATCGAGTCTGCCTCTTACGGACTCCTGGGATACCCGGTGCTTCAGGCGGCGGACATCATGGTCTACAAGGCCGAGGCTGTTCCTGTGGGGCGGGATCAGCTGCCTCACCTGGAGCTAACGCGCGAGATCACGCGGCGGTTCAACTTCCTGTTCGGACCTGTCTTCCCCGAGTGTGAAGCTCTTCTGACGGAGGCTGCCGTCATGCCCGGGACGGACGGCCGGAAGATGAGCAAATCCTACGGGAATGCCATCTACATCAGCGACAGCGCCGATGAGACTGCGAAGAAGTTGAAGACCATGTTCACGGATCCGGCCAAACTCCGCCGCGGGGATCCGGGCCATCCGGAGGTCTGTCCCGTGTTCGCTCTGCAGCAGCTCTACAACAAAGGCGAAACTCCATGGATCGAGGAGAACTGCCGCTCCGGGGCGCTGGGATGCGTGGACTGCAAGAAGAAGCTGACGGAGGCGCTGAACGAGAACCTGGCTCCCATCCGGGAACGCCGGCAGGTGTTCGCTTCGGACCCGGCGCTGGTGGAGAAGGCCCTGGAGCAGGGCGCCGCAAAGGCGAGGGAGACCGCCGAGGAGACCATGAAAGAGGTCCGCGCGGCGATGAAACTGGGCTGAACCTTCAGCCTCCGGGGATGTGGACGTAGGAGCCAGACGCCTCGGCAACAGTGGCTCCGTCCGCGTCCGTCATAATGCTGCGGCAGCGTGATACCCGCCCCCGCCCGCCCTCCAGCCACGCCTCCACAAAGACCGGCGCACCGGAGTGGGCCTGAGCACGGAGGCGCATCTCAAAGGAGCCTGTGACCACGGGGACTCGCCTGTCCCAAAGCACGCGGGCCATGGCCTCATCCAACACAGTGGCGATGAGGCCTCCGTGGGTGATCCCTGCGTATCCCTGATGATCCGGCAGAGGAATCCACCGGCAGCAGAGCCGGTTGCCCTTCCATTCGAACTCCAGGTGGAGGCCAATGGGGTTGTCCGGTCCGCAGGCGAAGCAGCGGCGGTTGTCACGAAGCTGGATAGCGCTCACGGGAGGGATTATAGCGTTACCCCGCCGCTCGCTCAAGGATGCCTCTCTGACGGGGCCGCGCCATGCGTGCTACAATCCACACGTGATGGCAGGAGGGGCTCCAGGCGAGAGGACACCGGGCGGAGGCAGTCTGCTGGAGGAATTCGCCGGGCATCTGGCCCGGACGGGAGCCTCGGAGCACACCGTGCGAGCCTATGTGCGGGATGTGACGCAGGCCGCCCGCGACCTGGAAATACATCTGAATGACGCTTCCACCCTGCAGCGCGCCGGACGCGCCGGTGTCCGGCGGTGGCTGGCGCGGATGCGCACCGCCGGGCTTGCGCCGTCCACCGTTGGCCGGCGTCTGGCGTCTCTGCGCTCGTTTCTGAAATGGGCCCTGAGCAGGGGATACCTTCAGGAGATGCCCTCCCTCGACGGCCTGAGTCCGGGCCGCTATAAGCGTCTTCCCAAATTCCTGACGCAGACCGAGACGGTCCGGATGCTGGATGACCGGGTCATTGAGGAGCCATCAGACCTCCGCGACGCGGCGATCCTGGAGATGCTGTACGCCACCGGGCTGCGGGTGTCGGAGTTGGTGGCGCTGGATGTGGATGATGTTCGCGGCCGCAGCGCCATCCGGGTCATCGGCAAGGGCGACAAGGAGCGCGTCGTGCTGACCACGCAGGCGGCGCAGGACGCTGTGGAGCGCTATCTTGCCGAAGGGCGACCGCATCTGGCGCGAAAGGCCGGCGAGCAGGCGCTGTTTCTGAACCGCCTGGGCGGGCGGCTGACGGAACGGTCGGTCCGCAGAATCGTGGACCGGTCCACACGGGGCTACTGCAGCCTACCCCACGCCGGACCGCATACGCTGCGCCACACGTTCGCCACACATCTGCTGGAGAACGGGGCCGATCTCCGGACGGTGCAGGAGCTGCTGGGGCACGCTGACCTCTCCACCACGCAGATCTACACGCACGTTACGCGGGATCACCTGCGGGAGATCTACCGCCGGGCGCATCCGCGGGCTAGGCTGAAAACCCGGAAGGACGAGGAGATTTGAAGATCCGCTCTACGACAGTGCTGGCCGTCCGGAGGGACGGCAAGGTGGCGATGGCGGGCGACGGACAGGTGACGCTGGATGCGTCCATCATCAAATCCGGCGCGCGTAAGGTCCGCCGCATCTACCACGAGAAAGTGCTGGCGGGGTTCGCGGGGTCAGCCTCCGACGCGCAGACCCTGACCGACCGGTTCGAGTCGAAGCTGGATGAGTCGGCGGGCAACATCCGGCGCGCGGTGGTGGAGTTCGCCAAGGACTGGCGCACCGACCGCATCCTGCGGCGGCTTGAAGCACTCATGATCGTGGCCGACCGGGAATGGCTTCTGGTGATCAGCGGGAACGGCGATATCGTCGAACCGGACGATCAGATCGCGGCCATCGGGTCCGGCGCCGGCTATGCGCGCGCCGCGGCCCGCGCGCTCCTGGAGAACACGGATCTCAGCGCGCGAGAGATCGTGGAGAAGGCCATGAACATCGCCGCCGACATGTGCATCTACACGAACCACAACATCATCATCGAGGAGATTTGAAACGGCGCTGCCGGGCAAGCGGATTCCCGGCGAAAGGCTGATGGAGCGGTATGGATAAGGTGTTTCAGGTGGGGCCGGAAGGCGAAGTCGTGCCGAAGGAGCTCGCGGAGACTCCCGGATTGCCGGAGGACCTCACCCCGAGGCAGATCGTCGAGGAGCTGGACAAGTACATCGTGGGGCAAGATCGCGCCAAGCGGGCTGTGGCCATCGCGCTGCGCAACCGGAGGCGCAGGCAGCTCGTGCCGGAGGACATGCGCGACGAGGTCATGCCCAAGAACATCCTGATGATCGGCCCCACGGGTGTGGGCAAGACCGAGATCGCCCGGCGTCTGGCGCACCTGGTCCGCGCGCCGTTCGTGAAAGTGGAGGCCACGAAGTTCACCGAGGTGGGCTATGTGGGCCGCGATGTGGACAGCATGGTGCGCGATCTGGCGCAGGAGTCCTACCGTCTGGTGGAGGCGGAAGAGATCGAGAAAGTCCGGGAGAAAGCGCGTGAAGCCGCTGTGGACCGCCTCCTGGACCTGCTGCAACCGCCGGCGCGCTCGTCGGGCGGTTCAATGGAGCGTCTGGCAGCGGCGATGGGTGAATGGCTGGCGCGTCAGACCCAGTCCCGTCCCGCTCCGGAGCCGGAAGCCCGGGATGAGGAGACCGGTGAAGAGGACGAGACGAGCGACCTTTCCGAGTACGAACAGCGCAAGGCGGAGCAGGTGGAGCGTTTGCGCGCCCGGCTGCGTGCCCGGCTGATCGCCGGAGAACTGGACGACCGGATGGTGGAGATCGAAGTGGAGGATAACACCAGCCCGTTCCTGCAGGTCTTCTCCCCGCAGGGACTGGAGGAGATGGGTATGGACATCTCCGGCATGCTGGGTGGGATGTTGCCCAAACGCCGGCGCAAACGGACGGTGACAGTGGCCGAGGCGCGGGAGATCCTGGCGGAGCAGGTGGCCCGCGAAATGGTGGACCAGGACAAGATCACCCGCGAGGCTGTCCAGCGCGCCGAGCAGGCGGGCATCATCTTCGTGGACGAGCTGGATAAGATCGCGGGGCGGGAGTCCGGACAGTCCGGCCCTGCGGTCAGCCGGGAGGGGGTGCAGCGGGACATCCTGCCCATCATCGAGGGTTCGACGGTCATCACCAAACTGGGACCGGTGCGCACGGACCACATCCTGTTCATCGCAGCCGGTGCGTTCCACATGGCGAAGCCGAGCGACCTGATCCCGGAGCTGCAGGGGCGCCTGCCCATCCGCGTGGAGCTGGAAAGCCTGACCATCGAGGATTTCAAGCGCATCCTGACGGAGCCGCGCAACGCCCTGCTGAAGCAGTATGCAGCCCTGCTGGCCACCGAAGGAGTGACGGTGGAGTTTACCGAAGACGCCGTGCAGGCCATCGCGGAGATCGCCTGGGATGTGAACTCCCGGACGGAGAACATCGGGGCGCGGCGGCTGCACACCGTCATGGAGCGTCTGATGGAGGACCTCAGCTTCAACGCTCCCGAGCTGGAGGAGCGCCACGTGGTCATTGATGGCGCGTATGTCCGCGAGCGCCTCACAGACCTAGCCCGCGACGAAGACCTGAGCCGCTACATCCTGTGACTGTGACCGGGCTGCAGACCCCGTTGCTGGCTCTCCTGCTGCTGGCGGTGATGGCACCGCTTTTCGCCACGGCTGAGGGCTCCCGGCAGACCCCGGCAGAGGCGTTCCGCCGGACCACCCTGATGTTCCTGCGTCCCGGTATGACGGACGCCGAGGTAGAAGCCTACGCGGAAGCTTTCGCGCGCTCCGGAATCACAGGGGTGCTGATCGGGGGAGGGAGGCATCATTATCTCCACGACGATCTTCCCTTCCTGGATGATTACGCAAAGACGGCCGCGCGAGTGGTGGAGGCCTGCCGCAAGCGCGGCATCGCGGTGGCCGAGCATCACAGCGTGGTCCTGACCACTCGCGAAGATTACGCGCGGGAGCACGCCGCGTGGATCCAGAGGGACTTCGAGAGCGGGGAACCATCCGTCTGGCCGGAGTACCAGACGTGGGCGTTCTGCCCGAACAACCTGGAGTTCCGGGAGCTCTACTGGAAGATCGCATCCGGGCTGGTGCGGCGGATCGGCGCGGACGCTCTCATGAGCGATGACACGGTCTTCCATCACGGGTGCTCCTGCGCGGCCTGCGCCAGGCGGTGGCGGGAGGAGACCGGCGGGGATATCCACGAAGCCTACAGGCAATCGCGCACACCCGGCAGCGAAGCGTGGCGGCAGTGGCACGCGGTGCGCCGGAAGTGGTTCACGGATTTCAGACGGTGGCTGCTGGAGAGACAGCGCGCGGAGTTGCCGGGCACGGCCTGCCTGGCGCTCTCGGGCAACGCCCTCTCTCCCTGGGGAGGGCAGACTCACGGAGGCGCCGCCGAAGGAAGCCTGGATACGGCGGACATAGCCGTGTGGGAGGTTTACAACCCGGCCGACTTCTACAGCTGGCGGCGGCTCAGTGTGGAGGCAGCCGTTATGGCGGAAGCGGCGCGGGTGCGGGGGGTGACCGCCCTGCTCCTGCCCTATGCGGACACCGCGCAGTCCCGGGATGTTTTCGACCCCGAAGAAGAGGTCTTCGCGTGGGGGGTGGGACAGGCGCACGGTCTTCCATTCGCTTTGGGTAGGGTGTTTCTGACAGGACTGACCCCTGAGGACGCTCCCCGTGGCTACTTCGTCTTCGAACGGGACAGACTGAGCCGATGGCTTGCGGGAGGGACTGAACCACACGCCGAGGCGGCAGTGCTCTTCTCGCGCGCATCGCGCGATCTGGACACGGCGTGGGAAGCCTCGCATGTCGCTCCTGCCATCGGATGGGCGGAGAGTCTTCAGGACGCTCTGGTCCCGTGGCGGGCCATTACGGAGGATACGCTGGACAGGGGTGTCCCGGGCGGCGTGCGTGTGGTCATCGCGCCGAATGTGTTCGCCCTGTCCGATGCTCATCTGGACGCGCTTGAGCGGTTCGTCCGCACCGGAGGTATCCTTCTAGCAACATCCCGGACTGCATTCTTCGACGGAGAGGGATCAAGCGCTTTTTCAGCTCGCAAGCTCCGCCTGGAGGCCCTCTACGGCGTCTCGCTTCGTGAGCCGGGCGAAAGGATCTCCGGGCCGGTGGAGCTGGCTCACGCAAGTGCGAAGGAGATGGACGCCCCGGTGCGGGCGCTGCGGAATCGTGTGGGCCGCGGGAGCGTGATCTATCTGCCTGAGGAGCCGGGGCAGCAACTCTTCCAGGACTTCCAGAACGAGGGGAAACCATTCACAGACCCCCGGGATCTGGTTCTATCCGCCAAGCTTGCGCAGATGGTCCGCGTCCTTGCCGGAGAATGCGAGGTTTCCCTCAGCCTGGTGCCCCACTCACCGGCGCTGACTGCCGTCCGCAGGGCGGGGAGTGACCTGCTGATCTTCTATCTGAACACCGCCGGAGCAGATCTGCCTCCCGGAAGTGAGGTGCCCACTCCCTCCCGCGTGGACTGGAAGCGGACCGGCGCGTCCCTGCACCTGCGTTTTGCCCGCGAACCTCGCCGCGTGAGGGTGGTATCGCTGGACTTCACGGAAAGCCGGACGCTGGACCGGCCCGGCAAAGATGTCACTCTTCCCGCGCCTCGCAGGTTCGCGCTGATCGTCGCGGAGATGCCCTAAGAGGGGCTACAGCTTCTCTGTCAGTCCTGCCAGATACGCGCAGATCTCGTCCTGCGCTTCGCGGCACGGGGCGACCGTACCCACCTGGTTGTTGAAGATCAGCGAGAATGCAAGCGGCTGCCCGGCGGCAGTGGTCACGTAGCCGGACAGGCTGGATACGCCGCCGATGTAGCCTGTCTTCGCACGGACCTTGCCCTCAGCCGGGGTGTCTTTCATCCGGTTGCGCAGGGTGCCGTCTACCCCCGCGACCGGCAGCGATTCCATGAAATCAGTCCCGTGGCGATGGCGGTACATATAGTCCAGCAGGCGGATGAAACTGTCACAGGTGACCAGGTTCAGCCGTGAGAGCCCGGATCCGTCTGCCATGGACACTGCGCCGGGTTCGATGCCCGCCTGCTTCTCCAGGAACTCCATTACCACATCTCGCCCGGCGCTGACGGAGCCGGAACCTTTCCGGACCGACCCGAGCGTGCGCAGCAGGCACTCGGCGATCAGATTATCGCTCCACTTGTTCAGGTCGGTGACGATCTCTCGGAGGGGCTTCGATACGTGGCGGGCAAGCATCCTGGCCCCGGCGGGCGCGGACCCTTTGCGTGCCCTGCCGTCCACAGGAATACCGGACGAGATCAGCATGTCGCGGAAGCAGTCCACGGTAAACTGCGCGGGATCCAGCACGGCCACCACGGCGTCGATGGCCGCGTCCCCGCCGGCCGGAACGCTGCCGGTCACCGTCACCGTCGTGGCCCCGGCGTCGCGCTCCCGGGAGACCGAACGGCTGCTTCCGCGCTCGCCGGTCATCACACTGGAACGCAGCCGCATATGCCCTGAGGATGGCTTCAGTGTCACCCTGGCGGGAGATCCGGGCTCCGCGGCCGGCTCCACCACAATGGAGATGACGTTCTTGTTGAAGTTGAGAGCCCCGGCCGGCGCGGCATACGAAGCTGAGAGATAGTCCCAGCTCCATCCCCAGCCGTACGGCGAGCGGTCGAAGTCTCCCGTATCCCCCACGATGGCTCCGGCCACGCGCTTGAGACCGCGGGCTTTCAGGTCTTCGATGATCCCCTGCAGCGCGGGCTCGTCCAGCAGCGGGTCGCCGGAGCCCTTCAGCACCAGATCCCCGTGAAGGACTCCTTCCCGGTCAATCTCGCCCGCCGTATAGACTCCGGTGCTGTAGCGGAACTCCGGTCCCAG
>Ga0101944_10001908_pt1 | contig 37877 bp, 31 predicted proteins | sample DewCreD2012metaG_FD_75245 | JGI IMG/M metagenome (GOLD analysis project Ga0101944, IMG submission 75245) | Hot spring sediment bacterial and archeal communities from British Columbia, Canada, to study Microbial Dark Matter (Phase II) - Dewar... ... | reverse complement strand
TTGGCTCTCACCGCATTGAGGGCATCGGCGATAAACACGTCCCGTGGATTCATAATGTCAAGAATACCGATATGGTTGTTGCCATTGATGACAATTCGGTGGTCAATTTGCTGCGGTTGTTCAATGAGCCGGCCGGACGTGAGTATCTGGTCAAGAAGGGTGTACCAGCCGAACTGGTGCAGCAACTCGATTTGTTCGGTTTCTCCGGCATTGCCAACATGCTTTCTGCCATCAAAGCCGCAAAATACTACGAGATGGGCGAAAACGACATCATGTTGTTCGTGATGACCGACTCGATGGAACTCTATTCCAGCCGAATTCAGGAATACCGCGAACAATTTGGCGAATTTACCCCGTTTGATGCCGCTGAGGCCTTTGCCCGTGATCTGCACGGCGAAACAACCGATCATCTGATTGAGTTGACCTACGCAGACCGCCGCCGCGTTCACAACCTCAAATACTATACCTGGGTGGAACAGCAGGGCAAGACTTACGAAGAAATTCTGGCGCAATGGTACGATCCCAATTACTGGACGGATATCCAGAAACAGGTGCCGGAAATTGACGCGTTGATTACCGAATTCAACGAACGCGCCGGTTTGCTGTAGCCCCTATTTTGCATTTGTCAGAGCAGGGGAGGGTGAATAGATACCATCCTCCCCTGCTTTATGCAATTTTTCAAGGAAAGCTGCCGGAGGGAGGCACCCAGCAATTCGATTAACTTTCGGCTATAATACGATTACCGGATGTCACGAGTGTATTCCCCGCTTCGTTCAATTGTCGGTGATGAAGCCATCATTCTGGTGGCGGTTCTTCCGCATCCCCGCGATCTGGAAATTGCCCGAGTTTTGGGGTGGTACCGTATTCCCTTGCGTTCATCGCCCAAAGTAATGAGTGTGGATTTTCTGGCCTTTTATCAGACGGCGGCCTTTGGTGAAGAAGAACGCTGGGGAGTTCATTACATTGCCGCAGTGCGTGGGCATGAGCTGACCACCCGGGCGGAATTGCTGAGGCATGAAGCCGATCACCCGCGCGCGCATGAGGAATATTACAAAATTCAACTGGGCGAATTGCAGAAGGTTGTACCGCCCATTCCTGCCAGCCACTGGCGGCGATTGACATTCCTTTACACAACCGGAGAGCGATTGAATCGTGCCTCAACACTGGAGGATTTGGTGGTCCGTGATGAAGAACGGCAGATTTTATGGCGTGGATTGCGCGAACGAGCGCTTCATCAGCAATCTTATTCTCCCCAGCAATTGCCAGAGCAGTTAGACGGGCTGGATGTGTTGCTTCTTTCGATGTTGGGGAAAGGCATCTCTTTGCTTGAATCCGCTGACGAGTATGTGACCGGCGATGATTAGTTTGTTGGGACAGGCAAGAAGGAGGTATGGATGAAAACACTCTTGAAAGGCGGTACGCTGGTAACTGCATCCGAGATGTTTCGGGCAGATATTTTGATCGAGGACGAAAAAATCGCCTTGATTGGGTTGGATTTACCTGTCGCTGAAGACACACAGGTATTGGACGTCAGCAACCGCTTGATTCTGCCCGGTGGGGTTGATCCCCACACCCATTTTGATTTGCCCATGTTTGGAACGGTTTCATCGGATGATCATTACACCGGTCATAAGGCGGCTGCGTTTGGCGGTACTACGACCGTGATTGATTTTGTCCCATTGGAAAATAGCGGGATTGAAAAAAGCGTTGCCCTGTGGCGGGAAAAAGCCGATCCCAAAGCAGCCATTGACTTCAGTTTTCACATGAACATCAGTCGCTTTGATGAGCAAATTGAAGCAGAAATGGCTCAACTGACCGGGATGGGAATAACCTCAGTAAAGGTTTTCAGCGCGTATAACAACCGCCTGCGTCTTTCGGACGAAAACATTTTTCGCGTCATGCGTGTTGCAAAAAAGTATGGTTTGTTGACCATGCTTCATGCCGAAAATGGTGATGTAATCGAGTTGTTGATTGCTGAAGCGCTGGCTGCCGGGCATACAACGCCTGAGTGGCACGCGCTGACCCGCCCGGCCTGGACGGCAGTAGAAGCAGTCCTGCGCGGTGCAGCCCTGGCGGCTATGGCAGAGGCGCCGCTTTACATCGTTCACATGAATGCTGCCGGTGAAGTGGATCAACTGGCTTACGCACGCACCAAAAGCTTGCCGGTGATGGGGGAAACCTGTCCTCAATATCTGTTCTTTACCATTGACCATTTGCGGCGTCCGGATGGGGCGAAGTGGGTGTGTTCCCCTCCCATGCGCAGCAAGGAGGATAACGAACGACTCTGGCAGGGACTCGAAAGCGGTATCATACAGGTGGTTGGAACCGATCATTGTCCATTTTTCTACGATGGTAGCAAGCCGATCCTTTATGAAGGGAAGCCGATTGCCATACCGGGTAAGGAGCTGGGGAAGGATGATTTCACGAAAATTCCCAATGGTCTGCCGGCGGTAGGCGACCGTTTGCCTGTGCTTTGGAGTGAAGGGGTAGTCAAAGGCCGGCTGAGCCCTTCCCAATTTGTTGCTTTGACCAGCACCAACCCGGCCAGGATTTTTGGTTTATATCCCCGCAAGGGCAGCTTAACCCCGGGAGCGGATGCGGATATTGTGGTTTGGGATGCGGAGCGGGTTGTAACCTACGGAGTTGACCAATCCCACCATCGAACGGACTACAACCTGTTTGAAGGTTGGACTTTGACCGGCTTTCCTGAAAAGGTCTTCCTGCGCGGAAATTTGATTGTGGATGGCAAGCAGTGGCTGGGTAGCGCTGGTATGGGGCGTTTTATCCAGCGCAATTCTCATAATCCGGTTCTCTGATGATGTTAACCCTTGCGCCGGTTTTGGTGCTATTGCTGCTGGCCGGGGTGATCTTTACCCTGTTCTGGAGTGAACGAGGTAAACGCTATGCCTGGTTGATTTCGATTATCGGGTTGAATCTCATCTGGCTTGGTTTGTTTGCTTTGCACTGGTTTCAACCAGCGGAAGCAGCCTTTCCGGCCTGGCGACCCTTTGAGCCTCTCACAGCAGATCAGCTTGTTTTTCGGTGGGATGCAGGCGGGTGGGTGTATGCCGTATGTCTGGTGGGTTTGCTGCTGGCAGTTGTGTTGACCGCTCCGGTCCGGTTTAAATATAACAGCAACCCCCTTTCGTGGTCGGCAGCCATCACTTTCACGGCAGTTGGATTACTTTCGGTTCTCAGCGGCACGCCGCTTGCACTAGCCATCTCGTGGACTTTGCTGGATGTTGTGGAAGTGGTGTATGTGTTGTTGATCATTCGCGATTATCGTTACCGCCGCGAAGTGCTGACCTCGTTTGCATTACGTTTGTTTTCGATTGGACTTTTGCTTGCTGTGATCATTCTGGGGCGCCAGGCCGGTTCCGGTTTCACTTTCGAATCGGCACTTGCTCAGGATTTGGTGGTGTTGATTGCTGCCGTAATTCTGCGGCTGGGGGTTCTGCCGCTAAGTTTGAAGTATGAAACCCAATTACCCCTCCAAAACGGATTGACCAGCCTGATGCGCATCGTCGGGCAGATCAGCGGGCTGGCTTTATTGACCAAACTGCCAGCCGGTTTAAGGGTGGTGGACTCCAGCCCCCTTGTGGTGGGCGGGATTGTGCTGCTCACTTTGTATGGAGTGTTGATGTGGCTTTTGGCGGAAAATGAAATTGGCGGACGATCATTTTTTGGGTTGTTTTTCAGCGGGCTGGCAATCTTATCTGCCCTGAATGGAAATGCTCCGCTTTCAGCAGTGTGGGGAGTGGCACTGATTTGTTGGGGCGGAATGATTTTTCTCTACACCGTTCGCAGTCGGCGGTTGATGCTTCTGATGGCGGCCACCTTGCTGAGTTTTAGCGGTTTGCCGTTTACCATCCTTTCTGCGGGATGGCTGGCTGTGGCAGTGAACGCCGGATGGGTCATCTTGCTGGCGGGCATGTGGATCATGCTGATCGCCGGTTTTGTGCGGCTTGTATTTCAGGAAAGAGAATCTAGCAGTACTTTCGAGCCTTATATCGTGACCACGTACACACTCGGCTTGGCTGTTTTGTTGCTCTCGGGCTGGCTGAGTGTATTTTTAGGGGTGGAGCAGGGTTTGCGGCTGGGTACATGGTGGGGATCCCTGGTGGTATTTGGCGCCAGTGTTTTCCTTATTCAGACTGCGCTTCGTCGAAAACAGGTTGAGGAAATCTCCTCTCCCCAGTCGGCGTGGTTGCAAAATGTGATTCGCCGATCTACGGATGCCATCAGCGCCTTTCTCCGCTTGAACTGGTTGTATGCGGTCTTACGCTCCGTCTTTCATACGGTACAGGGATTCACTCGGCTGTTGACGGTTCTCTTTGAGGGTGAAGGCGGCGTGCTCTGGTCGGTTTTGTTACTGGTTCTGCTGATTTCAATTTTTGGGGGAGTGCGCTAAAAGAATGAGCCTTCAAACGATACCGATCATCCTGTTGATTTTGAGCAGTTTTTTCCTGGTTTTGTTTTTAGGCTGGCGATATGCCTTGCTTGCGCTTGCCCTTCAGTATGTGGGGGTCTTCTGGCTGATTGCTCAAACATTACCGATTGGACTTGCAGCAGTGAAGCTGATTGTGGGCTGGATGGCGGGGGCGGTCTTAGCCGCTTCTCAACTTAATCTTGGCGAAGAGTTACCCGTCAGCGACCTGGCGGGACGGATTTTTCGGGGTTTCGTCATGATTTTTGGCATCATTGTGGCCTTCTCCATTCTTCCAGCCGCTGAACAGTGGATTCCGGTTGAACATTCATTATTAACCGGTGGATTGATTTTGCTTATTTCTGGTTTGATTCAACTGGGGTTGACGGGCAATCCATTTCGCCTCAGCATTGGGCTGCTGACCTTCCTGGCAGGGTTTGAGATGATTTATGCTGGTCTGGTCAGTTCGGTATTGGTAGTGGGTTTGCTCGGTCTGATTAACCTGGGTGTGGGGTTAGCCGGTTCTTATTTCATTTTATCTCCCAGTCTGGAGGAGTCGAATTGACCGCGCCGATCATCTGGATCGTTATTCCAGTGGGCATGGGGTTAATCCTGTGGTTGCTGCGCCACCGGCGGTGGGTTTCTGGCGGGATTGCCGTCGGCCTTTCGGCTTTACTGGCGGTGTTGGCTGCGGCTTTACCAATTGGAGAAACCATACGATTAGGTGGTGTTCAGTTTGAACTGGGGGAGAGCCTGTTTGTGCTCGGGCGAAGTTTTAACCTGACCAACAATGAGCGTCCGTTTCTGGTTTTGATTTTTACAACCTGTGCAGTATGGTTTGCCGGCGCGATGGTCCTCAAGCAGCACCGCTTGTTTGCGCCGTTTGGGCTGATGGTTGTTGCGGCATTGGTGGGTGCGCTGGCTGTCCAACCGTTTTTGTACGCAGCATTGCTGGTTGAACTGGCTGTTTTATTAAGCATTCCTGTGCTGGTGCCGCCCGGTGAAGTTGTTCAACGGGGGGTGCAGCGTTTTCTAATCTTTCAAACGCTGGGAATGCCGTTTATTTTGCTGGCGGGGTGGGTTTTCGGCAGTGGAGACCTTTTACAAGTTGACCCGGCAATCCTGCCGCGGGCTGCCGTAATTTTGGGTCTTGGATTTGCCCTGTGGCTGGCCGTCTTCCCTTTTTACTTCTGGGTGCCGCAACTTACCCATCAGACTCATCCTTATTCGGCCGGCTTCGTTTTGAGTCTGCTGCCGGTTTCCATCCTGATGCTCGGTCTGGATTTTGTCAGTCAGGTTGGCTGGTTGCGAGCCTCGCCGCTCATGTTTCTGATTATTCAACTGACCGGTCTCCTGATGATGGTTACCGCCGGTGTGTGGGCAGCGTTTCAGGATGAAATTAGCCGTTTATTCGGTTATGCGGTAATTCTGGAAAGCGGTTATGCCTTATTAACCATTGGGCTGAACAACCTGCCCGGATACATGATGTTTGCAGCCGGCTTGCTGCCGCGTTTGCTGGGTCTGTTTGTTCTGGCACTGGCGTTGGGCGTGTTGAAGAACCGCGCTCAACCGACTGATTTTGATCACATGCAGGGAATTTTTCAGCGTTTCCCGGTTGCAATTATTGCATTGGTTTTGGCGCTGTTCTCGATTAGCGGGATGCCCTTGCTGGCTGGTTTTCCAGTACGGCTTGAGTCTTTGGAATTACTTGCCTCACAACAGCCATTGTTGATTGGGTGGGTTTTGCTGGGTAATTTTGGCTTTTTGATGGGTGTCATTCGAGTGTTGCTGCATGTTGTTCGGTTGGGGGATGCGGTGGAAGAAAACCTCGAAAGCCTGCCAGAGCGGGCGATTCTGGTGGGCGGCATGTTGTTTCTATTTTTATTCGGCATATTTCCGGGAGTATTTTATCAATCCGTCATTTTCATCCTGCGGGTTGCACCGGCATTGTTGTCAGCCCGTTGAGTGGAATTCGATATAATAAGGTCATCCATAAGTTTTGAATTTACCAGAGTTTTCAAGCTGATTTCTGGAAGGAGAGGATTGATTTTCCATGGATAACGAACAACTGGAAAAACGTTTGGAATGGCTGGAAGATGAACGCCGTAAAGACAAATTACTGGTAGCCACTTTGCAGGATCGCATTGCGAATTTGGAAGAAAAAACCCAGCCAATTGACCAACGCTTCAAGGAGTTGGAAGGGGAAGTGACCCGTATTGCAACCTCTCTCTTGCGGTTCAATCAAATTGAGACGGCCATGGCGCAAATGCGGCAGGAGCTTTCCCGCATGATTCAGGACATTGAAAAGCAGCGCTCCGAGAAAGAACGGGAGATTGAGAAAATCCGACTTGCAGACAATGAGTCGGTGAACCGCTCGTTGGGTGAAATTCGCAAGACACTGGAAGTTCTACCCGAAATCCGCAAAACCTTACAGGCTCGAGCTGAGGGAGAAAACCGACTTGGCAGGGAAATTGAAGAGTTGGAGCAGAAAATCCTGCTTATCCGCCGGGCGGACGATGAATATAAACGCCAAATTAAATTACTGGAAGAAAGTCAGCGGCAGGATGCCAAGCGGTTAACCGACCTGCAAGGTGAGGTGACTGCCCTGCGCAAACGACAGGAAGAACAACGTGGCAAAATTGATTTGAATGCCGATTCGGTACGGAAAATTGAAACGCGGATCAGCGAGCTGACTGCGGCTGAAAGTGAACGCCGCCAGAGTCAGATTGCGTTCATGGAAAAGCAAAACATGCTGGCCATAGAAAGGGAGCGGGTCTGGAAAGATTGGCAGGTGCGCTTTGAGCAAATTGAAGCACAATCCAGCAATCTGGATAATCAGCTGCAATCTCTGGAATCTACTCAACGAGCGGTCAAACGTGCACAGGAGGCATTTGAAGAGATTACCAACCGCTTTGAAAGACGCATCAATGAAATTACCGAGATGCAGCGTTTGGTGGAAGACCGTTTTCGGCAGGAATGGGTTTCGTTCAAAGCAGATGACCAGAAACGCTGGACAAATTACACACTGGCACAGGAAGAGCAGCAACGCGAATTACTCCGCTCGGTTGGCAAGCTGGAAGAACGCCTGATGCTGCTGGAAGACCTTATCCAGGAAATTCAGGACTTTTCCCATCAAATTACCGAAGAAACGACCAGTCGGTTGCAATCCTTGCTTGCGCTGGTACGCAACTGGAATGAGGAGCAGGAAAAGGCAATCAGTCGTAAGCGTTGATTGTGGTGGAGACCCATCATGTATGTCATTGGCACTGCCGGTCATGTTGATCATGGTAAGTCCACCCTGATTGAAGCGTTGACCGGTATACACCCCGACCGCCTCAAAGAAGAAAAACTTCGCGAGATGACCATTGATTTGGGCTTTGCCTGGCTGGAACTGCTTGGCGGGCTGGAAGTCGGCATTGTGGATGTGCCGGGTCATCGCGATTTTATCGAAAATATGCTGGCAGGCGTAGGGGGAATTGACGCAGTATTGTTTGTCATTGCGGCCGATGAAGGGGTTATGCCGCAAACCCGTGAACACTTGCTCATCCTTGATATTCTTCAAATTCAGCGCGGGGTAATTGCCCTCACTAAAATAGATCTGGTTGAGGATGCTGAATGGCTCAGCCTGGTTGAGAGTGATATTCAACATGCAGTTGAAAACACTTGCCTGGCGGGAACAGCAATTGTTCCCGTTTCAGCGAGGACAGGGAAGGGGCTGCCCGAACTTAAACAAGCCATTTACCAGTGCTTACAGAAAACCCCACAGAAAATTGATCTTGGCCGTCCGCGTTTGCCGGTTGACCGGGTGTTTACCCTGACCGGTTTTGGAACGGTGGTGACTGGTACGCTGCAAGACGGAACGCTAAAAGTTGGAGATGAGATTGAGGTGTTGCCTCGCGGTGTGCGAGGCCGCATTCGTGGTTTGCAATCGCATAAACGTAAAGAAGAAATTGTTGGACCGGGACGGAGAACTGCTGTGAATATCAGCGGAATCAACGCCGACCAAATTCAGCGAGGTGATGTCATTTCTCTACCCGGCCTGTATGCGCCCACCCAAAGAGTAGATGCGACCCTCAAAATTGCTGGAGGGGTGGAAATTCCGATACAACACAACATGGAGGTCAAATTTTTCCACGCTACCAGTGAGGTAATCGGGCGGCTGCGTTTGTTGGGCAGCGAACAGTTAAAGAGCGGTGATGAGGGTTGGGTGCAGATTGAATTTCGTCAGCCGGTTGTGGTGGTCAAAGGTGATCGTTATATCGTGCGGCGACCCTCACCACCCGAAACACTGGGCGGCGGAACGATTTTGGAAACAAATTCGCCGCGCCGTTATAAACGTTTTGCCCCCGATGTATTGGAGAGATTGAAAAGCCTGAGCACGGGTGATCCGCTGCAAGTTTTGCTTCACACGATTCAAAGTGTGCGATTTATTTCCGACAAAGAGGTTTTGCAAGCTGCGCGGTTGGATCCCCTTCTGGGAAGTGAAGCGCTTGAAAAACTACTGACCATCGGGCAGGTTGTGGTGATTGGTGAAGAAAGTAATCGTTCCGGGTTAATGCGATGGCTGACAACCCGAAACATTTTTGACCACGAGCGGGAACGAATTGTCAATATCGTTAAAGAATTTCACCAAAAATTTCCGCTCAGGCAGGGTATCCCGCGTGAAGCGCTCAAAAACCGCGCCGGTTTAACTCCCAAAGCCTTTCAATTTCTCTATCAGGGCTTGCTGGACGAAAACCGCTTGCTGGAAGAGAATCTGATCGTTCGACTTCCAGAGCATACCATTCAATTTTCACCTCAACAGGAACGCCTGGTCAGTCGTCTGATGAATGAATTTTCAGATTCCCCGTATAGCCCCCCTTCGGTTCGGGATTGTGTGGACATGATCGGGGAGGATGTCTTTCAGGCGCTGGTGGAACGCGGCGATTTAATTCAAGTTGCCAGCGATGTGGTGTTCCTTGCGTCCACTTATCAGGAAATGCTAACCGAGGTTAAGAACTGGATCCAGCAGCACGGTTCAATCACGGTAGCCCAATTCCGAGACCGTTTTTCCACCAGCCGAAAGTTTGCACTGGCCTTTTTGGAATATCTGGATCAACGCCGTATCACCGTGCGGGAGGGAGACGCCCGAAAATTGCTCCAACAGGAATTGAGAGGAAACCATGGTTAATCCTTTGAGCATTGCTGCCATGCTGGTTTCTACGCTTGTTGTTTTTGCCCTGCCGATGATATTGGGGGTCATCTTTCTTCGTCGGTGGGGAGCTTCGCCATTGGCGGTTGGGGTTGGGGTGCTGGGATTTCTCGTCCCACAGGTTTTGATTCGCATTCCTGCGCTCCAATGGCTCAACCAGCAGCCTTTTTATCAGGAACTGGCTGCTCAGCCGTGGTTTTTAGCGCTCTTTCTCAGTCTGACCGCCGGTTTATTTGAGGAAACGGGGCGGTGGATTGGTTATCGGTATCTGCTGAAAAATCGTTTAGAATTCAAAAATGCACTTGCATACGGGGTTGGTCACGGGGGATTTGAAGCCATTTTTCTGGTTGGCCTGGGTTATCTCAATCTGATCATTTTCAGTTTTATGATCAATAATGGTACGTTTGACTCGCTGGCAGCACCGCAATTGGGTCTGGCCGCAGAAGAAATTCGCACGCAACTGATTTCCACACCATCCTATCTGTACCTTGTGGGTGGATTGGAGCGGGTATTTGCAATAGCGGTTCAATTGGGTTTATCCGTACTGGTGTTTTATTCGGTGAAGAGGCAAGAAGCGCGTTTGTACTGGCTGGCGGTGCTGCTGCACATGCTGGTTAATTTACCTGCCGTGTTGCTGGTTTCAGCAGGGGTTGGGATTGTGTGGATTGAATTATGGGTTGCAATTTGTGCCGCTGTGGCAGTCTGGTATGTGATTCGCAGCCAGAGGCAAGAAAAACAACACGCTGTTTTGGCAGGTTCGGCAGAAATGAGCCAAAATGGTTGACATTCAACCCGACCAAGCGTATAATAATGCCCGCAAAAGCCCCGGCTGAAGTTGCGCTGGGGCGAAAAACTGTACCCCAACTTACCCGTCCATCGGCGTAATTAACATAAGGCGCAGGTGAGGCGGCGAAGTGAAGATTGGAGACGAAAACGATGAAGTACGCTATTGTGGAAAGTGGCGGCAAGCAATACAAAGCCGTCGAAGGCTCAGCGATTGAAGTGGATCTGCTGAGAAAACAACCCGGTGAACCGGTAACGCTGGAAACCGTGTTGCTTGTTGTCGAGGACGACAAAGTTCTGGTTGGCACGCCGACTGTAAAAGGTGCTCAGGTAAAGACAACCGTGGAAGAACACATCAAAGGCAAGAAAATTGTTGTCTTTAAGTATCGTCCCAAAAAACGCATCCGCGTTAAGACGGGGCATCGCCAGAAATATACCCGGTTGAAGGTTGATTCTATTCTTGTGGAGTAAGCGCAATGGCACATAAAAAAGGTGGTGGTTCCAGTCGAAATGGACGTGATAGCAATGCGCAGCGCCTTGGCGTAAAGCGCTTTGCTGGTCAGGTAGTTCTCTCCGGTAACATTCTAGTGCGCCAGCGCGGAACACGGATCAAACCCGGCTTGAATGTCGGCATTGGTAAAGACGATACCCTCTTCGCTACCACGGATGGGGTAGTGGTTTATGAAACTTTACCCAATGGGCGCAAGCGCGTCAGCGTGATGCCGGTTGAGGCTGAATAACGAATTCAACGCTCTTGCATCGCGGAACATCTGGTTTCTGTCGAGGGCAAGGGAATTTTACACAGAAAGGTGAGACGAAAATGAAGAAGGGTATTCACCCGACTTATTATCCGGATGCTTTGGTAATTTGCGCCTGCGGCAATACCTGGCGGACTGGCTCAACCCGCAAGGAAATCCGCACCGAGGTGTGTTCCAAATGCCACCCATTCTTTACCGGCCAGCAGCAGCGTATCCTTGACATGGAAGGACAGGTTGACCGCTTCTACAAGCGTTTGCAGGCCCGGCAGGAATTTGTTGATACTCAGAAAGCGCGTGAGATGGCACGCACTTCGCCTGCCCGCCCGGTTGCAGAACTGGAATTGGGTAACCGACCGACTGAGGCATTGATCAAAGCCGGTTTGACCACGGTTGGTCAGGTGCTGGAACGGCTTGCAGAGGGCGAAGCCTCCCTGTTGGCAGTAGAAGGTTTTGGCCGCAAATCGTTAATTGATTTGAAGAAACGCCTGCGCCAGCTGGGTTACGAATTGCCGGCCGCCGCCGAAGATATTGTAGTCTAAACTTTTACTGGAAAAGAATTGGTCAGCCTCGCAAGGGGCTGATTTTTTTTAATAAAAGCCACTGCTTTCCCGCAGAGAAGATGGAGTAAAATCAGAATATCCCATCCTTTCCCATTGAGGAGTTCATGATACACCATTCAGGCTCTATCGAAGTCATCACAGGTTCAATGTTCAGCGGTAAAACCGATGAAATGATTCGCCGTTTGCGGCGGGCAACGATTGCCCGGCAGAAGGTTCAGGTTTTCAAGCCGGTGATTGACAATCGCTATCACGCCGAACAGGTTACTTCTCACGCGGGAACGGCCTTCAATGCCATTCCCATTCAGCGGGCGGCGCAAATTCTTGAATTGCTGGAAGAGAATACAACGGTTGTGGCGGTGGATGAAGCCCAATTTTTTGATGCGGAAATCATTCCAATTGTTCAGCAAATGGCCGACCGAGGTATTCGCGTCATTGTTGCCGGTTTAGATACTGATTTTCGAGGTGAACCATTTGGTTGTATGCCGGTACTGATGGCAATTGCCGAAAAAGTAGATAAACTCCAGGCAATTTGTATGGTGTGCGGAGAACCGGCTTGCCGAACGCAGCGGTTGGTCAATGGAAAACCGGCGCGTTATGATGATCCGGTCATTATTGTCGGCGCGTCTGAAATGTACGAAGCCCGTTGCCGCCAGCATCATGAAGTGCCGCGCGGGTGATTGCATTCATAGGAGGAAGCCATGCGGGATTATAAAGATTTTCTGGCAGAGGTGTTAATTGAGGAAGATGCGCTGAAGAAGCGTGTTGCCGAGTTAGGCGCGCTCATCAGTCATGATTACCGTGAATCGGATGCTTTGGTTTTAATCTGTATCTTGCGGGGCGGCGTTCTTTTCCTCAGCGATTTAATTCGCCACATTACCGTTCCACATGCGGTTGAGTTTATGGCGGTTTCCTCGTATGGCAGTGGAAAACGCGAATCAACTGGTCAGGTGCGCATTACCCTTGACCTGAACATGAACATCCATGATAAGGATGTCATCCTGGTCGAAGATATTATTGACAGCGGCAGAACCCTGGCGTCTGTGCTGGATTTGCTTTCTGCCAGAAAACCGCGTAGTTTGTGCGTATGCACCCTGCTGGATAAGAGCGAACGGCGGGAAGTGTATGTTCCTTTGCGCTATGTCGGCTTTTCCATTCCCAATAAATTTGTTTTTGGGTATGGACTCGACCTGGATGAACTGTACCGCAATCTGCCGTTTGTCGGTGTGGTAGATGAATCCCGCTATCGTGAGGGATGAACTTTTTCAAGAATGTTGATTACTTTAGAGAGTATTTTTCCAAATCCTGCCATTCATCAGGCAGTCCGCCGGCAGGCACACCATAATCAGCGCATTCATCTGGTAGGTGGTTGTATTCGCGATCTGCTTCTCGGCCATCCAAGCCATGATATTGATTTTACGGTCAGTGGGGATGCAATTCAGTTAGCACGTCAGATAGCAGACGAGTTGAAAGCCGGCTTTTATGTTCTGGATGACGAACGCAAGACAGCCCGCGTGATCTTGCAAAATCCGCAAGGTGACCGCTATTACCTGGACTTTGCCAGACAGCGCGGTTTTTCAATCGAACAGGACTTAAGAGTTCGCGATTTTACAGTTAACGCCATGGCGATTGACCTCCTGGAAGAAGATCGAATCATTGATCCGCTCAATGGTGCGCTCGATTTACGCAAAAAACAACTGCGCGCCTGCAATGAGCATTCGTTTGAGCAGGATCCAGTTCGGGTATTGCGCGCGATTCGCCTGTCCATGCAATTAGAATTTCAGATTGAAAAGCAAACTCTTCACTGGCTGCGCGCGGCGGTTGGATTGCTCCCCAATTGTTCTGCTGAAAGACAACGGGATGAATTCTTCAAAATGCTGGATGGCCGACAAATCCATACGGCGGTTTCCCTTCTGGATCGTCTTGGAGTGCTGCAAATCTTGATTCCGGAGCTGATGGCGACCAAAGGAGTCCAGCAGACCAGTCCCCACATTTTACCGGTTTGGGAACACACATTGGAAACCCTGCGCTGGTTGGAAACACTGTATGATTTGCTGCTGCGCGGGCCTGAATTCATCAAGGGTGAAAGTCTGCTGGCAGGTATGGCATCCCTCAGTTTGGGACGCTACCGCAACGATTTGAAGGAACACTTTTCGGCTACGGTTCATGCCGAACGCAGTTTGCGCGGACTGCTTTTTTTTGCCGCGCTGCTCCATGATGTCGGAAAACCACTCACCCGGGAACAGCAAGCCGATGGCCGTATCCGTTTTTTGCATCATGAACGCAGTGGGGCAGAGATTGCCGGGAAAATTACCCGCCGGTTTGCTTTTTCCAATCCGGAGGTGGAGCGAATCACCTTGATGGTGAGAGAACATATGCGCATCCATCATCTGGCTTCGATAAGCAATGAGGTCAGCCGGCGGAGCATTTACCGCTACTTTCGAAAACTGGGAGATGCCGGAGTGGATGTGTGTTTGCTTTCGCTGGCGGATACGCTGGCGACCTATGGCATTGGCATCCCACCGGAGCAGTGGGAGAGAGAGCTGGCCATCTGCCGGCAGCTTTTGGAGGCATGGTTTGAGAAGCGTGACGAGACCGTTTCTCCGCCTCGGCTGGTCAATGGGGATGATTTAATAAAGCGTTTTGGAATCAAACCCGGACCTCAATTGGGCAGGCTGCTGGAAAGTGTGCGTGAAGCACAGGCTGCCGGACAGATTCACACCGTTGACGAGGCGCTTAATCTGGTAGAATTGCTGTTAAGTGATGATTCATTGGGAGAAGGAACGGAAAATCATGGAACTGAAAACCGTTGATTTGGCTGTAGAACAACACGGCGAGGGAATCCCGCTGGTACTGCTCCATGGTTTTCCTCTCAATCGTCGCATTTGGCACCCAATTGTCCCCTTGCTGGAGAAAAAAAGCCGCCTGATTCTCCCTGACCTGCGCGGATTTGGAGAATCTCCTCAAGAAGTGGAAGAATTCTCAATGCGCCTGCTGGCAGCCGATGTTCTTCAGCTGCTGGATCGGCTCAATATTGAAAAAGCTGTGATTGCCGGTCACTCAATGGGAGGGTATGTTGCCTTAGAATTTGCGCATGCTTACCCGCATCGGCTCAAAGGATTGGCTTTGGTGGCTTCTCAAGCGGATGCGGATAGTCCGGAACGCCGTCAGGCGCGTTTGATAACCGCCCGTGAAGTACGCAGCCGGGGTATCCGATACATTGCTGAGGGAATGCCCTCCAAGTTGAGCGCGGATGCAGCCATTCAAACCCAACTCAGTCAGATGATTTCAGCTTGCAGTGTGCCGGTTGTGGTAGCTGCTTTGAAGGCAATGGCAGATCGGCGGGATGCTAATCCATGGTTGCCTGAAATTCAGGTGCCAGTACTGGCAATTACCGGAGGCGAAGACCAACTGGTTCCGGTTGAAAAAGCCTATTCGTTAATCAAACTGGTGAATAAAGGCTGGGTGATTGAGATCCCGGAGGCTGGACACATGCCGATGATGGAAAGCCCGCAAAAGACGGCCGACGCCCTGTTTCAACTGGTTTGTGCCGCCAATGGTTGTTGAACACTTTTCAGGGGAAAATTTCGGTTAACATCGGTTCATAAAAACAACGGCAGCCGTTGGGGCTGGAGCAACCTTCGACAGGTAAAGCCGGCACCTGATCTTTGGGGTAAGTTGCAGCCATGGACTGACAGACCGGGCAGGCATCATCATCTACCACCAGTCGAATATCACGGACGCGGGGATTTTCCTGTAATTTTTTGAGCGCCACCGCACTGACGGAAAATTGCCTGAGGTTTGCGCCACAGTTTTGACATTCCAGGGCTGTGTCGGGTGATTGCGTGTAGCAAAGTGAACAGGTCTGCACGTGAATTGCTCCTTGATTGAAAATTTCCCTTGAAAGCAAAACAAGGATATTCGATTGAACATCCTGTTTGAAATGGAACAGATGAATTTTACTACAAATTTGGCGTGTTCCGCTCAGGGGGTGCTGGCGGCGGGTATGTTGGATGGGATCGGTTTCGTTCGTCGAAGCAGCGTATGGATGCGTGCAATTAACATACTGCTTGAAACTGGTTTGATCAGATAATCATCGGCCCCGGCATCCAATGCAGTTGCAACCATCCCGGGATGATCCAGTGCAGAGAGAATGAGGATGGGAACATTGCTGAATTCACGAATGTGTTTGCAAACCTGCCAGCCGTCCATCTCTGGCATCATCAGGTCAAGAATGACAATATCGGGTTTCTCGCTCGCGGTTTGATCAACCCCCTCCTGACCCGAATTCACCGCAATGACATGTGCAGGGATGGTTCGCAACAGTGTGGAAAGTAATTCTGTCATGGCAGGGTCGTCATCAATGACCAGTATTTTCATTCGCCTCTCCTTTGCATTGAGTACAACCCTATTATCAGCGAACTTGATGGATTTTATCCTTTCAACTTCTTTACAAATGGGGCTTTTATTTGATCAGTCAACCGAAGGTGAACTCACCGAAAAATCGTCAATTTTGTGGTAGAATGTGACGATTAAGGGCTTAAGGCGAACTATCCCCTTTGAGGGGTTAAACATTTTCTGGAGGTTAAAGAAAACATGAAGAAATGGGTATATTTATTCCATGAATTGGATGCTGCCGAAAAGTATGTGGGCGGCGATTGGGATGCAGTGCGGGGGCTTTTGGGGGGCAAAGGTGCCAATCTGGCAGACATGACCCGGCTGGGTGTACCGGTTCCACCCGGATTCACCGTCACCACTGAAGCCTGCAATGCTTATCTTGCGGCTGGCGGAAAATTCCCGGAAGGGATGTGGGAACAGATGCTGGAAGCGCTCAAAGAAGTGGAGCGACTGACCGGTAAGAAATTCGGTGGCAGCGATAATCCCCTGTTGGTTTCCTGCCGTTCCGGTGCAAAGTTCTCCATGCCGGGTATGATGGATACTGTCCTCAACATTGGGCTGAATGATGAGACGGCTCAGGCGATGATTCGGTTGACCAACAACGAACGCTTCGTTTATGACTCGTACCGCCGCCTGATTCAAATGTTTGGCGCAGTAGTTCTGGGCATGCCAGATGAGGCATTTGAAGATGTTCTGGAAGAATATAAGCGCGAAAAAGGCGCTAAACTGGACACCGACCTGACCGCCGAGCATTTGAAAGAACTGACCCATATTTTCAAAGGGGTTGTCCGTAAGGAACTGGGTTTTGATTTCCCCATGGACCCCTATGAGCAGATGAAACTGGCTACCGAAGCGGTGTTCAAATCCTGGAATGGAAAACGGGCGGTGGATTATCGCCGCGCGACCAACATCCCGGATGATTTGGGCACGGCGGTCAACATCGTCACCATGGTATTCGGTAACATGGGCAATGATTCGGGTACAGGTGTGGCGTTTACCCGCAACCCGGCCACCGGCGAAAAGAAACTCTACGGTGACTACCTGCTCAATGCTCAGGGTGAAGATGTGGTTGCCGGTATCCGCAACACCGAGAAGATTGAGAATCTGGAACGGGACATGCCCGAATGCTACCGCGAATTCCTGCAAATTTGTGATAAATTGGAACGCCACTACCGCGACATGCAGGACATGGAATTTACAATTGAACGGGGTAAATTGTGGATGTTGCAAACCCGCAACGGCAAACGGACTGCCAAGGCTGCGGTTAAGATTGCGGTGGACATGGCTAATGAGGGCATCATTTCCCGGGAAGAGGCTGTCAAACGCGTCAGCCCCGAGAACGTTGATACACTGCTGCACCCACAGTTTGATGCAGAAACCATTAAAAAAGCCAAAGCGGATGGCCGGTTCTTCGCCAGTGGTGTGAACGCCTCACCCGGCGCGGCGGTCGGGCAGGTGTACTTTGATGCCGACACCACGGAAAAAATGAACAAGGAATATCATCAGGATGTCATTATGGTGCGCCCATTCACCAAACCGGATGATGTTCACGGTATGCTGGCTGCCAAGGGTATTCTCACCAGTGAGGGTGGGGCTACCTCGCATGCTGCAGTAGTTGCCCGCCAGTTTGGCGTTCCGTGTGTGGTGGGTGCGGCCAGCGTGCGCATTGATCTGGACAAACGCCAGATGGAAGTGGATGGCAAAGTCGTCAAAGAAGGCGAGTGGATTTCACTGGATGGAGGCACCGGAGAGGTTTTCTTGGGTAAACTGCCGATGACTTCCCCCTCTCTGGAAGAACAGACCGATTTGTTAACGCTTTTGGACTGGGCAGATGAGGTCTGTGCCCGTCCCGGCATTCGTAAGAGCGTCAACGGTTCACCCACCACCGGATTGCAGGTTTGGGCAAATGCCGATTATCCAAAAGATGCCCAGCGCGCGCGTGCTTACGGCGCTAAAGGAATTGGCCTGTGCCGCACCGAGCACATGTTCTTTGAACAGGAACGTTTACCCATCGTTCAACGCATGATTCTGGCAAAGTCCTCTGAAGAGCGCAAAGCCGCTTTGGATGAGTTGCTTCCCTTCCAGCGGGCAGACTTTGAAGGTTTGTTCACTGCCATGGATGGCTACCCGGTCATCATCCGCCTGATTGATCCGCCGCTGCATGAGTTCCTACCGGCTGCCAAAGACCTTGAAGAACAGATCATCACCAAGCGCATTGAGGCGCTGGCGGGTTACGTGCTGGGCAAGGGTGAGCCTAAAGAAGTTGTTGAACTGGAAAGAATGCTGCAGGCCGTGGAAGCCATGCACGAAAGCAACCCAATGATGGGTTTGCGCGGCGTGCGTTTGAGCATTGTCATGCCCGAAATCGTTGAGATGCAGGTTCGTGCCATTTTCGAAGCGGCTGCCAACGTTACCCTCAAGGGTGTACATGCCAAGCCTGAAGTGATGATCCCGCTCACCGGTCACGTCAACGAGTTGAAGGTCATTCAGCCGCGTCTGGAAGAAATTGCCCGCGAGGTGATGAAAGAAAAAGGTGTGTCCTTCCCCTACAAGTTTGGCACCATGATCGAAATCCCACGCGCAGCGGTTACTGCAAAGGAAATTGCCGAAATTGCGGAATTCTTCTCCTTCGGCACCAACGACCTGACCCAGATGACCTTTGGTTACAGCCGCGATGATGCCGAACGCAGTTTTCTGGTCACTTATGTGGAAAATGGCATTCTGCCCAAGAATCCCTTCCAGACTCTGGATCGGGATGGAGTTGGCCGGTTGATGCAGATTGCGGTTGAAGATGGACGAAAGGCGCGTCCGGACCTTGAAGTGGGTATTTGCGGCGAACACGGTGGCGATCCGGCCTCGATTGAATTCTGCCATCTGGTCGGAAACAACTATGTGTCCTGCTCGCCCTTCCGGGTGCCGGTAGCCCGTCTTGCGGCTGCCCATGCCGCCCTGAAACACGCTGCATAGTTGGAGCAAAGTTTGGGTTAAATAAATCCCCGATCAATTTGGGCGTTCTCTGCCCCCTCCAGCCTCCCCCAATATCGCCGCGACGATATTGGGGGAGGCGCATGTAGGGAGCCAGTTGTCAAATGAAAAAAATTAAGCAAATGATCTGCTTTGCGGAATTGAAAGGTTGTTTTTGAACAGGGTTGGTATAATTTTTTTGTAGGCATCCTTCTTGCATAACTGGTTCTGATGTCACCCCCTACAAGGAGGAATAAAGTTGAGCGAATTAACTGAGTTGATTGCTCCGCAGGCAGAAACAAGACCTGCCAGCAAGGCCGGCAGGTTTACAAACTGGATCGGTTTTTGGACGGTGATCGGTTTGGCGCTGGCGGGAGTTGGTCTTGTTCAGGCCGTGTGGCTGCCGGTGAGTGTGCTGCCAGGTGTTTATCCGGGTATCAATCTTACCAATGTCATGCTGATCGGACTGGCGGGCATGCTGTTTGTGTTATTGACCGTTTGGACGATGGGCCGACTGGTGGGGCGGGAAGCGCCGGATTACTACTTTGGCACGCGTGTCATTCATCCCCCGCTTGGTTTTGCGTTCAGTTGGACTTTTTTGATTGGGGGCGGGTTGTTTATCGGCTTCCTGGCAAGTATGTTTGCACGGTTAATTTTGCCTGATCTGGCAAACCTGCTCGGTAATGTCCTGGGCATTTATGATTTACAGGTTTTTGCAGCTGCGCTGAATAATCCGCAGGTGATGGTCTACATTGGAAGCGGATTGATTTTTACGGCTTTTATCCTTTCTATCCTTTCTCCGCGAGCAATTCGCAGCATCATCGGCTGGGGGGCCGGGATTTCGATTGCGGGCTGGCTTGTAATTCTTGGACAGTTTGCATCTGTTCCTCAAAACCGATTCAGCGAAATGTTTGACCGAATTTTTGGGGCTGGTTCGCATTCTCTGCATCTTAATCTTGCCTTTCAATTGGGGATGAAGGCTCAGGGCGAGACCCTGCCTGAGATGATTGCCATCGGATTCATCATTGGCCTGTCGGGCTTTTTTGCACTGGGCTTACCGGTGTGGATGTCCGGTGAGCTGCGTACTGACCGGCGGAATATCGTCCCAGCCGGTTTGCTGGCGCTGATTGTGGCTGGTTTTTTGGGTGTTGCAGCGGTCGCGCTGGTCGAAAGAACCATTTCGTGGCAATTCCTGGCAGCAGAAAGTTTTCTGCGCCTGAAGGGCATTACTGGCGAAGGCGGAGTGGTTTTACCAATGCCGGTTTCAACCCCTGGCGGGGGTAGTTCAACCGGTGTTCTGCGGGGAATTATAATGCCCTGGCTACCGTTTTATGCGGCGGTTGTCCAGCCCAATCCCTTTGTGTTGTTCTTTTTAACCGTCATCTGGGTAATGATGTTTGTTCTGGTTGTGCAGGTATATATGATCTCCTTGAGCCGTATTCTCAAAGCCTGGGCAGATGACCGCCTCATGCCGGAGTGGGTTGGTCTGGTGCACGCCCGGCAGCACAGCCCGCTGTTTGCGCTTCTATTGGTTACCATGATTGCCCTGCTGGTGGTCATTGATGCGGCGCAGGCAAACTGGATTGGAAATCATTACAATTTTGCGCTGTTTGTGGCTTTTGGGCTTTTGTTGCCGGTTCTGGCAATGATCAAAAATCCCTATCATTTCCTTGCAGAAGGAGAGGATAGACCATCGCGGGGCTGGGTGTGCTTTTTGGGGGGAACTACGCTGTTGATCTTGATCGCAGCAATCAGCCTGCCGTATGTCTTTCAGGTCAACATTTTACCGGTTGACGGACAGTCGGCTGTTCTTTTAGCGATTGTTTTTGTCAGCGGTCTGATCTGGTTTATTGGCAGGCGGCTGTATTTGAAACAACGTGGGATAGATTTGATGGCTTTTTTTAAAAAACTTCCGGAGAAAAGTCAATAATCCAATCATCCTTCTGGATAATCTGAAATCCACCCCTTCAGGTGCTACAAACCCCTGTGAGGGGTTTTTGATTCTGGTATAATGCCTGTGAAATTGTCCAGTTAACTGGCAAATGTGACCCGCAGCGGGGTCAGCGGATGGAAGGATACATCGAACAAAGGAGGATCTCCAGCCGATGGAGAAACGAGAATATCTCAATCTTTATCATCAAATGGTAGTGATCCGCCGGCTCGAAGAGCGTTCGGCGGAATTGTACCAGCAAGGTAAAATCGGCGGTTTTTTGCACCTGTACATCGGACAGGAAGCGGTCAGCACCGGCTTGATCTCCGTGAGGAGACCTGAAGACCGCATCATCACCGCCTATCGCGATCATGGCGTGGCAATCAATTGCGGCCTTTCCGCGCGGGAGGTGATGGCGGAATTGCTTGGTAAGGTTACCGGCTGCTCGCGTGGGAAGGGCGGTTCAATGCACCTCGCCGATGTCAAGAAGAATTTTTGGGGTGGTCATGCCATTGTCGGCGCGCATTTGCCGATTGCAGCTGGTCTGGCACTGGGGGATTTTTACCAGAACAACAAAGCGGTGACGGTGTGTATGTTTGGAGATGGCGCTACCAATATTGGATATTTTCACGAAGCTCTCAATCTTTCCAAGGTGTGGAATCTGCCGGTCCTGTGGGTGTGTGAAAATAATCAATACGGCATGGGCACCGCGGTAGATCGGGCTTCGGCGGTTTCAGAAATGCGCCGCAAAGCGGATGGCTATGGCATGAAAAGTGAAGCGGTGGACGGCATGGATGTAATCAAAGTCCGCGAAGTTTCAGCGCGCCTTTATGAGGAAATTCGCAATGGGAGCGGTCCACAATTTTTAGAAGTGATCACCTATCGTTTCCGAGGGCATTCGATGGGCGACCCGGAACGGTATCGTTCTTCCGAAGAAGTAAAAACCTGGCTGGAAAACGATCCCATCGGTATTTATCACCGTTATTTACTGGAAAATACCATCGCATCCGAAGAAGAACTTCAGGAGCAAATTCGATTGGCCGAAGAAGAGGTCAATGATGCAGTAGCGTTTGCCGAAGCCAGCCCGGAACCACCGGCAGAAGAATTGTTCAAGCACATTTACGTTGAAGGATAACGGGGTGACACTATGGCACGAATAACCATGCGCGAAGCCATCTCTCAGGCGTTGTGGGAGGAAATGGAACGGGACCCCAGTGTTTTCATTCTGGGGGAGGAAGTTGGGGTTTGGGGCGGTACCTATGCCGTGACCAAAGGTTTTTATGATCACTTTGGCCCCGAGCGAGTGCGCGACACACCGATTGCAGAAGCAGCCATTATTGGTGCAGCAATTGGGGCGGCATTAACCGGTCTGCGCCCTGTTGCTGAATTAATGACCATCAATTTCGCCTTTTCGGCAATGGATCATATCGTCAATCAGGCAGCCAAACTACACTACATGTTTGGCGGGCAAATGATTTTACCGCTGGTCATCCGTGCGGTGGGAGGTGGGGGACGACAATTGGGTGCTACTCACTCGCAAACCCCCGATGCAATTTTTGCTCATTTCCCCGGCTTGAAGGTGGTTGCCCCCGGTACGCCGGCGGATGCCAAGGGTATGCTCAAGGCGGCTATTCGCAGTCAGGATCCGGTTCTGTTCATCGAACACGCCACACTGTACCAGACCCGCGGTGAAGTGCCGGAGGGGGATTATATTGTCCCGCTGGGCAAATCCACCATTCAGCGGGAAGGCCGGCATGTGACGATTGTGACCTATTCCAAGATGCTGGAGATTTCCACCAAAGCCGCCGATCAACTGGCAAAAGAAGGCATCGAAGCCGAGATTGTGGATTTGCGCTCGTTGCGCCCCCTGGACATGGCGCCGGTGTTAGAATCATTCAAAAAGACCAACCGGGCTGTCATCGTAGAAGAAGGCTGGCGGTCTTACGGTGTCGGCGCAGAAGTTGCCAGCCGGATTTATGAAGAGGCCTTTGATTATGTGGATGCACCCATCAAGCGGGTGGCACAGGCTGAAGTGCCGCTGCCTTACAACCGTACATTGGAACAAATGGCGCTCCCTCAGGTGGAGGATGTGATACAGGCGGTCAAGGAGGTGTTGTAATGGCTGAGATTATTGCCATGCCCAAATTGGGCTTTGATATGGCGGAAGGTACGCTGGTGCGCTGGGTGGTCGGCGAAGGTGAAAAAATTGAAAAAGGGCAGGTCCTGGCTGAGATTGAAACCGACAAAGCCACCGTTGAAGTTGAATCCAGCGCAGAAGGGATTGTGTATCGTCATCTGGTCAAGGCTGGCGATGTGGTGCCGGTAGGCACCCCGATAGCGGTCATTGCAGCCCCCGGTGAAGAAGTGAAAGACTTGCCGGGCGAAGCGGCTGCAGAAGAATCTCCACTGGCAGCGGCTCAACCTGCAGGTCAGCCCACAGGGACTGTTACTGCTGTTGAAGCGCCAATTGTGACCGCCGATGAAGAGGGGCGCACCAAAGCCTCACCTCTTGCCCGCCGCATGGCACTCGAACACGGCATCAATCTGGGTAAGGTTCAGGGGAGCGGCCCCGGTGGGCGGGTTGTCAGGCGTGATATCGAGAGGGTTTTGCAATCGGCGCCCGCTGAACCTGCACCAGAAATTGAAACGCCGCTGCCTTCTGTTGCAGCGCCTGCAGTCCAGCCGTCTGCGCCAATCCCGGCTGCTATGCCGTTGCCTGCGATGGAAGATCAGCGCGCGGCAGTGGAGAAACTGCGCGCTATCATCGGAAAGCGTATGGTCGAATCCAAAACCCAGATTCCGCACTTTTACCTGACCAGCGAAGTGGACATGGCAGCACTCATGGATCTGCGCAAGCAGTTCAACACTCAATTGCCTGAGGAGCAGAAATTATCGGTCAATGATTTTATGATCAAAGCTGCTGCGCTTGCTTTACGGCAGTTCCCTAACCTGAATGCTTCTTTGCAGGGGAACGAGATTGTTCGTCATGGACACCGTAACATTGGCGTTGCGGTCGCGCTGGAGAACGGCCTGATGACGATTGTTTGCAAAGATGCCGATTTCAAATCGCTTGGTTTGATTTCTCAAGAGGTCAAGGAAATGGTTAGTCGGGCGCGGGCTGGTAAAGTCCGCCCGGAGGACATTGAAGGCTCAACATTCTCGATCAGTAATTTAGGCATGTTTGAAGTTGAGCAATTTGTGGCGATCATCAATCCGCCGGAAGCGGCAATACTGGCGGTTGGATCCGTAAAAGAAGTGCCGGTTGTGGAAAATGGTGTGATCAAACCCGGTTTACGAATGAAGATGACCCTTTCTGCCGATCATCGGATTACCGATGGGGCAGAGGCGGCTAAATTCATGCAGACCTTGAAGAATTACCTCGAAAAACCGGCCTTGATTTTGCTGTAAGGATTACAAAGTTGAATTTGCAAACAGGGGCTGGTCAGCGACCAGTCCTTGTTTTATTTGCGCTCGTAGATGAGACGGTAGATATTCATGATCTCAGCAATTGAGCGGATGTACCGCTGTGTTTCCTCAAAGCGGATGACTTCCACGAACAAATCGGGGTCGCCGCCGGAAAGTTGTGACCAGGCATAGGCATTGCCCGGACCGCCATTGTATGCTGCAAGAGCAAGATACAGGTCGCCTCCAAAATAATCACGTTGATTCGCCAGGTATTTGGCTCCCAGTCGGATATTGATCAACGGATTGTGTAAATCTTCCACCTGAAAGTCCGGATAGCCGTAGCGTTCAGCCAATTCCTGTCCCGTTGCAGGCATGATCTGCATCAACCCGCGCGCACCGGCGCTGGAAATCACAAAGGTTTCAAAGAAGGATTCCTGGCGAATAATACTGAACAGGAGCAGCGGGTGAAGGCCGGTTTCATTGGCTTCCTGCATCACCACGTCCTTGTAATAAGCCCCAAAGCGCACCAAATTGAAAAAGCGCGGGGCAGTCAGCGTTTGCAGATTGTCCATGCCAGCCAGATTGAGAATCTGACGACTGGCAAAGATGGCAGGCCGGTATGCCCCAATTTCCAGCATGATATTCAGAAAACGGTAGAGCGCGGTTGGATTTGAAGAGATTTCTTCACGCAGGCTTTCAAATTCACCGCGGGCGGTCTGGTAGAGACCGAGTTCCCATAAAGCCATACCGCGGATAAAGCGCGGATTTTGCGCTAAATCCCCCAGCCCTTCCAAATCCGTTTCAGGAGGAAGGGAAAAAGTGTCGCGTATCCAGTCTTCTGCCCGTTGTCGCTCGCTTGCCCAATCTACACCCAAATCATACACCGCTGGCGGATGAAGGGGCGGCTGATTGTTGAGCAGTTCATCCGCTCGTTCGCTGTAATAACCGGTTGGGTCCAGTGAGGCGGCTTGCTGCCAGGAAGCGCGGGCATCGTCGAGGTTACCGGCCCGCTGTTGAATTTTTCCAATCCACAGCAGGGCGGCAGCCTGATCGTTTGGTGAAGTGGAAAGCACCACCTGTCTTTGAAAGGCATTCAAGGCGCGTTCATCGGCGCCGATGCGGTAGTAAGTGATGCCAGCCAGAAATTGAGCGCGCGGGCTGATCGAGGCAGCCGGGTATTCTTGAAGCAGTCGTTCCCAGGTTTCAGCGGCGCGGGTCAAGCGATTGCTGCGTTCCAGAATTCGCGCAGCGCTAAACAAGGCATTGGGCGCTTCACTGGCGGAAGGATTTTGGGAAACAAAATCTAAAAGCGTTGAAGCAGCCGCTTCAAAGTTTTCCAAAAACGCCCACTGCGTATAGGCAATTTCCTGCCAGGCTGTGGAGTAAAACGAGTCGCCGGGGTGATCGCGAATCAAGGTCTGCCACTCTTCCAGTGCTCCTTCAATGTTATTGATCTGGCGGAGGGCAAGGGCGCGGTAGTGGTGAGGTATGCCGTCGTGGTCCGGATTATTGTTGATGTAACCCAGCAGAACTTCGGCTGCCAGGGCGTACTGTCCGGCAAAATAATTGACCAGCCCGCGGTTGAGTTGATTGACCGGTTGACCAGCGTTGACCAGTTCAATCAGCCCGGAATAGGTGTCGTAATAACGTGGAAAGTTGTTGACCGAATCCTGAAAGCGGGCGTAGGCTTGCTCCGGAAATCCCAGAATGAGATAGGCTTGGCCTGCCAGAAAGTTTGCCTGGGCTTTGTAATATTCATTGCTTGTACTTTGGTAGGCATCCAGATACTGGCGGATGGCGGATTCCAGATCATTCATTTGCTGGTAAGCCTGACCGATACGAATTTTCAAGCGGGCAGTATCCTGCGTATCGGAGGCCTGGATGGCTTTCTGGAAGGATTGAATGGCTTGCTCATATTGACCGGTGGCCATCCAGGCTTCCCCCGCTTTTTCAGCAATCAGATCATCCAGAATACCCGGCTTAAGTTGTAAATACATTTCATAGGCTTCGGCTGCTTTTTGATTTTCGCCTGTATTCAGGTAGGCTTCCGCCAGAAAGTAATACCCATTCGCGAGGGATTGATTGGGCGGGTGTTCGTTTATCAATGCCAGCAAGGTATCAATGGTCTGCTGGTAATTTCGTTCTTCAAAATAGGAGCGGGCAATTCCTACCAAAGCGGCTGCCTGAATTTCAGGATCACTGGTTGCCAGAGCGGCGGATTGATATTCCTGTCGGGCGCGTTGGGTGTCGCCCAGCAGCAGGGCTGTATCCCCCTGGTTTAACCGTACGGAGGGCAGGGGGGTGGGTGTGGGCGTCGGCGGGGGAAGCGTGGGTGTATTCAGGCTTTCAGGCGTTGGAGACATCTGCCCTTCAGATGGGTTTGTTGAGCGGTTGAGGGGTAAATTGCAGCTCAACATCACCAGCAGCAGAAGGATGGAAACCAGGCGGATATTTTTCATTTTGGGCATAATGCCTTATACCGGAATGTGAGGGATGTGTCAATGTTTGGAAATCTCTTTGGCGGCTTTTTCAATGGTATAATCAACTCGCTCCCCAGCGGGAGCAATTTTGATGACTTTATGGTCAGTTTCTAAACGTTGAAACAACGAACCTTTTAAGTGAAGGGTACGAAATCAAGCATGAGTATCGTTCTGACAGGCTCAATTGCCTATGATTACCTGATGACCTTTCCCGGTTATTTTAAAGACCACATCATGCCGGATCGGCTGGATTCGATCAGTCTCTCGTTTCTGGTTGATCATATGGTGCGGCAGCGGGGAGGGATTGCTCCCAACATCGCTTATACGCTGGCATTACTGGGGGAAAAACCGCTGGTATTTGGCACAGCGGGTGAGGATTTTGAGGATTACCGGCAGTGGTTGGAAAGTCACAACATTGATACCACATACATCCGCATTATACCGGGGGTCTTTACCGCCAGTTTCTTTGCCAATACCGATCTTGCCAATAATCAGATTTGCAGTTTTTACACCGGTGCAATGGCATTTGCGCGCGAATTATCACTGGAAATGCTGCAATCCCGCCCGGAAATGGTGGTCATTTCGCCGAATGACCCGGTGGCAATGGATCGGTATGTTGAGGAATGCAAGCAAATGCAGATCCCTTATGTTTATGATCCCAGCCAGCAGATTGCCCGCTCGAACCCGGAAGAATTGCGGCGAGGAGTTGACGGGGCTTACAGCCTGTTTGTGAATGAATACGAGTGGGAACTGCTGCAAAAACATACCGGCTTCAGTGGAGATTTCATCCTGCATCGGGTGCCGCTGGTGGTCATTACACGCGGTGCAAAAGGCGCGTCCATTTACTGGCAGGCCAATGAGGTGGAAGTCCCTGCCGTACCGGTGGAAAAAATTGTAGATCCAACTGGCGTAGGGGATGCCTTCCGCGGTGGATTTTTGCGGGGGTGGCGACTGGGTTTTGATTTTGAAATTTGCGGCAAGATGGGCTCACTGGCTGCGGCATATTGTTTAGAGCAGCGTGGTACCCAATCGCATTATTTTACGATCGAAGATTTCATCATGCGTTTTCGCGCTCATTTTGATGATGGTGGTAAGCTGGAAATGATGACTCAAAAAACTGCTTAATTTTTTAGGAGGAAACGAATGACCAATTTTGATGTGAAGGACTTAAAACTGGCAGAAGGCGGCCGACGGCGGATTGAATGGGCAGCGCGCGAAATGCCCGTGCTGCGCCAGATCCGCGAGCGGTTCGAAAAAGAACGCCCGCTGGCGGGCCTTCGCATTTCAGCCTGCCTGCACGTGACTACCGAAACAGCCAACTTGATGCAAACGTTGCAGGCTGGTGGAGCAGAAGTGGTGCTGACTGCCTCGAACCCGCTTTCGACGCAGGATGACGTGGCCGCCGCGCTCGTTTCTCATTCCGAGATACCGGTATATGCAATCAAGGGTGAAAACAACACGGTTTATTACAAGCACATTCATGCCGCGTTGGATCATAAACCGCACCTGACGATGGATGATGGCGCGGATCTGGTCAGCGTTTTGCACAAAGAACGGCGGGAATTGCTGTCCAACGTGATTGGTGGGACGGAAGAAACCACCACCGGTGTCATTCGCCTGCGGGCAATGGCAGCCGATGGTGCACTGGCTTTCCCCATCATTGCCGTTAACGACGCCATGACCAAACACTTCTTCGATAATCGCTACGGCACCGGTCAATCCACCATTGATGGAATTATCCGCGCAACCAATATTCTGCTGGCTGGCAAAAATTTTGTGGTGGCGGGCTATGGCTGGTGTGGACGCGGCCTGGCGATGCGGGCGCGCGGCATGGGTGCCAATGTGATTGTGACCGAAGTGGACCCGCTCAAGGCGCTCGAAGCGGTCATGGATGGCTACCGCGTGATGCCGATGAAAGAAGCGGCCCAAATTGGGGATGTGTTCTGCACGCTGACGGGGGATATTAACGTCATTGACCGCCAGCATTTCGAAGTGATGAAAGATGGAGCGATCATCTCCAATTCCGGTCACTTCAATGTGGAAATCAACATCCCTGCGCTGGAGGGAATGTCCTCCTCCCGGCGGCTGGTGCGGCCGTTTGTCGAAGAATTTGAGTTGAAGGATGGCCGCCACATTTACCTTTTGGGTGAGGGCCGTCTGATCAACCTGGCTGCAGCCGAAGGCCATCCTGCCAGCGTAATGGATATGTCGTTTGCCAATCAGGCACTCAGCGTAGAGTATATGGTCAAGCATGCTGCCGACCTTAAGAAACAGGTTTACAGCGTGCCGGCAGAAATTGACAGCGAAATTGCCCGCCTGAAACTGGCTGCCATGGGTGTTGAAATTGACGTGTTGACCGATGAGCAGCTGCGCTATCTGAATTCTTGGGAAGAGGGCACCTGAGCCAGGACCACCGTCAGTTCGGAGTAAATCCTTTTCATACCCATTTCAGTATTTCTAACCCCTTCCAACGCTCCTTCAATATCGCCTTATGTATTGCGGGAGGTTGGAGGGGGTAATTTTGCTTTATGCCGAATCTTCACTTCTTAACGCGAAAGGAAATACTCCTTGATTGATCCGAATATCGGGCATCTTGCTTTAACTTGGGGTACTTCGTAGTACAATTGTTTCATCATCCAAACGAAGGGAAAGACCAGATGGCTCAAAAAGTCGAATTAACTCAAGAGGAAATTTTGCGCTACTCGCGCCACCTGCTCATTCCCGAAGTGGGGCTGGAAGGGCAGCGTAAGTTGAAGGCTGCCTCGGTATTACTGGTGGGCAGCGGAGGATTGGGATCTCCGATTGCTCTGTATCTGGCGGCGGCGGGTGTTGGGCGGATTGGGATTGTAGATTATGATGTGGTTGACACCTCCAATTTACAGCGCCAGATTATTCATGATACCCGCCAGGTTGGGGTGTTGAAAGTCGAATCGGCCCGCAATCGGCTGCTTGCGCTGAACCCCTTTGTTCAGGTGGATGTCTACAATGAAGTTTTTACATCCCAAAACGCTGAACGAATTGCAGCCGATTACGATATTCTTGTGGATGGGAGTGACAACTTTCCCACCCGTTATTTGTTGAATGATTTAGCCGTGTTGAGCGGCAAGCCTTTTGTATATGGATCCATCTTTCGTTTTGAGGGACAGGTGAGTGTATTCGATGCGCGCCATGGCCCGTGTTACCGCTGTCTGTTCCCGGAACCGCCTCCGCCAGATACGGTGCCTTCCTGTGCGGACGCGGGGGTGTTCGGTGTGCTGCCCGGCACGGTTGGCTCCATTCAGGCAACCGAGGTGATTAAACTGATTCTGGGAATCGGCGAACCGCTGATTGGTAAATTGCTGCTATACGATGCGCTGGAAATGAGTATGCAGGTGATTTACCTGCGGAAAAATCCACGCTGCAAGGTGTGTGGTGAATCGCCCGAAATAACCCACCTGATTGATTACGAGGCCTTTTGCGGCGTGCCTGCACGGGCTGTACAGGAAAATGGGTTGGAAGCCGACCGGGTCATTGAACCGTCCGACTTGAAACAGCGCTTGGAAGCGGGGGACGAGGTAATCTTAGTGGATGTGCGTGATCCGGTTGAGCAGCAAGTTTCGGCATTGCCCGGCGCGCTGGTCATCCCGTTGGAGCGGTTGCCTCATCGCATCCAGGAACTTGACCCGCAGCGGGAGTACGTGCTGTTCTGCCGCACGGGTGTGCGTTCGGCAAGAGGTGTGCGTCAACTGGCGGCAGCCGGTTTTCCCAAGGTCAAGAACCTGCGCGGCGGATTGAACGCATGGGCCGAGCAGGTTGACCCGACCATGTTGAAATACTGAGGAAGATGGGGTAGGTATTAATGAGAAACCTTTCCAAAGAAAAACCGGTTTTACTGGCAGTTCTGGCTCATCCGGATGATGAAACCTTTGGCATGGGCGGCACACTGGCCTATTACGCGCGCCGAAATGTAGCAACCCACCTGATTTGCGCCACGCGCGGTGAGGCGGGCGATGTGGACGAGGAATATTTGAAAGGTTACCGCTCGATTGCCGAACGAAGGGAGGCTGAACTACGCTGTGCAGCCGGAAAATTGGGACTGGCGGGGGTTTATTTTCTCGGCTGGCGTGATTCCGGAATGCCCGGCTCGGCGGATAATCAACACCCGCAGGCGTTGATTCAGCAGCCGCTGGAGGAGGTGGCTGCTCAAATTGCGACCTTTATCCGGCGCTTGAAACCGGATGTGCTGATTACCTTTGACCCGATTGGCGGCTACCGCCATCCCGATCACATTTTCATCCACCGGGCAACCGTTGAAGCTTTTCGTCTGGCAGCCGAAGAAAACTGGCAGGATGCCGAAAACCTGCCGCCCTACCGTCCGGCAAAAGTGTATTTTCAAACCATCCCGCGCGGTTTCCTGCGCTTTGTGGTGCGATTGCTGCGTTTGTTTGGCAAAGACCCGCGCAAATACGGGCGCAACCACGATATTGATCTGGTTGCCATCAGTGAGGTGGATTTCCCGACCCACGCGGTGATTGATTACCGTAAGGTAGCCGACATCCGCGACGAAGCCTCAAGATGCCATGCCAGCCAGGGCGGCGGTTCACTGACCGGAGGGTTATTCGCTCCCCTGCGGCGGATTTTTGCTTCCAAAGAACTTTACATGCAGTATTACCCGGAGCCAGAAAATGGGCGGGTTGAACGAGACCTGTTTGAAGGCATCGTTCAACTGCCGCCCTTTAAGCGTGAGGATTAATTCCGGTTATCAGGCTTCGACCGGTTCGCCGACAACAATGGACTGGAATACCAGCCCTTCGGGGGTGGCGTCCACCAGAATGGTATCACCCTCTTTGAATTCGCCCGAAAGGACTTTGAGCGCCAGCACATCCTGTACTTCCCGCTGAATGGTGCGTTTGAGCGGGCGTGCGCCAAAGTCGGGGTCGTAGCCGGCCTGGGCAAGATATTCTTTGGCTGCCGGGGTTACCTCCAGTTTCAGTCCGCGCTGCATGAGCAGGTTTGCCAACCGCGCCAGCTGAATATCCACAATCTTGACCAGATCATCGCGAGTGAGCGGGTCGAAGATGACGATTTCATCAATGCGGTTCAGGAATTCCGGGCGGAAGTGCGCCTGCAAAATGCGGTTGAGCGTTTCCCGTCCGGGTTTGCCATGCGCGTGATTCAGCCACAATTCGCTGCCCAAATTAGAGGTCATGATGACCACCGTGTTGCGGAAGTCCACCGTGCGGCCCTGACCGTCGGTCAGCCGCCCGTCATCCAGCAATTGCAAGAGGACGTTGAAGACCTCCGGGTGCGCTTTCTCAATTTCATCGAAGAGAACCACGCTGTATGGCTTGCGGCGGACTGCTTCTGTCAACTGGCCGCCCTCTTCATAGCCGACATAACCCGGCGGCGCGCCAATCAGCCGTGAAACGGTGTGCTTTTCCTGATATTCGCTCATGTCAATGCGAATCATGGCTTTTTCGTCGTCAAACAGGAATTCTGCCAGAGCGCGTGCCAGCTCGGTTTTGCCCACCCCGGTTGGTCCAAGGAAAATAAATGAACCAATTGGGCGGTTCGGGTCCTGCAATCCGGCGCGGGCGCGGCGTACCGCATTGGAAACCGAGCGGATGGCGTCATCCTGCCCAACAACGCGTTGATGCAAACGTTCTTCCATGTGCAGCAGTTTCTGCATTTCGCCTTCCATCAAGCGGGAAACGGGGATGCCGGTCCAGCGCGAGACAATCTCGGCGATTTCTTCGGCGTCCACCTCTTCTTTGAGCAGTGCGCCTTCTGATTGTATCTCCTTAAGCCGGTTTTCAGCTTCGCGCAGTTTTTGTTCCAGTTCGCGCAGCAGGCCGTAGCGCAGGCGGGCAGCTTTTTCAAGGTCGTTGCGGCGTTCGGCATCTTCCATTTCAATGTTGGCCTGTTCGATCTTTTCCTTCACTTCCCGCAGGGCTGCAATGGCCTGCTTTTCAGTTTCCCAGCGGGTGTGCAGTTCAGCGGCGCGTTCGCGCAGGTCGGCCAGTTCCTGTTCCAGTTTCTCCAGCCGTTCTTTGGAGGCTTTATCTTTCTCCTTTTGCAAGGCCTGCCGTTCGATTTCCAGCTGCATGATTTGACGATCCACTTCGTCCAGCGCCTGCGGTTTTGAGTCGATTTCGGTGCGCAGGCGGGCAGCGGCTTCGTCAATCAGGTCAATGGCTTTATCCGGCAGGTGCCGGTCGGTGATGTAACGGTGGGATAGGGTGGCTGCAGCGATTACGGCTGCATCGGTGATGCGAACGCCGTGGTGCACTTCATAACGTTGTTTGAGGCCGCGCAGGATGCTGATGGTGTCTTCCACCGAGGGTTCTTCGACCAGCACGGGCTGGAAGCGGCGTTCCAGAGCCGGGTCTTTTTCGACGTGTTTGCGGTATTCGTCAATGGTGGTAGCGCCAATCATGTGCAATTCGCCGCGTGCCAGCATTGGCTTGAGCATGTTGCCGGCATCCATGGCGCCTTCGGCAGCGCCAGCCCCAACAACCGTGTGCATTTCATCCACAAAGAGGATCACTTCCCCTGCGGCGCTGGTGATCTCATGCAGGACGGCTTTGAGGCGTTCTTCAAATTCGCCGCGGTATTTTGCACCAGCAACCAGCGCACCCATATCCAGCTGGACAATGCGCTTGTGCTTCAGACCTTCCGGCACATCTCCGTTGACAATGCGTTGAGCCAGGCCTTCCACAATGGCGGTCTTACCCACACCGGGGTCGCCGATCAAAGCCGGATTGTTCTTGGTGCGGCGGGAAAGGATTTGTATGACGCGGCGGATTTCCTCATCCCGCCCGATAACCGGATCAAGTTTGCCCTGACGCGCCATGGCGGTCAGGTCGCGCCCGTATTTTTCCAACGCCTGATAGGTCGCTTCCGGGTTTTGGGAAGTGACCCGCTGTGTCCCGCGCACGGCTGCCAGCGCTTTCAGGATCGACTCTTTGGTGATGCCGTATTGACTGAGCCGTCGTCCTTCGATGCTCTCGGTCAGAGCCAGCAAAATATGTTCCGTTGAAACATAGTCATCCTGCATCCCCTTGGCGTAGCGTTCGGCAGAACTCAGCACATCTGCAGCCGGACGGGAAAGTCCGACTTCTCCCCCAGCGCCATAAACTTTGGGGCGTTTTTCCAATTCCTGGGTCAGCTCTTGCCGAATCGCCAGCACACTGCCAGCAATGCGGGTGATCACCGCGGGTACAACCCCGTCCTCCTGCTGAATTAAAGCCAGCAGCAAGTGAGCCGGTTCGATGGCTTGATGATTCAAGTCCTGCGCCAGTCGTTGCGCCTGAAAAATGGCTTCCTGGGCTTTTTGAGTGTATTTTTCCAGGTTCATTTCAACCTCCTGATAACTCCATGATTTTTAAAATTACCAATAAATCCCTTGCGGGTCTATAATGGCTGTAATCATGCTATGCTTCTAATGTTAGATTCCTGTCGGCAAAATATTAGAGAATGTTAAGAAATGACCTGCCTTTGCTCTGTTTTACCGGTATACTTTGATTTTAACCTGAGTTCGGGATAAGATAAAAATATTGTAGGCAATGCCAATGCCCACCTGCATCTCCCCCAAAATCGCCACTGCGATTTTGGGGGAGGCAGGAGGGGGATGAAAATTCGAAAGTTGATGTGAAAATGATTTATCCCGAATTGACGTTTATTAAGAACAAAGAGGTTTGGAACAAGATGGAAACAATCTCGTCTTGTCTGATTTACTGGCTGGGAGAAGTGGAATATCAGCAAGCCTGGGACTTGCAAAATTTGCTGGCGGAGCAAATTGCCGCTGGAAAACAGCCGCCCAGTCTGCTTTTGCTGGAACATCCGCACACCTATACCATTGGACGGCGCGGCGGACGTGAGCATATTCTCTGGTCAGAGGAAGAAATTAAGCGGCGGGGCATAGCCGTTTTTGAGGTGGACCGCGGCGGTGATATTACCTATCACGGGCCGGGTCAACTGGTGGGCTATCCCCTCTTACCGCTGGCTTCAGCAGGCTGGCAGGGCGAACGTCTGCCGCAAGCCGATTTTGTCGGTTATGTGCGAAAACTGGAAGAGGTTCTCATCCGGACGCTGGTGTACTACGGAATTGAAGCTTATCGCCGCGAAGGGCTGACCGGCGTTTGGGTGAATAAACCAGCCGAAGAAGTTTCATTGCCGGTGAAAATTTCCTCGATTGGAGTCAAGGTAGATGCGAAGGGTGTTTCCCGGCATGGGTTTGCGTTGAACGTTCAGCCGGAAATGGTTTACTGGCAGGGCATCATCCCCTGTGGATTGGATGGTGTGCAAATGACAGCCATGGCTGAGTGGCTTTCTCCCTGTCCATCCGTTCAACAAGTGGCGCAAGAGGTGAGCCGTTACTTTGAGTCGGTGTTTGGTTGTGCGGCTGAATGGCAAACCGCTTTACCGGCAGGTTTACACCGCTGATTTGGCAATCACCCGTACGACCAAAGGGCGGTTGAAAGTCTTCTCAAAGGCTTCTAAATGAGATTCAACGCCCCATTGCTCTAACTGGCAGTCCTGATCGGAAAACATTTCCAGGATGACTTCTTTCTTATCTCCGGACACAAAACGGGCACGGTGTACGGCGCCGATGTGACTGCGGTCAAGGCTTTCAGCCAGCCGCAGGATCATGCCCAATACCTTTACGGCTGTTTGTGAGTCTTTATCCAGTGCGGCAAATTCCGGTTCCTTTTTACTCGGCAGTGCTTTGCGGTGATGCAAACTTGCCAGCGCCATAATGGCGATTTCTTTCTGATCAAAACCGAGCAGATCGGCGTTGCGAATCAGGTAGTAAGTATGCATCTGGTGGTTTTGGTAGGAAAGAAACGCGCCGATGTCATGCAGCAAGGCAGCATATTCCAACAATTCGCGTTCCCAGCGGCCTAACCGATGCAAGCCAATTTGATACCCTGAATCATACAATTGCAAAGCAAGGCGGGCAACATGGCGGGCGTGCGGCTCGTCAAAGTTGACCGTGCGCGCCAGATGCAACACAGAGCGTTCGCGTACGGTCATTTGTCCCAGCATGAGCGATTGATCGGTGCGGGAAAGATAATCAATCAGCAGGCCGTCCCGCAGCCCGCGTTCACTGGGACGGAAGGAAGGCAGTTTGAGTTCTTCCATGATGGTATCAATGATAGCTGCCCCGGCAATAATAATGTCTGCCCGCTCAGGGTTTATACCGGGAATCTGGCGGCGTTCTTCCAGGTTGGCCTGACAAAGAACCTGAATGACTTCTTTGAGTTGGGCGTGGGTGATTTCATCCTCGCGCTCCAGTTTGCGCTTGAAAAAGCGGTGGGCGGCGATGTCTGCCAGGTTGAGGATTGTGCCGGAAGAGCCATAAACCACATCAATTTTGTACGGCTGGACGCGCTGAACGGTGCGGACAATGATGTTACGTATATAATTTTGAATCAGGGCATAGCGAATGGGAGAGATGGGTTCCTGTTCGTTGGGCAGGAAGAACATGGTGGTCAGGCGGATGGCGCCCAGTTTTAGCGAATCGAGCAGGTGATACTGTTGTCGGTCACCCACGATAATCTCGGTACTGCCGCCGCCAATATCAATGAACAATGCCTGCCGATCTGCCAGGTGAACACCCGAAGCCACACCCAGATAAATCAAACGGGCTTCTTCCAGACCGGAAATGGCGCGTACATCCAGGCCGGCTTCATCCTTCAGACGCTGAATAAACTCGCTTTTGTTGCTGGCTTCGCGAGTAGCCGATGTGGCTACGGCAATGATTTCTTCCGCCTGACGCTGACGGGCCAGTTCGGCAAACTTTCGGCAAACGATGATAGCACGCTCCATGGCTTCGGGTTGAAGGGTTTGTTCGATAAATTCGCCCTCTCCAAGGCGGACGACTTCTTTTTGGGCGGTCAGCACCTGATAGGTTTTATTCGGGTTGATGCGTACCAGCAAAAGGCGGATGGAATTGGTGCCAATATCAATAAATCCCACCACCCGGCTTTTTGGGGGAATTTCAGGATTCTCCATTTTTCTCCTTTTCCTCTTGCTTGTTTTCTTCGGCGGGGTGCGTTTCGGCGGGGTTATTGTCCAGCAGATGGGAAATGGACACCCTCTGGCGCAGTTTATCCCACAAATTTTCCTGCTGCCATTCCTTCCACGAGTCCACAAATTGATGGTAGAGGGACTGCCGTTCTTGCTGGCGGAGTTCACGGTAAAAAAGCAGACCCGGCAGCAGCCGTTTGAAAGGGCGGGCATGCCCAAAATAGTCCACCGTGCGCTGGCGTTCCTCTTCAATGAATTGCGGCAGGTATTCAATCCAGACATCGGCATCGTGAATCGCGCCCAGCAAGTCCTGACATTGGCGCAGTGATTTGACGAATTTCTTCAATTCATCTTCATACAGGGGGGCAAAGAATTCCAGCGTGTAACGCAAATGTTTGCCGGCAATCCGCATGGCGTGCAGTTCGGTCACACATTCCGGTTGAAAAACATAGGGTTCGAAGGCAAGGAATTCGTCCAGCCGGGCTTGAATGTGCTCATCTGCCAGTTTTCGTAACGCCGGATCTTGCAAATCCAGTTGATTTTTGTAGATTTCAAAGGGTGCAAGTTTCTGAGTAATCTCCGCCACAAGGGTATCTTTTTCCAGACGGCGCAAGGCTTTGAGAACATCTTTTTGCAATTCGCGGCGGCGCTGCCGCATCCGCAGCAACAGTCGGCGCACGCCGGCCCGTTCCGGCGGGGTCAGACGATTGACCAGATCGGTCAAGTGCTCGATTTGAACATCGGTATCGCGTGCGGCGCCCAGCGCACGGGTGATGGCGCGGATGCGTTTGCGCCAGTTTTCGTGCCGCCGCGGGGCAAGGAAAGGTCCGAAGATGGGCAAGGCGCTGCGCATACGGCGGGTGGCAACCCGCATGCGGTGGACGGCTTCGATGTCCTCTGCTTTTTTGACACCTTCAATTTCATCCACCATGGAGCTTAACTGATGCAGGATGATGGACGAACCAAATATTTGA